>ENA-OPSU01000121-OPSU01000121.1-human-gut-metagenome-genome-assembly--contig:-NODE-121-length-52851-cov-22.213558_pt1 | contig 52851 bp, 50 predicted proteins | sample MGYA00241811_ERZ501913 | MGnify/ENA primary metagenome ERZ501913 (study PRJEB25962, sample SAMEA2042113) | human gut metagenome | biome: human gut; feature: human-associated habitat; material: faeces...
CATGCCTAACTGTAATGTCGCTGAGTTGGATATCGTTATCCCGAACTCGCGTTAAAGATACAAAAAGCCAACTAATTCGCAATACTTTTAGTATGAATTAGTTGGCTAATTTTATAGGATTTACTGAATATCCCCTAGTTAAAACAGCTATGCACAATTCCTTTTATTCCGTTTTCAGGTATATGGCATACAAATTGTCAATAATACCATCTGCTAAGCCAATGACCGGAACATGGATATACTCAGCTTTGACAATACCTGCAATTATCAGAAATATCTCAGCGGCGGGAACAATAACATCTGCACGGTCAGTTTTCAGATTAAATTCTTCCATGCGCTGTTATACCGGCACCACGAGTGACCGTTTCTCCGGATGGTATGAATTTGAAGTATCAACATAAAATCGGATTGTTATGGAAACCGTATGTTTTGAAAGGAAGGCGTTCGAGGAATTTGCCATGAAAATCGAACGGTTCATACATAGGGTGGAGGGAATCCCCATCTGGATTTGAAAGGCGTGAAGAGGACGGCTGGCTGGCTCGACCACCAGGATGTCTGCCTGAAGCTGAAAATCAGCAAGCGCACCTTGCAGACCTTGCGGGATAACGGCACGCTCGCCTATACCAAGATAGGCAACCGTACCTATTACCTGCCGGAAGACGTGGAGCGTATCGTCACGAAAGTGGAGGACAGACGCAAGGATGCACGCTACAGGGGGCACACCATTTGAAGGAATTGAACTGAAGTATCAACAAAAGACAAATGAGCAGTATGTATAATAGAGTTTATATCGAATAATTGATTAAAGCGTTCTTTGATTTATCTTTGTGATCTAAAAAGTTCAATTGATGTATTACGACAAGATTCGCCACCGTCATAGCCAAGTGCTTGCTGCGACAGGATTAACTCCTGCTGAGTTTGACGCTTTGCTAATAACTTTCAAGTACCATTGGGATGAATATTACAGCCATTTTACCTTGGAAGGTAAAGTGCGCCAACGTATATCTTACAACAGTGTTGTCTCTGATTCAGGACAAAATGTTCTTCATATTGGTATATCTGAAGACCAATCCCCTTCAGGAACTCCATGCTATTCAGTTTGAGATGACCCAGCCCCAGGCCAATAGATGGATTCACCTTCTTTCTGAGATTCTCCGGCGTACATTGAAAACGCTTGGTGAATTGCCTGACCGTAACTCCAAACGTCTGATACACATTCTTCAAGGGTGCGAAGAAGTCTTGTTGGACGGAACCGAGCGACCTATTCAGCGTCCTTTGGATGAAGACTGGCAGTCTGCATGCTATAGTGGTAAAAAAAACTCATAGCATAAAGAATAACCTGTTATGTACTAACAATCTTCGGATTGTATGGTTGAGCTCCACATACAAAGGTCATGTCCATGACAAAAAGATTTGTGATGAAGAACCTCTTCTACTTCCCAAAGGTATTAGGCTCTGGCAGGATACAGGTTTCATCGGACACAAACCGGATGGAGTTGAAATATGCATGCCCAAAAAGAAACCTAAAGGGAAAGAGCTTACTTGTGTTGAAAAACAAGAGAACAAGCGGATTTCCGGAGTTAGGATTAAAGTGGAGCATGCCATAGGTGGTATGAAAAAATGCCGTATTGTCAAAGAACGATTCAGATGCCATAAATTCGGTTTCGAAGATATGGTGATTCTTATTGCTTGTGGATTACACAACTTCAGAATCAGTCACAAAATGAGTCATATAACAAATTAATCTATATAATGTTTAATGAATTGAAAACGAAAGACGATGCGTGGATGCAGTCCATCCACGAGCGTATCGACCGGCTGTCGGCGATGATTGACGGCATTTTCGGAGATGGCGCGGTTCCGCCAAAAGAAGACGTGTACCTGTGCGACAGTGAGGTGGCGTGTATGCTGAAAGTCAGCCGCAGGACATTGGGCGAGTATCGGAGCAACGGCACGCTGCCTTACTATGTACTTGGTGGCAAGGTCTTGTACAAGAGGAGCGAGATCGAGCAGGTGTTGGAACGGGAATATAGGAGTGTCGGCAAGGCGCGGGGAAGCGGATGAAGATTCCATTTACCTGTTTTTTTACGCACTTGTACAGGCTGCGGGCATTAAGGCTGTCCGCATAAAGGCTGGACGTTTGCGTGCGCCAGCCACAGACTGTTTTTTAGAGGTGAGGGAGTTTGCCGTCTGGAAAAAGAACCTCTTTTTGGACTTTGGCACAAAGTTGTCCCCTGCCCGGTATCAGACTGTAATTCCTGTATGCAATCCTTTTCTGACTGTTCTCGTAACAGTCTGTTTCAATCCTGCCTGACCTTTGTTTACTTTTCATAAAGAGACTGTACCGCCTTTGTGACCGGGATATGAAACCGAAAGATTGTTTTTGACGGTTGCTAAAAAAGAAAAATCAAAGGTGTTTTGCATGTTCCGTAAAAAATCGTACCTTTACATAAAGTGAGTTGCACATCAACGCAATTGATGCAAGTATGTAGAAACCAGAACGGTTGCCAACTCGTTACCTCGTTTTTTGATGATCCGCATAAACTTTTATTCTTAGCGGATTATGTGATTCTTTCAAAAATAATCTCTATTTTGGGAATACGGCTTTCTGAATATCGGAAATTCTATGTGCCTGCCGTTTTACATCCCCTCCCTACAATCTACAACGACATGCTATCAGAACACTTCCCCATAAAATTTCTATTTTTCCTGTGAAATTATTCTCTTATTCAAAAAAAATAGTATCTTTGTCCTATAAAAGTTGTTCATAAGTATGAGACTGTAAAGTACTGAAATTAGCACAATCTCCAAATCGTTACCTTAGACTTTTCAGAACTTCCATAAGCGTTTGTCTTTCAAATTAATCCATCAAATTGATAAGAATTTAAAGTATAAGCTAATGACTCAAGCGTTTGTTCGCGAGCTTTAGGTTTTAGTTGACACTCCCAAACTGTAATACAATGCCAGCCCATAGCTGCAAGCTGGCATTGTTCCTTTTTGTCACGTTCTTTATTCCTTTCTATTTTATTTGACCAAAAATCAATGTTGGTTTTGGGCAAATGAAAGTATTTACAGTTTTCATGACCATGCCAAAAGCAACCATTCACAAAAATGACTGTTCGGTATTTGCGAAGTACCAAATCAGGATGCCCTGGAAGACGCGGATGATTTATCCGATAGCGGAAGCCTCGGTTAAAAAGGAACTTCCGAACCAATAATTCAGGTTTCGTGTTCTTGGCACGAATGGCAGACATATTACGATGTATCTGTTCTTTGGTTAGATGGTCGGGCATATGTTATATATTTTAAAATTATGGTTCGATAAAAAGAGGAGTTCCTTTTTTATGATTCTCCAAGTTTGCTAATAAATTGCTGATAATATTTTTGTCCATATATGTCTCAAGCGCAGCATTTCTTGTTATTTCAAAAGTCATATATAAACTTCCTGGGCATCTAGTTGGATATTTCAAAGCTATCATATCTTCTTTCTTCTTTTCACAATGGCCATTTATATTGTATACTTGAAATATTTTAGGATTGTAGATGTCATAAAGTATCAGGTTCTCAGCCTCTTCAACACATTTTTTCTGACCAAGTACGGAACCTGCTCTTCTTCCAAGGCGGATATTATAGATGCCTGTTTCCAATATCCATGCTAATTGTCTTTTATTTTTATAACCACCAATTAAAATAGTTCCATTGTCGCCAAAGACATGCATAATCTCTTGATTAACATCTGTCCATTTAAAGGTTTCAAATGGGGAATCAGCAACCATCATATAAGGCTCATTACAATCAAGAGTATACGGAATGCTTTGATGCTGGATAGGTTTAATGATTTCTCTCAATTGGTCAGAAGAACAGCTTGTGGATATCAAGAATGAGGATGGTCGTATATCCCAAATAGAAAGATTTCTTACATTAAAATATGGATTTTGAATTATTATAGGTGTATAATTATCTTTCTCTATTTGAGAATAGTCTACTAAATAAAGAAAATATTTTTCTGCTCTTAATTGGGCTGCTTCTATCTCATTTGATGACCAATAGAAATGTACGTTTCCAGAATATGTCTTAACTTCAATATAGCGTTTGGCTTGACTTATTTCATCATCTAAAGAAAGAATATCAAAGCCTGCAGATGCATCGATAACGGAGATTTGCTTTATTTTGCTTTGCTGTTGGAGGGTAAAAGGACAACGTTTCTTTTCATACGAAATCACAAATTCTTCTCCTTTTTCTCCTATGATGCGTTCCTTTTCAAGTTGTGCCAATAACTGCTCTTGTGATATCTTGCGTTTGTGGGCAACACGTTTTGAGAACTCAGATTCAAAACATTCATTAATAGTAAAGAGAGTTCCATCAGGAATTAATGCGCCAAATGTTATAAGCAGATTTCTATAAACGGAACACTCCATGCTAAATGCATACATGGGAATTTGAAAGGCATTTTTTATCTCATTATATTTGAGATATTCTATATTTATCAAATCCATGTCAATCAGAGCATTCATGCAGAAACGGCATAATTGGGCTATAAACAGATTTTCATCTTCATGTGAATACAAAATGTCTTTAGCCTGACACTTGTTATCAACTATTGAAATGAGTTTTATTTCCTCAAAAGCTATGATGCCACATTTAAAGTTTAGGTCAATGCCATTTATAAAAGAACACGAAGCTCCAATGGAAGATAAGTCTTCTATATTACCAGTAAGAACCTTTCTACACAAAAGTAGTATACCAGCTCTGTTTCCAATGGAACTATATCTTTTTAGCTCTTTGCGCATAATCGTAAATAATAGCCTTTATATCATCAATTCCACCTTCCTCCAAATTGTTATCAAATAAAGGAATAGGCATACTCTCCATTATTTGATTTAATCGTTTCTCCTTTAACTGAAGCCTGGAATTTATTGTTTCATCAATTGAATTCTCTGAAATCAAATAGTAATATGTAGTGATTGTATCTTCAGGCAACCCATATCGATGAATTCTATCTTTAGATTGGATGAAATGAGCTGCGTTAAAAGATCTTTCTAGGTATATTGCATTATGGCATTTCTTATGCAAAGAAATAGATTCAGCGACAGCAGATGGGTTTGCTATGATAACATTAAAAGACGAGTTGTCCGAATTGAATTCTCTCACGATAAATTCTCTTGTTTCCATCTGACTTTCAAACTCATCATCAGCGGTTTCGACAGGAGTGACCCCATACAAAGACTTAGAAGGAATTCCCATGTCGCTTAAACATTGACTCATTTTCTCAATATTGCGTATAAATGATGCCCAAATGACCACTTTTCCACCTTGAGAAATGATATCTTTAACAATCTCACAAGCTTTAATAAACTTATTTGGCATCTCATTACTCACAAATTGGAGGATATTGCTAATGAAGATGCTATCCTCTTTCGATTCTACTATGGGATTTCCATCCTCATCAAATGCGCCATTAAAAGAGTGTCTTAATAGCTCTGGGTTTGTGGCAGCCTGCATGAGACGAATCATTTTAGCTTGGCGAATTTTTTTCAGATAAGGAGAATCATTGTCTTCATCAAAAGATTGCATAAGTTTGTTCTCTATCGTATCATAAACAATCCTCTGAGTATCAGACATAGGAACCGGTATTTCCTTATAAGTTGCAGGAGGAATGTTTAAGTCGCTCTTCTTTATCCGAATGAAGAAAGGTGATATTCTCTCAATCAAATCCGGTATTCGGTTATCATCCGAATTGGCTGACATATTAGAAAGCTGTGCAACATTATATGAGATAATATCTCTGTCTGGCCAGATAAATTTGAACAGATTATACAAGTCTTCATAGCCATTGGGAGCGGGTGTACCGGTAAGGACAACTCGGGACGTAGCAAGTTTTGCCAACTCCATAGTAGATGCAGCGGTTATTGCTCCTTGAGTGTTTTTTATTTTATGCGCTTCATCAAGTACAACCATCACTTTGTTACGTGATAAGAAGAAACAAAGATCATCTTTTATCGATATAACCGACTGATATGATGCAATCGTTAATTCACATGTATCAATTCCATGTAAATACAACGATTTCTTTTCCTTAGAAAGGCCACCAATCAATCTCATAGACTCAACCTTTCTACCGAAACATTCCTGATATTCATGTTCCCATGGACCAAACGAACTAAGAGGACCAATTATAAGCAGTTTATCGACGTGCTTGGGATTAGACTTAGGTAAATGTTTCAAATAAGCGTAGGCGCCATATACGATACTTGTTTTACCAGCTCCAGGGACAGAAAAATTACAGGCATTTTGTGCAAACGCCATATGGTAAGCAGACAGCATCTGTAAGGTATATAAACGACGTGTCTGCATATTTTTTACTAACGATTCTTTGAAGTCTTCAAATTCAGAAACAACAGGATGGTTCTCTCGAATGTCTTTAGCCTTCTTGGAGAACTCCGCAAAGCTCTGTTCCCTATCTTCAAATGCTTTTATCTCTTCGCTTACATTTTCATCGAAATGAATCTCACATTTTCCGTATTTTGCTAGTACAGATACATGAGACATGATGGTATTAATGTCCGTTACGTCTTCAATGACAATATCTGCTCCAGAAACTGAATGATGTAGATTTCGACGTAAATACATCATAGCAAAGCGATTCTGTAAAATTTTTATAGTATCACCATGTATCACAAATCCCTTGTCCAAGGATTTTATTAACAAAACTCCTGTATCAGCCATTAATTTGAGCCTTTAAAGATTTCGCCTTTTTTATAAGATCATCCAATCCCTTCGATATAGAATCTGCATTATTTTTAAAGCCATTAGAACTGCTATCAATTGAATCCAATGCACTATTTGCCTTATTGATAAGAATTATAGGTGCATTAGAATTCAGCTGACTATCTATTTCATCTTGAGCTTTTTTAAAGGTTGCAGTCATGACAGGGGTCAACTTCTTTCTCCAGTCTGCATCTCTTGCCTGTAAACATGGAGTAATATCGATTCCAGATGCATTTTTAACGTAGTCTTCGATAGGTTTCTCTATATAGGAAGATACTATTTCCTGATGATTTTCAAAGAATCTATTCCAGCGTTCTTTTGAACCAAAAATGCTGCTACTATTTTGTGTCGGCTTCCTAAAAATGTCACGAATATCGTTTTGCGGAAGATTCAAACGGATGTAGTCAAACGCAACACCGAGCATGTTGTTTATGTCTTCGTCGGTGTAATTCCACATATTGGCAACACCTGATTTATATTGTTTTAAAGCTATGTTCAGCTTTTGAAACGAGTCTTCATGGCCTTCCGCCATGGTATATATACCATCATACTCGTAGAAGCCGAGATACATATCCATCAACTCAAGAATTTCAATGTTTTGGTCAACTTCTTTTTTATTTATACCCATGAAGCTAGCTATCTCATCTCTTGTGAAGCCTGCGTCTTCAAGGTCTTTGCACTTAAGATATTTCTCAATAGGATTATAGTCTACCTTCTCATCTTCCCCCATCTGAAAAGATGTCTCTAACTGAAGGATGTCCTTTTTAGTTGCACTCTCAGGGAGTATAACAGCTTTAAAAAATTTACATCTGTCCTTCTCCTCCTGAATTGAATGAGGATCTTTGAGGATTTTGTTCATTAAAGAAGCCCTTCTGTTACCATCAATTATAACACCATCCGATGAGACGATTCCGAATTTAATCTGACCGGTTTTTCGCAAGCTATCCAGAGTGTTCTTGTTGGCTTCCTTTTTCGATTCCCACAAGAATGTCTCAATCAAAGTGATATCAGAATCTAATTCTGGGTTGAGGGTATGACTCTGCTTCTCATAGGATTTCACAACACTACCAATACGTCCATTGTATTGATTATAGATGAGAGCTTCCATTGGTATCTCCCAAACCTTAAAAGGCTTCAGTACACCACGATAAAGTAACTGGTAACCCGTTGCAAAAGGCTCGCCTTTTTGTACGCTCTTTAGAACTTCTTTTCTTTCTGCTTGTAACATATGCTATAGTTTTATTATTTCTTTAAGGTCTTCTATGTGCTGAAGGTTCAAACAATAGTCGCAATAATCCCATGCGTCACGTAAATCCGACTGTCTTCCAATCCAACCTGCGCCATCAAGAACAACGATCTGTTTTGCTTCTACATTCTTATTGCGAATAAAATCGCGCAAGTCTTTAATGCTTCTTTTAAAGTCAGTCTGACCTCTTGACGTTGTGATGTTGAAACTATATTTCAAATAAAATATTGGTAAGTTCTTGCCTGGACACTCAATAGCGTAATTCACCTGAATATCTCTTGTTCCATTGCCTATGGGGTCAACTTTAGGAGCACGAACTAGTTTCAGATTCAATATTTTACAGATTTCATTTAAAGTATCATCAATCTTTGCTATGTTTGCATTCGATAAATCCGAGTTGTACTGAGTATCGAATTCTTTGTTAATTAAAAATGCGAGGAAATCGTCATTCTTAAGTCGGTTCATAACATTGTCATCAATAATAAAATTGGCGAGTTTGAAACCCGGCAGTTGTGCTTTTAAAGAAGAGTCACAACTACCTTTCAAGAACAAGTTACAAACGCGTTCCATCATTGTATCATTTGTAAGCATGTATTTCCGAGTCTGTTTTGCATCCCATTCTGTTTGGAAAATCATTCCAAGTTGAATGCGGAACATGGAGATTACACGTTTGAACATTTCGTTGCTCACGCCAAGAATAACTAAAAGATTCGAAAGAGAATCTTCGTAAGTCCTTATGTAATTTTGAAGACCTGCACGGCTGTTAATCAAACTCATTTCAGCTTTGAGTTGATTAATCTTCTCTTTTCTTAGATTAGCATATTTCTCGTCAATATTATCGTTGACAAAGAATAAAGTCATCGATTGAAGAAAGCTGTTGTAAGGAATCTTTTTCATATCAGTTCGCAATAAGTTTTCTTAATAATCTGTCGGAAATTACCTTAATAACAGGAACACAGACAGAGTTACCTAATAAGTCAAAAGCTATTTCGTGACCATCTTTTCTATTTTCAAGATAATTAAGGTCATAGTCTTCATAACCAAAGAGCTTTAATCCTTCAGAAATAGAAAGATGACGAATACCATCACCATCAACGACACCAACTCTAGACATGTCCATAGCGACTAAGGTCGGAGTAATGTCATTTGAATCAAGGAACTGGCTATATTCGAAGCTCAGTTTTCCTGTTACAATATTATACCCTTTAGGTTTAGTCGCATCTGGTTCTCGCCTATAACCGATATTCCCATTAGCCTCAATAAGTATCTTTTTCTTTGGGTGCTCAAAGGTGAGATAACCTTTCTTAACAAGATCGTCAAGCATTTCTGGAAGTCTGATGTCATTATAGAACGTTTGAATCTGTTCCAACGTAAGAGGCATACCGTCCATCCAATCAATACCGATAATTTGTGCCCATTTCTTTTTTCTACGTTCTTTTAGGAGTATATTAAGAAGTTCCTTCTGTTTTTTTGTCACTTTTCCTCGTAGCTCAAGATCCCAACTATGTATGTTCCTTGAACCACCACGCTTGTCCTTGATATATTTGCCTTCAATTTCTTCAGGTTTGTAATGTTTGAGCAATGCTTTTGCAAAGTCCCCATTGTCTGTTGGTAGACCAGACTCCTTTACTTCACCAAATTTCTTGGACGAATGAGGTAAATCTTTCACATCTATTTTCCCCCTTGTCTTGTCTATACCAAGAATATATACACGTTTCCTTGACTGAGCTAATCCAAAATCAGCTGAGTCTAGCAATAATACCTCTACATTATAACCTGCAAGTTCCAATTTCGTTACGATGGTAGTAAGAGTCTTTCCATAAGGGCTTCCTTTAACCTCTCCTCCGTGCTTCATCAAACCTTCCACATTTTCTAGGATAAAGCCTGCGGGTTTCTGACCTCTCTGAGTAAATTCGTGAATGATACGTTCTATCTCGAAGAATAGTGTACCTCTTGTATCTAAGAAACCCAAGCCTTTTCCAGCAGCACTGAATGGCTGGCATGGAAATCCGCCGAGCAGAACGTCTATTCCTTCCGGAATCATATCTGCATGGACGTCATATATATTGTAGTCAACTTTCTCGTTTGGATATCTATTTTTGAGGGCTTCGATAGCAGCAGGTTTGATTTCAGAAGTGAGGGCACATTGTGTCTTGACACCTAAATCACTTGCGGCTTGTTCAAATCCAATTCTAATACCACTAAGGCCAGCAAATAAATCTATAAATGTATATTTTTCTTTCACTTTTTTCATTTACTTTTCCGTTTCATACAAATCTTTCAAATCACACTGCAGCACTTGTGATATCTCTATTAATTGCGGTGCGCTTGGTTGTGTAGTATTGGTACACCATCGGCTTATTGTCATTTTTGATACACCAAGCTGCTCTGCCAAATATGTATTTGTGATCATCTTCTCAGCCAAGACAACTCTAATTCTATTTTTATATACTTTCTTCTCCATAGAAAAAAACATTTCCACATTTATGTGCAAAAATAAACAATTCTGTTTAATTCATCAAGTGATATATACAGGTATGGGGCTATAATGTTTTCTTTTCTGTTTCTTCTTTTATCCTTCTCTCTCTAACTTTGTCTACGCCCGGCATTTTTTTAGCCAATACACTTTCTCCGGCAGGAAAATAGATAGGAAAAACTTTATATAAGAAACTTACAATATCATTACGCTTCTTTCCCATATTGAAAAAAGCAGAACAAACAAAATACATAAGATCTTGCTGACTACACGTATCTTTTTGCTGAATGGATATAGAGGGAGCGATTATCAAGTCATGTTCTGCAAATGCGTAAGCACTTGCAAGAATTGCTTTTTGTTCTTCCTCGGCAAACATCTTGATTTTATTTGCCAGCCATTCAAGTTCTCCTTGCAGAAGTGCTTTTTGCTTTTCGTTTTGCTCTTTCAATAGAATGGAAACTTTTTCCTGTTCTTTTACAGTAAGGGCTTCTTCTAATTTTTGATTCTTGCGTTTTACAATATTGTACTTTTCCATATATGCTACAGCTATGCAAAAATATCCGACAGCAATAGCAAAGATCAATACTGCATGAAATCTGATTTTAGCCTTTATATCAGTTTGCATATCTATATAATCGCAAGTCATAACAGTTATCAGTATCATAAGCGTTGCGCTCACATACATTGTTCTGGATTTAGCCTTAGAACTTATTGGGGCTATACCAAGCAATAAGGTTATTGCTAAGAAAGCCATAAGTAAGGTAAAAACTAATAAGAATATTGCCATGTGATTCTATTGTTGTTTATGGTTTGATAATAATGCGCCAATAGCCAGTCTTATCAGATCCTTCATGGACGAGAATGCCTCTGTCCTTAAGATTCTTTATCTGTTTCTTGACACCTTCCAAAGAGATCCCCAATTCATCTGCCATTTTTTCACGGGTTATCATAGGGTTTGATATAACCATATCAATGATACGTTGAGCCGTTCTACCAACAGGTTTATTGAGATTCTGTTTTACAGGGTACCTTTCGAGTGTACTTTTTTCGTTTACAGGGTACTTTTTCACCGAACTTTCTTCGTTTACAGGGTACTTTTCGAGGGTACTATTTACTCTGTTGGCAACTTCCTCAACAGGTATCCTTCCGTTCTCTCCCCAATTCAAATTATAGAATGTGGTATAGAAAGAAATTGCTTCCGTTTGATATTGTGGTTCTTTGCCCGGCAAGAAATTAGGCAGTTTCTCCGTAAGTTCCCTCATTTTTCTTAAACCCGAACCACGTTTCTCCATATAGTCCAATTGGGTAAACATATCCGCAATGACAGGGTTACGGCGCATGGAAGGCACTTTGTATATGTCTCGGTCTTGAATTTGTGTACCATCAAGCATTGCTCCTGGTGATACCAATTCTACTCGGTCATCATAGATGTCAATATGTACTTCACCACCCATTACTGTGTAATCTCTATGGATAAGATGGTTTACCAACCCTTCAAAGATTGCACGATCGGAATAGTCTGGGAGATTCAGGCGATAGTTTGGCATCTTCACCCATCCGCTCATGGTATAATTCTTGATGAAGTCCATACCATATTTCAAAAGCAATACGAGATTTGCCCGATGCTCTACGGAACTGATGGCATCGTCTTTATAGAGCCCCGTCCAACGGGTGCAGAAAATACGTGATTGGAATACGGTGCAATTGTCCACAAACAATAATCCGGCATTGGTCAGTTTCCCGTCAGATGTGACAAGTCCGAATGATTCCAAATATTTATCATTCCATTCCTGATGGGTTTGCTCACGGAAAGTGTTGGCAAGGATAACGAAAGAATGTTTGTTGGCATCTACTTGTGTAGGTAGCGAATCCCAAGTCATGTGCGTACCCTTTAATACTAATGAAAGAAGTTGTTGCGAATTGCATTCCACACTTTCATTACCGACTCGTGTATAAGCTGTACGTGTTCCGTCTTGATAATAATAATATGGTGTCAGCGTTCCTGCCTTTACTCTTACTTCAAGTAGGTTACGTCCTTCATGTTCAATCGGAATAAGTTGTACCTCTGGTACTGGGTCAAGCCTTGCCTTTATCATTTCACTGATAAAGTCGGCATCTGCTTGCGGATTCTCCAAACCTACAATTACTCCGTCATCATTTACTCCATAGAATAAGCTACCACCGTCCGTGTTGGCAAAAGCCGACACGGATTTAAGCCATGACTTCACTTTCTTACGTTCCAGCATTTCCTTAAAATCGTAAGACGAGCATTCCGCTATCAATATATTGTTATGAATTTGCATCGTTTTCTTTTTGTTATTAGGGTACAATTTCCCAATATCATATACAAAGATAGGGATAAAACCGGATATTTTGTTAAAATCGCCACATTGATTTGATTATTATGTGTTTATATCACGATATTTATCAAATAGCAATTAAAAGATGTAGCTCTGTTGATTCTTTTTTTAGGTTTTCCGCTATAATTACAACGTATTTATGTAAATATTCTTACAAAAATTGTTTTGATGAAGTAATATTTTCAATAGGAGTCAGTTGTTCGGAATTCTCAAACAACTGACTCTTCTTCTAATTCCTTCTCTTAGAAAAGATACTTAATGTACTCGCCTGGATTTAATTTATCTATTTAAGACAGTTCACAAATCATGGTATAAGTAAGCTACAGAATATCTTATTCCTGTCTGACGTCATTTGAAATGCATAATAGATAATAATGATTTTCATTTATTCCACACTTTATCTGGCTCGATAACCTTGATATGCTTCGTTGCTTCTTTCTGTATTATGAGGACATACTAGAAAGTTTCTGTCGTATTTTTGTTTCAATGGTATTCAGTAAAACGTCCAAGGAATCACCTTTCTCAAAAATTGATGCACCCATATTACTTCGATATTCAGAAATCTTAATTTGTTCATCGTCTGAGCGGTTATCAGCTTCAAGGATGGCTTTAAGCATGGGATTAAGAATTTCTCCGATTCCCATTTTAACATTTGTACATTCAAGGATGATTTCAGTCGGCAGATTTTCAAGATCTTCATGTTTGTGTTTGCGTAAATCAACACAACATAATGCATATTCGTTTGGATGAAGGGCGGCCATGCGAACTTGACGAGTACTCATGTGAGCTGGTTCAGAAAAATCCCATTTGCTCTTTACCTCTACGTAAAAGATATCAACCCACTCCTCTCCATTTTTTATACGAACAACAATATCTTGTCCATTCTGAACATCTTCGACAATGGTATTGCCCTCTGTTCTCATAGGATTATCTACTTGTATCAAATCTGAGCCTATTTTTTCCCGTAATGTATCTTCTATATGCTTTCCTATTGCATGCAAATGATTGAAACGAGCTTCATTTTCGTATTCCAGCTCTTGTTGCCGCTCCATTTTATCAAGCATTATATTAATGCTTCCCTTTTCGGTTAGTTTAGCCAATCGGTCTAGATTGTCATCTTCAATATCCATTAAAGAGAATAAACTTTTTTGAGCTTTACCACTTTTCATACTGAAGGTATAAGTGGCTTTTTTGTCGTTGATTTGACTGAACCACTCTTCCCAATTTTTCGATTCTGCAATTTTTAAAATAATTGTACGGACAATTTTCTCAAATTTACGGTCTTTTGTCTCTTGTTTCATGTCTGCCACGAGACTGCTTTCTATTTTTTTTGCAATATCTTCCGGCTTGTTTTCTGCTAACGGTACAATGTCCTCAAAGTCTGAATCTACCCACGACTCATGTAAATCCTTGCCAAAGATAGTTGAGTAGATTATAGCCATTTCCGGTGGAATACCATTGTTTTTATGTAAGTCTTTCATTAGGCATAGTTCGTTCTTCTGATTTGGAAGAACACTATAATCATCCAATCGTTTCTTGTGTTCTTCATTGGTTAATGGGCTATATTCTTCAAGAAACGATTTTAGCCATACTTTATTGGATTGTACCCATTCTATATCCTTTTGACTTAATTTATATAAAGTGTAGTCTAATAATAGATTAAAAGCAGAACTGTAGAAATCTTCCTCTTTATCTTCTTTAAATTTGATTGTCGGAACAGTCTTATATTCTATGCCATAGAATTCTGCGAGTAATGGCATCATTCTACCTCTGGCATTATTGAACTCCGGTAGATATGATGCGGAGCAGAATGTAATTATGGCGGACAATTGTTCATCTGTAAAAGATGTTCTGTTGTGATTAGATAAAACAGAAGTACGCCAGGTTCCCATAGTAGAAGCAATAGCTCTTTGCAAATCAGATTGACTATAAAGGTTTACTTCACATACATCAAGGTAAGCTGAATCATAAATTTTCTTTGAATCATCCCCCATCACTACTTTTACTAATTCATAAACCTCTGGAGTCATAAATGCAGCATGGTAAAGTTCGCCTTTCTTTCGTAATTCACCGTATCTATTAGGAAGTAATGCATAATCCTTCATTACTTCTGTATTACCACTATCCTTCATTAATTTCAGAAAAGAATGAAGTTTCTCGCTCTTTGTTCGAATTGCTTTACATACATCAGATACAGTAATGAAAAAATCTTCATCGTGTTTACATCCCCATTTGTCTATTGTTTCTGACCAAGCTATTAAATCTGTTGATGGCATTAGATAGGGATATCCATCTGTTTTCTGTGGCAATTGCGCATAATATGTTAATATTGGTTCATATTCTAGCCTTTGCTCTAAATTGAGTTTTGAATAGAAGTCACGGTGCAATAATTTGACTCTTGCGTCCGTTATAGCATAATATTCGTCATTTATCGGTAATATCTTCCAATAAGGTATGTGAGTATTCCATAGCTCCTGCATATCTTTGTAAAATTGACAAGTTACTTTATCTTCACTCGTATTTGGAAATGAAACTTCACACATCTGACGAATGAGTGTTTTAGCGTTTTCATCCTTCGCAAAATATGCAAACAAGACTTCAGTTATTTCTTTCAATACGACACTATTCTTATTTCCATTTTCCTGCTTAATAGGAGTGGAACCCGGAAGCATGATATTATTACGTTTTTCAACAGGATAAAAACGTTTGGAGTGAAAGATGAAATTTACACCGAATCTTTCAGTTCCAAGTAGGGGAAACCAAAGAAATAGACTTGGAATATCCACCGGCAATCCACAAAAATTGGGAAATGGTGGAATGACCACTACATCGCCATTATCAGACTGCAAACTTTTACAGGTAAAAGGTGCTGAATCTTCTTCTGTTGCGTGGTTTATGAGCAACACTTTTTCAGTAACTACATGCCATCCTTTTTTTTCTAGCGGAATTATGGACTGTTGCTCTGATTTTCTTAATGTAAAATGCTCTTTGGTATAATGATTACATATTTCCACCTCTTTGATGCGAGAATTGATTACCAATACAAATGGCATTAAGTGAATTGCACTTGATAATTGATCAGACACATTACGAACTTGTGATGGAGTCAAATCGTATCGAAAAGATGTTGCATCATCGTTAATTTCCTGAAGTAGTTCTCCCTTCCAAAGTTGTTTGACTTTTTCTAGCTGTTCTTTCATTTTTTTAGGACCTTCAGCTGTATCAACGAGGGTTCGGTCTAACTCAAAGTCCTTTACTTGCACATACCCCTTGATAGTTTCTTCTCCAGTTTTTACTACAAATGGACCACTGACATATACCAAACGATTAAAAGCATGAGTCGTCATAAAGCCTGTACCATATTGACCAACTTGGTCTGCTCCATTTCTATCCTTAGAACTATCTTGCTTAACTAAAGCACGAAATGAGGTATAGTCAAATGGTTTACCATGGTGAGAAAAAATTATATTTGTATCGTTTAATTCTACTTTTATACGAGCTTCACTACTCGTATCACGTGCGTTTTGAACTAGTTCCCATAAGGCACGTTCGCCACTTTTTTCGTCAAGGTCTTCTAATCCTTTGCGAATTTTATTACAATAGCCTTCATACTCTAAACGTTCATCTTCAGATTTCTGCCAACGTTCAACATCAGACAATTCTTCTTCCATATTTTTTTGTTTTCTATATATTTATCTAAAAACTTATTCTATTCCTTTACCATAATTACAAAGGTAGCCTTAAATTGTAATTTATATATAATGAGATTAAAAAATCAAGATTTTCTAAGTTGTATTACCTTATTTTTATGGTGTACATGTGTTCTGATCGTTTTTCTAATTAGTCTAATCGAAACATATCTACAATAACCGGATTTCATAGCATATACGATACTTTTATATATGTCGACTTTAATCAATGTTCCATAAAGCATTCCACCATGTGAAATCAATTTTACTCAGTTATCATGTATATCAATATGAACTTCCTATAATGAAGTGTAATCTTTATGGATAAGATGGCTTACAAATCCTTCAAAGATAGTGCTGTTTGAATAGTCAAAGAGTTTAATTCGGCTTCTTCCTCAATCTGCTCATTATCTAGTTTTGGCTGACGTCCATATTATATTTAAGAAGCAATACAAGATTTAGCGATACTCTATTGAATTGATTATATCGTTTTTTATAAAGTTCCATTCAATTGTAGAGAAAATATGTGATTAGAATACAATACAATTGTCCACAAACAGTAATCCAATATTGGACAGTTATAGTCAAAACGAATCTAAATATTTATTGTTTCATTCCTGCTGGATTTATTTACGAGAAGTATTGGTAATAATAACGAAAAAGTTTGTTGGTATCCATTTGGGTATGCAGTAAATTCTAATTCATGTGTATCCTCTTTAATTCGTATGAAAGTAATGATATGCCCTTAGTGCTCAATCTGTATAAGCTATACTTTTGATACAAGGCGAGTCTAGCCTTTGTCATTTCACTGATAAAGTCGGTATCTACTTGTTGATTCTACAAACCGACAATCACTCCCTCATTGTTTACTCCATAAAATACCATAGTCTATATCGGAAAAAGACGATACTGATTTAAATATGCCCATATATAAAAGTTGAATAAACGTACTTGTAATCATATGTTATGCGACAAAAAGTCCCAGCTTTAGCCTTCTTATCTTAGATTATATACTTTTAAGTTTAAATCCAAAAACTACTTCAGCAATTTAATTTTGAGCTTATATGTGACACTATACCTGTGAGAAGAGCTCTTGTCGCACATTGTAAATCATCCTCAATTTTCAAAATTAAGATAGTTAAAAGCCGTAGAAATACCAAATATGCAATATGGTGTTTATTGGTATCATCCTCTGAAATAATACAGCCATGGGCATATAGGTTTCGATATGCATGTCCATTAGTGAATTCTCCATTATCCATGTAGTAGCTAAAGTATCGTTTCTCCTCTTTCGTCAATAAATTGTCACTTTTTATAAGCCAACCTTTATTTAACATCTCATCAAGGTACTTCATTCCTTTTTCAGAATAATGCCAATAAGAACAAGCCCGATATTCCCATAGTGATTTTAGTATAATTTTAAAATCATTATCTGGTATAGATAGCTGTCCGCCTTTACTTTTTTTTATGACATCATGCGATAAAAGGAAATCTATGTTAGTTTTTTGATACTCTTCATAAAATTCATAATATACTTCTTCGTTGTTTAATAAATCAAAAAGATTATGATAATGCTTTTCCTTAAAGGGCTTAACATAACCAAGTAGAGTATTAGAACCAAAAATGCAGTTTAGTATTACACGAATTTCTGAAGACTCTTCATTAATTTCATAATATTTGTTAAGTAAAAGACTTTTGCCTTCTGTCATTTTCAAAGGCTTGCTTAACCTTATGATGTCTTTGTCTATCTCATCATACTGAACATAGGTGTTATATTGTTTGACAACAGAATCTAGTTCAGGGAATAGTATCCGGCATTTATTTAACCAACTATCCTCAATATTAGGATAGTTCAATTTCAATGCAGGATAGCCATATTTGTTGAAAAGATGTACTTCGTAAAATTCTTTTAGCGTTTGCTCAAAAGACATGTTTAATTGAGCTAATACATTGTTGTATCCACATATTTGATATAATGCCAAGTCGTTCTTTTGATGGAAATAGCTGTAATCTGGATAGGCATTTTTACTTTTATCCATAAAAGCAATCTCTAGTCCATCTATTTCGCCACTTTTATTGATGAGTTCCAATAATCCGTGACGATTTATCCAATAGAATAAGGTTTTGCAATTCTCCACCAGCTCTATAGAGTTGCAAGAACGAATATACTTTATGCTGTATAAATAAGTAGGATAACCTCCTTCGATTCTATAGTCTGTTGGTGTTATATTGTTCTCATTAGAAAATGCGACAGCTAATTTATGAGAAATTTTAACAGTACGACTGTCAGACATAAACTCATCGTTCAACTTTTGAGCTAGACGTTCTGCTTTTACTTTCGTTTTGGGATCTAATACTAGTCCATTTTTGTCATCCTTATTCTGACAAATTAGACGGACATAATTTAAATTAGGGTCTTTGCTATCTAAATATGAGTTTATTATTTTAACCTTGTCGTCCATTGATAGATTTGAAGGAAGGTGAATTCTTCTATCAGTTATATTGTCATGTTTGGCGATATAATGATTTATGAGAATATGAGCAGTATTACTGTCTTCAAGCATTATCTGCCTTAGTTCTATTTTGAATTTTTCCACAACATTCCTACAATGAAGTACTTCTGTCAAGTCATTTTGTTTGCCCTTTGCTATATATTTTACAAAATTATTATCTATAACATTAAATAATTTGAATTGGTCAATAATATCCCAAAATGCTTGTCTGTAATCACAAGATAATGCATCATAGCAGTTCTCCAAAGAGTCTCTATTTAGCTTGGCAAAGTGTTTTGCAATAATATCATTATAATTTTTTATATCTTCTTTGATTTGATTAAACATGATGTCTGACCAGCATTTTAATCGACAATCATTATCTATGAGTTTCTTGATGTGAAATAACTCTATCACGTCTGTTAACGTAGAAGCTGGCTCAGATTTATACTTTATAATTGCTTTTTCAGCAAGTTCAAGATTATAACCGATGCTTAAATCATTCGGAGAATAAAAACATACTCGATTATCCATCATAAATAAAAAAAGTAGTATTGAAATGAATGAAAATGCGTTTCTACAATCACGTGTCCATTCCCAGACTTATCTTCGTACCTAAAAGCCGATATGGATTTAAGCCATGACTTTACTTTCTTACGCTCCACCATTTCCTTGAAATCGTAAGACGAGCATTCCGCTATCAATATATTGTTATGAATTTGCATCGTTTTCTTTTTGTTGTTTGGGGATAAAGCCCAAGTTCTATATACAAAGGTAAGGATAAAACCAGATATTATGTTAAAATCACCCCATCGATTTGATTATTATGTGTTTATATCACGATATTTATCAAATAAATCTGTATTTTTGCAGTAAAGAGCTGTGGTTGCTTATGGATGCTTATTTTCGGGTTTGCACTATATTTGCAACACGTTCACGCAAGTTGCTCATACAGAGATGCTGTTGATTTTGAGGAAGTGAAGTAAGTTGCAATAGGTGATTTTATAGAAAAAAGAGGCGTGTAATCCATTAAGTTGCACGCCTCTTGTGTTTTTGAATTTCAAGTCAATCTTATATACTTATTTTTCAGTTTGAGGATTAATGACAATGCGCCAATAGCCACCAAAGTCCGCACCTTCACGAGATAAGATACCCATAGACCGCAATTTTGCAATTTGTTTTTCTACGGCACGAGAACTTATACCAATCTTGTAAGCCATAGTTTCGGCTGACATAGGAGGATCGGAAATGACGAAATCGATAATCTTCTGTGCTGTCTTTCCTATGTTTTTAGGGGCATCTGTGCTCTCTCCGAACCTTGTCTCCGAACTTTTGTCGTTTACACCGAACATTTTCGCATTTACACCGAACTTTTCGACCGAACTTTCTTCGTTTGCAGGATACTTTTTGAGGGGACTGTTTACCCTTTCGGCCACTTCTTCTACGGGTATTCTTTCGTTCTTTCCCCAATTCAGATTATAGAATGTAGTGAAGAAAGAAGATGCTTCCGTATTGGCAAAAGCCGACACGGATTTAAGCCATGACTTCACTTTCTTACGTTCCAACATTTCCTTGAAATCATAAGCTGAACATTCCGTTATCAATGTATTGTTGCGTATCTGCATCGTTTTCTTTTTGTTGTTCGGGATAACTCTCTAATATAGTTTACAAAAGTAAGGATAAAACCGAGGAATTGGTTAACCCCCTCGTTCCCTTTTGATTTTCATGCATTTACATTACGTAGTTTATAACAGTTATTTTATCTTTTCTTTATAACACTATTCACTACCCGTATAGAGGAAACCAGTTTATTGGTGGAAGTAAATACGTCCACATTCCACACATGGGATGAACGCCCTTTATGAACGATGGTTGCCACTGCCCTTACGGTATCTCCTTCGTGTGCAGAAGAAATATGATTTCCGCTGACTTGCATTCCCACGACAATCTCATCAGGTTCGCAGATAATCATGGAGCCGAGCCCGGCAACGGTTTCTGCCAAGGCAAGGGTGGCACCGCCATGCAGAATGCCGAAGGGTTGGCGGGTACGGTAGTCGACCGGCATGGTTGCTTCTACGCGCTCATCCGAAGCGTATGTGTATTGAATGCCCAAGTTTCCCATCAATGCGTGTCGTGCCCGTTCGTTCAGTAAATCAAGAGGCACCTCTGCTGCACGCACTTCTGCCAATATTAGTTTTTCTACGGCCAGGGCCACTCCATCTTCTTCATTCGATGCGGTCACATAGTCTGCACAGACCTTTACAGAATCTTGTGAATGTCCCATAGCTACCCCCATGCCGGCCAATTGGAGCATGGTCACATCGCATACGCCATCTCCAACGGCAATGACTTCTTCCCGTGTTACTCCCAAATGCTCTAATAGGGCGCCTAACGTATTCGCTTTATTGACTCCGCAGGGCACCACCTCTAAAAAGTAAGGCTCGGAACGGAAAGCATCCAGAGTACCTGCCAGGCGTTTTTCCCAATGTTGTTCCAGCCCTATCAGAGCTTTTTCCTTGTCACTCACCAGCATGCACTTGCAAGGTGCGAAGTCTATGGCAGTAGAGAATTCATCTTCCTTGATTATCTTCAAATTGTTTAGCAGGGCTTCATTCTTTATATATTCATTGTCCGGACTATCCGTAATGAGGGTATCATCGTGGTAGGTGAAGATGGCAAAGCCGTTCTTGCGGGCTTTCTTTTCCAGATAAGGCAGCATTTCCGGATTGATGCGTCGTTCAAACAATATTTCTCCGTTCTGTGCTTTTATTATCTGGCAACCGTTATAGGAGAGAACAAACCCTCCATAATTGCCGAGTTCGAGGGTTTTGGCCAGTGGCATCAATCCATAAGTCGGCCTACCGGATGCCAAAACTATGCGCACTCCCATTTGCTGGACCTTTAGCAGAGCAGCTAATGTCCTTTTACTAATTTCTCTTTCATCATTGAGTAGCGTTCCATCTACATCAAGAACCAATAACTTATATTTCATGGCAACTCGATTTTGGGGTTATTATGTTACAAAGTTAAAAAAATGACTGTTAAAACGGTAATATTCGTTTTATTGTTTACTGAAACTTCTTTTATTTATCCTATCTTTGTCCACGTTTTGTTCCGCGTTCTCTATCCGGAGAAGCGGATGAAAAGGGAATCGGGTGAAAGTCCCGAACAGTCCCGCTGCTGTGAGTTCCATGCTCGGTGTATCATACTTGTGCCACTGTTCTTCGGGAAGAACGGGAAGGCGATGTACCGGGAACGAGTCAGAAGACCTGCAAAACAAAGTCGAAAAATTGTCCATTCGAGGAAAGTGGGCAGTGCGCAAATGGTTTAAGATAATCTTCATTTATTCTATGTCAGGAAGGACTAAGGTATTACTGGTCTGTGCTGTTTCATTGGGTGCAAGTATACTCCGGCTCTCTGCCCAGGAGGTGGGGGGAGATACGATTACGGGGAAAGTGCATCAGATAGAGAAAGTGACAGTGACAGCACGCAGGTCGCCCAATAAAGTGACTTCTGCCGTACCCATACAGACGATGTCACGGCAGGATATCAGCCAGCTGGGAATACAGAATATGGCAGATGCTGTACGCCGTTTTGCCGGAGCCAATGTAAAGGACTATGGAGGCATTGGAGGACTGAAAACGGTTTCCATACGCAATATGGGAGCAGCCCATACAGCTGTCAGTTATGACGGGGTGGCGGTGAGTAATTGTCAGGCAGGGCAGATAGATATCGGGCGTTTTTCGCTGGACAATGTTTCCATGCTTTCGCTCGCCATCGGGCAGTCGGAGGACTTGTTGCAGTCCGCCCGCTTGTATGCGTCGGCCGGTGTGCTGGGCATAGAGACGGAAAAACCTCATTTTGATGACGGGCGCAATGCCGCTTTTCAGGCACGGGTGCGCGGAGGGTCGTTCGGCATGGTCAGCCCCTCGCTGCGCTGGTGGCAGAAACTGGGCTGCCGTACACGCGTGGCGGTAGATGCCGGTTATATGAGGGCAGACGGTAATTACCCTTTCACGCTGGTCAATGGGAAATACGTGACGGAAGAGAAACGTAACAACTCCGGCATCTATTCCTGGCAGGGCGAAGCTACCTTTTATCATACTTTCAAGGATGACAGCGAACTGGATGTGAAGGGTTATTACTTCTATTCCCGCCGGGGACTTCCAGGGGCGGTTACGCTCTATAATCCCCTTTCCGATGAAACGCTTTGGGATGAGAATACTTTTGTGCAGGCACGTTATAGGAAGCATTTTTCGCCCCGGTGGAGTTTGCAGGCACAGGCAAAGTATAATCATGGCTGGAACCAATATAAGGATGAGGGCAAGGAATATGCCGACGGATATTATCGGGAAAATCACCGGCAAGACGAATATTATATTTCCGCGACCGTTCTCTACCGTCCTTTGGAAGCTTTGACCCTTTCGTTGGCGCAGGATGGGGTGATAAACAAGTTGCGCAACAGTTTGCCGGAATGTCCTTTCCCTACAAGATATACTTCCATCAGTGCCTTCAATGCACGCTACCGGCAAGGATGGCTCACGGCCACGGCTTCGCTGGTGCATACTGCCACTTCGGAGCATGCCGAGAAAGGTACGGTCCCCGATGACTTCCATCGCTTTGCCCCCTCTTTATCAGTCAGTATGCAGCCTTGGCAGGACGAGTCGCTGTATTTCCGGTTGATGTATAAGAGTACGTTCCGTCTGCCCACTTTCAACGACCTCTATTACTACCGGCTGGGCAACCGTAATCTGCGACCCGAGAAGGCAGACGAATATAATGTCGGTATCACATGGAGCAAATCCGGATTGTCTGTGTTCGACTATATCTCCGTTACGCTCGACGGTTACTATAATGATGTGACGGATAAGATTGTGGCTTTTCCCACCACCTATGCGTGGAAGATGGCGAACTACGGCAAGGTGCATGCCGCAGGTGTGGATGCCACTTTGGCGGCAACCGTTCCATTGACGGAGAAAATAAGACTGATTATGTCGGGCGGATATACATGGCAAAAGGCCATTGACCTGACCGATTCCGACGCGAAGAACTATAAGGACCAATTGCCTTATACTCCTCTTCATAGCGGAAACGCGTCCGCCATTGTAGAAACGCCGTGGGTGAATGTGGGCTACTCGGCGGTAGGAGTGGGAAAGCGTTACTATTTGTCGCAGAACATTCCGGAGAATGAGATTGAGGGCTATCTGGAGCATACGATGAGCCTCTCTCATGAGTTTGCTTTGGGCGGTTGCCGGCTTCTGTTGCAGGCCGAGATTATAAATCTGACCGATGAACAGTATGACGTGATAAAATATTATCCTATGCCGGGTCGTTCGTGGCGGTTGACGGGTACTTTCAAGTTTTGAATAATCTATTTATGAACAACAAAAACTAATTATAAACAATAACAACTGTGATTATGAAAGTAAGAAGTTTATTATTCGGTATGCTCTGCATGCTTGCTTTGGGTGCCTCTTTGGCATCTTGTAGTGACGACGATGACGATTCTCTGGATGACGGCGGGTCGAAGGTGACACTGCCGCAGACGCGTGTTTATATTCTGAATGAGGGTGGTTGGGGAGCTAATAACGCAAGACTTGCCTTTTATGCACCCAATAAGGATGCGGATTTCATCAGTGATATTTACCAGACTCAAAACAACGCCAAGTTGGGTGACCTTGGTCAGAGTATGATTGAGTATGAAGATGAAATATATATAGCTGTAAGTGGTTCCAATTATCTGACTAAGCTGAATGCTGCGGGTGTGGAGTTGAAACGTGTTTCGTTTGTAGACGACAACGACCTCAGTGCAGGCATTCGTTATATCGATGCTGAGGATGGATATATCTATGCTTCCTTCTACGGAGGAGCTGTAGCTAAAATCAATGCGAAAACGTTGGAGGTAGTGGATAAATTGACCGGACTTGGCGACAATCTGGAAGGTGTGGCAATCTGCGAGGATATGCTTTATGTGGCGAATAGCTGTACTGCTGATTGGAGCACTTATCACAATGACGTAAAGGTGATAGATTTGCGTACTTTCAAGTTGAAAGAGACGTTGACGGTAGGTTTGAACCCCAATGCTTTGGTTGAAGAGGATGATAAGGTTTTTTTGATTTCATGGGGTAATTATGTTGATATTGGCTATTCATTACAGATGATAGACCCTGCTGCCAACAATAAGGTGACGGAATTAGGCAGTGCCACCCGTATGTGTGCTACTGATGATATTCTCTATTTGACTTATTCAAATTACACCAATCCTACCGCTTCTTTTTTTACTTATAATATAAAGACTGGAAAGATGGATGAAGCTTCTTTCTTGAAGGATATACCGGAAAAGTTGAAAACTTCTACGATTTATATGTTGGAAGTAAATGATAATAACGGTGATTTCTATATTGGTACTTCTGAATATACCACGAACGGCACCATTTATCGTTTCAAGAAAGACGGTACCTTTATAGAGCAGTTCGATGCAGGAGGTATGAATCCTAATTCTGCTATCTTCTTCAATTAATATCAATGAAAAGAAATAGTTTACTTATCTGTCTGTTCGCAGTCCTGTTTCTTTCCTCCTGCGGAGGAAGGGGCAAGACTGCCTCTGCTTTGGCCAACGGTGACACCATTCCCTTACGTTATGCAGAGAATCTTACCTTAGTGTCCTATCCCGGCTATACCCTTGCCACCTTGCGCAATCCTTGGGATACGTTGCACACGCTACATACCTATATACTGGTCCCGAAAGACCGCGAACTCCCGGCACATCTTCCGGCAGGTACTGTGGTACGTACCCCGCTCTCCAAATCAGTCATCTACTCTTCCGTCCACTGCGGACTGATGGATAATCTGGGTGTGTTTGGTAGCATCGGCGGTGTCTGCGACTTGAAGTACATCAAACTGCCCACCGTTCACGAAGCCTGCCGCCGGGGCACCATCGCCGATTGTGGCGACGGTATGAATCCCGATATGGAGCGCATCATCGACCTGCATCCCGATGCCATCCTTCTGTCTCCGTTCGAGAACAGTGGCGGTTATGGCCGTATCGAGAAACTGGATATTCCCATCATCGAATGTGCCGACTACATGGAAACCTCCGCTTTGGGACGTGCCGAGTGGATGCGTTTCTACGGACTGCTCTTCGGGGTTGCGCCACAAGCCGACAACCTTTTTGCTGAAGTGGACAGTTGTTACCAACGCCTCAAGATGCGTGCGCAACTTTCATCCACCTCGTTCTCCGTTGTCAGTGAGTTGAAAAGCGGCTCGGCATGGTACGTGCCGGGAGGGCGTAGCACCATAGGAAGGCTTTTTCAGGATGCTTGCGGGCGTTACGCTTTTGCCGACGATACCCACAGCGGCTCTGTTCCTCTGGCTTTCGAGACCGTTTTCGACAAGGCGGGCGATGCCGACGTCTGGCTGGTGAAGTACAACCGTGACCGCGACATGAGCTATGCTGATTTGGAGGCGGATTATATCGGCTACACCGGTTTCAAGGCTTTCAAGACCCGGAATGTCTATGGTTGTAATACGGCGAAAGTTCCTTTCTACGAGGAGGCTCCGTTCCGTCCCGATTATTTGTTATCCGACCTGATACAGATTCTGCATCCCGAAATAGGAGATTTGGGAGGCTTGCGCTATTTTTGCAGACTGAAGGAGTGATGAACACAGAGATACGGAACTTTTGTGAAAGTAATAGAAAACTCTGTGCCTCCGTGTCTCTGTGTGCTAAATAATGTAACTATGAGTAAAGGCTGGAAATATGGTATCGGGTTGGGAGTAGTAATCTTATTGCTTTTTGCGGGCAATCTGCTGGTAGGGTCGGTTTCGATTCCGCCTGCCGATGTTTTCCGTATCCTGCTCGGTGGAGAGGGGGAGAAGGCAAGCTGGAGCTTCATCCTTTGGGAATCCCGTTTGCCCCAAGCGCTGACGGCGCTGCTTTGCGGTGGCGCATTGGCTGTCTGCGGACTGATGTTGCAGACGGCTTTCAAGAATCCGCTGGCAGGACCATCCATTCTGGGCATCAACGCCGGGGCAAGTCTGGGAGTGGCCTTCGTCATGCTGCTGTTTGGCGGTAGCATCACGGCAGGGGCGTTCAGTCTGTCCGGCTTCTTCTCCGTACTGCTTGGCGCATTTATCGGAGCCATGCTGATTATGGCACTTATCCTTTTCTTTTCCACGCTGATAAAGAGCAATATCATGCTGCTGATAACGGGTATCATGATAGGCTACATCGCTTCTTCGGCCATTGCCCTGCTGAACTTCTTTGCTACGGCAGAGGGGGTGCAGTCCTATATGATATGGGGGCTGGGCAACTTCGGTGGAGTTTCCCTACAGCAGATGCCGGCCTTTGCGCTGGTCACCATTGTGGGACTGTTCGGCTCATTATTGTTGATAAAGCCCCTGAACGCCTTGTTGCTGGGAGAGCGCTATGCCGAAAATCTAGGTGTCAATATCCGCCGTGTGCGCAACTGGCTTTTGATTATCACCGGGCTCTTGACGGCTGTCACCACCGCTTTCTGTGGTCCGGTCGCCTTTATTGGCCTGGCCGTGCCGCATGTGGCCCGCATGATATTGGGGACAACCAATCACAATTCCCTATTGCCGGTCACCATCCTGAGTGGCGGTGCAGTGGCACTGCTTTGCAATCTGATTTGCGTCTTGCCCGGCGAAGCGGGTATTATTCCCTTGAATGCCGTCACGCCCATTATCGGTGCGCCGGTCATCATCTACGTTATTCTGAGCCAGCGGAAGCCCCAACAATTCAACTAAGCTATTGCCGACAGCTTGACAAGTTTTTGCCTTACTATTGGCAAGACTTTGCCACCGCGTTGGCAAACTTTTGCCATAGGCATGGCAACGTTTTGCCAAACCTATGGCAATGTCTTGGCAAAATTTCTCTCTGATTATCAACGTGCTACTTTTTTTGTATTTTTCTCTCCATTCTATAGGGTTTTATCTTCCTCACCGCTCTTATTAATAGAAACCCCTTAAAAACATGCCTTATGAAAAACTTTGTAGGATTTACACTTGGGTGTTTGTTTGCATTCTTATCTTCGGGTATCACCCCGTTGATGGCGCAGGACGCGGCAGTGAACGAGCTCGTCATCACCGGTACGGTCAAGAACAAGGACAGCAGGAAGAAACTCGAAAACGTGAACGTCTCTGTTGTCGGCAACAATATCGGAACGGTGACCAATGCCGACGGCACATTCTCCTTGAAAGTAGCGGAAGCGGAAGCTTTCCGTGGACTGGAAGTCTCCCATATCGGCTATCTCACTACACACCTCTCTCTGGAAGAACTTGAAAAAACGGGCGAGCTGACCATCTGGATGATACCGGCCCCCAATCTTTTGAGCGAGATTGTGGTCTATGGCAATAATCCCCGCGTCATAGTGGAAGAGGCCATCAAGAAAATTCCAGTAAATTATTCTGGCAATGACAACATGCTGACCGCCTTCTATCGGGAAACCGTGCAGAAGCGCCGCCGCTATATCAGCGTGTCCGAGGCAGTGATGGATGTCTATAAGACGGATTATAACTCCCGCGATGTAGACCGCGACAAGGTGCAGCTGCTGAAAGGCCGCCGCCTGCTGAGCCAAAAGCAGAGTGACACGCTGGCTGTGAAAGTGGTGGGAGGTCCCAATTTGTCCCTTTATCTGGACATTGTGAAGAATGGCGATGCGCTGTTGAGCACGGACAATCTGGACTATTATGAATTCCGTATGGAGGACCCCGTCAATTTGGATAACCGCATGCAGTATGTGGTCAGCTTCCGTCCGCGGGTCAGCCTGATGTATGCCTTGTTCATCGGGAAACTGTATATAGACTACGAACGGCTTTCCTTTACACGTGCCGAGTTTGGCCTGGACATGGCAAATCGGGTGAAGGCAGTGGAGGCCATTCTGCATAAGAAGCCCGTCGGCTTACGGTTCCACCCGCAGGAAGTCACCTATCTGGTGACCTACAAGCAGCAGGGGGCCAAGACTTACCTGAACTATATACGGAATGTCATCCGCTTTAAATGCGACTGGAAAAAAAGGCTGTTCTCCTCCAGCTACACCGCTTTCTCTGAAATGGTGGTGACCGACAGGACGGAAAGCCCTCTCTCCGGCATCTCCAACAAGAACACCTTCAAACGGAAGCAGGTATTCTACGACCTGGTGGATGAGTACTGGAACGAAGACTTCTGGAGGAACTACAATATCATAGAACCTACGGAATCCCTGGAGAATGCAGTCAGCAAATTGCGGAAACAATCCAATTGATTATCTGATAGTTTTCCTTATATTGGGAGCAACCGAGAAAAAACACCGTGTATGCTGGACGAACTGATGATACTGGCCAGAATAAAGGAGGGCGATATAAAGGCGTTCGAAGGAATCTTCCGCCGGTATTATTCCCCTCTTTGCTGGTATGCTGCGGGCATCACGGGTGATACGGCGTCTGCCGAGGAAATTGTGGAGGAGCTGTTCTACGTGCTGTGGAAGAACCGGGAGCGGTTACAAGTATTCCAGTCCGTGAAAAGCTATCTCTACCGTTCTGTGAGGAATGAAGCCGTGCAGTTTTGTGAGCATCAGGAGGTCAAGGAGCGCTATCGGGCATCTGTCCGTACGGAGTCCGGGCCGGGCTATTCGTCCGACCCCCACGCGCATTTGGAGTACGAGGAACTACGGACTCTCATCCGGCATACGCTCGACAAGCAGCCCCGGCGCCGGCAGCAGATTTTCAGGATGCACCGCATGGAGGGGAAGAAATATGCAGAGATTGCCTTGTCGCTTTCGTTGTCCGTCAAGACGGTGGAAGCGGAAATGACCAAGGTACTCCGAACCTTACGAAATGAAATTGATAATTATATCCGGACACAATGATGGAAGTAGATAAAAAGAAGACAAGGACCGACGAGGCATGGGTACGGCTTTATGCCCGCTTCGAAACGGACTGCCTGCTGCCGGCAGATGCGGAACATGCTCCGGCAATGCACCGCAGGCTTTACCTCAAGTGGGGGAGCGTTGCGGCAGCCGTGATTGCCGGAATCGTATGTTTTGCCGCATGGTGGGCCGTACCGGAACAAGGTGGGGACAGTCGTAGCTTGCTGACGGAGGAGAACCGGGAGAAGCCCACACTGGTCAAGACCCTTGAAGACGGTTCGGTGGTATATCTGGCGCAGGAAAGCACGCTGAAGTATCCCGAACATTTTGCGGAAGACAAGCGGGAAGTGAACCTGCAGGGTGAAGCCTTCTTCGATGTGGCAAAGAAACCCGAGCAGGCTTTTACGATTGAGACGGCGAGGGTGCGTGTGGAGGTACTGGGCACGGCTTTCAATGTCAGGAGCAATGAAGGGCTCCCCTTCAGCTTGTCCGTGAAGCGCGGGAAGGTGAAGGTGCTGCTGAAACAAGAGGAACAGACGGTCTTTGTAGAGGCGGGAGAAACGGTTATCTTGCAGGGGGGCAGTCTGCTCGTCAGCGAGACGGAGAATCCGGAGCTCTTTGACCGCTACACCAGCAACATCCGTTTCAAGGACGAGTGCCTGGAGGATGTGCTGCGTGCCATCAATAAGGAGTCTGCCGGCTGGCAGATAGAAGCCGCGTCGCCAACCCTGGGCAAACGGCGGCTGACGGTCGAATTTTCGAATAACTCCCCGGAGTCTGTGGCCGAGCTGATATGCTGGACGTTCGACTTGAAGTGTACACGTCAGGGCAATAGACTGATATTGTCGGAACAATGAATTCAATGAAATGCTTCATTCTCCATTTGCCACTCTTCATTTTCTTCCTGGCAGGCAGTGCAAGAGCGGACGGAGGCGATGTGCTGGACCGCATCGTCCGGCTGCCTGGAATGAAGGGAACGGTTTATGCGCTGTTGGGGAAAGTCTCGGAGCAGTCCGGCTATCTGTTTATCTATGATAGTAAGGTCATCCATAACGACTCAGTGGTGAGGGTCAGGAAGCAGGAGTGTTCCGTGAGGCAGGCCATTCATAGGATAACCGGCAGCCGGAACCTCGAATTGAAGGTATTAGGCAACCATATATTGATAACACGGGCGGCAGAAAGGAAGAGTATGGAAGAAACGGTACCCCTGCCGCCCCGACCGGCATATTCCACCATTGCCGGAATCCTGCTGGACAAGGAGACGGGAGAGCCCGTCGTCAGTGCGTCGGTCATCGCACAAGGAACCTCACTGGGTAACATTACCAACCAGAACGGTGAATTCCGGCTCAACCTGCCCGACTCGTTGAGGCGCTGCATGCTCTCCTTCTCCCATCTGGGTTATGTGGGGCAAACGGTGGAAGCCTCTGCTTTGGAAGGACGCAGCAATGTCCTGAGCCTTGAGCCGAAAGTCATTTCCTTGCAAGAAGTGCTTATCCGCTTGGTGGAGCCTAAAAAGCTGCTTCGCGAGATGATAGAGCACCGGGATAGGAACTGCTCCACTTCTCCGGTCTATCTGACCACCTTCTACCGGGAAGGTGTACAACTGAAGAACAAGTTCCAGAGCCTGACGGAGGCCGTTTTCAAGGTCTACAAATCACCGACGATGGAACCCGGGCAGAAAGACCAGGTGAAACTGCTCAAGATGAGCAAGATAGATAACCGGGAGCAGACGGACAGTGTGCTTGCCAAAATCAGCTCCGGGGTGGAGGCATGTCTGCAGTTGGACATCATGAAGAATCTTCCAGACTTCCTCTTGCTGGAATCCGGCGAGGAACTTTATACCTATACTTCGGGCGACATCGTATCGGTGGACGACCGTACTGCCAACGTCGTCTATTTTGAGCAGAAACGTGGGGTAAAGGAGCCTTTGTTCTGCGGAGAACTCTATATAGACTCGGAGAACAGCGCCTTGCTGCGTGCCCGCTTCGAAATTCATCCCCGGTATGTGAAGGCCGCCACACGGCTTTTCGTGATACGCCAGGCTCCGAAAATCAGGCTGACAACGGAGAAACTTGTCTATACCGTCTCATACAAACCCTGGAACGGTACCTATTATGTCCACCACATCCGTGGCGACCTTTACTTCAAGATGAAGAGAAAACGCATGCTCTTCAGTAATCCCACTCTGTATACCTGGTTCGAGATGGTGACCTGCCGGATTGACGGGGAGAACGTGACGCGCTTCCCGCGTGCGGAACGGTTGCCGGTGCATACCGTCTTCTCTGAAACCGACTTCAAGTATGACGCCGATTTCTGGGGCGACTTCAATGTGATTCCGCTGGAAGAGGAGCTTGGAAAGATTATCGAGAAGGTCTCCCTGAAGATAGAGCAGACGGAAGCTCCGTAAACATGGCCCTCAATCGTTTGCGGTGGGTAGGTTGTATATTCTACACTAAAATTATCTCTATTTTGTTTTTTTATTGTAATTTTGTCCCCGGTATTAGTTTAAATTTAAAGATTGTAACTATGAGATTACCTGAGGACCCGGTGATGCTGTACAGCTTCATCAACATGAAACTGCGTGATTTCTATCCTTCGCTGGACGCGCTCTGCGAGGATATGAACGTAGAGAAAGAGGACATTGTACGAAAATTGAAGCTCGTGGGATTTGAGTATAATCCTGCAAAGAACAGATTTTGGTAAATAATGTTTCTGTATAAAACAACTCCCGTTGCTTGTTGTTGTAAAGCGCAAGTTAACGGGAGTTGTTTTGTTATGGAACTATGGGATAAGGCAGAACGTCTTTGGACGAGGGTCAAGAACTGGAAAACAGTACGCGGCTGGCACATCTGGAAGTTGAAGCTGGTGGATGCCCGGTTGTATTTCGTCAGCATGTTCGTCGGTTTGCTGACGGGACTGGTCGCTGTGCCCTATCACTATCTTCTCTATTATCTGTTCCACCTCCGCAGTGTTTTTTTCGCTTCGCATCCGGCCTGGTACTGGCACATTCCACTCTTTCTGTTTTCTTGGGGCATTCTCGTCTTCGTCATGTGGCTCGTGGGGAAAATGCCGCTTATCGGCGGGGGAGGTATTCCGCAGACACGCGGCGTGATTAACGGGCGCATCACTTACCGGCATCCTTTCATCGAGATGGTATCCAAGTTCGTAGGGGGCATTTTGTCCTTCTCGGCGGGGCTGTCTTTGGGGCGCGAAGGGCCTTCCGTGCAGATAGGCTCCTATGTGGGTAGCCTGGTATCCCGCTGGACCCATATCCTGAAAGGCGAACAGAAACAGTTGCTGGCAGCCGGAGCGGGAGCGGGGCTCGCTGCGGCTTTTGCAGCGCCACTGGCTTCCTCGCTCATTGTAATAGAATCCATTGAACGCTTCGATGCCCCTAAGACGGCCATCACTACCTTGCTGGCGGGTGTTGTGGCAGGAGCCGTGGCAAGCATGGTCTTTCCCGTGAATCCTTACCATCTGATAGAGGTAACGGAACCGGTTTTCGCCTTCTTTGTCCAGGTGAAGTATTTCTTGATATTGGCGGTGATTGTCTCCGTATGCGGGAAGTTCTACTCCTCCACCATGAATGCTTTCAGGCATGTGTATGCCAAAGTCAATTCTCCGGCGTATGTCAAGATGTTATATCTGGTGCTGGTGGCCTACATCATTTCGCTGATGCAGGTCAATCTGACCGGAGGCGGGGAGCAGTTTCTGCTGGCCCAGGCACAGAATGGCAGTACGCAGATTATGTGGGTGACGGCCGTCATGTTGTTGCATTTTGTCTTTTCAGTTTTCTCTGTCTCTTCCGGATTGCCGGGCGGCAGTTTCATTCCGACGCTGGTTACGGGAGGGTTGTTGGGGCAGATTGTCGGTCTGGTAGGAGTGAGGTACGGTGTCATCGGGCAAGAGAATGTCAGTTATATCATGCTTGTTTCCATGTCGGCTTTTCTGGTGGCCGTGGTCCGTACACCGCTCACGGCCATTGTGCTGATTACGGAGATTACGGGGCATTTTGAGGTCTTTTACCCTTCGGTGGTTGTTGGTGGGTTGACCTACTATTTTACGGAACTTCTGCAAATGAAGCCTTCCAACGTCTCCCTCTATGAAGATATGATTCATGCTCCCGATTTTAAAGAAGAGAAACGCTATACGCTTTCAGTGGAGATTATGACGGATTCTTATCTGGACGGGAAACTGGTGGACGAACTGTCCCTGCCGGAGCGTTGCGTCATTATCAATGTACATCGGGATGGAAAAAATCTGGTCCCCGCAGGAACTCGTTTGATTCCGGGGGACCAGGTACAGATTGAGATGGACTCGCAGGACATAGAGAAACTCTATGAACCGCTTGTCAGTATGGCGAATATCTATTAAGCCAGATTGCCTATCTCGTCCAGATTCTTCTGGATGTCGGCATCCGTCAGCTCGTAATTCACTAAATCGCCGGACAAATACTTGTCGTAGGATGCCATGTCGATAAGTCCGTGACCGGAAAGGTTGAACAGAATCACCTTCTCTTCACCCGTTTCCTTGCATTTGTTTGCTTCGCGGATGGTGGCGGCAATGGCATGGCAGGACTCGGGGGCGGGGATGATGCCCTCTGCTTGCGCAAACAGACAACCGGCGTCGAATGATTCGAGCTGCTTGATGTCCACCGCTTCCATATAACCGTCTTTCAGCAGTTGTGATACGATGACACCTGCACCGTGATAGCGTAGGCCGCCGGCATGGATATTGGCAGGGGCAAAGTTGTGTCCCAGTGTAAACATGGGCAGCAACGGAGTGTATCCGGCCTCGTCTCCGAAGTCGTATTGGAATTTGCCGCGTGTCAGCTTCGGACATGAAGCAGGTTCGGCGGCGACAAAGCGTGTTTTCTTTCCTTCGAGGATGTTGTGGCGCATGAAGGGGAAGGCGATACCGCCAAAGTTGGAACCTCCTCCGAAGCAGGCGATGACGGTGTCGGGATATTCACCCGCCATTTCCATCTGCTTTTCGGCTTCCAGTCCGATGACGGTCTGGTGCAGGGCCACGTGGCTCAATACGGAGCCGAGGGTATATTTGCAGTTGGGAGTGGTCTGTGCCAGCTCTATGGCTTCGGAAATGGCTGTTCCCAGCGAGCCCTGATAGTTGGGATGGGCGGTCAGTATATCTTTTCCGGCGCGGGTAGACATGGAGGGAGACGGGGTAACCTGCGCACCGAATGTCTGCATGATGCTGCGGCGGTAGGGCTTTTGCTCGTAACTGATTTTTACCTGATAGACAGCGGCTTCCAGTCCGAAGAGGCGGGCGGCATATGCCAGGGAAGCTCCCCATTGTCCGGCACCGGTTTCGGTGGTCACGTTAGTCACTCCCTCCTGCTTGCAATAGTATGCCTGCGGGATGGCGGAGTTCAGCTTGTGCGAGCCCATCGGGCTGACGCTCTCGTTCTTGAAGTAGATATGTGCCGGTGTGCCGAGCGCTTTCTCCAATCCATAAGCGCGCACCAGCGGAGTGCTGCGGTAGTATTTGTACATTTCGCGGACCTCTTCGGGGATTTCAATCCACGTGTCGGTCTGATTCAGTTCCTGGCGGCAGAGTTCCTCGGCAAAGATAGGATACAAGTCTTCTGCTTTCAGCGGTTGCTTGGTGCCGGGGTGAAGCGGTGGCATGGGCTTGTTCACCATATCGGCTTGTATGTTATACCAGTACTGTGGGATTTCCTCTTCCGGGAGAATGAATCTTTTCTTTTTGTTGCTCATAGTGGTTAAAATTATTAATAATTCAATGCCCAAATGTAGCTATTATTTTTGAACCAATTTCTTTTTCCTTTTGTTTTTTGTATATCAAGGTATATTTGTCTAAGTTTGCCGCGTTTCATTAATCGATGCATTTATGAAGATTTATCATAAATTCCTTTTGTATCAAAATAAATGGATTCACCCTTACGTACGGATGACAGTGGGAGTAATGACTTCCATCACTTATTTGGCCTCCATCCTGCTGATTGTCGGCGTGGTCTATGAGCATGGCTTTACGATTTCAGAGGTCGAGGCGCATCAGCTCCAACGCTTGTACCATGGGGTGTGGATTGTTTTTCTGGTAGATGTCACCCTTCGCATTTTGCTGGAATACAAGGATACCCGGCGCACGTTCAGTAAGCTCACCTGGATACTGACCATTCTGCTCTATCTGACCCTTATTCCGGTCATTTTCCATCGTCCGGAGGAGGAGGGCGCCATCTTGCAGTTCTGGGAATTTCTGCATGGCAAGGCCTATCATCTTGTCCTGCTGCTGGTGTTTTCCTTTTTCAGCCTTTCCAACGGGCTGGTACGGTTGTTGGGGCGGCGTACGAACCCTTCGCTTATTCTGGCTGCAAGTTTCCTGATAATCATAATGATAGGCACGGGGCTGTTGATGTTGCCGCGCTGCACGATGAACGGCATATCGTGGGTCGACTCGCTGTTCATATCCACCAGTGCGGTGTGCGTCACGGGGCTGACGTCTGTCGATGTGGCGTCCACTTTTACCCCGACCGGTTTTGTGGTAATCATTCTGCTGATTCAGATAGGCGGTCTGGGAGTGATGACACTGACGAGCTTCTTTGCCATGTTCTTCATGGGTAATACCTCGTTGTACAATCAGTTGGTGGTGCGCGACATGGTGAGTTCCAATTCCTTGAATTCCTTGCTCTCCACCCTGGTCTATATTCTGGCCTTTACGCTGGTGATTGAAGGAATAGGGATGCTTGCTATCTGGGGAGACATCCACGGGACGATGGGGATGGACCTTCAGGAAGAGCTGGCCTTTTCCGCTTTTCATGCCATTTCCGCTTTCTGCAATGCGGGATTCTCCACGTTGCCCGGAAATCTGGGTAATCCGTTGGTGATGACGGGGCACAATCCGTTCTTCATCTATATATCTCTGCTGATTATTTTGGGGGGTATCGGTTTCCCCATACTGGTGAATTTCAAGGATATTATTCTTTACCATCTGCGTCGTCTGTGGCACTTTCTGCGTACGTGGCATTGGGACGGCAAGCGTTTTTACCATCTGTACAACCTGAATACAAAGATTGTACTGATAGTCACCTTCCTGCTACTGGTACTGGGCACGGTGGGCATTGCTGTCTTTGAGTGGAATGCCTCCTTCGCCGGCATGTCGGTGGCAGACAAGTGGACGCAGGCGTTTTTCAATGCCACGTGTCCCCGTACGGCAGGCTTTACCAGTGTGGACTTGGCAGGCTTGGGGGTACAGACATTGCTTATATATCTGTTTCTGATGTGGGTGGGAGGCGGTTCACAGTCTACGGCAGGCGGTATCAAGGTAAATGCCTTTGCGGTAGTGGTGCTGAATCTGGTGGCTGTGTTGCGCGGCACGGAACGGGTAGAGGTGTTTGGCCGTGAGCTGTCACACGATTCTATCCGTCGTTCCAATGCCACGGTGGTGATGTCGTTCGGCGTCTTGTTGCTGTTTATTTTCATCATCAGCATTCTGGAGCCGGGTACGTCGCTTTTGGCCATTACCTTCGAGTGTGTGTCGGCATTGAGCACGGTGGGGTCCAGTTTGAACCTTACCCCGCGGTTGGGAGACGACAGCAAGCTGCTGGTGGCACTGCTGATGTTTGTGGGGCGTGTGGGACTAATTACGCTGATGCTTGGCATCATCAAGCAGAAGAAGCATACGAAGTATCAGTATCCGAGTGGTCAGATTATAATCAATTAAATAAGATGAAGTATATTATTATCGGTTTAGGGAATTATGGTCACGTGCTGGCAGAAGAGCTTTCTGCACTGGGGCACGAAGTGATAGGTGCGGACGTGAGCGTCGGCCGGGTGGATAGTCTGAAGGAAAAGATTGCCACAGCCTTTGTCATCGACGCTACGGACGAGCAGGCCTTGTCCGTATTGCCGCTGAACAGTGTGGATGTGGTGATTGTTGCCATCGGCGAGAATTTCGGTGCATCCATCCGTGTAGTGGCTTTGCTGAAGCAGAAGAAGGTGCAGCATATCTATGCCCGCGCCATTGACGCTGTCCACCGTTCCGTGCTCGAGGCCTTTGAGCTGGAACGCATTCTTACTCCCGAGGAGGATGCCGCACGCGGACTGGTACAGTTGCTGGAATTCGGTGCCGATATGGAGACCTTCCGCGTGGCACCGGATTATTATGTAGTCAAGTTCACCGTTCCGGACAAGTTCATTGGCTATTATGCCAATGAATTGAATCTCGATAAGGAGTTTGGCCTGAAGATGCTCGCCTTGAAACGTGCCGAGACTTTGAAGAATTGCCTGGGCGTCTCGTATGTGGAACACAATGTACTGAACGAACTGCCGGAAAATGACCAGATACAAGCCGGCGACCAGTTAGTGTGCTACGGACGGTATAAGGATTTCCAGAAGTTCTGGAAAGCACTATGATAATTGGTAGTTGGAAATGTGTCAAAAGTGGTATTCACCCCCCATTTTCAACTAATCAAAGTCTTTCTCCCGACACCGATAATGGAAATAATCAGTCAGGAAGTGTGCATTCTTGCGTATGAACTCTTGCCCGTATTCTTTTCTTTGCAAACTGTTCAGATAAGCATCCGGAAGCATGCCTTCGTCTTGCAGGATGCAACTCAATTGGTAGGGGATAATGTCTGGGTTGACGATGAACATAATGGCGTTTTTCTCTGCTTCCTCCTTATTATAATTGGGGTTGTCCGGAGATTTGATGCATTCGCACAGCTTGAATTGGATATGTAGGCCGGTGTGCGGGTTGGCCATCAGCATGGCTCCGTTTTCCGTATTTATGCGTGGTATGTCCAGGCCTTCTTTCAAATTGTAGTCCATCTTGTTCAGCAGAAAATCAGAAATCTCCTCTTGCGATTGGCAGAATACAAAAGATTTCCCGCCGGATGCTTTTATGAAATCATGGAATGCAGCCTTTTCATTCGTCTTTTCTTTCTGTTTCGTCAAGTCGTCCACATATTCCGCCATTTTCTGGTTGTACTTGTTCTCGAGAAGCATGCCGCACTGCCACCATGCGTTGCCAAAATAAATCAGTTCGCAGATAAGGGTGCTTTTCCCTACCTCTCGGCTACGGATGGCCGAAAGGTTCAAGGACTTCTTGGTTATCTTGAATTCGCCTTCGTCCTCACTGCACAAATCTTTGACGTACAGATACCTGTCATCTTCTTTCTCCAGCAGATAGCAACTGTTTTTCCGTACCTTCACCTTGCCCCAAAGCTGATGTTCGGGATGGGCTTTTCCGATGAGAGCCAGCCATTCCGGTGAGGTCAGCGACAGCAGGTTGCGGCGGCCTTTGAACGTCAGTGAGGTGCGTGTGGCATATATGAGGGTCTCTGCCATTTCGGGAGTAATCTTTTCATCATCCAGCAACCGTTCAGCTTCGTCCCGGCATTGGGCGACATTTTCGATGTTGAAGTAGCATTGGTAGTGAAACCAATCCAGTATCTCCCGGTAGTGGAAGAAGTCTTCTTCTCCCATGGCAGAGTGGTATAGAAATTCCTGCATCCTTTCATTTTCGGGAGCGGTTTCGTATTCCTCTGCAAGCAGTCCGTATATCTCTTGTGCAGTCTGCTCTATTCCGGGATTCTCGGGGTTGATGGCGCTTATTCCCCGGCACAGATATTGTATATGGTGCCAAAGCAGAAAGCGTATGTCCTCCAGATTGATTTCATCCGGAAAATAATCGCCTTTGATGGGGTAGAAGGGCAGATAGGCTCCGTATCGCTTCCGGCACTCGGCAGTGAATGCCTGCCAGATGCCGGTCTGGGAGATGACGTCCTCAAACCATGCGGCGAGGCAGAGGCTTGTATAGCGTATGTTTTCCTCTTCTTCGAAGGCGTCGGCTATCGTTGAAGAGTAAAGTCTTTTGTGGATTTCGTTTGCAATGCCGACGTAGTACTGGTCAACGCTGTTTGTCTGCTTGTACGGATGCAGTTCCAACCATTTTTTGGGATATATTTTCTTCATGACTCTAAAGTGAGTTTGGTGTGTATTTTTTATATGTTTCATTTCCAGCGTAAAGATATGTTTTTTATGGGAATTTTCTTGTTTTTCCTCCTTTCGATTAGTATATTTGTATGCTACTATTAAATCGTTCCATCGTGTGGAAAAAATCGTTCCACCATGGTGGAACGATTTTTCTTCCGTGGTGGAATGATATTTTCTCCATGGTGGAATGATTAAAGAATAGCATTTCTTCTCCTTAATGCCGTGGAAGAAGAAATGACGGAATTGCAGGACCATTTAAAAACAGAATATATATGAGTGCGTATTACGACCTTTTCGAGAAACCCGACGTCCGCCAGACCGGCGAGCAACAATCCCTTTATGCCCGCTTTGTCCCCAAGGGCACCATCGACCGCAAGGAATTTATCGAGCGTGTACATCTTTTCACCGGCCTCAGCCGCAGCCTGCTGGAAGGAGCGATGGCAGGCTTTATGGACGAGTTGCGCGACTGCCTTGCCAATGGCTGGACGGTGGAGCTGGGCGAACTGGGTTACTTCACCCCCTCTTTGAGTTGTACCCGCCAGGCGACGGACAAGAAAGAGCTTCGTGCTGCCTCCATCGCTTTGCGCGGGTTGAATTTCCGTCTGGGCAGGGAGTTCTATAAGGATTTGAAAGGTAAGATGCAGTTGGAGCGTTGTCCGCAATCGGCATCGGTGCCTGCTTCGTCTGCCGATGAGGCGTTGGGCGTGGAGCAGCGCTGGCAGTTGCTGGATGAGTATTTGCAGCAGTATCCCTGCATCAATCGCTCCCAGTATGCACGGCTGGCAGGACGTAGTTATAAGCAGGCGGTTGTCGATTTGAATAGGTTTATAGAAGAAGGGGTGCTGATGAGGCATGGGATGGGGCCGAGTGTGGTGTATGCCAGAAAGAGGTAAAATTCAAGATGTGTATTTGTATCCGAATCGAAATGCAAAGGACATATCCCGTGAGCTCAATATGGATAAAGGGCTGTTATTCCGCATATTGAAAAAGCTGGAGGCAAATCATTCTCGACACCCCCAAGAATACGGACAGAGCACATCTGTTTTATGAGAAAGCCGGATTCAAGAAAATAGAGAAAGAAGAACTCCCCATCGAATACGATTATCCGTATGATGACAGTGACTTCTTCTGCCTGACCTTGAACGGATACCAATAAATTTACGGTTATTAGAAATTTAATCGGATAAATTAAGATTTATGGAGATACATAAAGTCCATTCTGTTTTTTTCAGTGCTACATTTACTACCAAAGCCATCGTGCAGGGTATCGTCAAGCAGCTGCACGCCGATAATATCCAACATGACATTACGAGTAATGTTTTAATCCCCCGGTTTGAGATTGGGACGCAATGCATTGTTGGTCGTAGGCGTGCCGTCCTATTCAGGAAGAGTGCCCGACACGTGCCATTGCGTCGGAGAACCCCATAAAGACAGATGAAAGTCAATGTATTTCATGTGGAAGGTGCATTGCCCTATGTCCTGTCGGCTCACGAAACTACCACTATCCATTTTTCGGAAAAAAGAGTTTGGAGTTTGCAAGCGCAAATTCAGAGAGAAAAGAACCTGAACTTTTTTACGCTGTCAATTAAAGATGCCGTAAAGGATAAAAACAATGTATGATTAAGGAATAAAATTTCTTAGTCATTGTCTATCAGTTCCTTTCTTTTTCTCCAATATCCTTTTTTATCCTACGAAAACCTCCTTAAACCTCCGTTAAAGCACCACCCCGTTTTCTGCCTATTGTATCTTTGCATCGTGGTCACAAAGAAACTGGTTTTGCAGACTGACGAGCGAACAAGACCGACTTTTATTAATCAACTTAAAATTAAAAAACTATGGCTTTGAATTATGAAGTAAAAAAGAGAGTATTCGGTTTTGACGAGACAAAAACGGAAAAGTACGTGGCGCAGATGAAAACTTTGGGTGTGGTAGGTTTTAAGGATTTATGCGACGAGGTTTCCAAGATAGGCATGGCGCCTCGCGGTGTGGTGAAGTTGGTGCTGGACGGATTGATCGACACCTTGAATATGGATATCAACAAGGGATTTTCAGTACAGCTGGGTGAGTTCGGCTGTTTCCGTCCCGGCATCAATGCCAAGAGCCAGGACAAACTGGAAGACGTGACGGCAAGCACGATTTATCGCCGCAAGATTATCTTCACCCCGGGCTTCTACTTTAGGGACATGCTGACCCGCGCCAGCGTAGAGAAGATGGATTGGTCGGGCAACGGCACCGTTTCTGGCGGGGGTAGCTCCAAACCAAATCCGGATGGCGGCGGTTCCGATGGCGACCAGGGAGAAAATCCGTTAGGATAAACATTCTGTAAATAAGGAGAATATGAACTTTCTCAGAAAAAGGTTCATATTCTCCTTGAAATACTTGACTTCGCCTTTTGAATATCGTATCTTTACATCAATCATTTAAAAATCAGACAAACTGCTATGGAAACAGAAAATGGCTTTCGTATCACGACTTATAAAAAGAAAGATTTGGCATGCCTCTATTGCCCCAATGCTACTGCACGTTGCGCCATCCGCACCCTGACGCGGTGGATAAAACGGAATCATGAACTGTATGAAGCCTTGGCGCATACCGGGTACAATGTAAGGACACGGACATTCATGCCGAAGCAGGTGAGTCTTATCGTACAGTATCTGGACGAACCTTAATATTCTTTTCAACCTCATTTATTATGTTAAAGCGGGAAGTTGCGGTTAAACTTCCCGCTTTTGTTTTTGTCATAGATACGTTGCAACACAATAGGTATAACTAACATAAGGTATTAATTAAAAAAAGAGAAAAATGATGAAAAGAATAGTTCTGATATGGATGGCCGCCTTCCTGATGGGTGGCATGGCAATGGCACAACATGCCCGCCACAGTGATAAAATGCCCGAACCGAAAGTCCGTGCCGAGCGCATGACGGAACGGATGGTGAAAGAGTACTCCTTGAACGATACGCAGAAACAACAACTGCTGGAGGCAAATCTGGCATTGGTTGAGAAAATGGGAGATATGCCGATACATCGTGCCAAAGCACACAAGCATCATAAGAGAGATGGCAAGCGCCATCAATTGACGGATGAGCAACGCGCGCAGAAAAAAGCGGAGATGGAAAAGAAGCGTGAAGAGATGAAGACTGCCCGTATTGCTTATGATTCACAACTCCAGAAGATTATGACGGAAGAACAATATGCTGCATACAGCAAGAAAGTGCAGGATAGAAAAGCAAAAATGGAATCTAAAAGAAAATAAATTTTCTATTGCATTCAATTTGTACTATTTTTGTCCGGTCAACTACTAAAAAACAGAACGATGAAGAATATAGTCTATATTTTAGTGTGTGCATCGGTCATCTTCTTCACTGCTTGTTCGTCTCAAGACAAGAATAAGAAAGACGGTACGCAGGTATTGATGCAGGATAGTACAGAAATTGCCGGCCCACAGCGCATGCAGGTGTCTGATGTAAAAACATCCTTTACGTATAAGGGAAAAGAGTATCAGTCTTCTGTAGTGCGCCGGCCGGATGAATCTCTGCCGATAGTGAAAAACGAGCAGGGGGAGAAATTTGTGGATAACCGTATCACCTTGCGCATCACGTGCGGCGGGAAGCAGGTGGTGGATAAAGTGTTCACCAAAGATAATTTTGCTTCGTTGGTGGATGCCAAGTTCATGAAGTACTCTATTCTTGAGGGGCTGGTCTATGACAAGACCACTCCGCAAGGAATCATATACGCGGCCAGCGTCTGCTATCCGCAATCCGACCTTTATGTTCCCATCAGACTGACCATTACGGCTGACGGGAAAATCTCCATGGCAAAAGAAGAACTGATGGAGGACTATCAGACAGACAGCATTGATTAGTGGATAGTTTTCCAGATTGTTTCCAGTTTTATAGACCATCTTTGCCGGTATGAAAATCCTGATTGTAGAAGATGAGCAAGATTTGCGGGAAACCATCCGCACTTCGCTCTTGAAAGAAAAGTTTGTTGTAGAGACCGCTGCCGACTATTTTTCGGCATTGGATAAAATCAATGACTACGATTACGACTGCATTCTGCTGGATATCATGTTGCCTGGCGGGAGCGGTCTGGACTTGCTGCGTGAGCTGAAACAGCTGCACCGCAGTGACAGTGTGCTTATTATCTCGGCCAAAGACTCGCTGGACGACAAGGTGGACGGGCTGGAACTGGGAGCCGACGATTACCTTACAAAGCCTTTCCATCTGGCAGAACTCAATGCACGTGTCAAGTCATTGATACGTCGGCGGCAGGCGAAGGGAGATGTGACCGTCACCCTTGGAAATCTTTTGCTCTACCCCGACAAACGGCAGGTAGAGATAAACGGAAAGCCCTTGCAGCTGAACCGCAAGGAGTTCGACCTGCTTTATTATTTTGTAGTCAACCCCGGCCGGGTCATCAATAAAATGAGCCTTGCCGAGTCGGTGTGGGGAGACAATATAGACCAGGCGGATTCGTTGGATTTTATCTACTCGCAAGTGAAGAATCTGCGTAAGAAATTGAAACAAGCTGAGGCTACCATAGAATTAAAGGCTGTCTATGGATTCGGCTACAAACTCTCCGAACGATGAAGCTGCTGAGCTACACCTACCGCAAACTTGCATTGCTGCTGTTTCTGTTGATGGCAGTGTGGGGTGTGCTGTTCTATTACGCAATCATTGACGAGGTGGTGGATGAGACGGACGATACGTTGGAGAATTACGGTGAGATATTGATGGAGAGTGCGCTTCACGACCCCTCGATACTCGAAACGGAAGGCTCGTTGATGTCTTTCTATAAGTTCACCCCTATATCCGAAGAGGAAGGGCGGCATTACAGACAAGTGTTCTATGATGCTACGGTTTATATCGAACTGGAGGATGAAGACGAACCGGTGCGTGTCATGTGTACCGCTTTCCGTATGCCCGACGGGCAATATTATGAGTTGAAACTGATGATTTCCATTTTGGAGCGGGATGACATGGTGGAGGCTATGCTTTGGTATCTGGGAGCGCTGTTCCTGTTGTTTCTCATCTGTACTTCCATCGGCATCCAGTTGGTGCTGAAGGGAGTGTTCCGTCCGTTACATAGGTTGCTTGACTGGCTGCACTGCATTCAGCCCGGCAAGGAGGTGCCTCCATTGGACAACCCGACGAAGATACGGGAGTTCCGCCAGTTGAGCGATGCTGCATTGGATATGGGCAACCGCAGCTACAAGGCATACGAGGAGCAGAAGCAGTTCATCGAGAATGCCTCGCATGAGTTGCAGACACCGCTTGCCATCGTGAGGGGAAAAGTGGAACTGCTGGCTGAGAGTGAAGGGATGACGGAACAGCAAATGGAGCAGCTGGACGAGATATATGCCACGCTGGGGCGTGCCGTAAAACTGAACAAGTCCCTGCTGTTGCTTTCCCGTATAGAGAACGGGCAGTATACCGAGATGGAAGATGTTTCGGTGGATGAGATATTGGATGAACTCTTGCCCGACCTGATGGATATCTATGAACATAAGCAGGTGAGACTGATACGAAAACGGGAGGAGCAGCCTTTTATCATCCGTTGCAACCATTCGCTGGCGCAAATACTGGTTTCCAATCTGGTGAAGAACTCGTTGCTGCACAATAGGGAAGGGGGAGAGTTGCAGGTGTTTACTACTCCCGCTTCTCTGGTCATCAGGAATACGGGGGATGCCCCTTTGGATGGAGAGAAGTTGTTCCGGCGTTTCTATCATGGCATGGATGGCAAGAAGGACTCCACCGGACTGGGGCTTGCCATAGCGCGTTCCATTGCGTTGTCGTCTTCATTGAAGCTCACGTATGAATGGCAGGACGGTATGCATACTTTCCGTCTGGTTAAAGAAAGTAAAATTTACTGTTAACTGCGGTTATTCCCAAATCTTTCCTAATTCTCTACCGTTATTTGCAGTGTGAATAATATGAAATTTATTAGTAACATTAAAAAATAACGATTATGAAGAAAGTATTGTCTATTCTTGTGTTGGCTCTTGTAGCTGTTCAGTTTGCCTTTGCCGGTGATGTCATCACTCAGGATACCAAGCAGCTTCCGCTGACGGCACGCAATTTTATCAACCAGTATTTCTCGAAACCGCACATTTCACACATCAAGATTGAAAGTGAAATATTGCAGACTAAAAAATATGAAGTGCTGTTGACAGACCGTACGGAAATAGACTTCGACAAGAAAGGAAATTGGTTGGAAGTGGATTGCAAGAAGTCCGCTGTTCCCGAAGCATTGATTCCGGTTCCGGTAAAGGAGTATGTGAAGGCTAACTTCCCGAGAGAGATTATTACTAAAATCGAACGCGGACGTACCGGTGTGGAAATTGAATTGGGTAATGACTACTCTTTGAAGTTCAACAAAAAGGGAAAGTTCGTCAGCATGGACGATTGATTCTCCAGTAACTATTAACCTAAACTTTATAGAGAAATGATGAGAATGAAGATTCAAATGTTGGCGATGATGTTCATCGCCGCCTTGGCACTTGGTGCATGCAGTGATGATGACGACAAGGATGATGTCAAAGTGCCCGAAGCAATGTCACAAGCATTGAAGTCCAAATACCCTTCCGCAATCCATGTGGAATGGGAACAGAAAGGGGGCTATTTCGTTGCAGATTGTAAAGTGGATGGGCAGGAAAAGGATGTATGGTTCAATAATCAGGCGGAATGGCAACTGACGGAAACCGAATTGCTTTGGAATAATCTTCCGGGAACAGTACAGACCTCTTTCAGCGCCAGTGAGTATGCCGGTTGGAAGATAGAGGAGATTGTTCTTTTGGAGTATCCGGTAGTGCCTATGCAGTTTGTCATTGAAGTTGAAAAGGGAAATGCAGAGTATCAATTGTTCTATTCGGAAGAAGGCGGCTTGCTACAGACAAAAGATGTGAGCGGTAATAGGGATGATACGCATTGGCCGGTAAAACTTGATTAGGGATGAGGGGTTAGGGATTACGGATTAAGGATGAAGGATTAAGGTTCAATATGATTGCACACCCCTAATCCTTCATCCTTAATCCGTAATCCGTAATCTCTAACTACATCGGCTTATAATCCTTCGCCAGTCCTCCTTCGCTGGTTTCTTTGTAGAGGGAGGGCAGGTCGTTTCCGGTTTCTTTCATGACTTCCACCACCTTGTCGAATGATACGCGGTGCATGCCATCGGTGAAGGAGGAGTAAAGGTTGGCATCCAGGGCACGTGCGGCGGCGTAGGCATTACGTTCGATGCACGGGATTTGTACCAACCCACAAACCGGGTCGCAGGTCATTCCCAAATGATGCTCCAATCCCATTTCAGCGGCATATTCTATTTGTGCCGGACTGCCTCCAAACAATTGGTTGGCTGCGGCTGATGCCATGGAACATGCTACGCCTACCTCTGCCTGGCATCCGGCTTCCGCTCCCGAAATGGAAGCGTTGGTCTTCACGATGTTTCCTATCAGTCCGGCTGTGGCAAGGGCACGGAGTATGCGTGTGTCGCTGAACTCCCGGCTTTTTTGCAGATGATAGAGCACTGCCGGTACAATGCCACACGAACCGCAGGTAGGTGCAGTGACAATGACCCCACCTGACGCATTTTCTTCACTTACTGCCAAGGCATAGGCAAATACTAGTCCGCGCGACTGGAGGGAAGCCTTGTAGCCACTGGCACGTATATAATAGGTAGAAGCCTTTCGGCGCAGATTCAGAGGGCCAGGCAAGACTCCTTCACTATCCAATCCCCGTTTTACGGCAGCCTGCATGGTTTTCCATACCTCCTGCAGGTAATCCCAAATGTCGCTTTCCTCGCATTCCTTGACGTACTCCCAGTAACTTTTTCCGGTACGTTCACACCATTGTAGTATTTCGGTCATACTGTTCATTTCGTATACATCCGGGGTGTTTACGGATGATGCTCCGTCATTCTCTTCTGCCAGGGCACCGCCGCCGACACTGAATACAGTCCATTGGTCGGTCTCCTTGCCTTCGCTGTCCAAAGAAACGAATTTCATGCCGTTGGGATGGAAGGGCAGGAATATTTTGGGTTCCCAGATTATTTCTACCGGTGCTGCGGGTTGCAGTGTCTCGGTGATGGCAACATTGGTCATGTGTCCCTTGCCGGTAGCGGCGAGGCTTCCGTATAGGGTTACTTGGAATGCGGCTGCTTCGGGATGCCTTTCCAGGAATATCTGAGCTGCCTTGCGCGGTCCCATGGTGTGGCTGCTGGATGGACCGGTACCGATACGGTAGAGTTCTTTGATTGATTTCATATATTTCAGATTTATGATTTAGCTTTAACTATCAATTATCAACTGTCAATTATCCATTAACTCAAGTCCACAACGGTGATGCCTGCTCCGCCGAACTGTATATGTTCGTCGGCAAAGTGGCGCACTCCGGGGACAGTTTCCAGATATTGACGGATAAGCATGCGCAGGATGCCTGTTCCCGTTCCGTGAAGGATACGCACGCGTGACATGCCGACAAGGATGGCGTCATCAATGAAATAGGTAACGGCTTGCAAGGCTTCGTCGCCACGCATGCCGCGGACATCAATGTCTTGTTTGAAATGCAGTTTCTTCTCGTACATGCTGTCCTGGGTCTGGGCGCTGATGAAAGTGCTTTTGGTGGACACATCAGCTTGTTTAGGCTGCGCGTTGGTACGTTCCAGCCTGTCCAGCTTTACGGTAGTCTTGATGCTGCCGAACGCGATGACCGCATTCTTGCCATTCACTTCCATTACTTCGCCCACAGAGGTTTGGCCCTTTATTCTGACGTTGCAGCCGGGGGTGATGGCTGCAAGGCGTTCTGCCTCTTTCCGCGCCTGCTGTTCTGCCAAAGCCTGGGCAGACAGTCCGTTCTCTTTTCCTTTGCCCGCTTTCTTTTCCTTTTTCCGGTTCTGCTTCTCTTTCAGCTTTTCCATTTTGCGGGCGATTTTTTCTTCCAGTTCCTTGTTGGCAAGCGCTTCCATTGATTCGCGGAAGTCCGTCAACTCCTGGCGGGCCTGGCGTGTTTTTTCTTTTTCTGCTTGGGCTTCTTTGATGGAGCGTATGGTGTTCTCGATGCGTGCATTGGCTTCCTGCATCAGTTGCTCCACTTCTTCCTTCGCTTTGCGCAGAATCTCCTTCCGGGATTTCTGCAAATCTTCGATTTCGGTTTGATAGCGCTCGATAGTCTCTTCCATGTGCTTTTCACGCTGGCGTATTGTCTGGCGTTTGCCTTCCCAATAGCGTTTGTCGCGCACAATGTCTTGCAGGTACTTATCGGCATTGATGTATTCACTGCCCACAATTTCCGAGGCATCGGCGATGACATCTTCCGGCAGACCTATTTTGCGGGCAATCTCTACAGCGAACGAACTGCCCGGATTGCCTATCTGCAACTGGAACAGTGCTTGCATCAGATGGCGGTCATAGAGCATGGCGCCGTTTACTACACCTTCATGGTCTTCGGCAAAATGCTTCAGGTTCTGATAGTGTGTGGTGATGACACCGAACGTCTGTTTTTGGTTGAAGCGTTTCAATACGGCTTCGGCGATGGCGCCTCCTATCTGGGGCTCCGTTCCACCACCGAATTCATCAATCAGGATGAGGCTCCGTTCATTGCAGCTTTTCATCATGATTTTCATGTTCATAAGGTGGGAGGAGTAGGTACTCAAATCATCTTCAATGGACTGCTCGTCACCGATGTCGATGAATATACTGCTGAATATTCCGGCATGACTGCGTTCGTGCATCGGGATGAGTAGTCCGGATTGCAGCATGTATTGTAATAAGCCTACTGTCTTTAGGCAGACGGACTTGCCGCCTGCGTTCGGACCGGAGATAATGAGGATACGTTGCTTTTCATTCAGTTCGATGTCAAGCGGTACGACTTTTTTGCCATGTTTGGCGAGAGAAAGTTGCAAGAGTGGGTGTACCGCCATTGTCCAGTCCAGTAGTTGCTTGTTTTCGAGAGCCGGTTTGAGTCCGGATATTTGCTCGGCAAACAATGCTTTGGCACGTATGAAGTCTATTTCGGCAAGGAACTCGTATGATAGCAGTACGTCGGAGATGGAGGGGCGCAGCTGGTTGGAGAAGTCCGTCAGGATGCGGATAATTTCTCTGCGTTCGTCACCTTCAAGTTCTCGTATGCGATTGTTGGCTTCCACTACTTCGGCAGGCTCGATGAATACGGTTTTACCACTGGCCGACTCGTCGTGTACAATACCGCGTATTTTCCGTTTCAGTGCCGGTGCAACGGGAATGACCAGACGGCCGTCACGCATGGTGGGCGTTACGTCTTTGTCCACAACGCCCTCGGACTGGGCATTTCGTAGAATACTGTTCAGTGAGCGGGAGATACTTCCCATAGTACTTGCCAGTTCCCGGCGGATGCGTGCCAACTCTGTAGAGGCATTGTCCTTGATTTTTCCGTAAGGAGAGAGGATGCCGTTTATTTTTGCTATGAGCTGTGGGAAAACGGTGATGTCTCCTGCCAGTCTTTTCAGACAAGGGTAGGGGGAAGCGCCCTCTTCCTCATCATCGTCGCTTTTCTGTAGGAAGCGTACAATATCACGTATGGTTTCTAGTGAACGGCGTAGGTCAAAGAGTTCTTGTTCATCTAGATACATGCCTTCCACACGTATGCGTTTCAGTGACGGGCGTACATCAAAAAAGTATTGTGCCGGGAAGTTGTCTTCTTCTTGGAGTATGCGTACAAATTCAGTGACTTGGTCCAAACGCTCCTCTACCTCTCCAAAGTGGTCGGAGAATGCCATGTCCATCACCCGTTCTTCGCCAAGTGTACTGAGGCATTTTTCTTTCAGCAATTGGCGTATTTGGTCGAAACCTATTTTCTGTTCAAAGTTCTGCGGATATATCATGGTGCAAAAGTACTATTAATTCATGAAAAAAGAGAAAGGAAGTTTGCAGAATTAAAAATGATTTGTACCTTTGCACCGCTTTAAAGAGGAAAGCACTTCCCGAAAAGGAAGTTTTAGGAGAGGTGGCAGAGTGGTCGATTGCGGCGGTCTTGAAAACCGTTGTGCTGCGAGGCACCCGGGGTTCGAATCCCTGTCTCTCCGCAATAAACATTGAAAATCAGTGTTATACAAAACAAGGACACGAAAGTGTACACGAAAACGCCCGAATTTAACACATTTGGGCGTTTTTTTATGCCCAAAATGGAATAAAGAAGCCCGACCTTATGACAAAGCCGGGCTTCAACATTGTACCCGGCGCAACTCCGGGTTTCGCAACAATGTTTTGCAAATATACTGCTTTAAAAAATACGCCTAATACCGGCAAGGATTTTTTTAATCCAATTTAAGAACGGTACACGCTTCAAATATAACATCGCGATGCCAACCAATACCAAAATATAAAAAATATATCGCCATCGGTACGGGTCGGGTGCGGGTGAAGTTTGAATTTGGCTTGTCTGATTGCTTTTTGTCGCGACAACGGTACTTTGTATTTTTTCGCTTTCGCTTGATTCATTACTTTTTCCTTTTTGTTCCGACTTTTTTTCAATTGTCGTTTGCTTTATTGATTTTATGGCAGCATTTTTAATGCTTCCAACATTTGCAATATTCAAGCCCCCGACATTGATTGCACTTTTTGTTGTATCCGACTTGCTCCCGTTGTTGACGTTTGGGAAAAATTCAATTTCGGTGATTGTTATTTTCCCATCTTCCGTTTTAGTTGTATCAATAGCCTTTTCCGTCTTCATGGTTTGGCTATCGACTTTATCAATGGAAGTGTCAGTTGTACACGATGTTTGTACACTTTTTCGTGTACTTGCACACGAAAACATAAGGCACATAACCAATAGCAATAACAAATTTTTCATATTACAAAGTTTTGATTGATTCAAGACGGTTTAACCAACCCTTTAAGAACCGCTTATTGGTGTTTTTAAGCAACTCTTTTTCGGTGGCTTTGCGCCCAATTTTCTTTTCATAATTCGCAATGCTTGTTTGGGTGATTTCATTTAGAAAAGCGACACGCGCTTTATATATCGCCGCAAACAATTGGTCGGGGTCTGCAAAATTGACCGCTGACAATGTTTTATTGCCAACAACGCCATCGGATTGCACGCCAAGTATTCTTTGAGGAATAACAATGCCATGTTTTCCCGACCCCCAAACCCAATCAACAAGGATATTGGCAATCTTTTGGCTTTGTATGCCATCCGCTTGCCACCTGTCCCAATAGAATGGTTTCAAGATACGGTTCTTTACATCTTCGTTGTTTACCAACTTTAAGTCGTCAACGTCAATGTCGCCATCACCATCTTTGTCATACCCGCATTGTTTCCAAGTGGATATTGTCACACCTTTATTGGTTGCGCCCCCTGAATCGGCGGGGTCATTGACAAAACCACCCTCCCAACGCAAAATGTAGGGTAATAATATTTCAACCTTTGCCATCTTCTGTTTCTTTTTTGTTCATATACTCACTAACAGCCTTGGCGATAGCATCCAAATTGTCTTTGTGTGCCACAACTTGCCCCGCCAACGCCGCAACATTATCAATCCTTACTTTGTCTTCTGCTTTTTCGTATATGGATTTTATTTCTATCAACCCGATTCCAATAGCCCCCAAAAGGGTTGTAAATGGAAACATCGGGAAATGATATTGATAATAAGTTTCCAAATACCATATTGAAGCCATTTGCATGGCATCAACAACAGTGAGCGCAAGTAATACATTATAGTATCTTGCAATTTTATCAATGGTTCGTTTGAATCCATAGCTTGACCGGGCAATGCCATTTTTCTTTGCTTTACGAACCCCCGACCATAAATCGGCAAGAATTGCAAATAAAACCAACATGTAAATGCCGAATAATATCCAAAGTGTTACAATTATTTTTTCCATTTTTGAGCTTTTAAGTGAATTGAAAACATTTTCCAACTTTGACAATTGTAGTGTCCATTGGATACTGGAAAATCCAGTGTAAGCTGCCCCCTAAAACCAAGCGATTCTGCCCCCTTAAAA
>ENA-OPSU01000201-OPSU01000201.1-human-gut-metagenome-genome-assembly--contig:-NODE-201-length-40191-cov-3.589969_pt1 | contig 40191 bp, 64 predicted proteins | sample MGYA00241811_ERZ501913 | MGnify/ENA primary metagenome ERZ501913 (study PRJEB25962, sample SAMEA2042113) | human gut metagenome | biome: human gut; feature: human-associated habitat; material: faeces...
AACCGGAAGAGAATCCAATATATGATAACAAGCCATTGGAGATATATTTAGTGTCTGTCAAAACTACAGACTGTGTGATTAGGGCATTTTGGAACGGAGCATCATTTACTGACGGGTGGGATAAACTGGACGTGCTGGCATGGATGCCATTACCGGAGCCATATAAGGAGGCAGAGGGATGATTGAAGAAGGAATCGCGAAAGACCTGTCAATGGTAGTTGAAAATGCAAAATTGATGGGATGCCAAGAGGTTAAGTCATTTAAGAATATACCACTGAAAAATGTTGAGGCTGTCATATCAGCTCTACAGAAACAGATAGCAAAAAAACCAGAGGATGAAAGGTGTTTTATTAAAGACAAAGAGAATATCGGATTGTGCCCATCTTGTGGTGAAGGGGTCAATTCAAATTATCCATATTGTGGACACTGTGGGCAGAGAATCAAATGGGATGTTGAGTGGCGCATGGAGGTAGATGGATGATAGATAGACAAGGAGCAATTGCGATATTACAGGAGCACATTAATACATACCGCTACCAAACTACAGATAAGGGATGGGCGCAAATGGTACGCACTGGAATTGTCGGAAACACGATACCTGACAAGATAGGTTTTATAGCAGAGGCGGAGAAACAGATACAGGCTTATGAGATGGCTATTAAAGCGCTGGAGAGCGGTGAAGCGGAGGAGCTTGTGGACCGGTGTCACCTGGGAAGCCCTTGTCCATACCAGATGCCCGTGTAACGCTTATAACACAGCAACGCATACCGGGACCTGATTCGCAGGACCGAGACTGTATAAAGATAGCTGGCATGGCTCTGGTGTATGCACAACCAGTAAGACCAGCAGCGGATGTGCCTATGGAGAGATAATGGAGGACCATACGGCCAGGGGTTCCGGTCTGGCGCACATCCACTATATCGTTATTTTGAAAACCAAGGAAGGAGGCCGGGCTATCCGGAGGAAAGGAGCATAGATGGAACAATTAAAACCTTGTCCATTTTGTGGAAATGAATTCCCGACATTGACGAAATGCTATGGGAACATATACATAGTAGCTTGCCCACAATGCCAAACATATTTTGGTTGTGACTGCACAGCGGGGCATGATAGAAGTAAAGAAGAAACAATAGCACGGTGGAATAGTCGTGTAAATTAACATTTTCGGGAGAACCGGAGAAAGGAATATAAAATATGAATGGAATAGGAATTGTACGTAGGGTGGACTATTTGGGGCGGATAGTGCTGCCGAAGGAAATAAGGAGGAAGTTAGGAATAAACGAAGGAACACCTATGGAAATATATGCCTCAGCAGATAGCGTTACAATAAAAAAGTATTATCCAGAAAATGAATTATCAAGTATGGCTGCCAATCTTCAAGAAGCCGTGGACGACATGTGCGTTGACTTGGGACCTAAAAAGACCGGAGATATTCGGCGGCATATCCGTGAGATTCAGAATCTTTTAAAACAGGAAAACTGACATATGCACTATTAGGTCTTTACAAAGGAGCGAAGATGAAAGCAGTAATGAAATATCCAGGCAGTAAGTGGAGTATATCAAACTGGATTATTAGTTTCTTTCCGCCACACCACAGTTATCTGGAGCCATTTTTGGGGAGCGGAGCTGTTTTATTTAATAACCCCCGCAGCCATATTGAAACTGTGAATGATTTAGACAGTAATATAGTTAACTTATTTGAATGGATGCGCAAAGACCCAGAACGTCTGGCCAGAGAGATATATTTTACACCATATGCTAGGAAGGTATATGATGACGCATTTGCAACGGTGCCAGCAGATAGCTTTGACAGAGCTGTAAATTTTTACATACGTCTGAACATGGGGCATGGATTTCGGACGAACGGTGAAAAAGTTGGATGGAAGAATGATGTCCAAGGGCGAGAGCGTTCGTACGCTTCGCAGGATTGGTGCAATTTGCCGAAAAAGATTATGCAGGCGGCCGAACGACTTCGTGGAGTACAGATAGAAAATCGGCCAGCTGTGGAACTTATACCAAGATTTAACTATCCGAATGTATTAATTTATGCGGACCCTCCTTACGTTTTAGGTACCAGACATGGGAAACAATATCGGTTCGAGATGGACGACAAGAATCAGAACGATTTGCTTGACACGCTTCTGGCACATAAGGGGCCGGTCCTTCTAAGTGGTTATGATAATAAATTGTACAACGACCGCCTGCAGGGATGGTATAGGGAAGAAACAATTTGTTATTCCCAGGTGTGTAGTAAGAAACGAGAAGTATTGTGGATGAATTTTGAACCAGTGAAGCAGCTTGAGCTATTTAGCAAGAATTTTTGAAAGGATGATATAAAAAGCAGTGATAGAAAGAATGAGGCTTTAATAATACGAACTAATAAAAATAGGTTAAAAGAAGGTGAAAAAGTGACTTATGAATTACATATGTGGTTAAGAAAAATTATTATGGAGGCTAATAAAAAGTCATGTTCCACATGTAGTCACTATGATGGAAAGTTTGGTGATGATAAGTGTTTTAGTTGTTTGTGCACGGTAAGGGCGGTGGAGTATGAGCGAAGAACAACTTAAGAGGTACTGGCAAGCCTACACAGACGCATGGATGCTAATGAAAAACTGTAAAAAGGTTACGAAGAAACATATAGAAGAAATGCTATGGAAGCATGACATTGGAGTCATGAGACGGCTGTTTTGCCTAGCCGTTTGGCAAGAAATAAAGAGAGTCAGGGCAGGTGGTGAGCCATTGTTGGAAAAGGATTACCAGAGGGCATTTACATATACATGGAAACTGTTTAAGCAGTATAGTGAACCCGATGATTCTGATAAATACTGGGATGGTCTTATAGATGGAATAAAAGACTTAGGGAAGGAATTCGGAGAAAGTCAATTCATCAAGAATCTATTAATACATGTCTTATTGGAAGAAATAGAACGTATTTATAGAGAAAAAAATTGATACTCTATGGATGATAAAGACACATGATTTGTCGAAGGAGTGAGGAGATATTATGACACGAGCAGAAAGGCGCCGTGTAGAGCGAGAGAACAGAAAACAGCCTACATATAATCTATCCAGAGACCAATTGCGGGAAATTAAACAAGAGGCTACCCATGACGCGGCAGAGACTGCTTTTCTCATGATGTTGGGTATTCCAGTATTGATGTTTAAGGACCATTTTGGTCAACTGATACGTAGGGAAGTGGACGGAAAGAGCCGGGAACAACGGTTCGTAGATTACTGTATCGAGTTTTATAGGCAGTTTGATAAGGGGTTGTACACACTGGATGATATCCGTTCCGTGTTGAAAGATGAATGTAATATTGAAATTGAAATGAAATAAGCCGGGGGGAGTACCCCGGCAATAAAAAACATCACAAAAGAACATATGTACGAAAAAAGAAGCCCAGTGTGCTTGGCGGCTGAAGGGCTTCTCCTCATTGTATAGGATAATTATAACCTATCCTATACAAGATTACAAGGAAAGGATGGGTGGAAATATATGGCAGAACAGGTAAGTATGGATGATGTTGTCAGGCGTGTGATGGATAATATTGTAGATATCATCGAAGAACAGGAACGACTTAATCAAGTAAAACAGATACTCAACATGTGTTTATCTGGATTTCAGTTTTTTACAGAAGAAACAGCGTTATCTAATGAAATAGATATGTCAGTGGAATACCTTAATGCCTATTTGCTCCAGATGAAGTTAGATGGGTGCACAGATGGTAGTATTAACAACTATAAATGTAATTTAAAAAATATGATGGCACATATAAATAAAAATGTAAAGGAAATTACATATCAAGATTTAAAGGGATACCTTGCATATGGAAAGCTTGTTCGTAAATGGAAAGACAGGACATATAATAGTAAACTTATATCTATTCGTAGTTTCTTCTCTTTTCTGTATACAGAGGACCTGTTACCAAATAATCCAGCTAAGAAATTAAAAGAAACACGGGTGGAATATAAAATAGGTTCGACATTGCAACCAGAACAACGTGAAATGGTAAGATGTGCTTGTGAAAATGAATTTGAGTTGGCATTATGTGATATGTTATATGTAACAGGTATAAGGGTATCTGAGCTATGTGGAATGGATATTACAGATGTGGACTTTCATCGTAAAACTGCTGTGGTTTATGGAAAGGGAAGAAAAGAAAGGCAAGTATGTTTAAATGGACAAGTGGCATTGCATCTTTGGAGATATCTCGACAGCCGTAATGATGATAACCCAGCGTTGTTTGTATCACCACATAGGCCTCAAAGCCGCATAGGGGACCAGACAGTACGAAATATTCTTAATCAAATAAAAGAACGTGATGCGGATTTAGACGGTGTTAGAATTACACCTCATGTTTTCAGGCGTACAGTAGGAACAGATATGATTAATAAGGGTGCTCCAATTGAGATGGTAAAGGAAGTGCTTGGTCATGAAAAAGTTGATACAACACTTAAGTGCTATGCAAAAATTAGCAAAGAAACGGTACGGCAAGCTCATGCCCGTTATGTTGGATAAGTTGAAAATCTGAGCGTAAGGTAAAGAAAATTAATACCCCCGGGGTAAATGATTTGATAGAAATATTATGGGAACAAAAATATTATAATTTTCGTATTTTATGGCTATGGCAAAAGACAAAATATTACCAAAAAATCCTTGCGAAAAATTAGTAAAATAAGTACAATTTTGCTGGAAGCCCTGGAAGCCCTGGAAGCCCTGGAAGCCCTGGAAGCCCTGGAAGCCCATGTAATGCCTATAGCATATCACGGACATAAGTAGAGCGCAAGCAATAAAATATGGCTATGGCGCACCAGAACGAACGTAAACGGATTTAGACGTTGTAACTATTATAATTATCGAACCGAACTTGAAATCTGAATATGGGCTAAATATGAGCTTGTTAACGCGAAAAAAGTCCTCGTATCTGCTACGGCATCGGGCTGAATACCTGGCAAACTGAGAACTAGCGGCGGACTACGTATGTGGCTACTCATGGCTGTGGCTCCTCTCATTTTATTGATTTTGCCAGCAGGAAATACGCCTCCCGTCCGTGTCCCGTCCCACGGCTGATAGGGTGGTGTATAGCCTGCATGCTGGGTGCTATCGCGCAACCGTTAAGCGCCGGATTACGTCACCGGGGCGATACAGGGTTTACAGTGGCCGGCTTGATGCGGAGTGTAGACGGGTACAGCTCTGTAACAAGTACTTGCTCCCACGTGGGGAAAACCCGCTCGCAGGCGTTGCACCTGCTGGACGGCGTGGAACCGCGGCGGAAATACAGAAAACCCGGATTGCTCCAGGTCTGTATTAATTAAAATATGGCGGCAAAAAACTGTTCAGGCGTATATTCTTCCAGCGTTTCGCCGTCGTGGTAGCCGTCTGGAGTTGCAATGATTTTGATAACGTCGGCAGCGTGGTAATCCCTAAAAAAATAATCATTAAAGTTGCAAGGAAGGAAAGCTTTTTTATATTGGTTTATGACAGATTGTGCTTTTTTGCAGGAGAAACGCTCAAAATTAATTGTTACGTCATTTTTTACGACTTTCAAAATACAGTTTTGCTGTTTCATACTTTTCTTTCTGCCCTTCTCCCTGGGCGCGAGGAAGTAAAAAGCCGCCCGGAAATCGAATCCGAGGGAATCCTGACGACCTGAATTATACGGTTGCTTGTGTCTGCTGCCTGCGGGCGTGCTCCGCCTGCCAGAATGCCTCTATCGCGTCAGATACGCGTTTTTCGTGCTCTTCTAGGCAGGCATCGTCAAACACGGTTAAAACCCTAAACCAGAATCCCGCCCCATAGCTATAGCACTTGCAATCAAGACTTTTTTTGCGGCTCATATAGCTCTCAAAGGCCGTCATTTTGTGGCTGGCATCTGGATCGAGGTAAAAATCAAATGTGACTATTAGCCCGGAAACATTAAATCCATCGTTAAAATAATCAGGGTTGCCCCATTTCGCAGGGCGGTATGTAATGCCGTTATCAGTCAACCATTTTTCAATCTGTTTCATCTTTTTTTCTCCTTTTGGTAATCCGTTAGATAGGGATTTTGAATATAGCATATTTCCATGCACTGACTTCTGCACATAATCCCCTTGTACGAGCATTGAAGGCAATCTTCGCTTTCTGATTCTTGCCGGTCTAATATTGCATCTTCCCAATCTCTCATTTTGTACTTTCTCCCCTATCTCCATGGGGGCCGGGATATAAAAACCGCCGTCTGTATTGGTCCAGCTGGCATTCTCTGCGGCGGTTATTTAAATAATTCCAAAAAACCCGTATAATTTGCAACTGGCAATTTACAACCCCGTTTTTTTGCGCCGTCTGGTGTGATAAAATGAAAACCGAATAAATCGGGGGCGGTTGATATGCCATAAAATCCGGCAATTTTTAAAATATCGCTGTATTCGATATTTTCCATCGTGATATTCTCAATTAATCCAACAACAATACTTTTTTCTGTTTCAGCAATTGTAGAAAAACGTCCGTTTAAATTCATTTTGTCCCTTTCTCGCCTACCATCATCAGCGCAGGGCGGCGGTTCCCTGCGGACGCTCCAGCGGTGGGAGCGTTTCGGTTAGTATTCGGATGGAAAAAGCACGGTTACAACATCGTAATCCTGCTTAATCCAGATTTTAACGCCATCAGGCGCAGTGTATGCGCTTAAAGCATAGAGCGGATCGCTTGTATTGGCGGCGGCGTCCTCTTCGGAAATATCGCCCCAATCGCCAGAAAAGTGGCGGTTGAGTGAATTGTTAATAAATCTTTCAAAACCAGTGTTTTTATGCACCTTTTTCGCTATTGCGGCGGTTGCTGTCACTCTAATTTGCATTATATGTACCTCTCTTTCTCTTTTTTGTGAAAAGGCAGCCGGGGCGATGCTCCCCGGTTCGCTAGCCTGCCTGTTATGCTGCTTTCTTCCCAGTCAGAATTTCGGACGGGTCAAAACGGAAAATAAAAGCTTTCCGGAATTTAGAATAGTATCCACCGCGCTCCTGCATAGCTTTGTTTTCGGCAGCGTATGCGGCGCGGTCAAGTGTTTCATTAATCCGCACAAGCCACAATTCGGAACCGTCCCGGGTGTCCTCGCCCTTGGTTATTTTGTAAGTATATGCGGACTTTTCGGTGATTTCCTGCGGCATTTCTGGCGTTGCCTGTGCAGCCTTTTTTGTTTTTTGCGGTGCTGTTCTCTGTTTTTTGATTCTGGCGGTTTTGGGGACTATTTTTAAATCAACAGGCTTACAGCCAAAATAATAAAAATCGACGTGAAAATAATCTATTTGACCGTCACAGTCTGAAAAATTGTAGGAATTAACAAAACAGTTTACGTCATCTATTATTTTGGCGGTTACTTCATTATAAATTTTGTAACAATCACTTTTATTCCAAGCGGCTTGAATGGCTTCATCAAGTTCCCAATCGTACCATGAGTCTTTATGAAATAGATTATTATAGCGCAAACTACGCAGCATATCGGTTCTTTCATCCTCTGTGAGTTCGGAGGGGGATTTTTTATAGATGTCCGCCGGGGCTTCCTTCAGCGCCACATGCAATTCCTGGCACATGGAAGCGTAGGAGGTGCGCACGCTAAATTTGTAGGTTGGGTATTTCTCCTTGACATATGCCCGGACAATCTGCGCGACCTCTTTCAAACTGCGGTTCCAATCATGATTTTTTCCTTCCCAACCGCATTCAGTGTAGAACTGGCTTCGGGTGCTGTCTGCGGTCTCCGTGGTTTGGTTCAGCGGCTCTGCGGCGTTGTGGTGGTCTTTCCAGATTGGGAAAAGCGCGTCATACTCGCAGTTGATTTCTTTCATGATTTCGACGTCGCCGCCGGCGTCCGGGTGATTCTTACGGGCCAGGGCCTTAAACTGATTCTTCAAGTCCTCTAAACTGGTTACGTTCTTAAAATATTTTGTCATGGTATTTTCTCCTCTCGCTCTGGCGGTTACTGTTCACGGTCCCGACCGGCGCGGAGCGCGTCCGGGGCGTTACTTCTTCGCCTGTTTTAGATGTTTTCCTCCGCTCTGCGACTTCCTCCGGGGTTGCGACCGGATACCCGCATTAGAGGGGCGGCAGTGCCGCCTATTGTATTATGGCTGTTTCTTCTTCGTTGGCCGGCTCCGTGTGTCCGTCCGGGTACTCGCGGTATATAACGTCGTTTTCCTTGACTACAAAATAATCAAGTTCTCCCGTTGCTTTGTCTACTACTGCTATGTCTTTCATGTTCTTTCCTTTCTGCCCTCATGACCTTCCGGGCGGGAGAAAATTACTTTTTTACAATTGCCATTTTAAATCCTTCGGTTCCACGCTGCCGGTGGGACCCGATTGCTATATCAATTTTCACCCCGATATCTTCAGGGGTATAACCTGCACTGACGATTGATTTATACAGGTTGCTATTTTTGTTCCTGGGTGCATATAATCCGTCCACGTAAGCGATGACCTCTCTGCCATTAATTGCTATTTCCAACATGGTCGTTTTTTTCATATTTATTTCCCCTTTCGTTTGTCGCTGTTGTTTGTTATGTCTACATGATACACCAAAAATAATGTATTTACAATATGTAAAATACACCAAAAATAATGTATAAATCAGATAAAGACATTGTGCATTATTTATAATGTAATGCGCTTGTAAATGCTTTTGAAATAATGTATAATGATAGAGAGTGCAAGCAGGAGGTGCAAAAATGTTTGTCTATAAAATAGATGTTTTAGAGACGCTAAAAGAGAGCGGGTACACTACAACAAAATTAAGAAAAGAAAAGCTGTTAGGGGAAAATGCAATACAATCTTTGCGTAAAAAAGAAATGGTTGGAATTATTGCCCTTGAAAAAATATGTTCTTTGTTAGATATGCAGCCAGGAAACATTATAAAATATGTAGAGGATACAAATAAACAAAAACATTAAATATAATGTAAAACGTGATTGACAATACATTATTAAAGATGTATAATTGAAGTATCAAAAAAAGAGGAGTTGAGACAGTGCCAGAAATAGCAAGGTTTTATGGAATCGTAATTAAAATGTTCTTCAAACCGAAGGAACATGAGCCCAGCCATTTACACGCCCTGTATGGTGAGCATATCGGAATTTTTGATTTGCGAACCATGGAGATGACTGAGGGAGATTTACCCCGGAAAGCGCAGGAACTTGTGAAGGAGTGGATGGAGCAGCACCAGAAGGATTTACTGGACATGTGGGAAACTCAAAATCTTAAGAAATTGCCGCCATTATAAGCGGCTTTTTCGGCTGTCTGGAGGTGGTGGAATGATACCAAGAATTAAAGAGGTAAAGCCATTAGACAACTATATGTTGTTGGTAGTTTTTGACGATGGGAAAACGGTTTTATATGATGTCAAAGAGGATATAGAGACAATACCGCAATATGGAGATTTAAAGGATATTTATGGCCTATTTAAGCAAGCACAAATGGACCAGAGTCGGACTTGTGTATACTGGACAGATGATATAGATTTACCCAGTGACACAATTTATGAGTATGGAGTAGAGCAATAATTATCTTGACAGTTTTATATTTTTCTGCTAATGTAAATCCAGATAATAATTTATATAGCGTGTATGTGTGCTAGTGTCTCGGATGCCTTGACCACACATATAGACCGCCGGCCAGGAGCGGCGCGGCGATGTATAACCAGCCCATGGGGCCTTGACGTTATAGACAGATGTGGAAATCTGTTTATGCGTTGGGGCCTTTTTTATTTGCCTAAACCGTGATATTCTTCCAGATGCATCGGACCGCCAGGAGCTGGCCGTGGAATCTCAGCAGACGGATGCACTATGTTCCCACCCATAGTTAAAACAGGTACAGAGCAGTGGGATATAGATATATATTATATAGCTCCCATATATAGGGATAAAAGGTTATATATAGACCAGAAAAGGAGATATACAGATATGGCTAATAAAGATAATAATTACACCATAGACAATTTTGTTATAGAGCTGGATACAGATGATAAAGAGCAATCAGAAAGAGAGTATATAGAGTTTATTACTGCTACTATCATGACTATCTGTAATGACTTTATATCTCGTCACCCCAATATTAATCTATGTTCGTCGCAGGGTTTAACAGAGCTGTTAAAGGATGTAAAACGTAAATATAAAGCTGATATAGATAATATTAAAGAGTTAAATATACTTTGGGATATCTATACTGTTATCTGCTGTACTTGTAGGATTAAACCTACTTTAATGCGATATTGTATTATGATTGGTATACATCCTGACACTATGAATAGCTGGGATAGGGGCGAATATAGCGGCAGAGTAGCCTCTGGACACTCCGAATCGGCGCAAAAATGGAAGGCTGAATGTGAGTCAAGCTTGTACGATGAGGTCATCCAGACCGGCAACATTGGTTGCATGTTTGCCCTAAAAGCTAACTATGGTTATCGTGATAATATTCAGATTATCCAGAGCGATGGGCGGTCAGACAGGCCAGAATTCAGCCGGGACGAGATACTGACCAGGGTAAAAGCAACAGAATCATTGCCCGGGAGCATGGAGGATTTGCCGGATTGAGGGCCGTAAAAACTTGTTGCAATGTCTGACAATTCCGATGTTAAGCGAGAGACACAATTCTGTACAATTTGACTTTAATTGTGTAAATGCCAATAAACAACGTTTTTATGCGGGATTGAGCGGATTTCTCCAGATTTAACTATTCGCTAAATTAGGTATTATGCGAATAGTTGACCCGTTTTTACAAGATTACGGAAGAATATAACGAACAATTTCGCAAGTAGTCAGATAATAACAGAATGGTGTGAATACATGCCGGGTGGGGGTCTGTAGGAGAAGCAGTGGGGCGTCTAGTTACCTGCCAAAGTACTCAAAAAAACAAAAAGGCTTTCCATGTAAGGCAAGACACAGAATGTGAGGAGAACATGGTAGATTTATCAAATAAGTGTGTAATAACGCTGAATGACAAAGAGAGTGAGAAACTATTGAGGATTGCTGTATCTCAAGGATATTCGCTGCCAAAAGGATTGAAGGCCATGGTTGGAGAGCGTATCTATCGGTTTATAGGATTTCCTTTAAAGGTAGTGCGTGTTCTGCAAGATACAGACTATCAATCTTCCGTATGGTATTCAGAGTTGTTTGGGGATGAGGATAGGGAACTGAATCTTATTCTGGAATCTGCATTGCGTTTCTGCCGGTCCCACGGGTACAGCATGTTGCGGATATATGCTGATGAAGAGGATGACGGCTTTGAGGGAAGCGCAACAGCTAAATCGGATGATGGTGAAAAGATAAAAACTGATGTCAAAATTCCGAAACCAAGGAAAATCACCCTGGATGAGATTGAGAAAAAATTTGGTGGACCGATTGAAATTATATTCTGACGGAAAGCCAGATTTCAAAATTTTGAAAAAATAAAAAGGCCTTCCGGCTAGGAGGATACCCATATGGCTAATAACCGAGAACAGTATATCTGTAAGACAGAGGGATTCAGCACAAGAGGATTTCCCAAATACAATGAAGATGGCAACAAGATGGTAAGAGTAAACCATGGAGATATAGTTTCGTCAGATTCAAAAGGTTATCTGTGGAAAGATGGAATCTGTATCTGCCATAAAGAAAGCATTGTAGGGAAATACCACTTCAAAATTTTTCAAAAAAATAAAAAAGGCTTTCTTGAAAGGACAGTGCCATGAGGATATTCAATAAAAAGACATTATGTGAAAGTGTATACCCTGGAATCGGCGCACCGAATCTGGTACTTATTGAGCATTTGAAAAAGCGCCGTAGGCAGGGCAATAAAATCATTCTCTGGACTTGCCGTGAAGGAGAGCGGCTTCTAGTGGCGGTTGACTGGTGCAGGGAACATGGACTGGCATTCGATGCGGTTAACGAGAATCTACTAGAGATGATTGAGTGGCATGGGAATGACTGCCGGAAGATTTTTGCAGATGTGTATATCGACGATAAATCGGTAAATAAGACGAAGTATCATGTGCCATACAGGGAGGCGTAATCATGTTAGATTTAGCGATTAATAACGCAGAAGAGCTGCAGAAGTGTTTCAGGTCAATATGGTTCCACGATAAATATAAATTCTGGAATTTCACGAGTTATTACGAAGATATGGAGATTACTGATTCCACTTGGAGCAAACATCAATTTGTTTCGCTGGATTCATCCGGCGAGGTAATCGGATACATAGGCTATGAAATAAATAGGTCAAGTGGTGTCGTGGATGGATTGAACATTATAAACTTTACGGACAATAAAGCAACATTCGGAATGGATGCAGGACAGGCTCTTCGGGATATTTTTGAGAAGTTCCATTTCAGGAAACTGGTATTCGTTGTTGTCATCGGCAATCCGATTGAGAAAACCTATGACTGGATGATTGCGCGCTATGGAGGTCGTATTATTGGCATCCAGAGACAGCAGGTGAAGTTGATTGACGGTCAGTTCTATGACGTTAAAATGTATGAGATTTTATTAGATGATTATTTCGGGAGGAAACGGGCATGTGCGGAAAATGCGAATATCGACGGTACATAGATGGTGAGTGGGTCTGCAACAACGAGGATAGCGAGAACTACGGCCTGGAGGTCGGTTTTGACGATGACTGTATGGATTGCGAGGAGAAAGGCAGTAGGTGTTAGATATGACTATGAAAGAATTTGCTAGGATACTTAATGGCAGAGAATATGATTGCTGTATGTTTACGAAGCAGGAAATCCAACAGGCAAAAGATAAGGGGGGGGGGGTCATTATTACCGGCGCTTCCGACGATTTGATGGAGTTTGACGGTGCCATGGATGATGAGGGCGGTTGTTTTGATGGTGGAAAAGTCTTTTTCTCCCAAAAGGCTGTCTGGAATGGCGAAGATGATAAATCAGTTTTCCCGAACTGCATTGAAGCTATCTGGTGTGGCAAGGAAGCTCTGGACGAGAATGGAAACGTGATTCCATGGACGTACAAAACGGACATTCCACATGAGACATTCATGGTGTACGAGGATGGAGAGCCGTATTGCCGGGGGATTGTGCTTTCAATGGATGATTTGAAATAGGGGGTGCTAAGATGTCATGCGCATGTATTGATAAAGACGAAATAAAGCTCACGGTTAATTCAGACTTACAGGAATCAATCGTAACGGTTCGGGATGAGCTTCTGAAACAGGGAGATTTGTACGATGGCTTTGTGGCAAGTATTTTCAGTGTTCTGAAACCAAAGGAGCATTATGTCGGCGATGGAGCATCTGAAATTCGCGCTGAATATGGGGCGAAGCATTTGGCGGAAGAAATTTTGAACCGCATTATCGGATTGGAGGATGACCATGGAAGTAATTGAGTTGATTGTGACCTGCGGAGATATTATTATGGCGGCAATCACGGGATGGTTCCTGTGGAAGAATATTAGGGATATCGCTTCTTTTGTTGGATTTTCCGTGATGATATTTCTCTTTCTGGCAAGTGCTGGATTGATTTGGTGGAGGTAGTAGAGGGTGTACATATGCATGACAGAATCACAGAAAAAATGTATCAATGAATCCGGCAATATGATGGTTGTAGAGTTTAAGCGGATTTTGAACAAAATCAAATTGATATTTGAAAAATTGTTAGGGGGAGTAAGGAAGTGTGCCGGATGCCTTAGTAAACTCCGGGAGAATTTCTGGAAACTTTCGACAAAGGAGAAGTATTCCATAGTTCGTAGACTGGATCGACTCGGATTCGATGAAAAAGAAATCAATTTCATGGTGTTCGGAGCATATCATTGTCGGAATAATTGTTAGAGAGGATAGACGATGAAACATATTATAGCATTTATTATAGCAACAGTAAGTATTATATGTGGTTTATATGTAGGCGGTTGGTTAATGTTTGTACAGCCGATTATGGGGCTTGTAAGGCATTTGACTTAGGTACTTTATCTGGGACACTTATAGGAATAACTATTTTAAAGTGTTTATTTGCGTCTGTAGTCGGAAGTACTATCGCCTCAATAGGATGTATAGCGGCTAAAATGATTTCAAGTTTCTGGAGGTAAATCAAAATGAAAAATTGGAAAGTAATTGTTATTGCGCTGATTGGCATTATCTGCTTTGCGGCAATGTGCGTGTTTGGAGTGCAGAGCAGTCAAAATAAGGCGATTGGCTTAGAGGAATCCATTGAAACGGCAATGTCAGATATTAAGGTTCAGGAGAAAGCTAGAATGGACAAGCTGCCGAATCTGGTTGACTGTGTAAAGCAGTATGACAAGCATGAGGCAGAGACGCTACAGGCCATTGTGGACGGCAGAGGAACTGCCGGCGATATTGAGAATGTGACTACGGCGATTACGGCGGTCGCGGAGGCATATCCAGAACTGAAAAGCGACGGGAACTATAAGCAGCTTATGACTGAACTTGCGACAACAGAGAATCTGCTTTCCCAATACCGGGAGAATTACAACAAGCAAGTTGGTACATATAACCGATATGTAAAAGGATTCCCGGCGAGAATATTCCTGTCATGGACAGGCTATCAGGTACAGGATTATCAGCGGCTTGATTACGGAGCACCTGTTGACGCACCAACGAATTTGTTTGAATAGCGGAGGAAGCCATGTACAACGAAAATAACATTCTTGATATTATTGCTGACCATCAGCGAGAAATCGACATGATAAAGTCAGAAATGGAGAAACCATTTAATGATATTGTAAAGCAGGCATTGAAAGAGAAACTGAACTTTTTGGAGGATAATCAGTTCCGGTACAAATTGCAAGCGAGAGCCTGGGGATTAAAGGTATGAATAACATGGAAATCACGAAAAGAGAGGTTCTTGCCAGTATTTCCATCGTGGCTGCAATGCTCCTTATTGGTTTTGTGATTGTCGGAAAGATTGAAAATATCCAGATTGACCACAATGCTGAATATTATAAGGCGGCGAAGATAACCGATACTGAAATGTTCCAATATGGGATGGATACGAATATTGGTAATGCATTTGTATACGGCGAATTGGAAGCTGTTGATGCCGTTACATATCCAGAAATCGGTGGGGACTACCTGTATGTGGAGAAGGTTGAGGAGCATTATAATATGCACACCCGAACAGTTACATATACGGACTCCAATGGCAAGACACAAACACGAATAGAGACATACTGGGAATGGGATTATGCCGGGAGTGAAGAAATCCATAGCCAGAAAATCAGATTCTGCGGCATTGAAATGGATTATTCCAAAGTGGATATGCCTGGAACGGATTACATAGACACAATACATGAATCTGGATTCGTTAGGTTTGTATACTATGGCTGTCAGCTGAAATATACTGGCACTGTATATACAGATTTGCGAGATGGAACGATAAAAGACGGTTCGCAGTTTTATTCTGACAGAAATATTGATTCAACGGTGGAGCATTTGACTTCGGGAATTGGTATTTGGATATTCTGGGCAGTCTGGATTGTTTTAACCGGCGGAGCAGTGTTCGGATTCTTTTATCTGGATAATAGATGGTTGGAGGGATAAATGATTTTTACCTATTTCGGAATTATCCTGTTCCTCACATGGGAGTGGGTTAAATTCATAAGCAAAAGTCCTGTAAAGCAGGCAATAAGACCGAATCAAGCCGGTAAGTATGGGATTCCTTACCCTTGCGAGCGGTCGAGGCATCCAGAGTAGATATTGCCCATGGTGCAACTAGATAATGCGGATAATAATGTGGAATCCCAAGAAACATTATCTGGCGCATCGGGGCCAAAGGCAGTGTAGTCATGCGGTAAACTGCTGAAAAACCCGCAAGAATGCAAAAACCCAATCTAAAATACGAATCTGGTATAGTTACTGGATTCGTTAAGCCAAGTATCCTAACGGTGGGAAGCGGTTTTGAAAACCGTAGGCTATAAAAGGCTAGAAGGTTCGACTCCTTCACTTGGCGCTCCGCATTATGCTGGAAGTGCGGAATCTTTGACATTTAGAATCTCCCCCTCATAGCTGTTTGCTGTTAAGGCAGAGCGAATCTGCCGTGAGGGTTTGGAACAGTAAGTCCGTACAGTATATGTTCCGGTTATTTCCAGATTGAGATAGCTGATGCATAGTTGTCAGACGTGTCACCTGTATGGGGGTTCCAGAAACAACCTTGCTAAGATTTTCCCCATAAACACCAGTGGCAATTTTGCATGTGAACCGATAAGGCAAGGGGAAAAGCCTGCGGGTGAGAAGAAATTGTCCGTCCAGTTTTGCGAGGTAGCTGGACAAGAGTGGAAGAGGTCTGAAAGAGCGACATCCCGGACTCCGTGGATGAAGGACGGTGGCGACTTACAGGAAGCAGACCATAAGAGGGTGAGCTGTGTGGGACTATTCCCTCTTGACGGCGGGAAAGACCGTTATTATCTGGATAATACCTGCGTGATAGCATAAATGGAAGTGCTACGGACGTAATCCGGGAGTATGTGGTTCGACTCCACACCGCAGGAATCGGGTATGATTTTGTTTGGCAATTTCTTTGAACCTTCCCCATAAATAGGTTAATCAAAAATTGTTACAGAAATGTCCGGCCTTGCGTATGCCGTGGAATGGCCAAGATAGCTATACGCACGTTAAAAGTTGGGAGTAAGGACGATACTTAATCTTTATTTGGAATTCAGAGAAAACTCCATAGCGCAAACGCATGGCGCGATAAAAAATGTTGCTAACGGGCGCAGGCCCGTTGCGGGGATTTAGCTGAGAGGTATAGCGATAGGCTGTTAACCTATGTACATCGGTTCGAATCCGATAATCCCCTGAGAGATGTGTTGACCTTTTCTTGTTTTCAAACGACTCTGTAATAAACGGTAGTGAAACAAAATGGCGTTTACGACGGAAGTTAATGAAACTTCGACCTTGTACGGAACAAGGGATTTATACTGGGAAGTAAGCTAATCTGGTGAAAGCGCCTGCTTGGAGCAGGAGAGATAGGGTCGGAACCTATACTTCCCATTCGTATGACGATACGAGTTCTGCATATGTGGTTCGAATCCACTCGCTTTTGTAATGGAAATGGCGTGAGCGCAACCAGAATACATTTCAAAAGTCAGGCACTGGCGAAGCTATGGGATATGAGGTAAAGAAGATATTCGACGCTAATTATGGCACCATCAACACATATTATCGAGATGTCTGGGAAAAAGTTTATCCCGAGTATGAGTTATAGGTATTTTTGCACATTGAGAATTGAATATTGATGGTTGGAGTGGTATAATTTTCTTATCATACGAATGAAAGGGGAAATTTACTATGACATTCTATAATTCTCACGGAAAGCCAATAGCTTATTTGGCAGATGAACAACATATCTTTTTATTTAATGGGCGTCCGGTGGCTTATTTGTATGATAATAAAGTATATGGATTTAATGGACATCATTTTGGCTGGTTTGAAGATGGCTGGATTAGAGATAAAAGAGGTAGATGTGTGTTCTTTACAGAAGACGCTTCTGGTAGCGGACCAGCGAAACCAGCTAAATATGCGAGGCCAGCTAAATGTGCGAAATATGCGAAGCCAGCAAAGTGTGCAAAATACGCCGCATGTGCAAGGCCGGCGAAAAGTTCATCTTGGTCAGAATTATCTGGGGAGCAGTTTTTTGAGCAGTAATAGAGTAAAGCCAACCATCAATATTCGGTGGTTGGTTTTTTATTGCGAAAAATCGGGAGGGATATTGGCATGCGAACCAGTGAATTAATTCAAAGAATAAAAGTCTCTTATAACTTCATCCGTTATGGAAAAGGGAATGTTAGGCTTATGACATGTGGAAAATGTGGAGGTGTTTTTATCCACCCCATATCTGAATCTCCACAAGAAGGAGAAATAATTACTGACCAACGCCATATTGATAGATATTGGGTTGAATTTAATCAATGTATGAAGTGTGGTGCTGTGTGTGAGGAGACACAACTTTGGAATTTTGAGGGCGAAGCGAAGAAAATAAATCCCAATATCAAAGTTGTAAAAAAATGAGGTGGTTATATGCAGGTCACAAAACACGCCAAAGAGCGTATGAAAGAGCGTTGCGGCCTGAACGATAAATCTTCGGAGCGTCTGGCTAAAATCGCATATGAAAAGGGTCTGAGGCATGGAGATTTGACCGGGAATCTGAAAAAGTGGGTCGATAAGCAGTATTTTTATAACCGACAAGCAAACCAGGTTCGGCTTTATGGGGACAAGGCGTACATATTCCATAATCAGAAGTTGATTACTGTGATTCAGATACCGCATAATCTTGTCAAAGAGGTTGTGCGGATTAGTAAGAAAGGTATAGGTGTTGGCTGTTGATGTCAGAGCGGTTTTGCAAGGGGGCTTCAGGAGAATATAAACATTGTGAACACATGAAAGAGTGTAACTTGTACGTATGCCCCGAAGTGATTGGTAATGGTAGTGAGCTTTATATAATTGGAATGGGTAATCCGTGGTTTATGTGTAAAAGAGACTATCCTGGTTTTAGGTCAATGACGGAATCTGAATTTATTGAGTGTTATCAGCAAAATCCAAAATTTTGGGAGTTTCCGTTAGAAGACTTCCTTGCAGAAGCAAAAGAAATAGGGTTTGTGGAGGGGTAATCAATATGTTTGACATCGAAAAGGCGCGGGCAAGGGGAATAGACGAACGTTCCATAAAAATTATGCAAGACATCAACGAGAACAACCAGAAAGAGGAATCCTGTCGGCGGCATGAGTTTGAACGTGAGAAAATCAATGGTCTGCCGAAGTATCGGTGCAAGAATTGTGATTGCGTGGAAGATGTCTCTTTTGTAAAGGGATATATGAGGGGGTTAGAGCATGGCAACATATCAAGCGATTTATAAATGCCGGTTATGCGGAGAAGAACGAACCGACTATTTTTCACCAGAAGTTTGCCAGTTAATAAGGAGGATGGCGTGAAAGTAATTATATGCGGTGATGGGAAACAATTTGTTTTGCCGGAGGATATTCAGGAAGAGCAGTTTGATTCAAAACAGATGGATGAAGAAACACAAAGGATGATTGATGATTTACACTTTCCGATAGAATTGAAGGCTTCTTTTGATATGCCAGTTCCTCCAGGTGAATTACTCTTTGTTTGGAACGGTTTATGCACTTGGAAACAGATTCAGCAGAATAATTGGCGGCGTTTACATGGTTTGCCTATGAGAAGGAGGAAGCGATGATAACCGAGGAAATGATACCGAGGATTGAGCAGGCCTGTTGTGTTTTTGTGGCGGCAGGATTCGAAACGAGGTTGGAGAAATGAAACGAAGATTTAATAAAGGGGACATTGTTCTTTGCACAAAGTTTTCTATCGAACAGAATATGGTAATTGATGAAAGCGGAATCAAAGTTGTACCATATGTTGATGATACGTGGTTTAACAGAAAGGCTTATGTCAGTAAAGTCTATAAGGAATACATGGAGCAAACGCTTGGTGGAACACATGAGGAAAAAGACGAATATGAGATAACATTCCTTGATGATGGAAATACGTTGGCGTGGGTAAGTGGGAACGACTTAACGCTCATGATGAGAAACGATTGTGCTCATATTCTAAGTTTGCTGGGAGGATGGAATAAATGCTTTTAAGACCAGAAAGGGAATATGATACTCCTCCGAAATACTGTACAATAAAAATTGATGAAAACTTATATCCATCTGAAATGCAGGAGCACAGGTTGATTTCAGATAGATTCAATGTAAACATGGAAATAGTTACAGATTGTAGAATCATCCGAAAATATATTTTTGAGAAGCCAATCGCCGTATTCATACCAGGACCTTTTAAGGTTGAATGTGACGATGGACATTGTAGTATATGTTACATGGCTGATAATAGGTTATCAATAATTGAAATTGAAGGGACTAAGATGGATTTTTCAAAAGCAATGAATCCGCCAGAAGATGGATTTGACGGGCGGGCGGATGTAAAAGCAGGGTGGGTTGTATGTCCTTACTGCCAGAAAAAGCAGTTTAAGGTCAATCCTGATACAAAGATTGAGAAAATGCCGTATAAGTGTAAGAACAGCAAATGTCGAAAGGAGATAATTGTAAATGTGGAGTAAGTTAAAGCATTATATGAAGTGGAATTTTATGACAGGCCATATTAGTATTGGGAATCTTACAATATATGGGAGAAATGCCATGCATTGGGGAGTACAACTACATACTAAAAAATACGGGTATATTTGTTTTAGGTTGCCTTTTCTATGTGATGGACATTGGTGGCCGCTGTATTTCTATTGTAGTCCCAATGCAACACCTTGGGCGGCAACATTTATGATTGGGAAGAAACATGACTGCGATGATTGGGCAAAGTCAAGAGTTCGTAGATGCTGCTTAGGGCATAATTTTGATGTTCATGGTTGGAATAAAGAATATGAATGCGAAAATTATGATATTCTTCGCGGCATAAATAGGGGCCTTGCAACGAGATGTTGGTATTATCAAAAATGGCAGAAAGAACATCCCGAACAGGATTAAGTTAAAAATTATGTCGATTTAAACCAGTGCCTAGTGAGCCTTCGACCTTTGCGAAATAAACAGAGGAAGGAGGCTTTTCTTATGAATTTTCAGGAACACCGGGAAATAATCAATAAACTAAAGCGGCAGCTTACTACGCCGCCATCATACGATATGCTCAGTGTTCTTTTGAGTGAACTCCAGTACACGATGGAAGATAATCCGGAACTGTCGGTTGCCGACAGGGATTTTGTGATAACATATTCCGGGTACATAAAGAAGTGGGCGACCACGATGTATGTGGAAACCATGGAGCAGCAGTGGGACGACCTGTACTGGCGAACCATGTTGTTTGAAGCACCGTATTTGTTTGAATCGTATTTGATATACATGGAGAAAGACAGAAATCCGGAGAAGCGGTTTTATCTTCCACGGAGAAAAAGCTTGAAAGTCGTCGTAGATGACCTTCAGGACTTGGAAGACGGAAAACTGGATTTTTACGGATTGTCGATGCCAAGTCGTGTTGGTAAGTCCACAGTATGTATTTTTTATCTTTCTTGGATTGCTGGGAAGCGCCCTAACAGCCATAGTGCAATGGGTGGGCACTCTGGGAAGTTGGCAAAAGGGTTTTATGGAGAACTTTTGAACCTGATAAATACTCGTGAATACAAATTTTCAGAGATTTTCCCAGATTCTCCGTTGCAGAAAACCAGTGCAGAGGATTTTGAAATCAATCTGGATGAGCCTGACCGTTTTGCCACGATTACGTGCCGTGGTATTGATGGGACATGGACGGGAGCTGTTGATGTATCATCGGATGGCTACCTATATGTTGATGACCTTATCCGTGACCGTGAGCATTCCTTGAATCCGGTTCGTATGGAGAATACCTATCAGGAATACCTGAATAAGATGGTAGACCGTAAAAATGATGGTGCCAGGGAACTGATGGTGGGCACCCGGTGGAATATTATAGACCCCTTGGGAAAAATAGAAAAGGAGAATGCGCACAATCCGCGATACAGGTTCCGCAAGATACCAGCACTTAACGAGAAAGGTGAGTCGAACTTTCAGTATGAGGTTAAAGGCTTTTCAACTCAATATTATAAAGATATGGAAGCACGCTTGGACAAGAACGAATGGGAGGCTAAATTTCAGCAGAAACCATTTATCCGTGAAGGATTGTTATTTCCAGAAGATGAACTACGCTTCTTTTTTGGTATTCTTCCGGCCAGCGGATTTGTCCGTGTTGTTACGGCCTGTGATGTGGCTTGGGGCGGAGGAGATAGTCTTTCAATGCCGATAGGTTTTGAATATGAGAACGGGGATGTGTATATTCCAGACTGGGTATTTAATAAAGGCATAAAAGAAGTAACCATTCCTGTGGTTGAAGGAAAAATCATTGGGAACAAGATTCAGCAGATAAACTTTGAGGCTAATAACGGTGGTGATATGTATGCGAAGTATGTAGATGATGACTTAATCCGTCAAGGTTATAAGTGTTCTATTACATCGAGTAAAGCACCTGGGAAAATGGCTAAAATGACAAAAATCATACAATATTCGGGAGATATCAAACGTCGCTTTATTTTCTTGGCACCTAACAGATTGATTAAGGATGCGGCAAAGAATGACCCACCAGGAATCCATCGTTATATGAGAAGCCAGGAATATGATGAAGCCATGGATGAGCTTACTAAATTTGTACAAATAGGTGACAATGAGCATGATGACTCGCCCGATAGCCTTAGCCAGTTGGAAAGATTTTTGGAGGGTGGATTTACGGCTGAAGTAAAACCTATGCCACGACCATTTTAGAAGGAGGACGAGTATTATGATTGTGACGAGAGAGTACCTGGCAAATTATCCATATATTAGAGATGTAATTGCTAAAGATGAAAAAAAATTACAAAGATACAAAGATAATCCACCAGAAACCTTATATGGGAAGGTATATGGTTCTAATCCATGCTTTCCTTTTCAGCGGCGAGGCTTTACTGTTTCAGGCCCATGTGGAACTGATAGCAGGCAATGGAAAGAAAGAATACATGATTTAGAGTTAAAAATTGCTCAGGAAAAAAGATTCTTTGAACAATTGATGGTGGAGATTGATGAGTTAATTTTGTCGATTGAAAATCCAAGAGATAAGATGGTATTTGAGTATCTATATCATGATGGAATGAAACAAAAGGATGTAGCTAAGAAGTTACATATTGACCAGAGTTTGGTTTCGCTGACTGTGAGCAAATATGTATCTTAAAAAAGTAGCAATTTAGGTGAACATTTTTCTGAGGAAGAGAGACAGATTGGTACGTGGATGGGTAAGCCGCTATACCGGCAGTGCTTCCACCCAACCGTTGATATAGCTGCTGGTACACAGTCTTTTAACATATCTCTCAATATAGCCGATGTAGATGTTGCTATGATTGACTATGCACATACGTGGTGTATGGGGACCAGTAATACCGATGTTTATTGTATCCCTTATGTACATAATGATGCAGTCAACAATGTCGGAGCCTTTTTAATAGTAGGTAATACTGATGTGAAATTTGCAATCAGAAAAGGAACAAACACAAGTATACGCAGTATTTGGATAACCTTGACATACACCAAGACAACCGACAGCTGAAAGAAATAGTCACTATCTGTAATATACAGTAACAACGGTACTTGCTGAATTATCCACATTGCCCTGACGCCATGCCTCTAGCGTCACTGTAGTAATGGTAATATTAACACCAGTATATATGTTATATGTGTTTTCAGACATACCATATCCAGCACGAAAGGCTTTATTGGTTTCGGTTAACCAGTTTTTTAATGCATATACACAAAATACACCATTACCATACTCTATTTTGACTAATAGCTGCTCAAACTTTTCTGGTAATGCTATAGGACTCTTACCAGTTGCTGAACCAAGTAATATCCAGTCAAAGTTCAGATTTTCTAAATTGCTATATTATACTTTTTGGCGCAATGCGTATAGGGCCTGATTAAAAAATATTGACTGTAAAAGCAACTTTCATAAATTTCATAGAAATCTGTGGTAGAATTTATAATGAAGAAACTGTGTATAGCACCTGGATAACTCCGGGTGTTTTTTCGTGGGAAAAATTATGGAAAATAACAAACAGAAATCACATGATGAGAAAGAAAAAGTAATCTGGAAAACTAGACACACACCACTAAAGGATAGGAAATCTTCTAGTGGAATTACTTTTTGGCCAGAGAAGGTGAAAGTGAATGAACAAAAGTAGTTTTATAGATTTATGCCAGGGGCATTTTGGTAGAAAAATTGCATATACGAATGTCGATAGAATTACCAAAGAAAATGTCGTTGGCGTTGTTGGTAAAGCTATTTCTGTTTTAAATTACAATCGGCCGGCGATACGGTATCTATACGATTACTATAAGGGCGACCAGCCGATTCATTACCGGGAAAAGAAAGTGCGCCCCGACATCAATAACAGGACTTGTGAGAATCATGCTCTTGAGATTGTGCGGTTCAGCACCAGCCAGACCTATGGTGAGCCGATACAGTATGTTAGCCGAAAAACGGACAAGTCAATCAATGACGCCGTGGACAGGCTGAATGACTACATGAAGGACGCGCACCGTCAGGCCAGAGATATTAAACTGGGAAACTTCCAAAGTGCTGTCGGCACAGCCTATAAGGTAACACTGAAAGGAAAGCCAACAGATGTTGTGCCATTTAGAATCCATATTCCGCCTCCGCTGAACACGATTATCGTGTATTCGGCACAGGATGATTCGGATATGCTATCTATCCAAGTTCTGAAAGATGAAAATGACGAGCAGTATTATCAGTGCTATTCGGATGATTTATATTTCATCATCAAAGGCGGTAGAGTAATTGATTCTGGAATAAATGGTTTTGGCGGTATTCCGATTGTGGAGTATCCGAATAATCCGGACAGGCTCTCCGACATTGAAATTGTGATTACGCTTCTCGACCAGATTAACAAAATGCAGTCTGATAGGATGAATGGCATTGAGCAGTTTATTCAGGCATTTATGCTTTTTAAGAACTGTGAGATTGATGAGAAGGAGTTTTTACAGATGTGTGACCTTGGTGCTGTGGAGGTTAAAGATTCCGGTCAGGGAATGCAATCAGATGTAAAACTCATGACGGCTGAATTGAATCAGGAGCAGACACAGGTTGCCAAGGATGATGTGTACCGACAAGTACTTGTCGTTGAGGGTATGCCAGACCGACAACAAAATACGGGAGGTGACACCGGGCAGGCGGTTTACCTACGTAATGGATGGGACTTCGCAGAGCAGCGGGCGAAACTGGATGAGCCGTTCACAATTGAAGCGGAAAAGAAACATGCTCAAATCGTTCTGAATGTAATTAAGCAGACAACCAATGATGTGCCGCTGACTGTCAGGGATTTTGATGTGAAAATCACCAGAAATTCAACTGACAATATGCTGGTTAAGGCGCAGGCACTTGATTATCTGCTGAAAAATAAGATTCATCCGTTGATTGCAATTACCGTATGCGGGCTGTTTGGTGACCCGGAAAAGGTTTGGACGCAGAGCAAGCCATATATGGATACTATTTTTAAGACGCAGGAGCAGTTTGATATTGAAGCTGAAAAAGAACGTGCATTAGAGCTTTTGAAAGCAAAGCAAACTGAAACAGTTAAAATAGGAGGAGCCGAGTAGGCTTTTCTTTTTTTATATCAAAATGGAACCATCCGATAAATGGCAGAATCCAGCAGGAGCGACCTGCGTTATCAAAAGCGTGGATTAGAAAGGGGAATAACATGACAAGAGAACAGGCAAAGAAGAATCTGGTTGCGCTTGGCGTCGAGGAGCCTACTGATGAGCAGGTAACTAATTACCTGAATCAGCACAATGGCGAAGTAAAGAAATATCAGGAGGACGCTGACAAATGGAAAAAAGAAGCTGAAAAGGCGGAGGAGCTGCAAACTAAACTTGATGGCCTTGAGCAACAGAACCTTACCGAACTGGAAAAGGAGAAGAAAGCCAGAGAGGCAGCAGAAAAGAGAACGGCAGATTTGCAGAAGCAGCTTACGACTTCCGCAGTCGAAGCGATTTTCGCAAAAGCGAACCTTTCCGGCGAGGAGTTTTCCGGGATGATTAGCGCGTTATCTGGACTTGATTTGGAGGCGGCAAAGACCAGCGCAGAATCTTTTGTGAATGGAATCTCCAAACGTGACGAAGCAAACAAGACCCAGTGGCAGAAAGAAACTTTTGACAAAACTCCGAATCCGGGAACCGGAGGCAAAGCTAATCCGGAGGGGGGCGGAGAAGAAAAGAGTGCTGCCGCTGAATATGCAAAACAGTATTCACAGGCACATAACCCACAGCCGACACCGGCAAACAATCCGGATCCGGCTTCCACAATGACATTTTAAGGAGGATATGAGATGGCTTACATGAAAGTAGAGCAGGGATATACTCTGCCAAATTTTTTAGAGAGCGGCGTAGGTCTGGTGCAGAAAACCGAGATGGTTACACAGGCTATGGCGACCCAGGTGGACAACAAAAAGCTGATTTACGCAGGAACGGTATTCCCGTCCAATGACGCGAACGCCACCGGCATTGTATTTGAAACTGTTGACATGACTTACGATGAGAAGCGTCCGGCCAGCGTAATTAAGGCTGGCAGAATCTATGGAAATAGATTAAAGACAGTGTTATCTGCGGCAGCCAAGACGGCTCTGGAGGCAAAAGGAATTGTGATTCTGACTGCCCCGGATTGTGAATTTTAGTAGGAGGTGCGAAAATGCCATTTAACGTATTAGATGCGATTAGCGTTGAGGAGAGACTTAATTTTTCCCAGAATTTTGCAGTAGCAAGACCGACTGTCCTGGATACGATTTTCCCGGATGTAAAGACACAGCATTTCAAGGCGGAGTATTACCGGATGATGCAGGGGCAGAATCTGCCGACACCGGCTTTTGTACATGCGCTTGATACCGAGGCGCATATCGGCACCAGACCGACCTTTGAGAAGGTGCTGACCGAAAAACTCTTTATCAAAGAGAAAATCAACCAGTCTGAACAGCTTCAGATGTACATTTCCAACGGAGTTCCGGATGATGATGGCCTGATTCGTTGGGTGTTTGATGATATGGGGCGGCTGTCTGAAAGCGTGGTTACAAGAACCAAGATTGCCAAAGGGCAGGTTATGAGCCGTGGCGTTATGAAAATCAAGGAGAACAACCTTGATATGGAAATCGACTTCGGCATTCCGGCGGCACAGAAAATCTCTTTTGGAGACTGGTCTAACCCGGAATACGATATTTTTTCCGATATTCAGCGGGCGGTTAAGATTCTGAAAGACCAGGGGAAACTTGTTACCCATGTGCTGACTTCCGATACACAGATTCAGCGTATGCGGAAAAACAAGTGCATTCAGACCGCCATTTACGGAAACATCAATGTTGGGCGGCTGGTAACTATGGCTGAACTCCGGTCTATTATGATGGAGGAGTTCGGATTTACCATGGCGTCTTGCGACCAACAGTATGCCTTCGTGAAGTCCGATGGTTCCAGGGCATCCGGCAGATACTTTGACGAGAACAAAGTGACCTTTTACACTGCTGATATGTCTGGCCGTGCCGGTACAGGTCTTTGGGGGCCGACACCAGAGGAAACGGAATACTCCGCGTTCCAGGAGGCATTACAGAAGATGTATGTGACCGTAACCATGTGGGCGACCCAGGATCCGGTTGCGAAGTGGACAAAGGCTTCCGGCATGTTCATTCCGGTTCTGCCCGACCCGTATGGAATGGTAATCGCTACCGTCAATACAGATGTAGGGAATCTGACCGTAACATCTGCCGCCGGTACGACTTCCGGGACAACTAAAGTAACGGTTTCCCCAGCAAAAGAGAGCGGAAACCTGTATAAGTACAAAGTCGGCGATGCGGCGGAATCTGTTACTTCTGGGCAGAACGTAAAGACTTGGACAGCATGGGACGGCACTGCTGATATTACAGCGGCGACCGGAAAGACCATCACGATTGTTGAGTGCGGTTCCGATTACAAGGCTCTGAAAGCCGGCAGTGCTACGGTAACTGCAAAGGCATAAGGAAAGCGAGGCGGGATGAGTGGAAGCGGAGATTCTGGCTGATGTGTATACATATCTTGGAGACGAGGTGGGCGAAGCCGATAAGCCGGTTCTGCTCATCTTAATCCAGAGAGCAATCCGAAGGGTGTGTGCGAAGCGATATCCGTTTGGGTACACGGACGCAGAGAAAGTGGTAGCGGTTGAGCGGTATCGGGATACGATATTTGCCGCCGCTGTTTATTATTGGGCGAAACAGGGTGCTGATGGAGAATCCAACCACAGTGAGAATGGAATCAGCCGCGCCTATGAAAAAGAGGACGATATCTATTTTGATGTTGTTCCCATGGCAAAGATTTTATAAACCATTTTAAGGAGGATTTAACTATGATTTACGATTACAAGAACAGAGAAATACATTTTGAGAACCCGGCGGAGGAAGCAGATTACAAGGCTCATATGGCAGAGTACGGACCCGGTACTGGAAAGACACATCCAGATAACTGTCTGTATTGTGCGGCACATGGATGGAAGACATTCCCAGGTACCACATTTGAAGCGGTATGCGATAAGTGGGCAGCAGAGCATCCGGGGGAAGTAGAGGAACCGGATAAAGCGGAATAAAAGCAGAAACTCTCCTTTAAGACGGTGCGTGTCCAGTCGATACCTCCCCGGCTGGGCGCAGGGTGTGTGCTGTGAATGGTGGTGGGCAAGCACACGTTTCTTTTGTGGAGGTAATGGAAAGAAACTATGATTGAACTGTTTTCAGAGGACTGGGAAGTGGTTGAGTGATAAGGTGGTGGGGGTATGGGTGCTGTAAGTAGAATGGCAACGAAGTGCCGGAAATGCCCAGACAGGGATAAGTGCAATCATAAGCGTATTGAGGCATGCGCTTATTATGATGAAATGTCTTTAGCTACTACAAGAAATGACTTAACGCAAATGGCGGCGGCTCCGATTTTGCGCGAAACAATGCAAATTAGCATAGGTGGCGTTATGACAACCGTGTACAAGGAAGATATCAAAAAGGAACTGTATAAGTCCTTGTATGAACATTTATGCGTAGGGTTGAATTATGGAGTGTGATTTTATGAGAGGACTGAAACGTAACAAACAAAAGCTGTGGTATCAGCTCTACGACAATCACATTCCCATCTACGAGACAGACCTTGACGGCAATATCATCTATGACCCCGTGACCGGAGAACCGCTTTTAACTGGCGATTTTACCGTTGGATATTCTGAACCAGTAGAGTTCAGGGCGAATGTATCAGCAGCCAGAGGAGAAGCGAATACTGACCCGTTTGGCGTTGATTTGGCGTATGACAAGACGGTTGCTACCTGTGACATGAATCTGCCGATTGATGAATTGTCAGTGCTATTCGTGGATAAGAAGCCGGAATTTGGGGCAGATGGAAAGTTGACCAATAAGCCGGATTACAAGGTTGTCAAGATAGGGAAGTCTTTAAATTCAGTTCTGTATGCGATTCGGAAAGTGACGGAGGAAAAGCAAAATGATTCGGCATGAAACATATAACTTTGACCAGTGCAAAGTAACATTCAATAAGGATATTTATACAGCCATTCTGGAGCGAAGAGAAGGAGAAGAAGAACAATATCCCACGGTTCTACTGGATTATCGACCGATAAGAGAAGACGGAGTTGATTTACGAATGATTCCTTGTATTTTGGAATTTAAGAATGAGAAAGCCATTGACGAGTTGATTGATGTCTTGAAACACTTAAAGGAGACGTGGAAAACGGAGGAACGGGACGATGACAAAATATAAGAAGAAACCCGTTGAGATTGAAGCATTTCAGTATGACGGGGATTTAAAGGGAACAGACGGAAAATGGTATGTGCCAGAATGGGCGGTAAAGGCTTTTGAAGATGGTGTAATGTACTATGGCAGTCTGGATTGTGATTCGCCGCCAGTAGAACTGTTTATTAAAACGCTTGAGGGCATCCACCATGCCAGTGTGGGAGATTATATTATCCAGGGCGTAAACGGAGAACTGTACCCATGTAAACCAGATATATTCGAGAAAACCTATGACAACGAGAAGAATAGGATGAATGAATTACCTAAAATCAGAATTGAAAACAAAGGTGCCTGTACCCGTGTATTTGTGAATGAAAAAGAAATTGACGGATTGAGAGAAGTTCGTTTTAGAACAACTGCGGGTGGACTCCCGGTGATGGGAATGGAGTTCGCGGCCTGTAATGTAGAAATTAATGGCCAGTTTCTACCACAGTTGCCAGATGCATTAAAAGGATATTATCGAGCCATGGACTGTTATGAGGAAAATTCTTTGGAAGAAACGGAAGAATTGCTTGCGAGAGTAACAGAGAAAGTTCAGCGATTAAGGGGAAAGGAAACATTTTAGTTTATGGCGAAGCGAGTAATCCGTGGCGAACTATCCAAAAAAGGAATCCAGAGCATTATCGACCAGCTTCAAGATTACAAACAAGACTTGCACCGCAAGGCTGAACTGCTGTGCCAAAGACTGGCAGAAGCCGGATTAACCGTGGCGCAAGCAAAAGTTGGAGAATCACCTCTTGGCAAGACAATCTCCCTGCGGATAGATATGGAACCATCAAAGGCAGGCTGTAAAGCTATGTTGATTGCTTCTGGCCAGACGAAATCCAATGATTACGGAACCATTTCGACTTTATGTCTTGTTGAATTCGGAAGCGGAATTCGGTATAACCATGTCGGGAATCCGAAAGCACCAGAGTTTGGCATGGGTGTTGGTACATTCCCTGGTCAGAAGTGGGCATTTAACGAAGATGGATGGTGGTACTTGGGAGATGATGATGAATGGCATCATTCCTACGGCGTTAAGGCTACAATGCCTATGTATAACGCTTCGGTAGCTATCCGTCAGCATGTGGCGGCGATTGTAAAGGAGGTGTTTGGTGGATGATTGACATTTCCTCACTGGTCTACTCCAGACTGGTGAATGATGAAACATTGAAGAAACATTTAAAAGGAAGCGGAACCACCCGGAATGATACCCCTCCAGCGTTTCCATATTTGTATTTGAAAATATTGGGTGAACCCACAACCAGCACTTCTCTTCAAAACAAACAGTGTGCTATACTGGCCAGCTTTGAGATTACGATTTACGATTCCAAATCGACTACAAAAGCCCGGCAGCTGGTTTTCCATGCTGCGGAGCTTATGCGCCAGATGGGATTTACAATGAATTATGGTCCGACTGAGATAGACAGGGCCAGTACCACAGAAGCATACCGCTGGATTGCAAGGTTTAGAAGAACCTATTGCGAGGGCGATATCATATAGAAACCAAATAAGCTTTGAACCTTACCAGAAAATGGTGAGGTTCTTATTTTTATGTGAAATTACAAGGAGGATATAAAGCTATGGCAAAAAATTTTGTTGACCTTTCCACAGCAGGAATTCACGTTGGGTATGCGATCGAGGCAACCGCAGGTACAAAACCAACAGCATTTATCGACCTGCCAAATCCAAAATCAATACCGGATTTTAACCCGGAAACTGCAACCTACGACGTAACATCCCTGAACGATACCGTTTGGAAACGATACATTGATGGACTAAAAGACCCAGGCGGTGCACTTGCAATCACGTTTGGCATGTCCGATGGTTTCCGTGAAATGTGGAAGGATATTTGTGCTGAATACGAGAGCGCAAAGTCATCCGGCAAGCGTATGTGGATGGAATTTTTTCATCCAGGGTTGACTGAGGCATTTTTCTTTACTTGTACCCCGTCAAGTCTTGGATGGTCAGCAACAGATGTGGACAATGCCTGGGATACTACAATATCCGTAACTCCGACTGGAGAAATTGGCTGGGCTGAACCGATTGAACCAACAGAAAAAGTAGATACCCCGGCATAAGAAAAAATAGGGAGGATTTGTAATGAGATTATTAACAATTGGCGGAAATGAATATAAAGTAGAGTTTTCCTTTGAAGCGGCAGAATATAAGGACTGCGTGGATAAAGTGTTTAAAGTGGTTTCTGGTGGCTACATTATGAAGCGTGGAATCACAGGTAAGGAGGATAAGTCCGAAATGGCAACGGCAATGATGGACGGAACAGCAGATATGTTTTCTGATATGGCTTCATTGTCAATTACCTGTCTTTATGCGGGACTGTTGGAAAATAATCCAGTAGAAGATGAAAAAGCTGCAAGAGCGTTGTTTAAACAGTTTGTAAAGGAAAATCCAGATGATGAACGTGCAACTTTTCCTGGAATGTATGAGTTCCTGAAGAAGTGTATGGAGGAAGATGGTTTTTTCAAACTGACCGGACTGGACAAGTATCTGAAGGACATGTCCGAAGCAATGGAGAAGGCGATAAAGGAAGCAGAAAAGGAGAAAGAACAGTCCACATTACCGAAGGTTCCGACAGACCGAAAGAGGAAGTCAACTTCCACAAAATAATTTGGGAGCATTATCTTCCGTTGGGGATTAAGGTAGGAGTGCCCTATGAGACGTTTTGGCATCTCAATCCTTCCAAAATGATGCCGTTTATTAAAGCATATGGACAGAGACAACAGGAACGTAGTGACGAAATGTGGCTAATGGGTCAATATGTTGCTGCTGCATTAGATGCCACGGTATGTAATGCAATGCCATTCGTCAAACGTAGGAGAAAGGGGAAATACCCAGAAGAACCAGTCAGAGTGACTCCGTTGACTCCAGAAGAAAAGCAAGAGGAAGAAGAGAAAGCTTTAGAACAATTTATGAATTTCTTTAATTCAATGGAATCTGAGAATAAGGGCAAGTAGGAGTCATATCCTATTTGCTCATTTATCTATTGTCAGTGAATGACAGAGAAATAATCTGATAATTTGTAAACCAAAGGGCGAGTGATGTGCAGTCACCCGCCTTTTTTTATATTCAGAAAAGGTAGGTGAATACTATGTCAGATGTGATTGATGATTTAAAGGTCCAGATAGATGCCAGTACACAAAGTGCAGATGCTAAATTAGATAAATTTATTGCACAAATGATGAAACTCCAGTCCACAATTACTGGCCTGGAAATGTCCAATGTGAGCAATATTGCGTCCGGAATTAATCAGATATCGGCTTCTATTCAGAATTTTAATAACAGAACTAAGACGGCAGATTTTAGTAGAGTTGCTACTGGAATGAATAAGCTGGCAACAGTAGATGCCCAGGGAGTTGCAGCGACGGCTCAGGCCATGTCTACGTTTACAGCTAATATGATGGGGCTTAATGATATTCATGTGGATTCTGATGGGATTTCGAATATAGCAAATGCCATATCTAAACTGGGGAGAGCAACAGTCACAGAAGCAACACAAAATTTGGAGTTTTTGAAAACCAGTATGAAAGATTTTATTACTGGAATGAATAGCGTTGGAGGTCTAACTTTTGATGCAAATGGACTGGTAACGTTGGTAAACAGCGTGAGCCGACTTGGGAGCATAAATGCTACACAGTCTGTAAAAAACCTTCCGCAACTTTCAGCTGTTCTGCGGGCTTTTATTATGGATATGAATACCGTGGGAGGCGTTACATTCGATTTTACAGGACTAAATAGCTTTGTAGGTAATATAACTAGGCTTGGGGGAGCTAAGGCAACACAGGCGGCAATGAATTTAAAACCGATTAAAGACCAGATGCTACGTTTTGTGAGTGGTATGAACGGGATAGGTGCGCTTAATTTTGATACTACTGGTTTAGCTAATCTGGTTTCTTCTATAACAAAATTAGGGGGTAAGTCGGCTACCACAGCAATTCCAAACATTCAGGCGCTTGGTGTAGCTTTGAGTCAATTAATGAAAACATTGTCCCATGCACCAGCAGTAAGCCAGAATATAATTCAGATGACAACTGCTCTTGCAAATTTGGCTGGAAATGGTTCAAGAGTTAGCAGTGCATCGACGGCGATGTACCGAGGTTTAAACTTATATTCCGGTAGTGCTAGTAGAGCGACCAAAGCTACAAAAGGTTTAGTTTCCCAAATAGGTATGTTCTATGCTAAGTGTTTCTTGCTGATTCGTGGAGCCAAAGCATTGTGGAAAGCTACAGAATCATCCATGGATTATATAGAAACATTGAATTACTTTGACGCTGCATGGGGACAAGTTGCAGGGAATGCGGTAGGTGAATGGAAAAAGTCTGGTTATGAGTCTGCTGAAGCTTATGCTAAATCTTTCAGCGAGAGAGCGAAAGCTGTGACAGGTAAAATGACAGGATTTCAACCTGATGCATATGGGAATCTAATAGCAACCGGAATGCCTAGCCTTGGACTTGACCCGGAAAGGCTTATGAATTATCAGGCAACGTTTGGGCAGATGGCCTCATCCATGGGCGTGGCTTCTGAGACGGCTCTAAAATTGTCCAATGCTTTGACTATGATTGGTGCAGATTTGGCTTCTGTGAAGAACCTGAAATTTGAGGATGTATGGCAGGATATGGCATCTGGCATGGTTGGTATGAGCCGAACCTTGGATAAGTACGGTGTTAATATTCGTAATGTGAACATGCAGGAGAAACTATATGAGTTAGGCATAGATGCTAAAATAGCAAAACTGGGACAGCAGGATAAAGCACTTCTGCGGACTATTATTTTGCTCCAATCTACAAAATATGCCTGGGGAGATATGGCGTCTACGATAGGACAACCGGCAAACCAGTTGCGCTTATTACAGGCCAATTTTGCCAATTTGGCTAGAAGTATAGGCAATTTACTTCTACCAATAGTGTCAAAAGTTCTTCCATACATAAATGCGCTGGTCATCGCCATACAGAGATTGTTTTCTTGGATAGGCGGTTTGTTGGGAATAAAGATAGGCGGTTTTAGTTCTTCAATTGGCTCCGCGGCTACGGATTTTGGGGATATGGAAGATGCTGCTGACGGTATTGCGGATAGCACCGGTGATGCGGCAAAGAACACAAAGAAGATGGCAGACAATCTCCAGGATTTTGATAACCTGAATGTTATTAATTCACAAAAAGATTCTGGAAGCGGTGGCAGTGGTTCTGGTGGCGGCGCCGGTGGTCTGCTGGACGATGCATTTGAGGATGCATTCTCTGAATATCAGTTGGCATGGGACAAAGCATTTGCGAATATGGAGAACTCAGCTCAAGAATTGGCTGATAAAATCACAAGGGCTTTTCAACGTATTTGGGAAGCTGCTGAGCCGACTAGGGAATCTTTAAAGAGACTCTGGAATGAAGGGCTTGCCCGTCTGGGAGATTTTACATGGACTGCCTTAAAGGATTTTTGGAATGAATTTCTGGTTCCTGTAGGAAAATGGACCCTTGGCACCGGACTTCCTATGCTCATTGACAATATAAATGCCTTTTTGATGAAGATTGATTTTCCGGCGATTAATGATGCTTTGCGGAACTTTTGGCAGGCGTTGGCTCCGTTTTCTATGAAGGTAGGGGAAGGGCTTATTGACTTTTTTGGAGATTTACTGTCTGTAGGTGCAGATTTTATTAACTTCACAGTTCCTAATGGTATAAACAGTGTGGCAGACGCATTGAGGAAAATTGACCCTGGGACAGCCGAAAAGATAGGTTATGCTCTTGGCATAGTTGCAACCGGTATTATGGGATTCAAGACTGTAGATGCTGCGGCTAAAGGTGTAAAAAATATCTATAGTCCATTGCAAAAACTTTTTAGGCTCATAGGTCCCATGAAGTATGTTGCGATTGCCGGTGGGATAGCTGGAATTGTCATTGCCCTAGATAAGTTCGGCGTGATTGATGTAAATTGGTCTGTTTTAGCAACAGGATTTAAAAGTCTGGCCTCGGCGCTTGGCAAATTTGCTTCTGGTATTGGGCAGGGACTCATCAACTTTATCAAGGGGATTACTCCAATTGTATCACCGACGCTTGAAACGTTGGTCAATGGAATAGGAAAGGCATTTGCTTTCATGGCAAAGGTATTAAATGCGATACCTGTTTCTGTAATTTCAGGATTAACCACAACCTTTTTGAGCTTTTTTATGGTTTGGAAAACATATAGTGGTGTAGCATCAATAATGACTGGGATAACTGCTGCACTAAAACCGCTTTCAAGTGCATTTCAAACGTTTGGTGTAATAATGTTGGAAGCAGCCGAAACGGGGAGCATTATAGATGGTTTAACCTATGCTCTTGGACCAGCCAAATTGGGCGGTATTGCTTTTACTGCAATTGCTGGTGGGATTTTGCTGATTGCACAACGTATTATGCGAGTTACTGATGAGGCAGCTAAGAGTTCAGCAATAGGCCAATTTTCACAGGCGTTAAGTGATTTAAACGATGAAGTGTCACAAAAAACAAGCCAGATTAACACAAGCTTAGATAACACAAGAAATGCAATTGAAACCGCTGGTGTGGCTGAAGCGCAGATAGCAAGGGATTTGGCGAAAGAGTATAATGAGCTGTCCGATAAAGCTTCCTTAAGCGCAGATGAAAAAGAAAGGTTGAAACAGGTATCATCGGACCTTGTTGATATTATTCCTGATTTAAGTAGATATATTGATAATGAAACTGGATATTTAGATATTCAGAAAGAATCATTGGATGCAGTAATACAAGGATATGAGAGCCTCGCACAAAAGCAGGCTGCACAAGAATACCTTGTTCAGGCGTATAAAGACCAGTATGAAGCGCAGATGAATGTGAATAAAGCACAGGAGGAATATCAGAAAACCCTTGATGATATTATTGTAAAAAATCCGCAATTGTCTGATACGGTTAAAGAACTAATTAAGGAAGGAGATATCGAAGCTATAAAAGATTTGAAAGAGCAAGTATATGACGTTAATGGAAGCACAAAACAGTTACAATATTGGTTTGGCGAGAGTGCTATAAATGGAAGAGCAGTTGATAAAATGTTAGATGAATTAACTAGCACCACGTCAGAATATGATTCTATAGTGCAGAACGCGCAAGATACGCTGGATAAGGCAAATTATCAATTAGATTTCACAAAAGGTACTATTGATGAATGTACGCAAAAGGAAAAAGAAGCTATAGAAACAAAAAAGGCAGATAAAATGGCTACGGACGAGTATAAACAATCCTTGCGAGATTTGAATACAGAATTTTCCAATTTAGACTTGGCTCTATCGGAAGATTTTATGGAAATGTTAGCATTGGATGAAAACTTTGACATGGCTCCAATTCAGGAATTTTTTAAATCTTTATCAGAGGGTGTCCAGGCATCCGGCGATGAATTGAAGAGTGTTTTTAAGAGTTTAGGTTTATCATTGCCAAAAGAATTAGCAAGTGCCATTGCAAAGATGGAACCGGAGACACAAGCGGAAGTCACCAAGATGCTTTTGAAAATTCAAAGTGGCGCGGAAGTCCAAATGCCAGAAATAAAGTTATTGTTTGAGAAAATTGGCTATGATTTACCTGACGCAATAGTGAAGAATTTTTCAGAAAGAGAAGTCACAGTGCAGAATTCGACAATGGATTTACTTGCTGGAATACAAAATGGGCATAGCTTGACCGAAGGAAGTTTAATTGAATTATTCGCTGGATTGGGGATAAAAGTTCCAGAAGCTTTAATAGAACAGTTGGGTGATTCAAAAACAAGTGCCGAAGTACAGGCTAAGGCAGTTGAGTTATTGGCACAGATTTCATTAGCAGAAGAATCAGAGCGTCCTGGACTTATTGAAAAACTTAAAGCGCTTGGAATTGATGGGGCTGATAGTTTGGCTGAAGGATTAAAAAGTGGCCAAAGCACAGTAGAAACTGAAACTAAAAATCTTGCTGGTGCAGCTAAAACCACCATGAATAATGAGTTTAATCCAAATGATAAAGGAGTTGGTTCTCTTTATGATGCTGGAGCTAATGCAAGCAAGGGATTCTGGCAAGGGATGAAGGACTGGTGGGACGATTCATGGCTTGGAAGAAAAGTTGATGAATTAAAGGAAACTGTAACTGGAAAGAAGGGATTAGATGAACATAGCCCTTCCAAAATCATGGGACAGTATGGTGCTTATGCGGGTATTGGATTCAATAAAGAATTTTCTGCCGAAATGGATAAAACAGTTCCGATGGTAGAGCAGTGGATGGATGCCATGAAATCAACTTTAAGTGGATATAAAATAGCGTTTCCGGGAGCCGATTTTTCCTATACATATGGAACGGATTTGCTGAACCAGTATGCGATAGAACCGCAAGTATCATTACCGAATTTCAACAGTAGTTCTATGAGCGTTGATTACACGGCAGATATAACAGCAAGCTTAAAAGGTTCTAATGCGGAATTACTTTATGAATTGAAGAGAAATAATGATTTGCTTGAACAGCTTGTAGAAAAACCTGTAATTGATGACAATGGAATTTATAATGCTGCGCGTAGAGGGGTATCAAGGCACTTTGCACAGACAGGAAGGACTGGATTTAAAGGTATAGATTGATGTTGAATTCTCTCCCCCAAATGTTATAATTAAATTATTACAAGTGGGGGAGGGATTTTATGTTAAGAAAATATTTTTTATTTTTGCTATCTTGTATTGTTTTATTAGGATGTTCACAAAAGCAAGCTGGCGATGACGAGTATCATCAGGCTTCTATAATTTCGGTTCAAGAAACAACAATTAATGACAATGTAATTAATGGGTTTGAAAAAGCTGATTTTAGCAAGTACAATTCTTACGCATCCGATAATGGATTAGGGAACACCAAAGTATATATTGATGGAGCCGTAAAAGAGAAATTAATTGTTGATAATATAGTATCATTATCAGTAGTTGATTTGGAAGGGAATAATTGGATTGTTCCGGTATGTGTAACAAGTGATATTTCTGAAGATATTGATGATTGCGTTGGACAGGAAGTGAGAGTGTTTGGTGTATATACTGGATATTCTGATAAAGTTGATATGCCAGTTATACGGTGTGACAGAAAGGATACTTACATTCGTGTTGCGGATAATTCAAATTCAGTAGAGAGTCTCTACTCAAATTCAGCTTCCGATGATATTTTCGAACAATTCAAACAGAATATAATTGACTCTGCAAAGAATCTTGGAAATACGGACATAGAAAAGCAAATATATTATAATAGTTTAGTAGAATCATTGCCATATGTGGAAGTTTTAACAGTATATACATGGAACGATAGTGATGAATTTAATAAATTTCTTTTAGCAATAGGTTATTTTTATACGCACTATGAAGATGGAACGAAAGGTCACGAAATAGGAGAACTTGGGTTTATTGTCGCAGAGGCATTGATGGCTCAAGGCAATGCTGATGTTGAAGCAACAATTTTACATATAGAGGATTTACTTTCAGATTCAAAAAGTAGTTCATTGATAACAAATAAAACGGAAGAAGATATTGAACTAATAGATAAAAATAATGAGAACACAGAACCAATTCAATTGACAACTGGGAGGTATATGGTAGGGGAAGATATTCCATTAGGTAAATATGATATAGTTGGAATTGAACAGGGTAATGTCCATGTATGCAGTCCGGGTACGGATTATGGTGATATTGTTAACGAGATAATCAGGCCTGGCGAGATAACATATGCGAATGTACAACTTGAAGATGGTTGCACGGTGGAAGTGGTTCTTGGGGGGGAAATTCAACTTCAACCGAAATAACTGGGTATATTATAGAAATATATTTGATAAAAGGGAGAACCAGTAGATATGGAAACCAATCTCCATATCCTACGGCGGCGATAGTACAGTGACTTGGTGAGCAAAGAAGTACCTTGATTTGTTAATGGGGTGCCAGGCTATCACCCCTACTCAAAAAGAACGCCCCTCAATGAAGGACGTTCTTTTCTTCGCTATGCTTTTACCCTGGTCTGTTCCAGTGCCTGTATTTCTGCCAAAATGCCTTGTAAGCCGGGACTGTCATTATTCGATTTTTTCATATCATGCATCAGGGCGGCCTCAATGAATCTCAGATTTAAACGCTGGCTATTTCTTTGTTACCCAATGTTTATTTTATGATAAGTAGCAATTTACCATACATAGATACCCGCAAAAAAATTAAAGATGGGTTTGCTAACGGTACCAGTTGGACAGCTACAGATGATTGTATAGTTTGTGGTTCCATTGGTTTTAACAGTTCAGCTCAGGGTTGTAATGTACTTATAAATGGGATAAATATTTTTTGGGTCAATAATGATGTCACAGTCAATTCGTCAATGCCTATATGGTTTTCTGTGCGTAAAGGTGATACCGTACGATTTATTGGTTATAACAATCAAGTTCCAATCCTTACGAACCTACATGCCTTCAGCACAAAATGATTACGGCTTATAAAACTTCCAAACCTGTTTCCAGTTTCGACCGTCATAAAAATCATACCAGATACCGGTGTTGTTAAATGCGATTGATGCAATCTCGCCAGAATCATATTGTAACTGGAATGCCCGGTCGGTCCGGTCGGAATATACGGCTGTAAACCCATTAATGTTCTCGACGCCGTTTAAAGTCACCTTTGCGTTGGCCGCTGCTAAATTGCTACTTAACCGAGTTTAATTCATTTTCTGGGTAAATTCTTTGGAGTCATCTTCTTTTTGAATTTTATTGAAAATTTCCATGGACGAACTACATTTATTTCCAATTCACTTATATCAGAGTTGCTAAGAGCACAGAGTATAGTAATTAGAATTAAAACTATTGTAAAGGTCAAACCACTCGCCTTTCACTAAATCCATTTTTAGTGCATACTTGAGA
>ENA-OPSU01000248-OPSU01000248.1-human-gut-metagenome-genome-assembly--contig:-NODE-248-length-35004-cov-3.829924_pt1 | contig 35004 bp, 20 predicted proteins | sample MGYA00241811_ERZ501913 | MGnify/ENA primary metagenome ERZ501913 (study PRJEB25962, sample SAMEA2042113) | human gut metagenome | biome: human gut; feature: human-associated habitat; material: faeces...
CAGCGGGCGGCGCTACTCCTTTCTACTGTACGACTGCTTCCGGATCCGGATCGGCCGGCACGATGTCCCTGACGGATGGCGCTTTGTCCGGACTGGACGCGGTGGGTGAAATCTCTTTTACCCCATCGGCCCGTCCGCAACAGGTCGGCACCTCGGGCCCCGTTACAGTGGCCTACGGGTTGGTGGCTCCGAAGGCTGAGGCAGCTTCGGGCACGCAGGTGACGTTGACGCTGACACTGGGTGAACAAAGCTCGGACGCTACCGAACGGGATCTTACCCTCTCGACCGATGCCTTCAACCCGGCATGGCAGAAAGGATACCGCTACGTCTATACCTTGACGCTCGGCGAACGGGGAATCAGCCTGCAACCTGTCGATATAAAAGGGTGGACGGAAGTTTCCGGGGGGAGTAATGACGTAGATCCCGGCTGGCAATGAAACAAATGATTCAGAATGACAAATGACAAATGATTCAGAATGAATGATTCAGTATGAAAACAGATAGATTATATCAAACGGTTTTAGGCTGCCTGCTGCTTACCGCAGGCTGTTCGGACAATGCGCTGACCCCTTCGTTGCCCGAAGGGACTCCGCTTACGGTGTCCGCCGCGATCTGCGCTTCCGGTGAAGGCCGGGAGTCTGAGACCCGGGCGGCCGTGGCAGCCGGGACCCGTGCCGTGGCAGCCGACAACGGTTACGACCGCAGCACCTTTGCCGCAGGTGACAAAATCCGTATCATCCGCTCGCGGAACGGTTCGTCATCCACTCCGGTGGACTACACCTTGAACGCCGCTTCTTCCGGCAGCAGTACGGACGAGTGGAAACCTTCGGTGACGGGTACGGAGCTGCTCGTTGAGTCCGGTGCCACCTACCAGGCGAGTTACCCTATCGAATACTCGGGTATCCGTGCCGACCAGCGAAAGGCGGGAGGTGAGGACTACCGCCTGAGCAATCTGCTGGAGACTCCTGAGAAGGTGACGATCGGCCGTGACGGAACACTCTCCTTTACAGGCGAAAGCGCCTTTGTGCACAAAGGCGTGAAGCTGACCCTGAAGTTTTCGGGAAAGAACACACTGTCCAAGGATTTTACGAGTATGACCGTAACCGGGAAGGGGCTTTACTCCGGAGGAGCAAGCAAGGATGAAACCGTCTACCTGTATCACCCCGGCGGTACAGGCGATGCGAAATATACCTGGCATGGCATTATCGCCCCGCTTGATTCCCAGCAGTCGATAGAGGTATCGGTGACGGATGCTAACGGAGTGGTCTATGACGTCACCCTCACTTGCGCAAGGGCGGCGAACAGCCACTACACCTATACGCTCACCCTGAAAAATAATGTGCTGGTTCCCACCGGTCAGGAGATCAAAGAGTGGCAAAGCGGGGAATCGCATACAGGAACCTTAAGTTGATGTAACTTAGTTTGATGTAATATTAGTTTGATGTAACCCCATGAAAAAGAAAAAGAATAGAATCCTATCGGTATCCGGGGCGGCTCTCTGCCTGTTCTTCCCGATTCTGCTGGCCGCCTGCTCGCAAGAGGATGCTTTGCCCCGTCCGTTGGAAGTATCGGCGGAGGTGGGGAATCCCGCTACCCGTGCGGCGGCAGACTCGCATGCCGATGATTATGATAAAAGAGAATTTGTAGCGAATGATACCATCCGGATTACGGACGGCACGAAAACTGCCGACTACCAACGGATGGTCACCGGCACAACCGGCACCTGGCAACCCGTAAGCGGACAAACAGCGCTTACCACCACCGGTAGTGAAACGTTTACGGCTTCGTATCCTACGGCGTTTACCCAGATTCTAACCGATCAGAGCACAGCCACCAATTTCTGGAAAAGCAACAAGCTGACGGCTACAGGAGTACTCGATGGCAATAAGGCTACGTTCTCGTTCGCTCCGGAAGCGGCGAAGGTGACCCTGGTGGTGAAGTATGGAAATGATTCAAAGCTTCCCGGCACGGCAAGCCTGGAGGGTACGGGGATTGCCACCGGTGCCTCTGAATCGCAGACGATCAATGCCTATAGCGCCTCGGCAGCGGGAACTTCCGCTCAGCAGCATACGTATGTGGCCATTGTCAAGCCCGGTTCCCGAACGTTTGTGATCAAGGTGAAGGCCGGCGACACCGGTGAAACGGAGAAGAGCTACACCGAGAAGGCGGCCCATACCTTGAAAGCCGGATACAACTACCAGTATAACTTTACGTCCACCAATGAATTGATCCTGAACGGTATCACCGTAGAACGATTCGTAGAGACAACGGAGCAGGACGCGGGAAACGCCACTTAATGAAGAACAGATACGAAAACGGATACGAAAACAGATATGAACCTACAAAAATACAATCGAATGAAGAAGCCGGCGAATCGCCTCTACATGGCGCTTGCCCTCGGAGCGGGGATATGCCTGACGGCTTCATGCGCCTCGGACGACGGATTCGCCGCCGATGAAGGCGCGCTGGAATTGCAGCGGATCGAAGTGGAGGGAGAGGAGAGCGTCACCCGTGCGGAAGCAACCGCTATCACCGAGGTGGACGTGTATGCCACCACTACCGCATCAGCTACCAGTCCACATGCGGCGTATGGAGACAATCCACTGATGAAATTCTCCTTGAAAGAAGGAGTCTGGACTCCGGACAAGCAGACGATCATGAACAACACTTCGGGTGATGCCTTGCTATACGCCTATTATCCTCCCGCAGCCATCCAAGCGTCCGGTGACGGTGAACATACGACGGCGGTGAACCTTCCGTCGTCATTGACTGATTTTCTCGCTACCGGGCAGGCCGATTATCTCTACGGTGTGGGTACGGATAAGTCGGAGACAGTCCCCGTCACGGCAACACTTTCCTCGAGAACCGTCAGCTTCAAGATGAAGCACGCGTTGGCCAAAGTCAGTTTCCGTATCGTGAAGTCGGCTTCGGCCACCGAAGCGCTAAAGCTGATACAGGTGGATGTGCTGAGCGGAACCAACCGTCTGCGGACAGGCATCGGGACGATGAACCTGAAAAGCGGATTGCTGAACAGTCTGTCGGATATTTCGACACTGACACTGGCGCAGGCGAGTGGCGTGGAGTTGAAGCTGAAAGAAAACCAGAAAGGTCCGAACGTGACCTGCCTCGTGGCGCCGATGGCGAAAGAAGAAACGGTGCTCTCGTTCCGGCTCAAAGTATGTGTGGACGGAGAAGCTGCCGCGAAAGCGCATGCGTTTGAAACCCAATCGGTGACAGCGCAGTGGGAGGCGGGAAAGCATTATGTCTATCTGATTACGGTGGACAAAATGGGAGGTAAGCTGAGCTCGGTACAGATAGAGGACTGGAAAAACGACGCGAACCAGAACACGAGTATCGGGATTTAGTGGAAAACGATCCACTCCGTGTTACTCTGTGTACTCTGTGGTGAACTAAAACAAGAAACGATGAATAAAAGACTGAAACTTTGGATAGGGTGTTGCCTTTGCTTGCTGGGAGCGCCGGGACTGACAGGATGTTCGGAACAGGCTCCCGGGGAACCCGGCACGGAGGAGGGAGATCCGGTATCGCTCCGCTTCTCTCTTTACCGGGCGGAGGCGGACGAGGCTTCGACCCGTGCCGATGCGGCAACGGATATGGAGGATGGAAAGACTTTCTGTATCTATGCTTTCCCCGCAGGTGCGTCTACCACGACGACGGAACCGCTGGATCATAAAGTATATACGGTAAAGGGTGGAGTGGCTACGGGCGAACTCTATCTGTATCGCGGAACGTACGACCTTTACCTGGTATCGTACAACTCTTCGACGGAAGTGCCCGAACTGAAAACGGACGGCACGATTCAGGTGTCGAACGGAAAAGACTTTATGTACACCAGCCTGAAAGGGATCGTGGTGCAACCCAACCAAACGGGAGAAAACATGATGGACGTAGTGCTGCCGGCTCCCTTTAAACGCTTGGGAGCACAGATTAAAGTGAGTGTGGCGGCAGGTGACTTTCAGCCGGTTACTCCTACCAGTCTGGTGGTGAACTCCTTCGAGATGGGAGGACTCCGGGCGTCGTTGCCTTACACGTTGGGTGGTACTACCTGGGGGGCGGTGGCGAATGAAACGTTTGCCACTACTCAGTCCTTCACCGGATTCACGAATAATACAGCATCCCATGATATAAAGACTTCACGAGAAAGTACACCGGTTGTGGTGCTTCCGGTAGACGGTTCGGCTATGATTTCTTTTAAAGTGAACCTGACGGTAGGCTATAATGATAACGGTGTAAGTAGAAAAACGACCAATACTTATCCGGCGGAGATCCAGAAGGTGTTGCTGCCGGGTATGACCTATATGTTCGCCTTTACACTGACTTTCTACGGCATACTCGACCCCGCCGACTTGACGTTGGCGATAGGCGAATATGAATCGACCGTAACGCTCGATTCGGATGAAATGGGAAAATAACCGGCATATTCATATACAATTATCATATTTAGAATCAGATCAAAACAGAATGGCAAAAAGACAATACATACGACGATGGACGGGTAAATGGGCACTCGGTTGCCTGCTGGCGGTTTCCGCCCTATGGACGGTTTCCGGCTTGCTGGCGGGATGCAGCGAGGAATCCGTAGAGACTTCCGAGGAGTTTCGATTAGTTCTGAAACTGCCTCCGGCGCTGACGGTGGATACCCGCGGAACGATTAACCAGATCCCTGTTAACCGGATCTGGGTGCTGCAATACGTCACCGAGGGCGGAAAGTCAACGCTGAAGAACAAAGCTTTTTTTACGGTTCCGGATGATCAGGCTGGGAAGAATCCTCCTCCGACGATTGAGATTACAACCGGTAAAACTACTTTCACCCAAACGAAGAGTCGCTTCTATGTCATTGCCAATGCGGAAGAGTCGTTCTTGAAAGACTTCACCGGAACCGAAGTGGAACTGAAGGCGAAAACGGTGGCCTTTTCCGGTTATACCAACCAGCCGTCCCTGTTGACATCGGGGCCGCTGGAATATACGCCCGATCCTACCAAACCGGGTGTAATACCGCTGGTGGTTCCCTTGCGGCGGGCTTACGCCACGATTTCCTTGTCCTGGAATAAAAAGGGAGATCTGGCAGCCAAAGATAATCCGAGTAGTCTTGTCGTCAAGTCCGTCTCCCTCTACAATGTACCCGCACACATGGCGCTCTATACGCGGGGAGGCGGAAGTATTAAAGATAAGTATCCTGCGGATAAGGATGGTTCTACGGCTATCATATCCACAACCGGAACTCAGATCACTACTAATTTGGGGCCGTCTTCTTCTTTCGAATTCTATATGCCGGAAAACTTACGGGGAATGGGAACAGCCGCCTCGTTTATGGAAAAGAGTATTCCGGCTAAAGGGCCGGACGGAACATTGGACTATTGTACGTACATCAAGCTGTCGGGTGAATATAAGTATGCGGGAGCATCGGCGCCTATCGGCGTGAACTATCTCCTGCATTTGGGCGGCAACCTGATGACTGACTACAACATCCGCAGAGATTACCTTTATAACCTCACCGTCAATATCAGTGGCGCCAACAGCGCCGATGTGCGTGTGACGATCACGGATGGCAACGTAGTGATGTTTGATGCTGTGGAGGTGCTTCCGGTGAACAATGTAGTTTTCAAATAAAAGACAGAAATGAACTTGATTCACCACAGATTACACGGATTTTCACAGATTAATACTGGATCTTCACAGATCAACACCGAATCTTTGATTCGACTGAACTTGATTATCAGTGAAATATAAATAATTAATCGGAATATAAATAATTAATCAGTGAAAATCCGTGTAATCTGTGGTGAACTTAAAACAAACATACCAATATGAAACATACTTCTAAAAATCTGTGGAAGCTACCGGTGCTTGTCTGCCTGTTGGGCATGGCGGCTTGTGAAGAGCGGGTGGATGTCGTGCCGGTCGATGCGGACACAAAGCCCGTGGAGGTATCCCTATGTTTCGGCTTTGCCGATGAAGAGGACGGGTATAACCTTTCTGCCTCTGCCGACACACGGGGGAGTGATTCCGGGCAAGGCGGTGCGTTCACTGCCCGGCCGGTGCCTGCCGTGCGGACCCGTGCAACGGAACCGAGTCATCCGGATGCGCTGTACCAGTTCTATTTGATGCAATATAAGGCTGACGGGACGCTGATGGGCAGTGTGCAATCCAAAGAGCAGATCACTGCGGGAACGGATTTCTCTACCCCGGTGACATTGACACCGGCCACGAACTGCCAGTTGGTGGTGATTGTCTGCGGGAAAGGAAATACGACCCCGAGTATCGGCGGCAGCCTCGCCAATGTGCAACAACAGGTGATGGACGCCGATCTTTTCAAAAAGACGATTCCCGCCGAAGGTTTTACGCAGGATGATATCAACAAGATGCCTTATATGCTCCATCTGCCGTGCGTGAACGTGACGAGCGATGGTAAACTTCAAAGTCCGGACGGGAGCTATGACGCCCGTCTGCTGCTCAGGCGGCTGGCAACACGGCTGACGGTGAACTGGGAAATAGATGCTGCGCTGAAAAACGCGGGTTATGCCCTGAAAGAGGTGAAGCTTTGCCAGGTCCCCGCAGCCTTCCGGTTGCTTGCATCACCGGTGGAGACGCAGTGGGGTATGACCTATCCGTCCGAAGTAGTTGAGTTTATCGATTACTATCGGCTGACGAATGCCTCAGAGTTGGCGGCGGGAAAGAAGACCGTGTGGATACCTGCCAACGTGCGCGGCACTTCGGCGAAGGCCACTTCACCTTATTACCGTACAAAAGAGAATGCCCCCACCGCCGCATCGTATGTAGAACTGGTGGTGGACAATGCCGTCAAGAAAGAACGGCTCTATTATCGTGCTTACTTGGGCGGACAGGAATCAACGGACTTCAACCTCTATGAAAACAAGGATTACACGTGGAAACTTTCCGTCAAATCGACGGCTTACCAGACGGATAAACGCATTCAACTGCTGGACCAAAGTCCGGTGCAAAGCACCAATCTGGTGGAGACATCCAACTGCTTCATGATGAAACCCGGTACGAATATCTGTTTTAATCCGTATAAGCATGAAGCGAAGATGAATGGTTACAATGTTCCGCTGAGTGGTTGGAATACACATCTGACGGATGGTTCGACGCTGGCCGATAACAAAAAAATAACGGATGTTAAGTTGGTCTGGCAGACGAAAGACGATGCTACATCGGGCGATTTGGTGATGGGGTATGCCATCAATGGAGATGACCATTCGAATCTGGCGCGTATCACTGACGGAGGTGATTTGCAAAAAGCCCGTATCCACGTCAAAGTGCCGGTGAGCAAAGGAGGAAATGCCTTGATTGCCGCCTATTCCGGCAGTAAAATAGTATGGAGCTGGCATCTCTGGATAACCGATTATGTACCGCAGGGGATTACTTCCTCTGTCACTTATGCCCAGGCACAACAGATGACACAGAACGGAAGCGTGCATCAATATGCCACTACGGCTTTCAAAAGTGGTGGAATGCATGTCGGGAAGGTGATTATGGACCGGAATCTGTGTGCGACTGCCGGAGGATTTCCCGGTGAGAATGCTTCATTGCTGGAATTTGCAAGGCGGATAGGCTATTTGTACTATTGGGGACGCAAGGATCCGTTCTTGGGGTCGACAGACGGAACGGCGAATGAACTCAATGTTATTTATGATGGAGAAGGACGAGGGGTACAACTGGGAAAGGTCGCTTACTCCAATATTACATTAGTAAATGGTAATACGCTGCAATATGTCATTGAACATCCCGACCATATTATAACAGGTTCGAGCAGCGATCAGAACCAAAGCAAATGCTCTTGGTATAGTTTGAATGAAACTACTGCGGACTATCAGTATTTGTATAATAACTCTAAAACTCTTTATGACCCTTGTCCGGCAGGATGGAAGATTCCCCATCAAACAGTGTATAATGGCTGGGGCAAGAACCAGGCGTATTGGTTTGATGCGAATGGAACGTTTATGGAAAGTGGTAGTGCACACGAGCGGGGTGGACGTCTGTATAATGTATCCGGTGGGAATGGTGTGCCCTCTCTTCGTACAGAAGATAATACAGCCTGGTTTCCGGTTACGGCATACCGATCCTTTAGCGATGGAAAATTGATATTTAATGGAAGTGCAGCCGGATACGAAGGAACGAATACGATAGCAAAGAATGGCAATAATTACCGGATATATTATACAAAAATAGCAGCAGGAGAATTGAGTACTCCGAATAATGCTTGGGGAATGATCGGTGAGCCTTATCCGTTTCGATGTGTACAAGAATAATAATGATATGAAACAGACTTGGAAGAATAAATGGTTAATGCTCTTGGGAGGCATGACGCTTCTTGGAGGGTTGAGTGGATGTGAAGATCGTCCGGAGGGTACTGTTCCTTTTCCTGAAGGTGAAGAGGTGACGGTATCGCTGGTCTTCGGCTTTGCCGAAGATTCAAATAATGAAGCGCCTCAACGGCTCGCCTCAACGGCTCGCCTCAACGGCTCGCCGTTAAAAACAGGTGCTGCCGCTTTTGATGTAACTCAGGCAGTGGACGCAGTTACCCGTAGCGTCCCGGCCGTTCCCGATAAGCTGTATAATCTGGAGATACTTCAATACGATAGAAACGGGAATTATAAGGCTGGTAAAAGTTATGGTGACGTAAACCTCGGCACCCACCTGGATGTGACGCTGAATGTGATGAATGACTGTCAATTGCTGGTGGTGGCACGTGGAAACAAGGATGCGGTAAAAACTTTAGTTGGTAAGAATCTGGAAGATACAGAAAGTACAAAGGGGGTAAAGAGTATGGATATAGATGCTTCGATAATCAATCAGATCGATCCTTCGACAGCAGACGCTATCGACGCCATGCCTTATGTGCTCCATCTGGAACATGTAAACGTGGTGACGGGAACTGACGGTAAGGCTGTCATTCAGAGTCCGGAGGGCAGTTATGATACCCGCCTCTTGCTGAAGCGCCTGGCTGCACGACTGACGGTGAACTGGAACTACACCGTGAGCGGTTATGAACTGAAACAAGTCCTGTTGCAGAGCGTCCCGTTGAACTATACGCTGGTTCCCACAGCAGACTCGAATGGCACTTATCCCTCTATTCTGGACCAGTTTCATACAGTAGAGATCGATATGAGTAAAGGCAATTCTTATTCTTGCTGGATCCCGGCCAATGTACGCGGCGAATCTCCCGCGGCAAACTCCGATCTGCAGCGCACGAAAGCGAATGCGCCGAAGGGAAGCTCTTTTCTGAACTTTGTAGCCGTGAATACCACGGATCCCCAAAAGAAACTGGATTATCGTGTGTACATCGGCGGGAAAACGTCCTCGGATTTCAGTCTGAACAATAATACGGAGTACAGCTATGCGGTGAGTTTTAGCCATACGGGTATCCCGACGAATGACAAACGTGTGACCTACATCGATCCCGTGCCCGCTTCGGAGAACAATGACAATCCGGTTCCGACGGCCAATTGCTTTATGGTGGCTCCCGGTGGAGGTTTCTGCTTCGACCCGTTGGCTTATCAGAGTGACGGAACAGAGAAAACGAATGAAACCTTGAAGGGCTGGTGCCAACAGCAAGGGGGAGGCATCGTTAAGGTGAAACTTCTCTGGCAGACGAAAGAGGACGGGGACATCGGCGAGCCGGTGATGGGTATCGTCAACTCTGCTGAGGACCATACGAACATTGTAGACATCAAGCGTACGGACGGAACGGCAGTGGGACAGAATCCCGTTACCGATAAGGGGCAATGCCGCATTTATTGCCGGGTGGCTCCGGGTACGACGGGCGGAAGCGGTGTGATTGCGGCTTATGATAGTAGTGATAACATACTGTGGAGCTGGCATGTGTGGGTGACGGACTATCATCCGGACGCTACGGGTAATGTGGATGTGCAGGAACCGTTGACTAAAAGAAAACTGAAGTTTACGTATGGCAACCATTCGGATCAACGGCCGATGATGGACCGGGATTTGGGGGCGATGGCAGGGTATGCAAAGGCTCCCACTTTGGATGTAGAGAAGTTTAAAGCGCATGGCTTTCAATATCAGTGGGGGAGAAAAGACCCGTATCCGAGCAGTTATTCGAATAAGCCGATTAAAACGGTGAATTTACCGGCAAAGATAACGGAACCGATAGTGGGTATCATGAGTTTATATGGGTCGGACGGGGTGAAGTTTTTACCATTCGATCCGTCATACAACGGACGAGCCGGTTATCAGATGGCATACCGGAATCCTTTGACTGCCTATAAACCGTCGGGAAGCCAGTATTGGTTCACAGATGATGTCACCAGTTCGATATCCGGTGCCTGGGCTACCGTTAAGACTGTGCATGATCCGTGTCCGGCGGGATGGCGGGTAGCGAAGGCGGAGGAGTATTACTCTTTGTTCAGTGATAAGGGTTATAATGGGACGTTGCCGAGCACTTCGACTAATAATATGAATATGAGTAATTATAATACGCAAGGAGCCGATAAAGGTTTTGTATTGCGCTATGATGAGACGGACCAGTCGAAGACTACCTATTTCCGATTGTGTGGATATTATGCTGACAGAGTGTTTGTCCAGATAGGTTATTTCGATTTTATATGGTGTTGTAATTGTGCTAAAAATGGTAATACTTATCAGGCGAGGCATTTACAGTTGGTTTCTACAGCATCTGATCAACGGAGAGGTATCAATGGAATTAATAATGAAGGGACTTTGAGTGCGATGCTTCCTTTGCGCTGCATACAGGAAAAGGACTGACAGAGGAATCAATTTCGATCTTTGACATACTGGAATAACGGAAAACAATTGCTATCTTTGTGCATAATAGCGATGATCTAAAAATAAAGTGGATATGAATGTAGATTCTATGATCTCTCGTAAACTTCCGATTGGAATACAAAGTTTTGAGAAACTCCGTACAGAGGGTTACCTCTATGTGGATAAAACGGAATTGGTTTACCGGCTGGTCAAGGCAGGGGTTCCTTGCTTTCTGAGCCGTCCCCGGAGATTTGGGAAGAGTCTGCTGCTCTCTACGCTGGAGGCTTATTTCCTCGGAAAAAAGGAATTGTTCGAGGGTCTTGCCATCGGAGAATTGGAGCAGGACTGGTTCACCTATCCGGTGCTACATCTGGATCTCAATGCAGAGAAATATGACAGTAAGGAGCGTCTGGTCAATCAACTTGAAAGCCAGCTTCAGTCTTGGGAGAGTACATATGGCGTAACGGAAATCAACCGGAGCTACTCCATCCGTTTCATGACTGTGATCCGTCGCGCTTACGAACAGACGGGGCGACGGGTCGTGGTACTGATTGACGAATACGACAAGCCGATGCTGCGCTCTTTTGACAATCCGGAGTTGCAATACGATTTTCGTGAAACGCTGACAGCTTTTTATAGTGTACTCAAAAGTGCGGACGCCTATTTGCAGTTTGTCTTTATCACGGGAGTGACCAAGTTTGCCCAGATGGGCATTTTCAGTAATCTGAACCAGTTGCAGGACATCAGCCTTCATCCGGCTTATACTACCCTGTGCGGCATGACCCGTGCTGAGATAGAAGCCGTCTTCGCTCCTGAACTGCAGTCCCTTGCCTGTGCGAACGGACTGACGTACGAGGAAACGATGGAAAAGCTTACCCGCCGATATGACGGTTATCACTTCAACTATCGCAACTGGGAGGGGATGTTCAATCCTTTCAGTGTGCTGAATACGCTCTCGACGGGTCTTTTTGAGAATGCCTGGTTTGCGAGCGGTACGCCTACTTTCCTGGCCGATATGTTGCGTAAGACTGATTTTGACCTGCGCGACCTGGACGGTATCGAGGTCAGCTCCGCTTCCTTAAGCGATGACCGTGCCGACATACACAACCCCGTTCCCATGATTTACCAAAGCGGTTATCTGACCATCAAGAAGTATGATTCTCAGTTCGGGCTGTATACGCTCGGGTTTCCCAATGAAGAGGTCAAGTATGGTTTCCTCAACTTCGTTGCTCCCTTTTATACCCCCGTTGCCTCTACGGATACCGCTTTTTATATCGGTAAATTTGTCCGTGAGCTGAGGAGTGGTGATGTGGAGTCCTTTTTGGAGCGTCTTCGTTGCTTTTTCGCGGATTTCCCTTACGAGTTGAATGTCAAGACGGAGCGTCATTATCAGGTTGTTTTTTATCTTGTGTTCAAGCTGATGGGGCAGTTTACAGGCGCAGAGGTGCGTACCGCGCGGGGGCGTGCCGATGCTGTGGTGAAAACTCCGGACTATATATATGTTTTTGAGTTTAAACTGGACGGCAGCGCAGAACAGGCTCTACGCCAGATTGACGAGAAGGGCTATCTGCTGCCTTACACCTCGGACGGCAGGCAACCGGTGAAGGTCGGTGTCTCTTTTGATGCTGAACAACGCAACCTGGGGGAATGGCTGATCGTGAAATAGAAAAGAGGTGATCGTTAAGTAGAAAAGAACTGATCGTTAAGTAGAAAAGAGCTGAGGATTACCTTTAGAAGTATTTATTTTTGTGTTTGTTTTCCGTCCCGCTTCGTGTATCAGAAGATGCACGAAGCGGGACGATCTGTTTTCTGTTATTCCGGACTATGAAGAGATGATAGGTTAAAGTGATGATATGAAAAAATATTTGTGATGGCAGAGATATCACATGATGGTATCTTTTGCATAAAGAAGGAAGACAGGTAAAAATAGAACAATTAAATAAGATGTGGTTTTATGAAACAGATTTGGAAGAATAAATGGTTAATGCTCTTGGGAGGCATGACGCTTCTTGGAGGGTTGAGTGGATGTGAAGATCGTCCGGAGGGTACTGTTCCTTTTCCTGAAGGTGAAGAGGTGACGGTATCGCTGGTCTTCGGCTTTGCCGAAGATTCAAATAATGAAGCGCCTCAACGGCTCGCCTCAACGGCTCGCCTCAACGGCTCGCCGTTAAAAACAGGTGCTGCCGCTTTTGATGTAACTCAGGCAGTGGACGCAGTTACCCGTAGCGTCCCGGCCGTTCCCGATAAGCTGTATAATCTGGAGATACTTCAATACGATAGAAACGGGAATTATAAGGCTGGTAAAAGTTATGGTGACGTAAACCTCGGCACCCACCTGGATGTGACGCTGAATGTGATGAATGACTGTCAATTGCTGGTGGTGGCACGTGGAAACAAGGATGCGGTAAAAACTTTAGTTGGTAAGAATCTGGAAGATACAGAAAGTACAAAGGGGGTAAAGAGTATGGATATAGATGCTTCGATAATCAATCAGATCGATCCTTCGACAGCAGACGCTATCGACGCCATGCCTTATGTGCTCCATCTGGAACATGTAAACGTGGTGACGGGAACTGACGGTAAGGCTGTCATTCAGAGTCCAGAGGGCAGTTATGATACCCGCCTGTTGCTGAAACGCCTGGCTGCACGACTGACGGTGAACTGGAATTACAAAGTGAGCGGTTATAAACTGAAACAACTTCTGATTCAGAGTGTCCCGTTAAACTACTCGGTAGTGGACGGAATGGAAAGTGACGGAACGTATCCGTTGTTGGTGTCGCAGTTCACTACGCTTGTGGTTCCTGTAACGGATGCCAATGCGGCTCAAGGGAGTTACTCCTGTTGGATGCCTGCCAATGTACGTGGAGAAAGAGCAGCTGCCAATTCGGAATTATTACGTATTAAAGCGAATGCCCCTACAGGGAGCAGCTTTTTGAATTTTGTGGCGGTAAACGATGCAGATGTGAAGAAGAAACTGGATTATCGGGTTTATATCGGTTCGGGACCTTCAACGGATTTCAATATATACAAGAATAAGGAGTATAGTTATGCGGTTGACTTTAGTCATACAGGTATTCCTACCACTGATAAACGTGTGACGTATATTGATCCGATTCCCGCTTCTGAGAATAACGACAATCTGGTTGCTACCGCCAATTGCTTTATGGTGTCACCGGGCGGTTCATTCTGTTTTGACCCGTTCGCATTTCAGCAAGGGAAGAGCGTTATCACTAATGCTGTTTTGAAAGGTTGGTGTAATGCCACAAGTAGCCCTGCTACCGGAATCCGGTCTGTACGTTTGCTTTGGCAGACCAAGGAGAATGGAGATTTGGGAGATGCGGTGATGGGAATCGCTAATTCGGATAATGACCATACGAATATTGTAGATATCAAAGCTAGGGACGGCAGTCCGTTGACCGGTCCTGCTACTGACTTGGGACAGTGTTTGATTTATTGTCGGGTAGCTGCCAATACTTCGGGAGGAAGCGGCGTGATAGCGGCCTATGACGGAGCTAATGGAACGGGTAATATTCTATGGAGTTGGCACGTTTGGGTGACAGATTACCAACCGGATGCGTCAGGGACAGAGACGGTGTTGACTCCGGAAAACAAAAGAAAATTCAAATTGGGAACTTCGAATACCGTCATGATGGATCGCAATCTGGGGGCTTATGAAGGGGCGGTCAGCATTCCGGGTACAACGCTGGAGAGATCACGTACTAGCGGATTCCATTATCAGAAAGGACGTAAAGATCCGTTCCCGAGTAGTTATACGACGGAGAAAAATATACCGGAAGTGTATACGTTTGCTCTGAGTGCGACTTCTCCTCCCAAGCATATCATGAACCGTTACGAAGCGAATGGAATTCGGGCAATCGTTCCGCGATCGATAAGTAGTGGTGCAACAACTTTGCAGAATGCTTATCAGCATCCGGTATCTATTTCCGGAAGTCAGTTCTATGTCAACAATAATGGACAGTGGTGTACAGAGTATGAGTCTGTAAAATGGGATGTTACGAAAACGGTACACGATCCTTGTCCGGCAGGTTGGAGGGTACCGCAAGTAGCAGATCTACAGGTGCTGGTTGATTATAATACCAGTATTCCAACCACTGCGAAGTCAGATGGAGGAATGTTACTGAAGTATGACGCAACGAATAACCGCACTTATTTAAGGTTCACAGGATATCCACCTAATATTACGCAGTTGAATTATGTGGGTACGGACGGATATATCAATTCAATGGGACACAATGGTACCATGGCGGTTAGTGCTAGGTCGAATAAAATCTCGGTGGGAATGCAGGATTATGATGCGCACACCACTCGTTGTGTACAGGAATAGGAACGGAGACTGATTACCACACAGTAACACAGAGTCGATCTTGTAGGGTCCACTCCGTGTTACTCTGTGATGAAAGCATTAAAACAAATTGCCTTTTGAGCAAAATTCATCTTCAGTTGTTATTTACAGATATAAAGATAATCCATACATAAAATTAATATCATGGAGAAGAATATTTTCAAACTGGACAATGAACAACTGAAAGGAATCGCACACGCATTCCGGGAGAAAGTGGAAGAGGGATTAAATAAGAATAATGCTGAAATACAATGTATTCCTACCTTTATTTTACCTAAGGCGACCGATGTTAAAGGTAAGGCTTTGGTTCTGGACCTGGGAGGTACCAACTATAGAGTGGCAATTGTCGATTTCTCAACCGAAAAGCCAATCATCTATCCCAATAATGGTTGGAAGAAGGATATGTCGATTATGAAGTCGCCCGGTTATACCCGTGAAGAGTTATTCAAAGAGTTGGCCGACCTGATTGTTGAAATAAAGCGGGAAGAGGAAATGCCTATCGGTTATTGTTTTTCTTATCCGACCGAATCGATACCGGGAGGCGATGCAAGATTGCTTCGTTGGACCAAGGGGGTAGACATTCGGGAAATGGTGGGACAGTTTGTTGGGAAACCCTTACTCGACTACCTGAATGAAAAAAATAAAATCAGATTTACAGGAGTTAAAGTGCTGAATGACACGATTGCCAGTTTATTTGCCGGGCTTACCGACAAAAGCTATGATGCTTATATTGGCCTGATTGTAGGGACAGGTACAAATATGGCAACTTTTATTCCGTCTGACAAGATAACGAAGTTGGACCCGGAATGTCACGTACAAGGCTTGATTCCGGTCAATCTGGAATCGGGAAACTTTTATCCTCCCTTCCTGACTGCGGTGGACGATACTGTTGACGCAACTTCTGACAGTTTGGGTAAACAGCGTTTTGAGAAAGCGGTATCCGGCATGTATCTGGGGGATATCCTGAAAGCAGCTTTCCCTTTGGAAGAATTTGAAGAGAAATTTGATGCAAGGAAACTGACTGCTATTATGAATTATCCTGATATACACAAAGATATCTATGTTCAGGTAGCCCATTGGATCTATAACAGATCGGCCCAGCTCGTCGCTGCCTCTCTTGCCGGATTAATCGCATTGCTGAAATCGTATAATCGAGATATCCATCGGGTTTGTCTGATTGCCGAGGGCAGTCTTTTCTGGAGTGAAAGTCGGAAAGATAAAAACTATAATATCCTTGTAATGGAGAAATTGCAGGAACTTCTTCGTGAGCTTGAACTGGAAGATGTCGAAGTTCATATTAATAGTATGGATAATGCCAATCTGATAGGAACGGGGATTGCGGCATTATCCTGATTGTAGACAGTTTGTATTTGTCCTGATGAAATATTCATCGGGGCAAATACAAACAGTAAACCTCGCCCGTCGAGGTTAGTCTGACCGGGATGGACTTATTTTGCGTAGAGTGGATGCGCCCGGATCGGGCTTCTACATTGCAAAGAAAAATCGAGATGACGATGTTACCGGCCGGTAAATTAGCGATTATCTAATTTGAGACAGCTTTTTCGGGGCGAGGTGTTTTTTTATTTCTGTTTAGAAATGCTCCATTGACCGTTCTTGCAACTGACGCTGATCGTATCGTTTTTCCATTGGTTGTCCGCACGTTCGAGCAGGATACTTCCTTCAGACTCGGGTGTGTAGAGTTCTGCTTGCACAGAGTCGGCAGCAAATACGATGTAAGTGGCGTAAGTAGCGTTGTCTTTTTGGGTTTCGCTGATTTTCAGTCCTGCTTCGAAGGGACGAATACAATCTTTCTTCACTTCACTCCATACGTATCCGGCAGAGCCGACGCAACCGTGTTCGTCTTTATCACTTCCCGGTATAACTGCTTCTTCAGTCTTTGCTTCGCTTGCGGTGTCCTGTCCGGCTTTATTGGATTTGCATGCCGAAAATGCTATTGCCGTGCAAAGCATGGCCGTCCATAAATAAGTTTTCTTCATAATAAAAGTTTTTTCCTTTCTATTAAACTTCATGTTTTGATAATTATATTCTATAAATGCAATAAACCTTGTATTACTGCTTGGATTATATTGCTTTTTTATTGTATTCGGTTTAAATTTTATTGAATGGGAAGGATCATAATAGAAATTGAAAAATAGAGATTGCTAACATTCAGTGGATTAACCTCAAAACAGGGTATGCTCTTGGTTGTTTGTCAGTCTAAGTTAAATCGATCTTTTATGACCGATTTAACTTAGACAGGAACTTACTGTATGATTTTTCCTTCTTCGGTAATCAGAAGGATGGTTAGTTCTCCATTGGGGAGCAGCACATCGCAGTGGCGGTGGCATTGTTCAATCAACAGGGAACAGAAAGCCTGCAGTTCGGTTTCAGGAAGGATGTTCCAAAGTTCACGTGCCAGAATGATATGGTCGATTGCCTCTATGCTGGAGGGGGTACATCCACACCGTCGGGCAATTTCTTTGAGGAACTCCTTGTTCATGGTGACTTTCTTGCTGTGTGTGTCGAGGTGCCCTTCCGCCAGTTTCACAGCTTTACCCATCATCACTCCCAAGGTCAGCCGCGAGATGCCGAGTTCGGCTGCAATTCCGATCGTTTCGCCTATGAAATTGCCATAGTGCACAAAAGCCTGCGGCGGAAGTTCTGGATAGAGATTGCGAATATATTTTTCGCTTTTGGCTCCCGAATTGATGACAATGCGGCAAGCACCTGTAGCACGTGCCACTTCCATCTCCTTACGAATGGAACGGACGAAAGCTTCGGAAGAAAAGGGTTTCACAATACCGCTGGTACCGATGATGGAGATTCCGCCTACGACACCCAGCCGGGGGTTGAAAGTACGTGCGGCGACTTCTTCACCTCCGGGAACTGAGATGGTGACATGGATGGGAACGTTTGGCAGGTATCGATAGTAGTACCGGATGCAATTCCTCAGATTGTCGATAATCATTTGCCTGGGAGTAGCGTTGATGGCCGGACCACCTACTTCGAGCCCGAGTCCCGGCAGGGTAACTGTTCCTACACCCGGACCACCATGGAAGACGAACTCCCATGTTTCCGGAGTTTGTACAGGTGCGTTATTAGCCTGTTTCGCTTCTGCGAGGTTCAGGGTTAAAGTAGTTACAATCGGCAGCCCACTGGTTACATCGGGGTCGTCTCCTCCATCTTTGATGACGGTAGCGCTGACTTCAATTTTCTCGTCGGAGAATGTTCCGGATACGGATTGGCAAGGAATTTCAATCGTTTCGCCACTGGGAAGGACGGTATGGATATTCCGGTTAAAATCCTCGAGTATGGGATTTTTCAGTTTCCGAAAAGCAGCTATGGCAGCGGCTGCGGCACAACTCCCGGTAGTGAGTCCGCTACGCAATGGGAAGTAATCGGGCAGCATTTTCTCAAGGGTACGGCGGAGACTGTTTACTCCGTCTACTGTTATATCGTAATATTCTAATTCGGGATGGAGAAGGATGTAAGGAGTTGCCCCATATTCCAGGATCATGTCTTTCTTTTCGGTGAATCCTCCGGACTTCCCACTCTCTTTCAGGACGACTGCCTGGGGAGACAGTTCTTGCAGGAGTTGGGGCAGATTCTCCGTTTCGGGATGATAGTACACCAGATGATCTTCCGGGAATCCGGCTTGACGGGCTATTTCACGGGAGCTGTCACGGTCGAGAATACGGAAGTAACATTCATACTTCTTCTTGGTCCATAAAGATTTGAATCGGGCGATGGACTGGACGCCTGTCAGGAAAAGAAATCTGTGACCCTCTTTTTCTTTCTTCAACTCGCGCAACAGATCCCGATTGTCATATTCAAATTTAAAAGGCAAATCATCAGGGTCGCAGTTGTCTTCGAAAATCGGGTTGAGGTAAGAGCGGTCGTAAATGCGTTCGTATCGAATGCAGGGAATGCCGAGATCATGCGCAACATCGGTTACTGTATCATGCAGCTTTTCGGCAAAGGGGTGGGCGGCATCTATCAAAAGGCGAATGTCGTTTTGGCGACAGAAAGCTTTCAGGGTTCTCCGGGTCATGGCGCCGCTCAGGCGTATGCCATGATGCAGGTAGATATCCTGTTCGTCACCTTTGGTTGAGTAATAATAAGGTTTCCCGGCTTCTTCGATTACATTGACGGCAGCCCGTCCTTCAGTGGTTCCTCCAAATATAAGTATCATGATTATTTACGGAATAAGTGTTTAAATTGGTGAGAATATAGTCGTGACAGTCCTTCCCGATTATCGATGGCATCGCCTACGACAATCATGGTAGTCAGAGTCAGATGGTTTTCGTTTACGATCTTAGCTAAATCCTGTAATTGTCCGCGAAAGATGCGTTCGTCTTTCCAGGTCAGATGATAACAGGCAGCTACAGGTGTAGTGGGCGGATAGTGCTCGAGGAGCTCTCGCTGAACCTGATCGACTACGCCTGCGCTGAGGAAGATGCACATGGTGCTTTGCGAACGTGCCAGCAGGCTGAGTTTCTCTTTCTCGGGCATCGGTGTACGACCTTCACCGCGAGTGAGGATGATGGTCTGTACCCTCTCCGGAATGGTGAATTGGGATTGGAGAGCAGCGGCGGCAGCCTGAAATGAAGAGATCCCCGGAGTGATGTGGTAATGCATACCATATTGGTCGAAGAAATTCATTTGCTCCTGGATGGCACCATAGATACAAGGGTCGCCTGTATGCAGACGGACTACCAACTGTCCACGGTCATAAAACTCTTTCATCAAGGCAAATTGCTCTTCGAGAGTCATGGAAGCCGAACTGCGTATGGTAGCACCGGCTTTGGCACATTCTGTCAGTTCGCGGGGGACGAGACTGCCGGCATAAAGTATCAGGTCGGCTTCTTCGAGAAAGCGACGTCCGCGTACGGAGATCAGCTCCGGATCGCCGGGACCGGCTCCGACAATTTCGATGTGCCCCTGACGTACGGAGGCGGCGTCCATGGCGATGGCTACAGTAAAGTTAGCGCCTTTTTGTTTGGGCAGGAGTAAGGGACCGCCTCCGGAAGAGAGTAGGGCAGAGGCTTCGGATACACTGGGAGTACCCATGTGCTTGTTGACCACTTCACTTGGAGTGGGCACCTCTATTTTGCTGAGTTGACTGGCGGTGTAAAGCCGGGTCTGATAAGCCTCTGCAAGTAGTTTGAGCACGGGTTCGTCTTTTTTTTCTTCAATGGAAGATACGGTACGTATGGCAAGAGGGATCATGTTGGCTTGCACCACAACATCCATCAGATGGGTAATGACGGTATCCACCGGATGGGCATCGCGGGCCAGTCCGACTCCCATATGCAATACCGGTGGGACGTAGTAGAGTGCCGGAGTGTCGGAGGTGTTGTAAATGAATGGAGTGACAAGCAGGAGCAAGTCATATTTCCGGAGATCCATATCCTCAAATTTGTAGAATACATCGACGTGAGGAGGCAAGGTATGTTCCAACTGTGTTGTGCCTTCGTCGCGAATGTCGAGTAATAGAGCTGTTGGTTTGCAATCTACAAAGAGTGTGATCAGATGATTCATATCCGATGATTCGGCCGGGACTGTTTGCCAACCGTATTTTTTGCCAAGAGTATCGAGGGCCCAAAGACCGGTACGGTCACTCTGGGTGGTAATCACAGGTTCGGCTCCCAGAATGCTTGCCACATACCGGGTCAGTCCGTTGGCTCCACCAATATGTCCGGACAGGACAGAGACAGCATAACGTCCTGTGCTGTCTACACAGACAACGGCGGGATCTTTATGCTTGTCTTCAATATGGGGAGCAATGGCACGGATACAAATTCCCATAGCTCCAATGAAGATAATAGCATCGAATTTATGGAATATCTCAGGAACGGCCTCCTGAAGATTGGAAATAGAGTGGCAATCTGTGTCTGTGCCGGTAGAAAAGATCTCTGATTCGGGAAGTTCCTGTTCCAGTGTCTTGGCCAGTGCTATGCCGGCTTCTGATATGACAATAATGGCTGTTTTCATATATTTTTATAGATAAGGAGAGTCCGGAGCTGAAGCCACCAGGATCTCTATTGGATTATATTCATTTATTGCGACTCTTGTTCCGCCGAGAAAACAAAGTCCGGATTCGTTGGCGGCTTCGATGAAATGCGTTTTACTTTCTTCGGATACGGAGTTGAAAACGATGCGTGCTCCGGGAAGAAGCTTATGCCGGACCCGGGATATGATTTCTTTCAGCCGTCCGCCATGTCCGCCGATAAAAACTGCATCAGGACAGGGATAAATGGCGGTATCTGTTTCAAGAAAGTCACCGATGACGGTGGTAATGCCCGGAGTACCGAAACGCCGGCTGTTGATTTCCATCAGTCGCTTGCCTTCGGGGCGGATCTCAAAAGATGTGACATGCAGATGGGGAAATTGTAATCGGGCTTCGATAGAGACGGAGCCGGTGCAGAAGCCGATATCCCAGAAAGAAGTCCGTCGGTTTAGTTCCAAGGCACTCAAGGTGAGCAGGCGGATAGGGGCTTTGGTGATCATCCGGGCACGTCCGTCAAGCAGTTCGAATGCTTCGTCGGGGATGCCGAAGAAACGAGGGGAGAGTATTCCTCCGTTTACAGATTGCAGTCCGTCACCTGTAGTTAAAATCAGGCAATTGGGATATTCAAATGTTTCTGCGGCTGCCTCTTCAAGCGTCATCCGGCGAATCAGTTCTTTTGCCGGATGTCCCAGATGTTCACCTATGTACATGGTATAATCGTTGTAACCATAGTCCAGCATCCGGCTTGCAATGGTAGCAGGCGTATGTTCGCGATCGGTGAGGATTCCCATCTTGGGAGTACGTTCTATCAATGCACGATCAAATCCATGCCATGGACGTCCGGTAAGGGAGATGGTGCGCATATCATCGTAGGGCATCACTAATCGGTGTGCCAGCGTTTGCAAAGAGTTAAAAGAGGGATAGAGCCGAATCTCCGCATCGGGCAGACGTCGGCGGATCGTGTTGGCAAAGCCGAAAAAGATAGGGTCACCCGAAGCAAAGACAATGATATGGGGATGTCCTGCATAACGGGCGAATACCTGGTCGAGAGGAACGGTGATGTCGATCCACTTTGCTCCGGCAGGGAGCAGTGGGGCAACAATGTCGTGATGGCGCGCTCCTCCTGAAAAGACACATCCTTGGTCTATCAATGCCTTGACGGAAGGTGAGAGGTAAGGCGAAGGACTGTCGTCGAGACCTATAACGGTGAAAAGGTTATGGGGTGTACCCTCTTCCGCTCTCTTCCCGACAGGGAGAGAAGAAAGAGTAGGTTGGGTTGTTTCTGAGGTCTTCATTCTTTTTATATAATGAACGATTCTAATAAATAAAACGTCTGTATACCGGTCGTCTGCTATACGTCTCTTCCGGGTCTGAGTTGTTCTGCATCGGGATAGCAAAGAATGGCATTTACCAGGGTGGCAGCCAGATTACTTCCGCCTTTGCGTCCTTCCACAATCAGTTTGGGGATGCGGGTGAAGGGCTTTGTCATGTGTTTTGACTCTTCTACATGGACAAACCCTACGGGAGCGGCTACGATACCTGCCGGTTGCGCTTTCTCTTTCCGGATCAGATCACAAAGTTCCATCAGTGCTGTGGGGGCATTACCAAAGACAAAGAGTGCATCGGGATGTTCTTCCACAGCCAGGCGGATGCCCGCTTGTGTACGGGTGATCCCCTTTGAAGTTGCCATTTCGGCTACTCTTTCATCGTTCAAGTAACATTTCACTTCTACACCCAGACGCTGCAATGCACCTTTACGGATGCCGGAAGCTGCCATCGTTACATCTGTTACAATAGTCCGCAGATTTCCTGTGCGGATAGCGTCATAGAGAGAGGTCACAGCATTGGGATCAGTGTAAAGCAAACGTTCCATCTCGAAGTCGGCTGTCGTATGGATAGCATGCAATAAGGCCCATTTCCGGTCGAGTGGAATATCACGGTTCTTCAGTTCCGTCTCGATGGTGCGGAAACTGCGTATCATGATGTCTTGTCCGATACCGGTTGCCTCACTGCGTGTTTCGCGATAGTATCCCCGTGGAGTAATTATGTTTTGGTTAAATGTATATGTTTGTGAGTTACCAATCAGAACGACCGTAAACATATCCACAGTTTCCGGATCGAATGCGGCGAGAGTGGTGATGTGTATTTCCTGTTCTTCACGACCAGCCTGCCGAACATAGCCTACAGGGGTTTCCGGTGAGCGTCCTTCGCGCAGAAAGATTTCGCGCAGACGATAAATTTGCCAATAGCGCCCATCACTCTTGGGATTGTATACAGCCGTCACAAAGTCGGCCTGGGCTGCAGCGAGGATACGGCGCTCGATACGTTCCCATGGTGTCATCAGGTCTGATAGAGAGATGACACAGAAGTCATGCCCGATCGGTGCACCAAGTAGTGAGGCCGCTTTCTGGAAAGCGCTGATTCCCGGTAAGGCAATGATTGCTACGTTACTCTGACGTTCGCGTTTCATTTCGTAAATCAAGGGTGTCATGCCATAGATACCGGCATCTCCGGAGCTAATGACACAAACGGTCTTTCCTTGTTCGGCATATTCGAAAGCCTGTTCGGCGCGGGCACGTTCGCGTTTCATTCCGGTGTCGATACACTCGGCGTCCGGACGGACAAAATCACGTATAAAACGGAAATAATATTTATATCCCACCACTACATCTGCTTCGCGTACAGCGGCGAGCACGGCAGGAGTGATATCTTGTTCGCTTCCCGGCCCAATGCCGGCTACGATAATTTTGGATTGTTTCATAATGATAATCTATAGTGAAATTCTTGGATTCATTTCCGGCTTGAACTATACCTATACCGGCTTGAACGGCAAAGATACGGATTAATCCTTTTTCTGCCCTTTATTCAGGGACATAAATGATCTTTCCATTCTCGAGTTCATAGGCTACACCTACTTTCTTTCCTCGTTTACCGGATGATTCTTTCTGTTCGGATGGAGTATATCGTTTAATCTCTTTACCTTCTTTTGTGATAATCTCCATGTTCTCTTGTCCGGGATTCTTTACCATCGTATAATCTTCTTTGGAGAAAATTTCGGTCATATTGAATCGGCTGACGAGTGCTACCATCAATGCCACAGCAAAAACCATGGCTACATCGAATAAGTTGGCTACTGTTCCCATCGGGTCAGTATCATTCTGGTTGTGTAGAAGTTTGTTTCGTGCCATGGATTAGGGTTTTACTGATAAATTCAAGGTCGTTTATTTCACGGGCATACCAACGTTGCCGGATTTGCAGGGTGACCACTCCGATAGCAGCTATAACCATACCTACTACAGTGGTGGCAAATGCTACTTGCATATTGTAGGCCATTGAAGCAATGTCTCCTGTGGCCAGACCTACAAGTGCGGGACCCATTGGGATTAATGTACCCATTAGTCCGAGCATGGGACCCAGCTTGACAAATGTACGTGAACGTCCCAATTCTTGTTCGGCATCTACTTCAAAGTTAGCAAGCAATCGCTCACAATAAGCTGCATTGTCCCGATGCGTATAAAGCTTGTATACACAGCGTTGTAGGGGGGTACTTCTGTCTCCGGTAAGGGAATCCGCTTTTTCTTCGATATTGTCGGGAGTCAGTTCTTCCAACTGCTCGGCAAGAGATTTTTGAGTATGTACCCTACGATAAAATTCTCCGAAGAAGCCGCCTGCAAGCAGTACAGCACGCGCAAAGAATAGTAACAACAGAACTACCACCGGGACAAGTAGCCCGTTGGATATCCAGAAAAGCGCATTTGATATTGTTTCCATATTTATAATTGTTATTTCTTTAGTTGTTTCCTGTGCTAACGACACTAAGCAGTACGATAAACAGATTGGTGATGAAGAGTATTTCAAGTCGTAATTTCCGTTCTCCTACTATGTTTTTCAAGAGTAGGCTCAGTCCGGATATCAGTATAAAAACAGCAACTGAAGAGATGCCGGTGATCAGTCCGAAGCTGACTCCCGGAAAAGCGAAGAACAACTGTATAAGCAGATAGGTTAGTATGCCCGCCATTAGCAGTCCGGGATAAAAATTCAATATGTATGTAACTGTCCGTTGGAAAAGTGTCCGCTGTTTTGAGGTGTCTGCAAAACAGTTGAAGCAAAAAGCGATCATTATTGAGGCTTCGAGCGTGACATATACTGAAAGGGTCAGTATGTGTGGGGCAGAGGCCAGCAGAGAGTTTATCTCTGTTGGCGATTGTTCCGTAGCCCATGGACCTATACAAATAAGGAAAACCGTATAGACAAGTGCTGACAACCAGATTCCCCATCGCGGATAGAAACCGGTTTTGAGAAGGAAACTTAAAACGATGAAACCGATTAGTAAATGAATGATATGTTCCATAAACTTATTTTTTACGTTTCAGCAAGTATATTACTCCACCGAATACTAAAAGAACAATAACGCCGGTAAGGATGCCATTTACCACATTCTTTTTCCGGTTTTCCGTTTTCGTGAGTTTCTCCTCTTTCAATACGATATCTTTTCCTTTTTCGTTTCCTGTCTGATGGACTTCTTGCATAACCAGACGATAACTTTCAGAATCATTGTTGTCCAAGTGACCTTCTACAAATTGCTGAAGCTTTCGGTTATCGCATACAAATTCTGTACAGGCGGCACCGGCTTCGCGGGTGATTTGCGCATGTAGTCGGGCTGTTACTTTCAATTGTTCGTCGCTCGCTTTCCAGTATCCTTTCCGGGCACTTTCAAGCATGACTGAGGTCATTGCCTGATAAGAAGCCGGATTAATTCTTTGGAAATAGTCCCGGATACCCAAATGGTTTTCATCTACAATGTACATTTTATAGAGATCGTTGAAGATCTCTTTATCCATTGCCGATGGACGGGTGGCATGCCATCCGAAGATATTACGGAATATTTCACCGAACATCTGCGCGGTGGTGGCACCTCCTTTCATCCGTTCTTTCACGAAAGTTGGGTTGAGCACGGTAGCTCTTGCCTCTACAGCGATTGCTTCGTTGATATTCTGCATCCGTTTGTTGTTTCGATTGCGATAGTCAGCCATTAAGGCATCCGGTTCTTTACCGGTCAGTGTCTTCACTGTCAACGACAGACCTCCCATAAATTCGTATACATGGTCAAGTGAAAGTGGTCCCCAGGTATTACTTTGCCGGGGTTGTATCACTACATCAGTTTCGGAAAGGGCGGAAGCAAAAAGGTCTTTTTGCATACCTCCCCAGTTCACTTCATCACCATAGGCGGCTCCCATATTGTTCAGATATCCGTCTACTAACTCCGATTCATGATCCCATCGGTCACTCTTTTCCGTATATGCCATCATACCGGTACTATATCCACTGTTGACAGGACCAAATACACGCATGACTGACATCTCACGTGCTCTTTTGGGTGATACTCCTTTTTCTACCAGCAGTTTTTCCTGCAAGCGCGTACCGGAAGAGACATAATTAGGGTATGCTTTGTCGTCTGCGGCCGAAGCAAGGCGAACGGCATCGGTTAGCATAGTCAGTCGGGAACCCGCTATGTCACGTAGTTGTCCCGACACTTGTACGACGACGTTGACTCTGGGCCGGCCTAACTCTGAGGAAGGCACTAAGCGTAGATCGACCACACGTCCCATTTTGTCGCGTACAGGTTCTACGCCTAACATCCAGAATACTTGTGCCAGCGTAGCCCCTTCGGTCGTGATAAATTCACCGGCCCAAAAAGAGTAGCTTACTTTTCGTGGATACTCTCCGTTGTGATTCTCACGATAGGCTTTCAGTGTGGCTTCTGCCAATCGTTTGCCTTCTTCCCATGACAATATGCCCGGAGTTGTTTCTACATTGATACTATACATGTTCCGTCCCGTCGGCAGGACATTCGGATTGAGTACCGGATCTCCACCGGGAGCCGGAAATACTGTGCCACCTTTTAATCCGCGTAGCATGGCGTTCAATTCGTTACCGGTGGATGAAACTAAAAGCGCATGATAACGGAGTGCCTCTTGCAATTCGGGGGCGATCCCTGTGGTATCCTTAGGCGGATTTTGTAACAAGGGGATTAACCGTTGTTTGGCTATGGGTAAATAGTGATGGGTGATGTAGCCAAAATCTTGTAACTGTTCGGTCGTAATTTTTCCTTTATCGCGATCACGTTTCGCCATTTGATAGGCTAAAGGATCGGCACTGACTGCAAGTGTGGTGGTAAGCAGGTCTCTCGCAGAATAGGTTTCACCGAGGGTATAATAAGCTCCAATCGTTTTTTCATTGGCTATCTCTTCGGCAAATAGATCAATACGTTCCAGTTCTTCGGCGGTATAAGGACGACTGGATACAGAATCTAATTTGAGGTCACGATGTAGCCCCAACTTTATGACCTCTTTTTTTATGCGGATTCCCAAAGTCCGGTTTTTCTCTATGTCTTCGGAAAGTATTTTGTGAATGTCTTCCAGTAAAGAAGTGTATCGTTGACGCATTCCGCTTTCCACATAGGGAGGAGTCAAGTGGGTGACAAGCACAGCATGAGTGCGACGTTTGGCAATGATACCTTCACCTACGTTACCGGTAGTATAATAATAGAAGTGAGGTAAGTCGCCTACCAAAGCATCTGCCCAATCATTATGAGAAAGGGCTACATTTTTCCCCGGAGTATATTCAAGGTTGCCATGCGTGCCGAAATGAATTAACGCGTCTGCCTGAAACCCTTTTTGTACATATAGGTAAGGTGCCAGATAACTGTGCGGCGGTGCGACCGGCATGCCATGAACGAGTTTGAAATCATCGTCCCCCAATGCAGGACGGGGCTGAGGGAAAAGCAGGATGTTGCTGAAGCGGAGGCAGGCAATGGCTAATTGTGCTTCTCCTTGAGGGTTTGTTCCGGTCAGTAAATGGCCCGGAGCATCTCCGTAACGTTCAGTAACTTCTTTGTATTTATCCGGTTCGATTACTTCATGTACCCACTTTTCATACTGTGTTTTAGTCAGCCAAACCGGATGGGCTGTCTGTAGAAACTTTTCTTGAGCTCCGGTAGCGTATGAACCCATTACAGCTCCATCCCGGTAGATTTGTTTGCCGAACTCCTCGACAGTAGCAGGAAGCCCACTGACATCATAACCTTCGGTGCGTAGCCTTTTCAGAAAGTTGTAAAGTGACGGAATCACTTCCATTCCACTGGCCAATAATGCATCTTTGCCCGGTGTCTTGAAGTAACAGATGGCGATACGTTTATCCGAGTTGGGTTTAGTACGTAAATCCAGATATTTGTGTACATGGCTGATGAAGTTATCCACTCTTTCCGTTTCCGGTTCGTGCAGATAATATCCGCTTTTGTGTAAATTCTGTGTAGCAATTAACAAAGGTGTCATTCCTCCGTCTATTTCGGGGACGAGGACACGAGCTGTAAGGGTTCCGCCACTGACGGGTTTCATCGGATCAAGCCACTCTTCCCGTGACTGAATAAGGGGGAAAGGATTGAAAATGGGGATATTTTCGGTATGCAGCCAGTTAATCAGCGAATCATCTCCAAGTCTTCCCATGGGAAGGTAAACCAATGCATCCGGATGTAGAGAACGTAGCATCTCTTCCCGCTTTTCCTTTCCTGCTATGGGATAAACATTAAATCCGGCTTGTGTCATTTTGGATATTAATGTGTCTACATGTGCTCTGTTACCTTCCATTGGAAAACTGACTCCGGAGATGAAAGCGATTTTAGGTCCGTTTTCATGGAAAATACCTTTTTGACGCAGGTATTGTTCAAGGGCTTTCTGAGTCTCGAAGTATTTTCCATATTCTTGATGATAAAATAGATTGTTGGGTAGGCGAAGAGGGGCATCAAAAGTTTCAATGTTCCAGCGTGTCGGTGTGGCAATGTGTCGGAGATAACGTAATCCGTTCCGGTAATTCTGTCGGCAGGCATCCCCGAAATATTGCATAAGCATGGCTTCCTGCTCAGGGGTGATATTCCTGTTGATAATTGTATTGAAGTTACGCAGTGAAATCGTGAAAAGTGGAATACCGGCCGATGCGGCACGTTCCGCCTCCTTCATTTGTCGATCGTTCAGGTTGAGGCTGCGTCCATAGAGAACTACGGCATCATAGCCCTTAAAGGACTCCAAATTTTCGGTTTGTATGCAAGTAACTTCTATATTCCGGCTATCGTTGTTCAATACTATGTCGGCAGCTTGTGCCGGTAGCGGATTGACAATCAGGATCCGTGTCGGGGCCATCCAATAGCGGTAGCCGATAGTAAAGGCAATAGCCAGAAGCAATACGCTTCCGGCTATGTACAGTGTTCTTTTATGACGAAATAAGGTCAATACTTTCATGTTATCTTCTTGTTTTCTTTCTGCATTTTCGTTCGATATATCTCACTCCGAGTACAACTCCGCTTAATGAACAAACCGTGCCGCCAAGCAGCAATACCCACAGTACACTTTTACGAAGTGTAGGAGAGGAGTTCAGTCCTTGTATGCGTAGTCTGTGCAAAGCGGTATACATCCAGTATTTCCAACGGGCAGTGCTATTGACGTATCGGACTGTGGCTGTTTCCGGATGAATGTAATAACAACTGTGGTCGGGATCGTCTACTGTGATTTTCCATACCGGTAATAAACTGCGGTCGCGATACATCCTACTCATGTCGCGGTAGTAAGTTTCGAATTTATCAATCAATTCGACCTTCAGATGGATGCTGTCCCCATGGATTGTCCTTACTGCGTCAGTAACCTGTTTTTCGTCCAATTTCAACGGATGGGGCAGAGAGTCGGAGGCATCGATGTACAGATCTCCTTCACTCCGTTTTACTATGTAGTAGGGTTTTGAACGGAAATTACTCCATTCCACCTGGCGTACGTCCGGATATTCGGTTAGTATTTGCCGATAATCCAATAGATACTGATCCGGTTTGGGTGCTCCCTTCTTTATTTCCCGTGTGGGGTTCCTGTCCAATACCGGTTTGCTGATCCATGCCGGCACTTCCGCCAGTGACATCATACCGCTGAAACAGAATGTCAGAACAAAAAGTCCAAAAACAATTCCCGTTACATAATGCCAGTGATACCACTTTTTACGATAGGGTGAGAATTTTCCTTTTTGCTTTCGTGATCGACGCCATACATCAATACCTACCCACAATCCGGCAATAGTCATCAGGCATCCGATACCGGATAACCAGATTACCGTAATGCTCCATAAAGCGGCATCTTGGCGGAGCCAAGTAAAATAAACCCAATGAGGAATGGCTCCCAGCCATGCCCAGAAACGTTCGTTACGGGTAGTGAACTGCAAGACTTCTCCGCTTTGCGAACCAATGTATAGCTGGTGCTTTTCTGTGTCGGCAAAGTGAAATTTATAGATGGGAAACTCTCTTTTCAGACTGCCGAAGGGTATCCATTGATCCAGTCGGTTCAAAGTATCGATTCTGTCTATCGGTGCGTTACACCATAGAGAGGCTACCCGGTGGATGCGGCTTCCGTCTATAACCGGAAGTGCCTGAACGGAGTCGGCCGGAAGATTGTGTTCACCTTTGTCCGTACGGATATGGAATATGGTTTGTCCGAGGTATCGGTCTAAACGGATTCCCTTAACTTTTTCTCCTTCGGGCAGGCGAGAAGTAATTTCACTGACAGAAGGCAGAGAAGGAGACAGAGGCTCCAGCTTTTCTAATTTTTCAGCTTGTGATGCACGTGGAAATCCGTGGTACATCATGACAAAAGCCGATAGGAACCAAACTAAAAACAGGATACTGAGCAGTGTGCCCAGTACCCTGTGAATGGTATACATGAATTTCGTGATCATCATTATAAAGTATAAGATGCGGAAAGCATGAAGTTACGAGGCATGCTTGGTATTAACTGATTACCAAGTGCCTGATTACAGTATTCTTTATTGAACAGATTATTGATGTTGACTCCCAGGCGCACATTGCTCTTTAATGTATAAGAGAAACCGAGGTCGGTCAGCCAGTAAGCATCGAACGAGCTCGTATTATCCGAGTTGCGGTATACTTTGTCCTGAAAACTGGTAGAAAAGTTTACTCCCAGTCCCTTTAACACGCCTTTGGATACGGTGTAAGCGCCAAAAGCATAGAATGTGTTTTTAGGAATGTAGGCATATTGTTTGCCTTTGCTTGAAGTGGTCGGCATATAAGGGTTGTCGGCTAAATCGCGTACCTTTGCATCGGTATATCCGTATCCGGCGCTCATCGACAAGTTGTAGATGGGACTCCAGGTAATGTCAATATCGAATCCTTTGGAATCCATTCTGCCTACTTGTCCCACAACTTTCTTGTCCAGTTCTACGCCGTTGGCAATATCGCCTTTGTTGGCAAGAGTCTGGCGGATATTATCCTTATTGATATAGAACAAACTTACGTTAGTCTGCAATGTACGTGTGATCTCGTATCGTGCACCCACTTCTACCTGGAAACCTTTCTCCGGCTTGAATACCTCTTTACCATTTACGGGAGTGAACTCTTTTCCATCCTTGTCGATATAAATGGTGTTAGCGTCATAAAATGCGCGGATAGGCTTGAAGTAAGTACCGTATGAACCGTAAACAGATAGTTTTTCAATAGGCAGATATACCAATCCGGCACGGAAGGTGAAGGCACCATTGGTTATTTTATTATAAGCATCGTCATCCGGTTTATCATAATGGCGTCCTCCGTCACTGGTGTTCAGGTTAGCAGTCTTATACATAAAAAGATCGTAACGTCCGGCCAGCATCATTTTCAGTTTATCACTGAATTCCACCAAGTCTTGCAAATAAAATCCGTGGGTAAATGTTTTCTGTGCAGTAACAAATCTGAAAGGAGCTTCCATCCAACCAATGCTGTGAGGGTTGTATACCGAGCCATGTCCTGTGGTTCCGGGACCGGTGGCTCCGGTGCTTCCATTGCCATAGGCCATATAAGAGTCACGCATCAAGGATACAAAAGAATAACCGCCCAAATAGTTGTGTGCAACGTCTCCCATATAGAACTTTCCGCTTGCCTCCAATTGATTGTTCACAGTTTTAGCGATATGTGAAAAGCGTAGCGGGTAACTGTAGTAGATGGAGTCCAGGCAGATATACTTTTTGGTATCATTGCCCTGTTTGTCTTTGGTCATGTAATAATGATCATAGATAGGACGGTCGCTTGTGAGGTAGTCCAATGATTCGGTACCGAAGTAGTCAATGTCGTCATAGGTATAAGACAATTTCTCCATCAATTTGAAAGCTTCGCTGAATGTGTGCTTATACATGGCGGAAGCATTGAATCCACGGTTGTACATAAAGTCCGATTCACTGTTGTAGCGGGCTTTCTTGTTCAGTCCGGGCAGGGCATCCCCCTTACTCAGATATTTGCTGCCGTCTGTGGCTGAGAGGATGTCATAAGACATTGTGGGAGGTAAACCGATTTCTGTCGGATAGAAATCGCGGTTAGCTCCGATACGGATATCCAATTCGTCATTTTCTGTCAAATGCCCTCCTAAGGCCAGATAGCCGGAGAGACGTTTGGTAGCATTGCTTCTCCATCCTTCCTGATCCTGCCAATTGACGCTGGCACGGTAGTTCAATGGTCCTATCAGTTTACCGCCCAAAGCCATTGTGGCCTGCTTGTTATAGTAACTGCCATAAGCCAGGCGGGCATAGACACTTTGCTTGCTTACAGGAGCCTTGCGGACAATATTGAGGACACCACCCACAGCGGATTGTCCGTAGAGTACTGAAGCCGGACCTTTTAACAGTTCGATGCTTTCCACAGCCGATAAGTCCATGAACGGATAAGAGTTGTCAATAGACGAGCGTTCGTCACGTACCCCGTCTACCATGATTACAGAATTATCGAATCCACGGATTGAGAATTGGGTAAACGCTCCGTAAGAGGTACGAAAGCGTACACCGGGAAGGAAGCGGGAGGCTTCCTGTATATCCCGGATGTTTCGTTTCTCAAGCATTCCGGAAGTAATGGAGTTGGTTGAAATAGGAATGAACTTTGCCGGAACATCCAGTTTCAAAGCATCGGTCTTGCGTCTGTAGTTGGTTGCCACTACTACTTCGTTGATTGAAAATACAGAATCGTTGAAGTTAGTATATTCTTTATTTTTCTGTTGTGCCTGTGAGGGAAGTAATAAAGCACTCCCCAATGCAGCTAATATGATTCTTTTCATTCGTCTTTGTCTTTTGAGTATTTGTCTTTTTTCTTCATTATATCCATCATTTCATGCTTTAGCATAAATTGGGCATGATCGATAAACAGTTGTTGGATGGCGGGTATTTCGCCCAACCCCTGCATACGTACATCTACTTTCAAACCTTCTTTTTCAAGGGCTTCTTTCCAGTCGACGGCTATATCGTTATTGGCGTGATCACCTGCCACAAACATGAACGGAACCAGCGTAACCTGTTTCGTTTTGTTATCTTTGAGTTGCTGAAGCATGGTGTCGAAAGTCGGATAACCCTCGATAGTGCCTACATGAAAATTTTTCAATCCTTTGGCTTTCAGCATGTAGTCGATCATTGCATAAGTGGCGGTACTGGGAGTGTAGGTTCCATGACCCACAAGTACTACACTTCCTTTTTCCGGTTTGCCTGCACCGAGGATATCTACTACTGCCTCAGCATCTTCTACCGAATAGAGCAGCGGGTTACCTACCCGGATCTCTTTAAAAAAACGGGCTACTGAAGCAACATCACGCCTCAATGATTCCATTTCAACGCCTTCTATGATATTGGTGCTTTGCACAATGACGTGTGTATAGCCATCTCCGAGAAGTTTCAGCAGTGCTTCCAGCGGATTAGGTTTTTCAATGCCACGAGCTTTGAGGCGGCGCATTACGATACGTGAGGTATAAGCTTCACGCATTTCCATTTGTGGAAATGCTTCTTTGGCTTTCGCATTGATGGCATCGATCGTCTTGGTGCGGGTGTCATCATAGGTAGTGCCGAAGTGTACCATAAGCAAGGCGGCTTTATCACCCGGCTGCATGCCGGCCAGCATATCGGAGGCCACGAAGTTCCCCCCTTCGTGCGCAGAGCAGAAGAGGGAAACTAACAAGAATAAAGAGAGAATATATGTTTTCATTGTTTATTTCTTAAAACGAAGGGTTAAACTTACATATGCCATACGTCCCGGAGAGAGGAGTGCGTAGTTCACACCGTTAGGACGAGTATCACGTTTGTTGAAAATATTGTCGAGGCCCATACCGAAGTCCAGTCCCAAGTGTTGGAAACCTGTCAGTGAGTGTTTTACATTCAAGTTCCATACGCCATAGCCCGGAGCGTCACCGTAGCTATGTCCCGGGTGGAAACGTTTGCTTTGGAAACGACCGTTGATATTTACGTTCAGCATATAGTCGTTCCATGCATGTGTGTAGTTCCCTGCTACGGTTCCGGTGTGGCGTACCGAGCGTTCAATGTTACCCCATACACCGTCCACACTCTTGCCACGTGCATAAGCGTAAGCATAGTTTCCGTTCAGGCTGAAGCCTGCGCCGAGGTTGGTGGCTGCGTTTACTTCAAAACCTCTGACAACACCTTTGTCGAGGTTGCCATAAAGTTTGTAATTGGCTAATGCCTTTGTTTCAGAGTCTGTCAGATTGAATTCTTTCTGGGCCTGAGCACGTAACTCTTCACCGTTAGGAAGATCTACAAGTCTATATGTAGTAGAGTTAATCATATCATCGATATAATTCAAATAACCGGTAACAGAGACATTCAGGCGGTTTGTATTGTATTCCAAGTTAACAGAATAATAATTACTGTGTTCCGCTTTCAAATCTTTATTACCTTGTGTGATCGTTTTGCCTTTATTCATATAATAATAAAGTTCGTCCAGACCGGGGGCACGGTAACCGGTGGAGTACGACACCAAGACCTCGGACCGCAAGGACGACATACCCGACGCCTGCGC
>ENA-OPSU01000249-OPSU01000249.1-human-gut-metagenome-genome-assembly--contig:-NODE-249-length-34885-cov-4.920356_pt1 | contig 34885 bp, 18 predicted proteins | sample MGYA00241811_ERZ501913 | MGnify/ENA primary metagenome ERZ501913 (study PRJEB25962, sample SAMEA2042113) | human gut metagenome | biome: human gut; feature: human-associated habitat; material: faeces...
CCTGGTTTATCCACACTCGTCGGAAGCGGACACCCGACGCTGACCTTGTGGAAGAAGAAGATGACAGCAGTAATCCGTTGGAGTTCAAGGTGGCTTTGATTTTTGCAGGGTTATTTGTTATATTTACCGTACTGACACACTATACCTTGATTTATGCCGGGACAGGAGGGTTGAACCTGCTGTCGTTCGTTTCCGGTTTTAGTGATATTACTCCTTTTATCCTGAACTTATTGCAGGGCACGGGAAGTGTAGCGGCTACTGTGGTGATGGCTTGTACCATGCAGGCCATTATCAGTAACATTGTGGTCAACATGTGTTATGCGCTTTTCTTCTCGGGTAAGCAGAGTAAATTGCGCTCGTGGATATTGGGCGGATTCGGATGTGTAATCGCAGCAAATGTTGTCGTACTTTTTTTCTTTTATCTGATTTAATGTGCGTTATCGAACGACTTCTGATAAAAAAGAATAAAAATCACTCTATTTCACCTTTCTTAACTCCGAGGGTTTCGTAAACGAATATAAAGTCGATATTTTCGTTGCCATTCTGTGACAAATACTATGATTTTACGTCAGATAGACTATAAACTAAAACATAACTTCACATGAGAAACAAACTACTACTATTGTTGCTGTTGATGTTCATGACATCCGGCATGATGTATGCCCAACAGCAAAAAACACAGCAATCCCAACAACGTACGGCAGCTCCATCTTATACATTGAAAGGCGTGCTTCTTGATTCGTTGACTCAGGAAGGCGAACCTTATGCTACAATTAAGATCGCAAAAAAGAATGCTCCTCAAAAAGCTCTTAAAATGGCTGTAACCGATTTGAATGGTAAATTCCAGGAGAAACTGACTGTTGCTCCCGGAGAGTATATTATTACCTTATCATCTGTAGGTAAAGTCACGATCGTGAAAGACTTTACTGTCAAAGCGAGTGAAAAGGTGATCGATCTGGGAAAATTAAATATGGCCGAGGCTACTAACGAACTGAAAGGTATAGAAGTCGTTGCTCAGAAGCCACTGGTAAAGGTGGATGTAGACAAAATTGAATATAACATCGAAGACGATCCTGACTCGAAGACCAATACCGTAATGGAAATGCTTCGTAAAGTACCGTTGGTAACAGTGGACGGCGAAGATAACATCAAGGTAAATGGCAGCAGCAGTTTTAAAATCCATGTAAACGGTAAGCCTAATAATATGATGAGCAATAACCCGAAAGACGTGCTCAAGAGTATGCCGGCCAATACCATTAAACATATTGAGGTAATCACTTCTCCGGGAGCTAAATATGATGCAGAAGGTGTGGGCGGTATCCTGAATATTGTGACTGTCGGTGGTGGATTCGAAGGTTATACTGCAACTTTCCGTGCCAGTGGTAGCAATCGTGGTGCCGGTGCCGGTGGATATGCTACTATCAAATCCGGAAAACTGACTATTACAGGAAATTATAATTATAACTACGATACATCGCCTAAAAGCTATTCGGACAGTTACCGTGAAAATTATGATTCGGAAGATCAGAAGTATCTGGAATCGAAAAGCTCTTCCGATTATAACGGCAGTTTCCAGTACGGCAATCTTGAGGCCAGTTACGAAATTGATACATTACGTTTGCTGACAGCGTCATTCGGTATGTACGGCGGTGCCAATGATAATAAGAGCGACGGGTTGACTACAATGTGGAATGCCCAGAGAGACCGATTGGCTTATCAATACCGCTCGTTGAGCGACGGAGACGGTTCCTGGTATTCTATGCGTGGTAATGTCGATTATCAGCGTACCTCTAAAAAGAACAAGGACCGTATGATCACTCTCTCGTACAAGATCAGTACACAGCCGCAGAACTCTGACTATTATACGGACTATAAAGATATCAAAGATCCGTTTGAAATGGATATCGTTAAGAAATTCTTGCTGAATAACTCTCATTCGGATGGCAAGACCAATACTACCGAACATACATTCCAGGTGGATTATACTACTCCAATCGGAAAATTGCATACTATTGAAGCCGGAGCTAAATATATCATCCGTAATAACCTTAGTGATAACAAACTGTTCGAAGCCGAGGGCGTCAGTGACAACTACGAATACAACAACGACCGTAGTAGCAAGTATAAACATCTGAATGACATTCTTGCCGCTTATCTGGGATACACACTTCGTTATAAAACATTCTCATTCAAGCCGGGAGTACGTTATGAATATACGTCACAGGATGTGAAGTATCTGGCAGGAGCCATCGGACCTGAAGCGGATTTCAGTACCAGTTATAACGACTTTGTTCCTTCTGTAACCATGGGCATCAAGATCGGTAAGACACAGAACTTGCGCGGTGGATACAACATGCGTATCTGGCGTCCGGGTATCTGGAACTTGAATCCTTATTTTGACGACCGCAACCCGATGTTTATCAGCCAGGGTAATTCGAATCTGGAAAGTGAAAAGAGCCACTCGTTCAACCTGAGCTATAGTATGTTCAGCATGAAGTTTAATGTCAATATCTCTCTGCGCCACTCATTCGGAAACAACGGTATCGAACGGGTCAGCCGTTTGATTGGTAAGGGTGGTGAAGAGTTCCCCGGAGGACATCATGCTCCCGAAGGTGCATTGTATAGCACTTACGAAAATATCGGTAAGAACCGCAATACAGGTCTGAGCCTTTACGGTAACTGGAACGCTTCTCCCAACACCCGTATCTATCTGAACGGTGATGGCAGCTACGTTGATATTAAGAGTCCGGCTCAGGGATTGCATAACTATGGATGGAATGCCTCTTTATACGGTGGTATCCAGCACACCTTCCCATTGAAGATACGTGCCAGTCTGAATGCCGGAGGAAGTACTCCTTACATCAGCCTGCAAGGTAAGGGATCGGGATATTATTACTATAGTCTGGGTGTGAACCGTTCTTTCATCAAAGATCGCTTTACAGTGAGTGCCTATGTAAGCAATATCTTCGAGAAGTATCGTTCGTATAATAATACCACTATGGGTGAAAACTTCTTGTCGAAGAGCAGCAGCCGTTATCAGAGCCGTAGCTTTGGTATCAGCCTTAGCTACCGTATCGGCGAGTTGAAGGCCAGTGTGAAGAAAGCCGCTCGCAGTATCAATAACGATGATGTGAAAGGCGGCGGCGGACAAGGCGGTCAAGGTGGTGGCGCTAATTAGGAATTTGCGTCCAACCGTAAACAGCAGTCCGTAAAGAAGAAAGTGTGTCGGAACTAAAATGACCACTTGAAACAGCTACAGATTACAACCAAAAACATAAATAGCCCTATCGAACTCTATTTTAGAGTAATGATAGGGCTATTTTCGTTGTTGATGAGGGTGTACGTTTCTGATTCCAATTTCTCCTTCTTTAAGTTTGAGTCCTGACATCCCCTTTTCTTTATTTAAATGCCGGTGTCTTACAAAAAGAATGCCGTAAGCGTAAAGAGCAAATGCCGGTTTATAAAGAATGATCTGCCGGAACCTCTTTCCCCGACCAGGCTTTCAGGTTGGTCCATTCGGCCGGAGGGGCACTCCAGAAAGGATCATCGGCGGGTAGTCCCAATGGCAAGAAACCGGTCAGGCACAAGTAAGTACTTCCTGTATTAATGTAGGACTCCGACATTTGAACCTGATTACCGGAGAAACCTATCTTCAACCAACCCTTTGTGTCGAAATTGGCAGCAGATCGGAATTGGTTCTCTATAACTTTCGTCATGCCGCAGCGTACCTGTGCGGGAACAATTTGTTGCGGAAGGAGATGCAGTAAAGCTGCTTGTCCCAATGCGTGAAATACTCCGGTACGATAAACAATCGAACGTCCGATTACCGGATATGTTCCTTCCGGAGAAATGAAACGCTCCAATTGTTCGGCATAGCGTCCCAGGCGTTTTTGCTGTACATTCAGAAATTCACTTTCCGGCATCCGGTGCTTCTGCATGACGACTAATACATCGGTAAGCATAGGATGAATCACGAAGCTATTGTAATAATCGAGGTGGAATTCTGCTCCGTCTCCATACTGGGCGTCTCCTTTATACCAAAGATCTCTGAACTTGCGTATCCCATAATTGAGCCGCGTTGTATCACATTCTCCGGTGAATTCTTGCAGGGCTGCTTCCACGATGGAGGCAAACAGCAGCCAGTTGCTTTCATTGGGCTTGATAACACGGCTTCGTTTTAACTCCGTCACCACTTGCTTGCGGGCAGCGGGTGAGAGGTTGCCCCATAATTGTTTAGGTGCACGCAATAATCCTTCTGCCAGAAATGCGGCATCTACCAAGGGTTGTGAAGGTTCTCCGAAGATCAGGTAATCGGGTGAGGACGGATTCACTGCATTGCTGATCCCTTTCACCGTCAGTTCGATATATTTTTTGCGCAATTGTCCTTCGGGAGTATCGTCTTCTCCTAGTTCCAGCCATGGAGCAATGCCGCATACGGTTCGTCCCACTGCCTCCAGATAAGAAAAACGTTGCCGGTTGGGAGCAAGCGATTCGTAAGGCATTTCCTTTTTCAGTGTTTCATTGGCCAGGTTACTGAGTACGGGATCGGCCAGGCGTACAAGAGTTTTTACCCAGATCTCCCGATCGGCAGTTCCTGTGCGTGACTGTGCCCAAAGGCAAGGGACTGCCGCCCATCCGGTCAGCAGTCCCCATACAATCGATAAAATGATCCGTTTCATTAGAGCGGTCTGTCTTCTTTATATTCTACTGTCACTTCGTCTGTAAGTGGTTTCTTGCCGGGAGTAGTCACACGAATGATATTCTCTCCCGAGGTGAGTTTGACATTTTTCCACACAACGGTTGAGTAGGTGTCCGCCTTTTGTTTACCACAACTGACACCGTTTACGAATAGTTCGGCTTCCGGGGCAGTGGTGAAAGCCATGAAGGTCTGTTCCGGCTGATAGCGGAGCCGACAGCGTTTTTCCGCCAGATAGATCATCGGTTCCTGTTTATTCCAGTTCGCTTTGTAGAAGTAGAAAGCATCTTTTCTCACTTTTCTGTCGAAGGTGACAAGTCCTTTATCGTTGATACCCGGACGGTCGCCTTCCGTACGATGAGCTGCCCCGAAATCGAACATGTTCCAAACGAAAGTACCCCATACGAAGGGACGTTCGGCAATGATTTTCCAATTCTCCATGTGGTAGTAAGTCTGCCAGTTCTCGGGATGCCACCAGCCTGAAGCCGACGGTTGTTTGAGTGAGTCCTGCTGATGATAGATGCTGGCTCCTGCCCCATATTCACTGATGCCGATGCGTAGTTCGGGGTGTTTTTTATGTGTACGGTCCAAAAAGGTTGCCAGTGTTTTCGGAGTACTTCCATACCAACCGTCGTAACGGTTCCAGGCTATGTTTTCGGTAATGAAGTTCAAATTGCCGTCCTGGTTACTGGCCGAAGTTGTCGGGCGGGTAGGGTCTTCCTGTTTTGCCAGTACATTCAGTTCTTTTACATATTCTACGGGATTGTCACCCACCTCTTTCAGCTCATTGAATAGTCCCCAGAAGCAGATGGAAGGGTGGTTGTAGTGCTGCCGGATCAGTTCGATCAATTGTTGTTTACCATTTTCGCGGAAGGAAGCTTGGTCTACAAAACCTTTATCTGCATATCCTCCGGGACCTACAAACGGAATCTCGGCCCAGGTTACAATACCGTGTTTATCCATCAGGTCGTACATATAGGTAGCTTGAGGGTAGTGTGCCAGGCGGATGGCATTGACTCCCATTTCGCGCATCAGTGCCACATCTTCTTCGTGATGCTGCGGGCGGAGTGCATTGCCTACTTCTGCGCGGTCCTGATGGCGACAGACTCCATGAAGCGGCAGGTGTTTGCCATTCAGAAAGAATCCTTTATCCGGATCGGTGTGATAATAGCGCAATCCTAATGGCTGCGTTACACTGTCAATTTGTTTGCCGTCTTTGTGAAGACTGATACTGACCTGATACATAAAGGGATCTTCGCAACCATTCCAGAGACGTGGTTTCTGAATCAGTAGAGGGAGTTGTTCCTGAATATCAGCCCCCTGTTTCAATGACACGTTGCGGCTCTCTTTGCAAATCACCTTGGTACCATCCGTTACCAGGACCTGAAGTTCGGCAGTTCCGTCGGCTGTACGGTTGGATAGGTTAACTTTAGCGCATACTTTCGCTTCCTGCGGGCTGACGACCTCCTGTACCAGATAAACTCCCGGCGAAGCGTAGTCCAAAGGTGAGATACAAGTCTCGTCGGTTATCAGCAGATGTACGTCCCGATAGATTCCTCCATAAAAATTGAAGTCACCCACCAGCGGCATGATGTCTAACTGTTCACCGTTGTTGGCGCGTACCAGGACAGAGTTCTTTTCTCCATATTTCACCAAGTCCGTGATTTCGAAGATGAAGGCTCCGTATCCGCCTCGGTGCTCACCTATATGCTTGCGATTAATAAATACATCGGCTATACTGTTTACTCCGTCGAAACGAAGAAAAAGACGTTTACCTTTCCATTCGGGGCGGATGTACAAAGCTTTCTCGTAGTTGCCAATACCTCGTTTATAATCTATTTTGCCGGCAAGTGCGTCTTGTGCATTCCAGGTGTGCGGCAAGTCCACCCGCCGGGTGTCTCCCTGTACCTGATGCGAAAAACGGAAATTCCAGTTATTGTTGAGTAGAATATCCTGACGCTGGGCATGGAGCGAGATGGAAAAGAGAAGTAGGAAAAGAAAAGTACTTAAACCTTTTTCTCGACCCCTCCACCACAAGGAGGGAAAATAGTTACATTTCTGCTGTTTCATATGTTCTTGATTATGTATTGATTAATGATGTTATTATTGAGATCATCGGTATTTCTCTATCCGTTTTGTAATACGTCCGCTTTCTCCGGTCCGCCCGGTTCGGGAGTTTCTTGTGGGTGAATCACATCGAAATAATAGATGCCTTGCTCCTTCAGATATTCCAGGAAAGACGGTAACCGCATGCAGAAACGACTCCAATCTTTCTCTTTGGGCGATGTCCACGCAGATTCTGCCAGTGCTATCAGGCGTGGGAAGGTCATGAAGTCCAACCGCTTTCCGTCTGCAATCCGTTCGGTCCAAAGTGTGAACTGCATACCCAGTATCTGATCTTCGTATCCTTTAAAAAGATGACTGATCGGTTCGGGGAAGGCATATATGTCTTGCAACGGATTGAATCCATCCCAATAGCGTCCCACTTTATGTGAGGCATCCTGTACGAAATCGCCATACAGCGGGCGACGTGGAGTCAGGACTACCTGATAGCCTTGCTCAAGCGCTTTCAGCAACTGGTATTTACGGTCGTGGCGCCACCACATAACCAACGCTTTGGAGGGGGAAATACCGGCGTCCACTATTTCGTCCCAACCAATCATTTTTTTACCTTTGGCCGCTACCAGATCGGCAGCACGGCGGATGAAGTAATGCTCCAGTCCGGTTTCATTGACCAGCCCTTTTTCCTTTATGAAGTTCTGGATTTCAGGATCAGTGAACCAGTTCTGATTGCCGTAGTGCACTTCATCACCTCCAATATGGATATAGGGAGCCGGGAAGAGGGCTACTATTTCATCGAGTACATCGCTGATAAAACGATAAGTTTCTTCTTTGCAAGGATGGAATGTGAAATGCTTCCAGCGTCCTTCTCCTCCGCCCGATACTTCGGGATAAGCGCGGCAGACCGCTGTGGCATGTCCGGGCATATCGAATTCAGGAACCACCATAATCTGGCGTTCGGCCGCATAAGCCACAATCTCTCGTATATCGTCCTGTGTATAGAACTGCGGAGTTGCTTGGGCATCATGCCAATTGCCAACGGCCCCTATTTTCGTCAGCTTAGGGTATTTTTTGATTTCAATTCGCCATCCCGGTTCGTCTGTCAGATGCCAGTGGAATACATTGAGATGGAGTAAAGCCATTAAGTCGAGGTATTGTTTAACTTTCTCTTTACCGAAGAAGTGGCGGCTTTCATCGAGCATAAATCCGCGCCATGCGTAGCGTGGCGAACTGTAAATCCGGCAACAGCGGATTTTGCCCCGTTCGTGCCGTGCCAGTTGTTTAATGGCTTGGCGGGCATAAAATGCTCCTTTCGCAGAAGTGGCATCAATGAAGATAGAATCCGGTGTAATTTCCAGTTGATATGCTTCATCCGAGTATTCTATGCCGATAGCAGGTAGAGACTTAGAGATAGTAGTTCGTACACACTTAGCCGAAACTTCGTCATAAGAGAATGTACCTTTATGTGTCTCTATCGCAGAAGGAGCGGGGAATAGCTTTTGTGCTTGTAAGCCTTGAAAAGCAAATAGAGCAAGAAGAAGAAATTTTATTCTCCCTCTTGCTGTATTATGAATGAATAATGTTCTGTTGGTTCGTTTCATCCTATGTCTTTAACTTGTTAGCATTCTTTCTTACTTAAATACTTCCATTATGGGCCTTCCGATCCATACTTGTGGCTGCTTGAGTTTGAAAATGGCAGCTACGGTAGCAGCTACGTCAAACTGCATCATGCTGGCCTGAATTTCATGCCCTTTCTTGATATTTTTCCCCGAGATGATGAACGGAGTCTCCATCTCCTGCATTGTCTTTCCTCCGTGCCCTTTATTGATTCCGCCATGGTCGGATGTTATTATAAAAATCGTTTCATCCAGTATTCCGGCTTCTTTCACCGCATTCATTACTTTGCCGATGTATCCGTCTATTTCTTCGAGTTTGTGATAATAGGCTGGTGTATCATGACCTTCCTTATGTCCCACATGATCCGGATTATCCCAGGCAATAAGTGTTAAAGTCGGCTTTTTCTCTTTAATGTACTTCACGGCTTTTTCACATAGTTCCGTAGGATATTTTTCATAGTTAATCCCTTGGTTATATTTGTTTACTGCCAGCGTATCCACCAGATATTTGATGCCGACCCATTCGTAGAAAGTGCCAATTTCAGCTTTCGGATCAGCTTCGCGGAGCAATTGGAATATAGTTGGAAAAATGCCATCTTTACTTAATTCTTTCGAAGGAAGATCCGGAGTACTTGAATTCCAGGTTGTGTATCCGTGTAGTTCCGGGCCTGCTCCCATGAACATAGATGCCCAGTTTACTGCACTGGACGAAGGGAGTACAGAGCGTTTGGTCAGTGTGTAAGAACCATCATTCATTAATTGTTTGATATGGGGAATATTAGCTTTCTCTACACTGTAGGCACCCCAGCCGTCCAGTCCAATTAAGACTACATGTTTAGCTTTCCACTTGCTGCCGGCATGGCAATTGGGAGCTATCGTTAATAAGCAGATAATTAAACAGGCAAATTTAAACAGTTGTGTTTTCATGATACTTCTTTATTATAAAATTATTTATCTAAATCTTTTCTACGCTTCAGGGCTTCCAGAAAGTAGTAGTCTGCATAGTTCAGAGGTACGTCAATTTCACTATTGTGCGGAATACTGCCTACGCTATGCATCAGGATAAAATTGCCGTTAGTGCCCAATGCGGCCCGATAGTCAGGTGAGGCGAGACTATGCATAATGCGGTCTGCGTATGCTTTGTAAGAAGCGGCATCGGATACTGCATATGTGCTGATTTCATACAGGGCAGAAGCGATGCAGGATGCAGAAGAAGCGTCCCGGGGTTCATTGGGTATATTGGGTGCATCCATGTCCCAGTAAGGTATCAGATCTTCGGGCATGTGCGGATCATTTTTCATCCTATTGAATGTTTTCAGTGCCTGGTCCAGATATTTGCGGTCTTTCGTTTCACGATAGCAAATAGTGAAGCCATAGATAGCCCATGCCTGCCCGCGTGACCAAACTGATTCATCAGCATATCCTTGTGCTGTCTGTTTATGACGTACGGAGCCGTCCGAAATATTGTAGTCCACTACGTGATAGCAACTTCCATCAGGGCGGAAATGCTCGGAAAGAGTACGGTCTGCGTGTGCTACGGCTACTTTATAGAAAGTGGAATCACCGGACAGTTTGGTTGCTTCGAACAGAAGTTCCAGGTTCATCATGTTGTCAATGATAACCGGACATTCCCAGCCTCTTTCACTTTGCCAGCTATTGCCTTTTACATCCCAGCTTTGAATGACTCCGGCATTAGGGCGAAAACGGGTACAGAGTGATTTGGCTGCCTGTATCATTACGTTTTTATATGCAGCTGCATCGGGAGCGAGCCTTAGGCCGTTACCAAAACTGCAATTAATGATGAATCCTATATCGTGATGCCAGGTCAGGTGCTCGGCCGGGCGAATGGCTTCAGTATATTTTCTGGCCAGTGGAAGATAGCTGGTGTCACCTGTCAGTTCGTACAGATACCAGATGCTACCGGGAAAAAATCCACTGCGCCAATCGGCATATCCGCAGTAATATACAGATCCATCTCTATTGAGAGTTACAGGATTGAGACATTTTCCGCTTGCTTCGATGGTGTCGATGGCCAAACCGAGTTGTGCTTTGGCAAATTCTACATTTTCTGTTATAAAAGACGGTACTGTGGGTTTGTGGTTTGAGCAAGCCACACATATCATTGCGCAGGCTGCTCCCAATAAGGGTTTTAAGTTCATGTTTTATTGTTTTTTTATGGTAAAAGAATAATTTCCTGTTTTATAGATGTTTGTTGCTGTGAGTGTAATGCGACAAATCGATTTACCCCATACATTGGATAGCCGGGTATCTGTTAATGGGATTATTTCTGTTTTCACATCGAACAGTTGTTTATCATATTCTATGACGGCTTTCTTTCCTTTTACTTCCAATTGAATTTTTCCCGGTATTTCCGTATTCACCTGCCCCCATGTCATGAAATTGATTTGATTAGGCTGTTTGGCTGTTGTCAGACGGAAAGAATCTGAAATCCGTAATTGTCCTTTCTGAAGTGAATAGGAACGTATCCATGATTCCACTTCTGCTTCGGCCGGATAGGCTGTCGCTATATTGGCTGTGAATGTGTTTTTCCTCTTGTCAGCTTGTACTTGTGTTGCTTTATATGTTGCTCCGTATTTCTGAGGGACGCCATTAATCAGGGGGAGATTGTGATAGTTGCTCTGCATAGTCCAAATGGTGTAGCGATCCTTGCTGAATGTCTGGCGTGTATAGGTCCCTACTCCGGCATCAATAAGAAAAGGAGTTTGGTCTATCCAGAAAGAGAAGGTACCTGCGTCATTATGATTATGGCTCTCGTCGTTATATCCTCCTTTAGCGGCCAGAAAGTTTCCTTTATTGTCAGTTATATAGCAGAATTCGGTTTCCGGATACCAGGAGAATGGGGGAGTCAGATGTGCCGCTTGAGTTTCTTTTAGTTCGTTCGCAATCTTTATAGCAGCAAGCGTACGGTATATATCGCGTCCGGAAGGGAGTTTATTGGTGTTAATCATAGCAGCGAATCCTTTCATTTCGTTACTGTTTACAGCCTTGCCATACCGGAATATCAAGGGAGCGTCTCCACTGCCTTTCGCCGAAGCATCAGCGAAATTAACCACCCATCCTTTGCCCACGTATGAACGTGATATATATTCGCCCATATTCTTTATCATGGGATTATCGAAGATGGAGACAGTTCCCCCGGTAACGGCTGACAGTAATTCCAGATAATCAAACATTTTTCCGGCGGCATGTCCCCAATAGGAGGGGCCTTCCTCACATGCACCGTCGGTATGGGTATAGTTGATGAATTTATCTACCGAAACCATACTGCGGTATATTGCCTTCGCTAACATTTCTTTATCATTTTTAAGCAGCATAAAACACATTAAGGCGTTGCTGTTACACCAAGGATTCCAGTTGTTGACCAACATTCCCGGTCTATAGTTCACTGCCATCCACCAGAAGTGATCGTTATTCATGTAAGGATCCAATATACGCTGTTGGAGCGTATGCCGTAAACGTTCGGATATAGCAGGATTGAGCTTGTCAAACTCTTTGTGCATGTAATAATAGGTCCATGCGAGTAAAGAGCCTAAGTCACCTGCTGTCAGGTCTATGATGTTTTCTTTAAAATCGGGTAATGAGCGGTGAGACTGTTGTGCATTCAAATGGGCGGCCAATGCCCAGGAAGTCATCTCGCAGGAATGATATACACCGTTGATCAGCTGATCGATAAATCGTCCTTTCCCTTCTGCGAGTTCAGCGAGTAGCAGGTCGGCTATGGCATTGTTATTATTGGCGAAAGGAGTTTCCATAACGCTACGGTTGCCGCTGCGTTCAAATTCCATATAATCAGTAGCTTTCACAACCTGCCATTGATAATTCAACTGCTTCTCTCCGCGAAGGATACATTCATTCTTGAAAGAGCCTAAAAAAGTGTCCCATCCGGTTCGGTCGGTATAAGCAGGATAAGTGACCCATTGTTGATTTAATATAAGCACTTCCTGCAAACTGCTTACGTTGGCCTGTTTTTGAAGATAGTTCCGTTCTGTATAGCTGAGAGCTTTTACAGTACAGCATAGCAAGAGAGTGAATATTAATAATTTCTTCATCGTAATAAAATTAAGATTTTAACGTAGGCAAAGTAACACAATTTATTGCTATTTTATCTTACTAAATGGTTCTTAATGCTATATAATTTTTCTATTTTAGTTGGATATTTGAGGGAATCAACCTTCAAAAGAGGAAAAAATGATAAAAGAGTCTGTTTAGAACTTTCTTTTCAGATGGAATAGAGGGCGTGTGTCTAAACTCACCACAGAGGACACTGAGTAACACAAAATGAATTCTAAGTCATTGATTATCCATGTTGATAATCTGTGATAATCCGTGTAATCTGTGGTGAAAAGAGTTTTTGACACAGCCCTTTGGTTTATAAGAATCAGTAGCTTAAACGTATTTGTTTAATTCCAGCCCGAATTCTGGGTCAGGGATTTGTTCATATCAGTTTCATGTTTTGGGATTGGCCATACATAATATTGGTCTCCTCCCCATGTGTAAGGATAGGTGATAGTCCCCCATACATCTTTCATCCCGGCTGTACCATCAGCATTATTAAATTTACTTTCTTTCCATGTTTTCCAACGGAGTTCTTCGTAAAAGTCAACTCCTTCACCTGCTGTTTCCCAGCGGAATTCATTCTGGATACGAACGCGCATATCTTCCTGTCCCTGAACCATAGTGGCAGTATTGCTGTTCAACAGTGCAACACCGGCACGTTGGCGTACTTTATTCAGCCATTCGATGGCCTCATCGGTTTTACCCTGCTCATTCAATGCTTCTGCCAATCCTATGACGACAGTTGCGTAGCGGATAATTGGCAGGTCAATCGGAGATTGTTCACGATTGGTCATCTCACTTGAACCTTCAGCAACAAATTTGCGGAACAAATAGTATAAATGGCTCTGAGTGTCAGTACGTAAGTCATAAGGATAATCGGTGTCAGCACCATAGTAGGGCCAGCGTGAAGTGAAGGTGTGGTCTACACTGTTTCCCGAACCGTCATATGTAGCATATGGAGTGATGACAGTTTGGGCTAAACGAGGATCGCGGCTGTCATAAGCAGCTTTGATACGAGCCTCGTTTCCTGCCGGGAGATATAATGCTTTTGCCTTGTCACTCAACTTCTCCAGACGTCCGTCTACTTTGGCTTTTATTTTTTTTACCATGTCGTCTAATGCCTCTTCCGTGCCGTCAAAGCCGATTTCGCGATACTGTGCTTTTACTGTTGCCGGATCGGTATTACGCAAGAAGAATACTTCACGGTCTTTAATATCTAAGCTTGAGAATCCCGGAATGTATTCATCCCAGTTAAATTTACTGCCGTCTATATTTTCGTAGGTTTCTACAAAATCCACACTGGCTAACATAGTGTTCCAGCAAGAACCAAATGTAGTACGACCACCATAACGGAAGCTCATGGAATTTCCGTAAGTGCTACCATTATTATCGATACACTGCAAAGAGAAGATAGCTTCATCACTCTGTTCATTAGCTTCTTTGAAGAGTTGCTTGTACCCATCCTGAAATAATGAATGTCCCAATTCACCTACTTTACGGAAATCTGCTTCCGCTTTGCTCCATTCTTTGGTCCATAGATAGATTTTTCCACGTAATGCATAAGCCACTGATTTGGTGACATGACCCCATTCTGCTTTACCGGCAGCGATACGGTCGGGAAAATTCGGATCATTTATTGCGTCGGTTAAATCTTGTATGCAGAAATTCCATATATTCTCTTCGCTTTCACGTGGTTTGTCTGCCTGATCAAGTTCCATAGGCGTATTATAATAAGGAACACCCCTGAAAACTGCATTCAGTTTGTAATAATAAAATGCACGCAATACTTTTGCTTCGGATAATAATTTACCTTTTACGCTTTCACTTATCGGTGCGTCGGGTAGATGTACAATGGCATCATTGGCACGGTAGATACCTGCATAATGTTGTTTCCAATAGTCTGAGAATATTCCGGAACCGATGGAAGCTGTACCGGCCAGTAGCGGATAATCGTTGTCACGGCAGGTTGCTCCCACGCTGAATGCCTCCATTAGATAAGCCTCTTTTGCTACATAACCTTCGCGCAGGGTAGCGTAGATAGATGCTACTCCCATAGTACAAAAGTTTTCGTTGCTCCACATACTGCCCGATGATGCTTTATCATATGGCTTTGTGTCCAGTAAATCTCCTTGGCAACTGCTTATAGCAATTGCTGTGGCTGTTAATATGAATAATTTATTTAATAGTTTCATAAGATTTCAAGATTTATTTAGAATGTTATATTGGCGCCTATTGCAATTGTCCTAAACGGAGAATAGCCCATACCGGTAGCAGATTCCGGGTCTTGGCCTTCAAATCCGGTAATTGTCAGCAGATTTTCAGCTGAAACATAAATACGTGCATTTTGCATAGCAATTTTTGAAACCCAGTTTTTCGGTAGAGTATAGCCTAGAGACAGGTTCTTCAATTTAATGTAATCACCTTTGTACAGCCATAAGGTTGTATTGCCATGACGATTTTGTACATAGCCGTCTATATAAGCCATACGTGGATATTTTGCGTTGATGTTGGTACGTGGATCATCCGGATTTTCGGGATTGTAGAAATAATGATTTTCAGCAACCCGTTGTGCGATAGTACTACCCCATTCAGTAGATGCGGCGTTGTATCCTGTGGTTGCCCCCCAATATATGCTGAATCCGGCAGCTCCTGCCCATACCATAGAGAGGTCGAATCCTTTCCATGCGGCAGAGGCCTGAAAACCGAAATTGTATTTAGGCTTATTGGAAGTTTTTTGGAAAGTATAGTCATTATCATCGCCATATACTCCATTATTATTGGAGTCGGCATAGATGTAATCACCATACCAGATCTTGTTTTTAGCAACCGTTTTCCCCGGTTGAAATTCATATCCGGCTGCGATCATATCTTTCACCCATGCCATATCTTTTTCTGTACGGATCATACCGGTCTTAGGTCCTCCTTGAGGGTTTACGCTGCCATCTGCATTGTAGTAAGAGCCATTGCCATGATAAACGTTCCGTAAATAGTATTCGTTCATCATGCGGCCTTCAACAATGGGTGTTGTGCCACCACTGGACACTTTACCGATATTATCTTCCCATTTACCACCGGTCAGTTTGTTATTCGGATCTTCTACCCATGTTCTTTCATAAGTGCCGTTATAGGCATCGATATTGCTTTTGTTGTATGAGAAGTTACCGTTAATGGAGTAGCTTACCCCTCCTATGTTATCACGCCATCCCAGTGATAACTCGACTCCCTTATTGCTCACTTTGGCGAGGTTCTGACGGGGGGCAGTCATTGTTCCGAATACATAAGGAATAGTCGGGCGGTATAAGATACCGTCAGTTTTCTTTTGATACAGGTCGGCACTTATGCTCAGACGGTTCTTTAATAAATTAACATCAATACCAAAGTTGACAGAGGTGGTAGATTCCCATTTCAGTAAGCTATTGGCGATGGCACCCATATACAATGCAGAATTTAAGGCATTTCCAAATACTGCGTTGGTGGTACTGTATACCGACATGTATTCGTAGTTACCAATTTCAGAGTTACCTAATTTACCCCAGGATGCACGGACTTTCAGGTTATCCAGCCAGGTACGGGTATTTTCCATGAAGCTTTCTTCTGAGATACGCCATGCACCTGATAAGGAAGGGAAGAATCCCCAACGATGATCTTTGTGGAAACGTGAGGAGCCGTCATAACGGAAATTTGCCTCAAATAAATACCGGGAATTATATGCATAGTTCACGCGTCCAAATACAGAACGTGTGGCATAATCCTGGGTTGCACCTTTGGTACTTGTCATTTCGGTTGCTTCATCAAACTGGTTCAGTGATTCGTCGATCAAACCTTTCTTTGCGGCATCTACAGTATAGTAATTCTTATAGAATTCCTGATAGCCTAACAGCGCGGATACATCGTGTTTCTGAGCAAATGTATGATGGTAGTTTAACAGGTTTTCCAATGTATAAGAGTAATTGGACTCATAACCGAAACTTGTGCTTAATTGAGAAGGAGGAGTGATACCATCGACAATTACCCCGTCACTGAAACGTGTCTGATAAGCAGGTACCCCCCATTGACGGGTTTCGTAGATGTAACGGTTGTAATTGAAATTGAAATCCCAGCTTAAATCTTTAAAGAACTTGACCTTGCTAAATAGGGTCGTGTTGAAACGGTTGTAGCGTTTGAAGCCATCATTCCGTGCCAGTTTATATAGTGGGTTATTGGCTGTTGCACGTTCGTCCGGACATTCCGGGTAGCCGAAACTTCCGTTCCATTCGGGATAAGTACCGGCTGTAGATTGTCGGAGGAAAGTATTGGCATTGCTAAAGTCACCCACTTCACGATCCATTTGTGAAGCATAAGTACGCGTACCTAAAGTCAACCATTGAGTTGGATTGGCTTCAATATTGGCACGTACAGAATAGGTCTTGTTGGCTGTATTGTCTACAATACCTTCATTATCCTGATAGCGGGCTGACAATAGGAAACGAATTTTGTTAGATCCTCCTGAGACTGAAAGGTTATGTTCGTGTATCATACCTCCTGAGTATAATTCTTTCAGCCAGTTGGTATTTGGGTATGCGATGTAATTAGGAACACCGTTTTCATTTACTCCATTGGGATCTTTTGATTTCTCTCTCCACAAATCGATATACTTTTGGTCAAAAAGAGTACCGGAGCCAACATTTTCGCAAGATTCGTTCATTAATTCCATATAATCCGCATAGTTACTCATCGTTTCGATCATGCGTGTCGGGCTGTTGAAAGAGATGCGTCCACTATAGTTTACCTGTATTTTGTCTCGATCACCGCTTTTTGTTGTGACTAAGATGACTCCATTGGCAGCACGGGCACCATAAATAGCACAGGAAGCTGCATCTTTTAGAATAGAGATATTTTCTATGTCCTGAGGGTTAATAGCATTCAATGAACCTTCCATACCATCTATGATAATCAAAGGTGAGGCATTATTCATTGTACCGTTACCACGTACCCGTAAGGTTGTGTTATCTTCTCCCGGCATTGCCGAGCCTGAACTGGCTTGAAGTCCCGGACTTAGACCGGCTAATGCCGAAGATACTGTCGTAATGGGGCGTGATTTAGTTTGTTCTTCAAAATCAACGGAAGATACGGCACCTGTTAAATTGGCCTTTTTCTGTGTGCCATATCCAACTACTACTACCTCATCGAGTGTTTTGCTGTCTTCTTCCAATTGGATGTTGAAAGACACCTGGTTGCCACTTACTTTGACTTCTTTATTAAGATAGCCGATGTAAGAGATTTGCAGTGTTGCGTTGGACGGTACTTCGAGACTAAATTCTCCGTTCAGGTTTGTGATGACGCCAATAGTTTTATTACCTTTCACAATGACGTTGGCTCCGATAATCGGTTCTCCATTTGCATCTTTTACAATACCTTTAACCGTTCTGCGCTGTTGGGGGACTGCTGTGATCGCATCTCCGTTTTCAACTGTCTCTTGTGAAGAAACAGCCCAAGCGCTACCGCTTAAAAGCATTATTAACGATGTACTTACAAGTACCCTTTTAGAAGATAAGGGTAGCAAATGTAATTTGCTTTTTCTCATAATACTTTAGATTGAGTTAATAAAAGTGTTAAATACACCACAAAACTACGGTAACTGATCTGATCCGATGTGATACTTTTATTCTCAATAAGGACACTAATTATTCATAGTCAATTTGGAGTCTGCCTTAATCCGTATTTCCTATATGGCTTTTATGTACAAAATTTTGCGATAGGATACTTAATTAGATAGAAATATTGGACATAATTTGTTCTTTTTCATTATCCGTATACTATTAAACTTTACAAAATATGAATAACATGGTTGAACTATGTTGTGGAAGAGACCCCTCTATGCTATTTTTGTTCGCAATATAGGCACTAATTGTTCTTAACTAAGTAGAAGTTCCAGAAGAACTTTGGCGATGTCGCTGGAGAAAGAACGTATTGAAAAGGAACATATTGAAGAGATGAACCAAGCTAAACTACGATTCTTTACCAATGTGAGCCATGAGTTTCGTACTCCTTTAACTCTTATTATAAGTCAGGTAGAGCTTATGTTACAAAAGAATACGATACCTCCATCTTTGCATAATAGTATTTTCAGGATAAGGAAGCATGCCCAACAAATGAAACTTCTAATTTCAGAATTGCTTGACTTTCGGAAATTCGATCAGAACTATATCCAATTAAAACTATCGGAACAAAGTCTGAATACATTTTTAGAAGAAGTCTATCTTTCTTTCTCTGCTTATGCCTCTCTGAAGTCCATTTCTTACCATCTGAAACTGTTGGAGCAGGATATATCTATTTGGATAGATGACTGGCAAATGCGAAAAGTTTTGTTTAATTTGCTTTCGAACGCATTTAAACATGTTCCGGATAAAGGAGAAATAAGCATATTAACCTCTACCACACCGGATCAGGTTGTTATTGCAGTTAAGGATTCCGGGAATGGCATTAGTAAAGAAGAACAGGAACGGATATTCGATCGTTTTTATCAGGCGGACAATCGGAATAAAGCGCTTCATGTTGGCACTGGTATCGGACTCGCATTAACGAAAAGTATCATTCAGCTACATCATGGTACAATTGAGGTAGAAAGTGAGTCAAATGAAGGCAGCTGTTTTATTGTAAAGTTACCTAAAACCCGTGATTGTTTTGAAAAGGATACTGAAGTCGTTTTTCTGGAATCTCCAGAAAAGGAACCTATGGTACAAGAGAATACCATACCGGATGAGAATTTTATGAAAAAGGATGATTTTACATTCAAAACTCCCTTGATAGATGAACGGGAAGAGAAACGGAAAGTATTATTGGTAGAAGATAATATGGAGCTTTTGCAGGTACTCAAAGAAATATTTTCACCACTTTATCAGGTGGTGACGGCCGCTAATGGCGAGGAGGGATTAAAACAGGTCTTTGCAGAAGTGCCCGATTTGATAGTGAGCGATGTTATGATGCCGGTAATGACAGGAACGGAAATGTGTCTGAAAATAAAGAATAACATAAGCTTGTGCCATATTCCGGTTGTGTTGTTAACAGCACTTGACACTGTAGATCAAAATATAGAAGGGCTACGTCGTGGAGCAGACGATTATATCACCAAGCCTTTCAATGCAAAAATCTTAATAACCCGCTGCAATAATTTGATTCGTAACCGCTTGTTGATGCAAAGCCGTTTTGCCAAAGATCAGATTTTAGAAATCAACCTGTTGGCAGCTAATCCAATAGATAAAGGCTTCTTGGATAGAGTCATTAAGGTAGTAGATAAACATATTGATAATGAGGATTTTGATATTGGTATGTTATGTCAGGAACTTGGAATGGGGCGAACATTGTTGCACACCAAATTTAAAGCATTGACAGGGATGACACCCAATGAATTTATTCTAAATCACCGGTTGAAAATAGCATCGCTGATGTTAAAGAACGAACCTTATTTACAGGTAGCAGAAATATCCGATAGATTAGGTTTCGGTTCTCCACGCTATTTCAGCCGTTGTTTTAAAAATCAATATAACGTTACTCCGATGGAATATCGCAAAGGAGCTAAACAGGAAAATCTTAAATGACCTAAGGCGGATACCAGATAAGGGGAATAACATCTGAAAGTAAATTCATGCTCGTAAAGAAGACTATTTAATCAATATGGACTCATGGTCTATTTAAATAGCTGGATTAAAAAGAATCTGATGATAGGTAAGAGAAGAGAGGCTTTGCCGTAATATCGCCAAAGTTCTTCTGGAACTTTTTTCGCGCCAGATAAAATAGGTCACTGAAATGCTGATAGTGATGTAACTGAGCCATGCCCACCAAGTAAGGTACCATGGGGTACTGATATGTATTTGTAATAAGATCTCCTGTGCTTTGCGCATTTTCAGGGAGTTCCCTTTTTGCCGTACGTGTAACACGTAGTCTCCAGGATCCAGATTGGTGTATTTCAGGCTTGTTTGTGAGGTGAGTGACCATTGTTTGTCAAAACCTTCTAACTGATACTCATACCAAGTATTATTCAGTATATCCACATAGTTGGAAGAAGCAAACTCAATAGTCAGGTTATTTTGGGTGGCATTTAGATTTATTTCCCGGACAAAAGGGAGCCCTTCTGTCAGTATACGACTTTTGTCATCCGGACTTATCCGTGCGTTGTTGACGGATAAACTTGAAAAATAGAGCTTAGGTTTGGGATATTCTTTGTTCAGGTCTTTTTCCAGAAAAGAACTAAGCCCTCCTGTACCTCCGATAAATATAGTATGGTCACTACACATCCATACACCACAACCATTAATGATGGATGAAAGGGACAGTCCGTTATCCAGTTCAATGGAACGGAATGATTCGGTGGTTGGATTAAACAGTGTGATACCCCGATCACTTGTGATGAGTATGTTGTCTGTCGAAGTCTGTAGAAGATTATAGCAATAATTACTGAGTAATTGGTTCTGCTCGGGAGTATAGTTGATGCAGGTCTGAGTTTGTTCGTTATAACAAAAAAGTCCTGAACCTAAAGTGGCGATATAAAGATATTGATTGTTACCTTTCAAAATCTTGCTGATGCCGAACTGTCCAATGGATGCAGGCAGACTGAATGATTTGACTTCTTCAGGGTGTTTCAGATTTATACTATATAAGTTAGTACCTGCCGACAACCAGAGAAAACCTTTGGGATCAATGGTGAAAGTTTGATAGTAATATCCGTCATAAAGCAAGCGGAATTCATTTGTATCGGGATTCATGGAAAAAACTCCGTTACGAGCGGAAACGATTAACTGGTCGTTATAGAAAGATACTTGGAAGATAACATCATTGGGCTCTTTGAGGCCTTTCGTGGAATGATTGAGGTAGTTGTAAAAACGTCCGGTCTTGCGGTCGAACCGGGAGAGTCCTCCCATATGTGTACCGATATATAAGCAGTCTCTTTTAGGGTCGTAACAAATACTTTTCAGATTATTGTGGGGCAGTGAGTTGGGGCCTCCGGCAGTGTAAGTGGTGAAATGTCCCGCTTGTCGGTCTAAGCATGCCAATCCACCACCATCGGTGCATATCCATAGGTGGTGATCTTTGTCCTCGGTCATAGCCCCGGCGAACGGGTAGTTGAGACAGTCGCTACGATCGGGATTATAAGTGTAGTAATTGAATGCGTTGTTATCTGGGTTAAAGTAGTTGACTCCTCCATAATAACTACCTATCCAGATAGTGCCTTGTACATCCTGATAGAGTGAAAATATAGAAGAATGGCTGAGTCCTCCCGGGCGTTGTTCTTGCTTGATGAGGCTGTAGGTTTGGGTGCTTGGATCATATTTTTGTAAACCGTCGAAGGTACCGAACCAGATGTTTCCTTGCTGATCTTCTACAAATTCACGTATTTGTTCGCTGGAAATGCCGTTTGGTGATGAGGGGTCATAAGGAATGCGGTTGATTCGTCCGTTCCGGTTGATACGGTATAGCCCTTGTGTACGGCAGCCTACCCAAAGTTCCTGACAGGAGCTTTGAAAAATACGATAAACATCTACTTTAGGGATCAGGCATTGAACCCTCCCTTTGTTTTCCGTGGTATATAGACCTTCTTTGGCACCGATATAAAACCTGTTGCCATTTATTGTCAGATAGTTGATGGATGATATACCTGTTTTTAATTGAAAGTCTAATTGATTGTTTTGGGGGTTGTATCGGAAAATAGAGTCGTGTCCGGCACACCATATCTCACCGGCATGAGATGTTAGAGCATAGACAGATCCTTGACGTAGACGTTCGAAAGTCTCTTTACGAATATCGTATTTCAGTAAAGCATGGTCAACAATCAGAAACACATCTCCGTTTTGACTCCCTGTAATGGCACTAACCTCATTCCCTATCAGGATTTTCTGATCCGGTCGATTTCCGTTTTGTATCCATGCCTTATAAACGGCCATCTTATTACTATTGTAGATGTTGACTCCTTCACGTGTACCAAACCACATTCTACCCAGCTTATCTTGATAGATAGCCATAACGGACGATTGCGAAAGACCTTCTTCTCTACCTATGTGCTTAAAATATCCGGCGTAAGATAATTGAACGATGAAAATACCGATCAAAGAAAAGGCTAATTTATGTCTATTCATAGTTATTCCGTATTTATAAACGCAAATATATAAATAACAGATAGATTTAGTATATCAACTCTATGAAAAAAGTATATAAACAGAAATAAACCTCCCTGCTATGCAACAGATAGGGAGGCTTGTGGAGGAAATCGTAATTTTATCGGATGCTTTCCAGTATTTTCGGTTTCAGGATAGCAGTCCACAGATCGTAACCGTTCTGATTCATGTGCAATCCGTCCTGTTTGAAGATGTCTTTTCTTAGCTTTCCATTGTTGTCGTATAGACAGGAGGCTACGTCAATATAAGTGAGTCCCTCTCTCTTCGAAGCATATTCCTGAAGCAAAGCATTTATGATTTCATGCTTCGGAATCATCTCTTTGCGTGCGAGTGAAGGCTTATAGGAGAGAATAAATATCGGAATATCCGGATAGTCCCGTTGCAGGCGATTGGTCAGCAAGCGGAAGAAGTCGAATGTCTCGCCTACAGTCAGGTCCTCGGGAGTGCCTGCGAGGTCATTTTCTACGTAAATCACAATACTGCGGGGGTGATATCCCCGGGCGATTACATCATAATTGTAGAGCATATCCCGGAGCGCGGCACCTCCGTACGAACGCCGGAGAATCTTTAGCGGAGCCATGTCCCGATAGATATTATCCCACAAGTTAATGGAAGAACTGCCTAGAAAGAGTACGTCACAGGAGGTATCCTTCAGCATTTGGTTTTCTGTTTGGTATCGGTCTATTTCACTTTGATACCGGGTTATCCATTTCGTGGGGTCGGTGTGTCGGACGGGAAGATATCCGATGAAGCGTACTGAATCCTGTGGCGTCTGTGCCTCTGCCGGAATGCTATTCCAGCAGAGGAGAACTGTGCATAAAGCGATAAGTATTGATTTTATCATTTATTTTTTTACATTGAATCCCAGTTTCTTTAATCCGTTTTGTACATCGGGATGGCTCATGAAGAGTTTCCACAATAGTCCTGTCCGGTAGTTTTCTATCATTACGGCTATCGGGCCTTGGTCGATGGCCAGATATCGCTTCGGATACCAATCGGCAGTTTCGCTGAAAGCGTCATAGAATCCGTAAGGACCGAATACTTTGTCTCCCATTTCGTACAGGTGATGCATTACTTGCAGTGACTGATCCGGTGTGTAGACAATAGAAGAGAGAGCGGCAGTGGGAGAGATGACTCCCCGGTCGTCACGTTCCAATGGTCCATGAGCAGCATATCCGTCCACGGAATAACTGGCGGTCAGTCCCCAACAGTCTGGTCCGTAGCCTTTGTAGTGCTTCGGGTTGCGAATGCAGTATTCACGGTTTACCAGTGTGAGATTTCGCATTTCGTTAAAATAGCTCGGACAATACTCGTCTTTCAGCCCCACCGGATCGAGTCCGAGGAAAGAGTATTGTGCCCAAAATAACGGACCCGCTTCTCCACCCTGATAGCGGAGGTGCAGTTCGATGCCTTCTACCTTGTGGGGTGAAACGATGGCTCCGTTTTGTGCCCATCCTTCATGATAGACTGCTGCCGGTACTCCATGGGTAGGAGAAGCAGCGGCAAGGATATACATAATCAGACATTCATTGTAGCCATGTACCGGGAAATTCATTTCCCAGCCATATTCGGGACTCCAATGCCAATACAGCACATTCTGTCCGCCATGGCGGTACCAGTTCCAGTCCACTTCCCGCCACAACTTGTCTATACGTCCGGCAAGTTTTTTTTCTTCCGCCGAGCCTTCTGCATAATATTGGTGTACGGCCAGCAGACCTTGCATCAGGAAGGCTGTCTCTACCAGGTCGCCTCCGTTATCCTTTTGTCCGAAAGGCTGTACATGTCCCGTCTCTCCGTTCCACCAATGCGGATATGCACCTTTAAAGCGGTCGGCTTTCTCCAGAAAACCGACTATTTTCTCCATACGCCGTAAGCCTTCTTCCCGGCTGACGTATCCCCGATCAATACCGGCCAGGATAGCCATAATGCCGAAGCCGCTGCCTCCTGAGGTAACAATCTCCGGCCCTCCTGCCGGGTATTCGCCATCCATGTGATAGCGCTCGCGTGCCAGTCCGCTATTAGGTTCGGCAGCATCCCAGAAGTAGTTGAAGGTTCGTCGCTGGACGGTATCCATCAGAGCGTCATCTGTCAGTGATGTGGCAGACGAGGGCTTTTCTTTTGGCTTGCATGCTACAAAAAGAAAAAGAGCGAAGAGGACGAAGAGGAGCTTGCTGTTGTGAGTGACAAGTTGGATATTCATAATGATTTCTTGTTTATAATGGTTTTTGTTTCACCACAGAGTAACACGGGGTTTCACTGAATTTTAATCTTTTGTTTATAGCATATTAAGAGAAAATCATCTCTGTGGAACTCTGTGTGACTCTGTGGTGAATCTTATTCTTTTCTATTCCCTTGTGTATCCGGTTCAACGCAGCGTAAACCGTGCTGTTTTCACATTCCGGCTATCCGGGCCTATCATCACGTCGAAATCGCCCGGCTCAGCTACAAACTTCAAGTCGGCATTGTAAAACTTCAACATTTCCGGAGCTATTGTAAAGCGGACGGTTCTTGATTCATTCGGTTGCAGATAGATCTTTTCAAATCCTTTCAGTTCCTTGACCGGACGGGTGATACTGCCCACCAAGTCACGGATGTAGAGTTGCACCACTTCACTGCCGGCACGGTCTCCGGTATTAGTTACGGTGACGGAGGCTACCAGTTCATTGTCCATTTCGATAGACGAACGGTCCAATGTGATGTCACTGAATCGGAAGGTCGTATACGACAGTCCGTATCCGAACGGATAGAGAGCATCATTGTCCACGTCAAGATAGTTACTGCGGAATTTCTCGAACCATTTGCCCTCTTTCAGCGGTCGTCCGGTATTCTTGTGTGCATAATAAAGTGGGATCTGTCCTACACTTTTCGGGAAAGTCATGGTCAGTTTTCCGCCCGGGTTGACTGCACCGAACAATACGTCTCCGATAGCCGGACCGGCTTCCGAACCCCCGAACCATACGTTCAGGATGGCAGGGACATGCTCCTGTTCCCAATTGAGTACCAGCGGACGTCCCGTAAACAGTACGAGAACTACGGGCTTTCCTGTTTTCAGCAAAGCCTCCAGCAGAGTGTGCTGTACATCCGGCAGATTGAGGTTGGTGCGGCTACTGCTTTCACCGCTCATCTCCGACGATTCACCCAATGCGGCAACAATCACGTCCGCTTGTGAAGCTATTTTCAGCGCTTCGTCCAGCAGTTGTTGATCGGTGCGGTTATCGCGGTTCAGCGAACGGCCGAACATGGTTGCCCTCTCTTCATAAGCAGCATCACCGATCAGGTTACTGCCTTTGGCATAAAGTATTTTTCCCTGATTGCCCACCCATTCGGTCAAACCTTCTACCAGAGAAGGACTTTTGTCCAGTACGGCAGCTACGCTCCATGTGCCCGGCATATTCGAACGGGTGTTGGCCAAAGGGCCGATCACTGCAATAGTACCGGTAGGAGAGAGAGGAAGTACAGGTGCGAGGGTAGGTGAAAGTCCTTCATTTTTCAGTAGCACGAAGCTTTCTCCCGCAATTTTCCGGGCTGCGGCACGGTGCTCTTTTGTGAAGATGTCACGTGCCGGACGTTTCAGGTCGCAGTATTTATAGGGATTGTCAAACAACCCCAGTTTGTATTTGGCTTCCAGGATGCGGCGACAAGCTGTGTTGACTGTTTCGACCGATACCTTGCCTTCTTCGACAGACTTCTTCAATGTACCGATGAAACCTTCACTGACCATGTCCATATCTACTCCGGCATTGATGGCCCGTGCCGACACGGTTTGCAGGTCGCCGATTCCGTGTTCTATCATTTCGGAGATTCCGGTGAAGTCTGTTACCACGAAACCATTAAATCCCCATGCACCGCGCAACACATCGGTCATCAGCCATTTATTGGCTGTTGCCGGCACACCTTCCACTTCGTTGAAAGAAGCCATTACACTACCTGCTCCGGCTTCTACACCGGCCTGATAGGGGAGCATATAATCGTTGAACATCCGTTGGCGGCTCATGTCTACGGTGTTATAATCCCGTCCTGCCTCGGCTGCCCCATACAGAGCAAAGTGCTTGATGCAGGCCATGATTTCATCATTGCGACTCATATCTTTTCCCTGGTATCCACGTACCATGGCCCGGGCTATCAGTGCACCGAGGAAGGGATCTTCGCCCGAACCTTCGGATACCCGTCCCCAACGGGGGTCACGGCTGATGTCCACCATCGGACTAAAGGTCCACGAAATGCCGTCGGCACTGGCTTCAACGGCGGCGATGCGTGCCGATTCTTCGATAGCCGGAATGTCCCATGTACACGAAAGTCCCAAGGGAATAGGGAAAATGGTCTCGTATCCGTGAATTACGTCCATCCCAAAGAGCAGAGGGATACCCAGCCGGGAGTTCTCTACGGCCAGACGCTGTACGTCACGAATTTTATCCACCCCTTTCAGGTTGAACAATCCGCCTACTTCACCTCGCTTTATCTTGGCGGCGATGTCGCTGCTTTTAGCTTGTCCGGTGGTGATTTCACCAGTTACCGGCAGGGCTGACCTATTTTCTCTTCCAGGGTCATCCGTTTCAGCAGATTGTCGAGGAAACGGTCCATATCCTGAGGAGGTTTTTGCGCTTGCAGCCCCAACGGGAGTAAAAGTGCAAGCAGAATGAGTAAAGAATATTTCTTGTTCATAACTGTATATGTTTTTTTACTTCACCACAGAGGGCACAGAGTTTTAATCTCTACGGGATATATAAATCTCTGTGGGACTCTGTGTTACTCTGTGGTGTGCTCGTAATAATCCGGGTTCTGTACCAGTACGCCTTTTGATTTATCTATTTCGTCCTGCGGAAGCGGTAGCAGGGCATTCTTGGGTTGATAACCCGTTTTGCCTGCAGCATGGAGCACTTGCGAAGCGATGCCCCAGCGTACCAGGTCGTAGAAACGTCCCGATTCCAGTCCCAGTTCTACCCGTCGTTCGTGGCAGATGGCATCACGCAGCACGGTCTGATCTAATGAAGTCACTTTAGGCAGAATGTCCGGGTTGTTGCCACGGGCGCGGGCTCGTACCATTTCCAGATAGTTGGAAGCTTCACCTGTTTTACCCAATTCATTGGCCGACTCGGCAGCCATCAGCACCACGTCACCATAGCGGATAATGCGGATATTTACCCAAAAGCCGTGCCGGGTAAACTCTTCACGGAGTGCCGGGTTGGTATAAGCTTTCTTGTTAAAATAAGTACCGTCGGCTTGAGATACCGGAGACTCTCCATAAGGTTTGTTGGTATTCTCGGGAGTGATCGGATCAGTATCCGAACGACGGAAGTAAAGCAGCGTAGCATCTTTGCGGGGGTCGCCCGGTTCGAACGCTTCACCCATCAGCTCGGTTCCCATGTGCCATCCCCAGCCGAGGTCCCATTGGCCGGAACCGCGTACACCTTGTACTTCGCAGAACTGGCTGCCGATTTTATCGCTTGCGGGCAAAGCGGCAGTAGATGCGCATTGCAACTCGAATACCGACTCACTGCTGTTCTCGCCTTCATCGGTGAAGATGACATCATAAGGAGTATTCAGATTGTATTGCCCTGAATTCATTACATCGGTCGCAGCGGTATACATGTTCTGCCAGTCATTGCGCATCATGTACGTACGGGCATGCAGTGCACGGGCGCTTCCCCAGGTGAGTCGTCCCAGATAAGCGGACTGCCATTGACGGGGTAAAAGCCCTTCGGCTTGTGTCAGGTCGGAGTCAATCTGTTTGTAAATTTCTTCGGCGGTGGTCTTCGGCACGTTTGCTTCCGAGGCGTCGTTCACCTTGAAAGTGACCAGTGGCACTTCGCCGAATGCACGAACTAGGTTGAAGTAACAATAAGCACGGAAGAAAAGGGCTTCACCCTTGTTACGAAGGTCGTTCTCCTCCGTCAGGTTACCTTTCTCAATCGTCTCTATAACATCGTTACACTGGTAGATGACGGCGTAATTCTGACTCCAGTAGGCTTTTATCAGTCCGTTGCTGGCGTTGTACTGAAAATCATCGTACATCGCAGCCTGATCGGCCCCGTCACTGGCGGTACTTCCTTTTTCCGAATCTTCCGAACGGAAATATTCGATGGCAAAGGCGGGGATACCGGCGGTGATGTTATAATTACGCATCATGGTGTAAATGTTGAAGACCTTTCCTTCGGCAAGTGCTCCGGGATTATCGTCTTCGGTAAACTGTCCCTGTGGGTGACGGTCCAGAAAATCGTTGCAACTGCTGAAGCTCAGAGCCGATACAGCTAATGCAATGGGTAGAATGTATTTATTTAGTTTCATACTCTGCTTCGTTAAAATGTTAAGTTAATACCAAATGTATAGACTGCCGGTACCGGATATGTCCCGTTGTCCACTCCGAAAGCAATGGCCGACCCACCGATTTCCGGTGTGTAACCTGTGTTGTGCTTCCATGTCTTCAGGTTCTGTATGTTGACGTAAACCTTCAGGGCCTGCATACGTATCTTTGACAGCAAAGTTTTGTCGAAACTGTAGGCCAGTTGCAGGTTACGGATGCGGAAGAAGCTTCCGTCTTCGATGAAGTATTCGGAGTTCTCGCTGTTGATGGCGTGCTTCGTATTCAGCAGGGGTTGTGTGTTCGAAGTGCCTTCTCCGTGCCAGCGGTCGAGACGTTGTTCCATATAGTTGAACTGCGCCCAATTATAGTTGTCCCACGTACGATAGATCTGGTTGCCGCCTTGTCCCATCATTTCCATGCTGAGTTCCCAGTTCTTGTATGAAAGTCCGAGGCTGATGCCATAGGTTACGTCCGGAGTCGGATCACCGATTTTTGTACGGTCGTCCGGTGTGATTTTTCCGTCTCCGTTTACATCGGCAAACTTCAGGTCACCCGGAGTGACGGTTGCCAGTGTGTTCACCGGAGAAGCATCGATTTCAGCTTGGTTTTGGTAAACACCGGCTACTTTATAGCCATAGAAATAACCGATCGGGTAGCCTGCCATTGTATAGCTTTGGCTCTTATCGCCTGCGATGATGGAGTACCCATCCTGTACCAGACTTTTCACTTTGTTGCTGATGGTAGTCAGGTTTGCACTGACAGAGTATCCCCAGTCACCGATCTGATCTCTCCAGGAAGCCATCAGTTCGACACCTTTGTTCTCAATCTCTCCAAGATTGCCGATGCCCGGTACGGTTCCCGACAGACCCGGTACGGTGGCGAGCAGGTCCTTGGTATTCTTCTTATAGTATACTCCTTCGAAATGGAAACGGTTACGGAACATATTGGTTTCAAAACCGGTTTCCCATGCTTCTACTTTCTCCCAACGGAGACGTGGGTTGGGCAGATAAGCCAGTTGGTAGCCCGGATAGATGATAGCCGGTTTGCCGAATACGGCAGCAAAAGCATTCTCCAACAGAGGTTCTGCCGGATAAGCCTTATCCATATTCTGGTTTCCCAGTGTACCCCACGAACCTTTCAGTTTCAACATGTCCAGCCACGTGATATCTTTCATAAATTCTTCTTCGGTCATCAACCATCCGGCACCTATGGAGTAGAAATTCTGCCACTGGTTGCCGGTATATGCGAAAGCTGAAGAACCGTCGCGGCGGAACGAACCGTTGAACAGATATTTACCTTTATAGTTGTAGATGATACGTGCCAGCATAGATACGGTGGTGCGCTCCCATTGTGTACTTCCGTTGGTGGCGGTAGCCAGGTCGCCGATGCTGACGAACCATTTATCGGGATTGTTCGGAATCACCAGTCCGATGCCCTGTCCGCGGGAAGCATCCAGTCCGCTGAGCGAATTATAATAGGTTGTGAAGCCGGCGGTGGCAGTCAGGTTATGTGTACCGTCGGCAAAACTGTTTTGGTAAGTCAACAGATAGTCACTCTGAACCTTGGTTTCGTTTTGCTTGTTCTGGCTCACTTCTGTTTTTCCGTTTCCGAGCGTAGCAACGTTCCCGGCCACGGTTGCGTCATATACCTTGATAATCGGTTTGTAAGTCCGGCTGTCATTGGTGGCATAGTCCATAGAGAACATTGCCTTAAAAGTGAAGTGCTTCAGGAAATCTACTTCACCATAGATGCTTCCAGATGCCCGGTAATTGACCGTACGGGTAGTGTTGGCACGCAGATTGACGTCTACCATCGGATTATTCATCTGTGCTTTCTGGAATTCCGGCAATGAAGTATATAGTCCGTATTCTTCGTTATATACCGGAGCCACCGGAGTGGTACGGATAGCGTTCAGAACCGTTTTGCTGTCGGCCGGCAGCATGCGTGCTCCGTTGAATTGGAAGCCTACTTTGATGTCTTTGGTAATCTTATAATCATTACTTGCATTGATGGTCACTTTGCTGTATTTTTCATGCTTGATGTTTCCCTGTTCGTGAGAGTAACCCACGCCGAGATAGAAGCTATGTTTTTCAGAAGCACCTGTGATGCTGACATTGTTGTTTGTAATGAATCCCGTCTGGAAGATCTCGTCTTGCCAGTCCGTATTCGCATTCCAGTTGCTGAAGTCGAACAGGGCATTTCCCTGGTTTGCCATTTGTTCGTTATAGAGTTCCTTAAACTGGGGTGCATTCACCATTTTGATTTTGTCTACTACGCTTTTCCAGCCGAAAGAGGTGTTGATGTTGACCAGCGTCTGTCCCTCTTTGGCACGTTTGGTGGTTACGATAATTACACCGTTGGCACCACGCACACCGAATATGGCCAGTGAGGAAGGGTCTTTCAATACTTCCATCGACTCGATGTCTTCCGGATTCAGGAAGTTGATGTTGTCGTTGAACAGTCCGTCTACAACATACAGAGGTTTGTAACCATTGATGGAGTTCGTACCGCGGATACGTATTTCCGGATCGGCACCGGCTTGTCCGGAGTTGACGATCTGTACACCTGCTATCTTTCCTTGGAGGGACGATAACGGGTTGGTTGCCGGTTTGTTGGCTATTTCCGAACCCTTGATGTTGGTGATAGAACCGGTCAGGTCGCGCTTCTTGGCACTACCGTAACCGATAATTACTGTTTCGGCAAGCATTTGTGAGTCGTCTTTAAGCGTGACATTTATCACAGTTTGCTGCCCTACTTTGATTTCCTGCTTTTCATATCCTACATACGAGAATACGAGTACATCGTTGGGCGTTACCGAAATGGAGTATTTGCCATCCATATCGGTAACGGCCCCGGTAGAAGTGCCTTTTACCAGGATAGATGCACCGATCAGGGGCTCGTTAAATGAATCTGTAACAGTACCTGTCACTGTCTTCGTTTGAGCCATGGCCACCGATGTGCTCAGTAGCAGGCAAGTCAGGACAAATACACTTTTCAGCCAGGAGGCTCTCTTCTGCCGAAGAAGTCGTAAAGGTTTAGTCTTCATTGCATTAAATTTTACCATTGTATAACTATTTTGATTTAACACACCTTCTGCCAGCTCTCTTTCAGATACTCGATAGTTATATCGACGGCAAAAGTATCCAATGAAACAAATAAAAGTCGAAAAAGATGTGAACAGATGGAAACTCCCTGCACTTTTAACATATATCGGACTGATACCCTAATATGTTTCTGAATTGCTTTGGGACATATCTTTGAAGTCGTCGTAAGTAGATAAAGAAATAGTAAAACTCGTATTCATTCGGATACTATTGAATAAAATTTAAACAGAGACTAAGAAATCAATTATGAAACGGCAGATCACTTTACTCAAAGCCCTAAGATAGCGTGAGTAAATTTGCTCAAAATAGTAATTAAAGTCCGTCTTGTGCGCAAGATCTGTATTTTGGCAGGCAATATGAACTTAGATTATATGAAGAAAACATCTTTCTAAGAATCATAAGACACTTTAATTAGCATTTTGGGGATCTTAAGTGTGGACTTCAACAACTTGCTGGTTGACGTAGGCACAACTTGTTGACTCGTTTCTGTCGGGTAAGGTCAATATCAGCGAGCATATTTAGGAATATATACGATTCAAATGAATTATCTGCTGAGTCAACTGTTCGGAAATTCTGAACAGTTCGAATGGAAGGTAAAAGGTTATCCGCATTCTTGAATATTATAATCTGGATATGATTATTTCCGTAGGTTATCGTGTGAATTCCAAGCGCAGCGTTCGGTTCCGCCAATAGCTATATGTGACGTAGGATTATGTAAAGTCAAAAGTGGCGTTAAGTTGAAGCACAACTCTTGATGCCACTTAATCCATTTCTATGTCTGTTCGGATTTCTCAATCGTTCGGTAGCATCCTAAAAGGAGCGCTCTGCAACGTTGTCTTTGGCTGGAAGATAGTGGAAGAGGAGTTCTCTGAAAATTTGCATTTTCAATAAATGCCTTGAATAATTCATTTACTTTTTCCTGTTTCTTTCAAAACTTCGTTATTCCAACTAAGATATTGCGAATAAATTCACGACCTTCCAAATCCTACAATTTTAGATATATTCCGGTTGCTTTTGGAATCTTTTTATTGTCAACTCTTGGAAGGAGTTTATCTTCACTCTTAAGCTTGATGGTAACATCTTTTTATCCTTAAAATCACTACACTTTCCATCGTACTATTTCAGTGTTCCATAAGTTGAAAAATCACATACTTCCTCAGTAATATGCCAAAACTTAAAGCACTCCATTGAGAGTCTTTAATAAATATACCACTCTATTATTTAAATGTATAACTTGCTAATGATTTTCAATGGAAATGTCAATCTAAATATTGTCTTCTACATCATTCAGTCCAATCGAAACGTATTTTTAAGATTTGGTTTACTCGCTTTCCATCAGATTCATGATTTTACAAAGAAACAAGCAAGTACTAACTTCTCTAAGCCTAACGCTTATTTATATCTCTAAGATTTCGTATCTTAGGGATGTGGTTAAAAGTAAAGATAAAGTTAAATTTGTACTTCCAACGATAATCTCCTTCTGTTTTTCTACTTAAGGGATTTATTTCAAGCGACGATCCTGACCGAGTAATTCACTGCGTCATTAAGTCAGTAAACCTGCAAGAATTCTATTATTTCGACGACATTTTTGAGTTGCTCTGACATAGATTGGCGCAACTCCCAAGGATTAGGACAATTAACATTAGATGTTAATATCCATTTTACATCTATAATAGAACTTGATAAGGGAGGAGGAAAGCGCCGTTTTTCTCCTCCCCCTTTACTTTAAATTATTCGAAGCAATATCACAGGTTCGTTATGACATTGCCACTACAATTCTCTCATTTGTACAGGATGTATATAATGCTTAGAATATTGCTTTGAGGTTAATAAAGTTTCCATTCTCAATAATTGGTAGCAAGGAATCAAAATATTGCGGATACCTGTAGAAATACCCACGACAAAAATCGGTTAACTCTAGTCAAATTTGAACTTTATTTTTAAAATCTGCGTTGTTAATGTATTAAGAGGTATGTTTTTCAATGTAATTTTTATATACCCCACATAAGTGTCTTCTTTTGAACATTTTAAACTAATGCACACAACTGCTGCTGACTTTCTGCGGAAACCAAATGATGCTTGATCAATAGGAAGTTGCTTCCCGTGGATATCATACAACAATCCATTCTGCAATGACTCACCTGATGTTTCCAAAGGGGATATGGCAGCAACTAAATACACAATATGGTCAAAGACCATTGGTTTTGCTATTCCGTCGAATCCTTCAATAATCGAGAATTTTGTTTCTACTCCTGTATTATTGGGGTTCGTATATATGAATTCTCCATTTTCTACCTTACAACTGCTTTTATCAACGGTACTCTTCCATGCGTATTTATCGTTCCAACAAATAAGTGCATGTGGAATGTGTATACCAATTGAGGCAATCGTCATCATTCCGTTTTTATTCTTCATTGTTACCATGATTTTTCCCGAAAGATCCGTTTGATTAGGTTGGGGGGTTGCACGTGCAATACCTTTTTCATCCAAATCTACCCCTCTTTTCTTTTCATCTATCGTACCTTCTAACTTGACATTGACTATCTCAGTACCTTCTTTTAAGACAAACCAATCCTTGGGAGAACCAAAATCTGTTTCATGATAATTGTTAGTCAACAATCGGATTCCATCATTCTGTATTTCAAATTTATCAGCAGGCAAATCTTTCTTTATAGACAATTTATCAAAATCTACATCAGTCTCTGTCTCTTCCCATGCTTCCACCGTAACGGTAAATTCACCTTTTCCTTCAGAAGCAGGTTTGGGATGAATCTTCAAAACATATTTCTTATTACGCGTTTGTGCTTTTTCCAACGGGATCTCAATAGTACGGGACTGACCGGCGCTTTGGGAGACCACCTCTACCTGAAACGCTTTGCTTT
>ENA-OPSU01000325-OPSU01000325.1-human-gut-metagenome-genome-assembly--contig:-NODE-325-length-29162-cov-3.036005_pt1 | contig 29162 bp, 24 predicted proteins | sample MGYA00241811_ERZ501913 | MGnify/ENA primary metagenome ERZ501913 (study PRJEB25962, sample SAMEA2042113) | human gut metagenome | biome: human gut; feature: human-associated habitat; material: faeces...
TTCTGCTGATTTCCACCGGAAAGGCTGGAAATCATATCGTCGGGGCCCATGCACTTGGTGTGCATGATCTTGATTTCGTTTGACGTGGCCTTTATCATCTTTGCATCGGAAAGCGCTATGCCCGACATATACTGCTGCAGATTGGCTATGGTGGTATTGAAGGTAAGGTCTCCTTTTAAAAACAGGCCATTTGCCTTCCGTTCCTCGGTAATCATGGCAAAGCCATGCTCCATGGCCTCCTTCGCGCTGCTGAAATTCATAAGGCGGTTATTAAAATAAACGCGTCCTGCGGCTCTGGTGCGGACACCAAAGATTGTTTCCAGAAGTTCCGTGCGCCCTGCCCCTACCAGACCGTACAGTCCGAATATCTCTCCTTCTTTTACGTCAAATGAAACATCCTGCAAATGAGGCTCAAACTTTGTAGACAGATTCTGGATGGACAGAATCACATCACCTGGGGTATTGTCAACAGGCGGGAACCGGTTATCAAGGGAACGGCCGACCATTGCCGCAATCAGCTCATTCATGTTTGCATCCTTGGTGCTCTTTGTCATGACCAGGTTGCCGTCCCGAAGCACTGATATCTCATCGCAGATTTCAAAAATCTCATCCATCTTGTGGGAAATATAAATCAGGGCGATTCCCTGCTCCTTTAACATCCTCATCATCTCGAAGAGCTTGTTAACCTCCTGCACGGTCAGGGAGGATGTGGGCTCATCCAGAACAATCACCCTTGAATTGTAGGAGATGGCCTTGGCGATTTCACACATCTGCCTCTGTGATACGGACATGCGGCCCATGGGCTGGGTGAGGTTAACAGTCATTCCCAATTTTCTAAAGAGCTCGGCGGCTTCCTTTTTCATCCTGCCTTCATCAATTACACCCATGGAATTGACCGGATAACGTCCGAGGAATAAATTGTCAATTACATTCCGTTCCAGACACTGATTCAATTCCTGGTGAACCATTGCAATGCCGTTTTCAAGAGCATCCTTTGGTCCGGAAAAGCTTACTTCCTTGCCGTTCAGGAAGATATTTCCCTCGTCTTTCTGGTAGGTGCCGAAAAGGCACTTCATCATGGTTGACTTACCAGCTCCGTTCTCACCCATAAGCCCCATAACGGTTCCGCGCTTCACATCCAGGTTGATATGGTCCAGAACTCTGTTTCGGCCGAAGGACTTGCTCATACCGCGTATTGATAAGACGATATCATCTTTCTTATCTGCCATTATTTTACTCCTGTATATGTAGATTGATAGGTTTCAATATTTAATATTAGGGAGAATTTCTTCTCCCTAATAACAGTACATCTTTATTTCAATGAATATTACTGCTCAAGCAGAGATGTGTATGAAGCTGCATTGTCTGTCTTAACCATGTTGATGGCAAATGCGTCATACTGGCTTGGATTTCCAAGACGGTTTGTAATATTGGACTCTGTCTGCCCGTCGCCGCCGATGTAGTCAACCTTAAGGTTGAGAAGCTTATCGTATTTCTGAAGCAAAGGCTGATAGGTTGATCCAAGGAAGTTATCAGCTGAGTTGTAGATATTCAGCCATACATTCTTTGTGGCATGGGCAGCCTCATCCAGCTGATTGGATACAGGTGCATATACCATTGTGGAATCTGTGAAATCTGTATAATTTTCAGCAGTAACAGCAACGTTCAGTGCGTAGTAGGAACGCTCATCTGCCTTGTAAACATATACATCAGGACTTAAGACATTGCCTGCATCGTCTGCTGTGCCGATACCTGTATCAATATCAACTCCGTCCAGTGCGTTACGCAGTACGCGAAGAGTCAGGTAAGCCTGTACGTCTGCATGCTGGCTGATAGTGCCGCCGTAGCCCTCAGCGATAGCTGCTACTGCGTCGCTGTTTGCGTCATAGCCAAATGTAGGAACCTTATTGTCCTTGGACCATGCGTTGAACATGGACATGCCCATACCGTCGTTATTGGATGCAACAATATCAATCTGATCGCCGAAAGAGGAAGACCATGTGCCGATTGCATTACCAGCTGTGGCAGCATCCCATGTAGCGCCTGCAGAGTTCTTCATCTCCTGGGAAGCAAGCTCGCGGACAACATATGTCTTTCCGCCAACTTCGATGGAGCCGTCCTGTACAACAGTTGCTGTACCGTCTGCGTTTGTACCAACAGGATCGCTGTTGACATTGCCGTCTTTCTCTACTGCGGTGCCGAGAGCCTTACGGATGCCTCTTGTACGTGCGATAGAGTCGTTATGTCCGATGTCTCCGATTGCCAGAACGTAGCCGATGATTCCGTCGCCGTTGCGGTCAATTGAGTCGATGTTCTTCTCGATGTAGTCCTTAACCATGATTCCCTGAAGCTCAGCACCCTGGTTTGCGTCGAACCCTACATAATATGTATCCTTATTGAAATTCAGGGCTGTCATATCAAGCTGTCCTGTAGCACTGCTAGATGGCTGGCGGTTGAACCATACTAAAGGCTTATCCTTGTTTGCCACCTCTGCGCCTGCTTCCGGTGCAGCTGCTGTGTCTGCCGCGGTTGTGTCTGCTGCTGCTTCGGTTGTGGTATCCCCGGCAGCTGCTGTGGTTGGTGCTTCTGTTGGCTTGCTGCCGCCTCCGCAGGCAACCAGTGATAATGCCATGGAACACGCAAGAGCAACACTTAATGCTTTCTTCATTTTTAATTCCTCCCTTATAGTTTTGTTGTCTTTGGTTGTTTTTGCTTAACAACAAGTTTATTATACGACCCGGTTGTGCATTTTTCCATATGATTTTTATAGAATGATTATAAAATTTCTTCGATTTTATCTCTTTTCATCGGTGTTTCTGATATGAATCACTGGTTTTTAAGCAATTTTGCCTCAGTCTGGGTCAGCGCCCGCTGAGGACACCAGTAATAATTCCCCTCCAGCTGCGGCACCCTGTCCTTCGGGTCCTGGCCCAGGGACAGACTCCAGGCAATGTCAAATATGGCCTGGGAGTAGCGTTCCTTATCTGATTCCACTGTGCCGAAAAGATACCCTTCCTCCAGAGCCTTTATGCCCACCGGGGTGCCGTCGATACCCACCACCTTAATGGAATTGGCCCCGATTCCGGCCCGGTTCATAGCGTCGATGGCTCCCAGGGCCATGTCGTCATTATTGCTGACCACCAGCTCAATCTGTCCCGGATACTCCTTCAGCCACTGCTCCATCAGGGCTGATGCCTGGCTCCTGTCCCAGTTGGCAATTCCTCCTGTAATCTTCTCCAGTGGAACGCCCCCGTCCTTTAAGGTCTGGATGGACCACTCCGTGCGTATCAGGGAGTCCTGATGGCTGGTCTCCCCTTCCAAAAGCACATAACTTACCAGGCCGTTGCCGTTGGCATCCAGGGTTCGTGTATCCTGATTATAGGCATCCACCAGGATGTCTCCCTGAAGCACAGCGGATTCCTTGGCGTCCGCTCCCACGTAGTACAGCTTTTCCCAGCGGTTCATGTCCTCCTCCACCGGCTCCCGGTTAAAGAACACCACCGGAGTGCCTGCATCCATGGCCTTGTCAATGATGATGGAGGCCGACGAACGGTCCACGCTGTTGATGCACAGGGCATCGCAGCCCAGGGAAATCAGGCGTTCCACCTGGCTGTTCTGGGTATTCTGGCTCCCCTTGGCGTCCATGATATCTAACTTCACCTTGATCCCTGTTTCCTGTTCATATTCCTTTGCCCTGTCCTCCAGGCCGGAGCGCAGGGTACCGATGAAGGTGTCGTCCCCCCGGTAGAGCAGAACCCCGATGCGGATGGAGTTCTTATCCATCTGCCGCCCGTCTTCCCTTCCCATGTACTGCCACACCCCTATAAGGACAGCCGCCCCCATGCAGGCTGCCAATAGATACATCCAATTCCGTTTCACCGCAATGCCCCTTTCCTTATCACGTTTCTTCTTATCGCAGCCGCTCCCGCTTACTCAATGGGATAGAGCATTTTCTCGTATGTCTTATCCCTCAGCTTATCCTCATCCACATAGATGGCCTCCAGCATGGTCTGCTGCTTCTGGCGCGTACCCTGAATAGCTTCCACTGCCTGCTTCACGCTTAAATATCCCTCGTCAAACTGGTTATAAGCAGTCAGCCCCGTGATAACTCCCTGGTCCAGAGCCCTGAGCAGGGATGTGGTGCTTCCGGCGCCGTAGAGTCCTGCCACCCTGCCCTGGTATATGGTGTTTTCCTCCAGTATCCGGGTGGCCTGGTCCAGCGACTGCACATCCAGTGCTATAATGGTGATCCTGCCGCCTCCGGGAGAGTCCGTTTCCTGTATGGCCTGACGGTATGTGTCCTGGTTTTTCCTCTCAATAAGCCGGTAATGATATCCCCGCTCATCCAGCACAGTCCGGACCCCCTCGTAGACCTGGGCGCTGTCCCCATAGTCCAGTCCCCTGCAAAAGAGATAGACCGGTACATCCCTGGGTGCCTGGGAAGCCGCCGCTTCGCCCAGCAGCCTTCCAATCTTCCTGCCGTCCACACCGATGGTATCCAGAGTCCCGCCCTCATCAGGAGACTGGCCCAGAAGGATGACGGGGCAGCCCGGGTTCATATCCTCCAGTCCCCTTACCGCCTCCTCAGGCTTTACCGGAGCCAGAATCACCGCCCTGGTCCCGTCCCTGATTTCCCTTTTTACCAGGTCCATCTGCTGGTCCTGGTCATCAGAGGCATAGAGGGTGATAAAGCTGACATCCCCATGGAACTCCACTGCGGCCTGGTCCATACCCTTTTTGAAATTCACATAATAGTCGTCGTTGTCCCCCTCTATGATGACGGAAATCGGATATACCTCGATTTTCTTTTCCTTGATAATCAGATCCGTGGAGGACATCAAAAACAGCAGGACCAGGATGCCGGCCCATATGCACCAGAGTATTTTTCCTTTATTTAACATAGGATCCCTCTTTCTTTACTTTCTCGTAGGGGATGGCCGGCAGATGGGCCGTGACCGTTGTCCCTTCATCCGGCTCCGACTGGATTTCCAGTCCGTAGTCATTGCCAAAATACAGACGGATACGTTGGTGGACATTCTTCACTCCGATACCGGATCCCCTGCCCGACGGCACATGGTCCGTGTCCCCGAACAGCCGTTTCACCTGCTCCCGGGTCATCCCCAGGCCGTTGTCCGATACACTCATGAATAAATCCTTATCCTGGCGCCATGCCCGGATACGGATTTCCCCGTCCCCGTCCATAAATTCCATGCCGTGATAGATGGCATTTTCCACCAGCGGCTGGAGGACAAGCTTGAGACTGGCCAGGTCAAGGACCTCATCCTCTGCCTCCACGGTATAAGTAAACTTATTTTTATAGCGCATGTGCTGAATCATAAGGTAGTTTCGCACATGCTCCAGCTCATCCCTGACAGTTATGATGCTCTTTCCCCTGCTGAGGCTGATGCGGAAAAACCTGGCCAGGGCCGTCACGACCCGCACCGCGTCGGTCAGGTTCTCATTTTCAATCATCCACACAATGATATCCAGGGTGTTATACAGGAAATGGGGGTTAATCTGCGCCTGGAGGGTGTCGAACTCGCTCTTTCGCTTGGATTCATGCTCCGCCACAATATCGTCCATAAGCCGCCCTATCTGCCGGGCCATGTTCTGTATGGAATTGCCCAGATGCTGTATCTCGTAGGAACCTCCGCTCCTGACCTCTGTCTCCAGATTGCCTGCCTCAATTTCATTGACGGATTTCTCCAGCTCCTTGATGGGGTCCGTTATCCTGGAGGAGATATAGGAATTGATGATGGTCATGATAAAAAGGACAAAGGCAATCATGAAAATCACCAGGAGCTTTGTCTTTATATTGTTGAGGGACACGCCGTCAAGGGGTGTCACCCCCACCACCTTCCAGCCTGTGTATCCCACGGTCTTAACCGTGACGGTCCGTTCCTCCCCGTCCACGGTCTGACGGTAATTGCCGTCCCTGAGTCCGGATACCTCCAGGTTGTTTTCCCGTACAATTCCTGAGTCAATAAGCTGGGCCTGGGGGTGGTATATGATTTCCCCGCTGCTGCTGATTAAATAGACATAGCCTCCATTTCCCAGATTTACCCCGTCAAAGAGCTGCTCCAGGCTGCTGTAGCGTATGTCAATCAGCAGGACTCCCTGGTCCGTGGAAGGTCCCTGGGTGATTTCCACTGCCCTTGACAGGGAAATGACCCACCGGTACTGGTTCTCGCTGCCGTCAAAAATGTACTGGACATGGGGCGTGGAAAAATGCATATTTTCCGTTTTCTCCAGGGTGGAGGTGAACCAGTTTTCACCGGTGACATCCACATTTGTCTTAAGGCGGGCCGCAGGCACGGCTTCCAGCAGCTTTCCCTCCTTGGACAAAAGGGCTATATTCTCCACATTGTCCTTGTTGTTGTCATAGAGAAGGGTCATCTCGCTCCCGATGGAACCGCTGGCCAGGTCCGCGTTCTTGACGACACCGTAGTACAGGGAATCAGACAGCTTCATCACGGTCCGCAGGTAATCCTCCATGGACCTGGTGATCTGATTAATCAGTATCTGGTTCTCCTCCCGGATGGTGGCGGACATCTGGCCCGACAGCCTGGAATACAGGGAAATGCCTATGAATATACTTGCGGCCAGGGCCGTCAGTGTAAAGTAGATGAATATGATATACCGTATACTGGCCTTCTGCAGCTTAATCCTCTGCTTCTCAAACAACATGTCCCCTGCTCCTTTACGCTGCCTGCCCTGTTCCCGCCAAAAGCGGCGCGGCAGACCTGTTGTATCTATTTTGCCCCTCTGAACTTGGTGGGCGAGACCCCGAAACGCTTTTTGAACACATAGCTGAAATAATTCTGCTCCTGATATCCCACCTTGGCCGCTATGACATAGGTCTTGTCATCGGTCTTGTTAAGAAGCTCCACCGCCTTGTCCAGGCGGACCTGGGTCAGGTAGGCGGTATATGCCTGCCCTGTCTCCTTCTTGAACATGGTGGAGAAATAGGCCGGGCTCATGTGCAGCTGGCGGCATATCTTCTCCACGGATAAATCCGGGTCCTGGTAATTGTCCATAATATATTCCTTGGCCTTCTGGATGACCTGCTTCATGGTATTATCCCGCTCCCGGTTCATGGCCTGGTTCATCCTGAGGGCGGCCGAGAGAAGCCAGTGGGCAAAGTCCTCTTTTTTCATCATCCTGGGTATGACGGCAAAGGTATCCCCCTGCTCCTCCCCCTCCTCCGTCAGCTGTTCCAGGTCCAGGTCATACTGCTGAATCAGCTGGACAATGGAGCTGGACACGCTGAGCATATATGCCTGGCACTGCCTGAAATGCACCTTTGCATCGCTCATTTTATCCATGACTGCCTGTACTGCTTCCTCTATCTTCTCCCTGGGACCGAACTTAATGGCTGCAATAAGCTCTGCTTCGTCCTTGCTGTCAAAGCTGAGCTTTCCCCCGCTTACAGGCTCCACATCATTGATATAGATGGTGCTTCCCGCTCCCACGATGGCCTTATAGCCAAGGGCGTCCACGGCCGCCTTATAGGAGCCGCTGATCTCCCCCAGGTCCTGGCAGCTGTGGCCAATGCCGATAGTGATGGGCACCTCCAGAATCTTCTTTGTTTCCTTGCAGATATCCCCCAGCACATCTATCAGTCCTGTCTGGCTGTTATCCTCGTCAATGGCAGCAATAAGGGCCAGCTCAGACCAGGAGGTCCTGGAGGAAGTGAATACGGAAGAACGGCAATAGTTCCCCAGCTTCTCCTCCACTATCTGCATGACGGAAATGGGAATCAGGTCCCTCTCCTTGTGGAGAGGCAGCATATTCCCCTCCCGGATCTCCTCCGGCTCTATGTCAATGGCCGCGGCCACCCATTTCTTGGCGCCTGCCAGCGGGATATCATACTCAGCCAGCTTTTCCTTAAGTACATTTCCGGGCACAGTGCTTCCCACCAGCTCGTTTAAAAACTGGTCCCTGAGAATGGGAAGGCTGCGAATATAATTTTCACGCAGCAGGCTCACATTCCTTTTCTGCTCAATCTCATCGTCCAGGTTGGATTTGATACGTTTTAAGATGGCCGTCAGTTCCTCCACATTCACAGGCTTCAGGATGTACTCCGTCACATTCAGCTTGATAGCCTGCTTGGCATAATCAAAATCATCATAGCCTGAAAAAATCACAATTTTAACTGAAGGATATTTCTGCCTCACCCGTTCGGCCAGGGAAAGGCCGTCCATAAAGGGCATCCTGATGTCCGTCAGTATCAGGTCCGGCTCCAGGGCCTCCACTTTCTCCAGGGCTTCCTCCCCGTTTTCCGCATCCCCAACCACGCAGAAACCGGCTCCCGTCCAGTCAATTTTCCTGATGATGCTCTGCCTGACCTCTTCCTCGTCGTCCACCAGTATGATACGGTATAAATCCATAAGTATATCCCTTCCTTCTTAACTTAAATATATGCCCCGGGATTCCACCCGTCTGTTCCGCCTAATACCTGCTCCATGGTGTAATCCTGTATCTGTTCACGGGTAAGCATAAAAACCCAGTCCGGTCTGGATGTACAATGGTCCCTTTTCCCCTGTTCCACTGCCTCCTGTTCCTCCGCCCCCGGTCCATAGCTTCCGTATTCCCCGTAAAACAGGGTGGAACGCGCATTCTTTTTATCCCAGTCATGCCACCCCTCACGGCATATGTGGGGTCCCAGATAGCAGTCAATGAGGACCGTCCTGGCGTAATCTCTCCAGGGCCTGCCCAGGTAGACGCTTTCACGGGAGCTGTTTCCCGTAAACCGGCAGTTTCGGAACACATACCCGTATTTCTGTCCTTTGGGAGTGGACGCAGCGGTCACGTACCCTTTTTTCTCTGTATCCCTGCCGGCAGAGTACAGCTCACACCTGTCAAAATAAGCTGTGGCACTGCCAAATATAAAGTCTATGTCCCCGCGGATAAAGCAGTCCTGGTAGCAGTGGCGTCCGTTTATTCTGGGCGAAAACTGTTTTGGTCCGATGAATCCGTTCTTTTGTATCTCCTTCGGAGGAAGGGGACCTGTAAAGAGTGTGTCCTGGCCTCCCAGCAGCCTGCATCCCTTAAGCAGAATCCGGTCCCCGTCCGCATACAGGGCCAGCGCCTGTCCTACCGCTTCGCCCGGACCGGCGCTGTTTTCAATGGTCAGGTTCTTTGCTGTAAAATCATGGGTGTCTACCAGCACGCTGTAAGTCCGAAAGGTCCCCCGCTTACTTCCGTCCTCCATGGTCATTCCGGCAGACAGTCCACCGGTAATGACGGTGCCGCCGGCTGACTGGCCCTCCAATGTGATTCCCGGCCTTCTAATTTCCAGCCGTTCCCTGTACACGCCCTCTTTTATGAAAATGCAGGCCGGAGGTCCCTCTTTGTCTCCCAGGGCCTCCAGGGCCGCGCCTACCGTATCATAGTCACCACTGCCGTCCTTTGCCACGGTCAGGCGGACGGCCTGCTGCCTCTGCCGCTCATTCTGTCCATCTGGTTCTGTCATTTGCAAGCCTCCTCATTTCCGGATCATAACTGAAAGCTCCAGAAAATTCATCACAAGTTTTATCACAAGTATACCTCAAATGCATGGAATTGTCATCCCGGCGCGCAAGTGAATATTCACCGGAAGGCCCCTCCGGGCATGCTTATAGTTTCTCATAAGTATAAATAATATATCAATCATATTGTCCTGTACTACTAATATATGTTATGATAAGTCCGTAACCGGCAGACAGAGCCGCAATCAACCGTGAAGGCATAAAACAAACACATAGATAAAAGAGGTATGACATATGGGCGGAATATTTGGTGTTGCATCAAAAAACAGCTGTACCCTGGACTTATTTTTCGGAGTGGATTACCACTCCCATCTGGGGACTAAGAGAGGCGGAATGGCCGTATACGGCAGCCAGGGCTTTACGAGGTCCATCCACAATATAGAAAATACCCCCTTCCGTACGAAGTTTGACGGGGATTTGGACGAGCTGGAAGGAACATTGGGAATCGGATGTATTTCCGACAACGAACCCCAGCCCCTTCTGATACAGTCCCATCTGGGCAGCTTTGCCATAACCACCGTGGGAAAAATCAACAACGAGGCAGAGCTGGTGGCCTCAGCCTATGAAAACGGCCATATCCATTTCATGGAAATGAGCCATGGGCGTATCAATGCTACGGAGCTGGTGGCTGCCCTTATCAACCAGAAATCCACCTTGGTGGAAGGGCTTCTTTATGCCCAGGAAAAAATAGAGGGATCCATGTCCATCCTGCTGCTGACTCCGGAAGGAATCTATGCGTCCAGGGATAAATTCGGAAGAACCCCCATTGTCATCGGGCACAAGGACGATGCCTACTGCGCCTCCTTTGAAAGCTTTGCTTACATCAATCTGGGATATACGGACTACAAAGAACTGGGGCCCGGTGAGATCGTATATATGACGCCTGAAAGCGTGGAGACGGTCAGCCCTCCCAGGGAAGAAATGAAGATATGCTCCTTCCTGTGGGTATACTACGGATACCCTACATCCAGTTACGAGGGAATCAATGTGGAGAGCATGCGCTACGAGTGCGGAAAGCTGCTGGCAAAGAGGGATGACGCGCAGCCCCAGGTGGTTGCGGGCGTGCCTGACTCAGGCATCGCGCACGCCATCGGGTATGCCAATGAATCCGGCATTCCATTTGCCCGTCCCTTCATCAAGTACACCCCCACATGGCCGCGCTCCTTCATGCCCCAGAACCAGGGCCAGAGAAACCTGATCGCCCGCATGAAGCTGATTCCTGTGGACGCGCTGATCCGCGGCAAAAAGCTGCTGCTCATCGACGACTCTATCGTGCGGGGCACCCAGCTGGGTGAGACAACGGAATTCCTGTACCAGAGCGGCGCAAAGGAAGTGCATATACGTCCGGCCTGCCCTCCCCTTATGTTCGGATGCCCCTACCTTAATTTCTCCCGTTCCACCTCAGAGCTGGACCTGATTACCAGGCGCATCATCCGGGACAGGGAGGGCGATAATGTGTCCCGCGATGTGTTAAACACTTACACGGACCCGGACAGCGCCAATTACAAAGAGATGATTGAGGAAATCCGCAAGCGCCTGGGATTCACCACCCTGCGTTACCACAGGCTGGATGACCTGGTAAAGTCCATCGGAATCTCCCCCTGCAAGCTCTGCACCTACTGCTGGAGCGGCCGGAAATAGACCGGAGCGTGTGTATTAAGTACTTTCTGCAACGCCCTGCACCGGAATCTGGTATAACAGCGCGTTACAGATGGCGGCGGCAACATTGCTGCCGCCTTTTCTTCCCCTTGCCACAATATACGGCGTATCCTCCAGGGTCAGAATCAGTTCCTTGGACTGGACCACATTCACGAATCCCACCGGCACTCCGATGACAAGGGCAGGGGCGGCCAGTCCTTCTTCTATAAGCTCATATATGCGGACCAGGGCCGTGGGAGCATTGCCCACGGCAAAAATCAGCGGACGCCCCTGCAGCCCGTAGAGCCTGGCCGCCTTCTCCATGCTGGCCACAGCTCTGGTGGTGCCCTGTTCCTTTGCCTGCAGGGCCACATCCTCATCTGCCATAAAACAGAAGGCTTCCCCGCCCAGGGCGGACAGCCTTTTTTTATTGATCCCGGACAGCCCCATATTGGTATCCGTGACAATGACAGCTCCTGCTTTTAAGGCCTCTGTTCCTCTTTTCACTGCCTGACCGGAAAATACCAGGTTTTGTGCATAGTCAAAATCCGCCGTGGTGTGGATGGCCCTCTTGATAACCATTTCATTTTCAGGCTCCAGATAAATCCCCCGTAAGGACAGTTCCTCCTGTATGATCTCAAAACTGCGCCTCTCAATGTCTCCCGGCAGTACCTGTTCCAACTGTATATCCGTCATCCGGCTTCTCCTCTCCTTTTCCTTTTTGGCTGATGCCCATGATTCTGTACACGGCAGCCATGTCCAGATTCTCCCTGAGCTCTTCTGCGAGCTTGTCATACTGCTGCTGTCTGTACGTGCGGTAATCCATATCCGCCGCCTGTTCCAGGCAGAGGCCCTTTGCCGCGGCCAGGGCCTCTGCCACTGTCCTGGCAATTCCGGGGCTGTCAAAGATTCCGTGTACATAGGTGCCGTAGATATTTCCCCTGTTCCACCCGTCCATTCTGGCCTTTCTGGATAAAAGCCTGTCCTTTCCCGTTTCCATCACATAGTCCATGGGGCGGCATATTTCCGGTTCCCTGCGCCAGGAAACGATTCTGGCTGTATCCGCAGCCCCCTCTTCCCGGTCAATGTACGTGCGGCCCATGTGGATTTCATATCCCTCAATGGATTTTCCGGACAACCCGCCAAGGCAGCCGTCCAGCTGGCCGAACGCGCCTTCCACCTGGGTCCTTATCTTTTCTTCCTCAAACTCCGTCTTAAGGGGAAGAAGGCCCATTCCGGATGTCCGTGAAGGGAGGTCCGACTCCACCCCTTTTTTGTCCACCAGCACCTCTCCCATCATCTGGTAACCGCCGCAGATTCCCCACACCGGCACCTGACGGTCCGCCAGCTTAAGGATTGCCGCCTCCAGACCGTTCTGGCGCATCCACAGCAGGTCATGAATGGTATTCTTGGTGCCGGGAAGGATGACCATGTCGGGGGTTCCAAGGTCACAAGCCCTTGTCACATAGCGCAGGGACACTCCGGGGATTCCTGAAAACACATTAAAATCCGTAAAATTAGAGATGCGCGGAAAGCGGATCACAGCCAAATCCACCGCAGCAGGTGCTTTGCCTTTTCCTGTCTCCAGGCGGCTGCTCAGGCTGTCCTCATCCTCGATATCCACATCCATATAGGGTATCACCCCCACCACCGGTATACCGCACAGATCCTCCAGCATGGAAATCCCGGGAGCCAGTATGGACCTGTCGCCTCTGAATTTGTTGATGATTAATCCCTTTACCCGCTTTCTCTCCTCCTCTGTCAGCAGGGCCACCGTGCCGTAGAGCTGGGCAAAGACGCCGCCCCTGTCAATGTCCCCCACCAGAAGCACCGGGGCGTCCGCCATCTCCGCCATGCCCATGTTCGCGATATCATCTGATTTCAGGTTAATCTCAGCCGGACTTCCGGCGCCCTCTATGACAATGACATCGTACTGCTCCTCCAGCCGCCGGTAGGAGGCCATAATATCCGGCACCAGGGATTTCTTACAGGCAAAATAATCCCTGGCCTTCATATTGCCCCTGGAAATTCCATGGACGATAACCTGGCTGCCCACATCCGTGGTAGGTTTTAATAGAATGGGATTCATGTCCGCATCGGGGACAATTCCCGCTGCCTCCGCCTGTACGGCCTGGGCCCGTCCCATCTCCAGCCCTTCCGGAGTTATGTAGGAATTAAGGGCCATGTTCTGGGATTTAAAAGGCGCTGTCCTGTAGCCGTCCTGGTGAAAAATACGGCACAGCCCGGCTGCCAGGATGCTCTTTCCCGCATTGGACATGGTTCCCTGAATCATGATTGACTTTGTATGTTGGGACATGGTTTCCTCCTCTCAAGCACCCGGGCCATTTCCCGGATGAGCTGTTCATTGTCCTGTCTCAGCTTAACACAGATACGGTAAAAGGATGAGTCCAGCCCCGGATAATTGGCACAGCTGCGGATCAGGATGCGCCGGCCCAGCAGCTCCTGGTAAAGCCGGCCTTTTTCCAGGATTCCGTCCTCTTCCCGGTCCCGAAAGAACAGATAATTGGCCTGGGATGGATATACCTGAAAGCCCAGGTCATGGAGGGCGGCAGAAAGCCTCTCCCGCTCACCCTTAAGCACCGCTCTGGTGTGCTCCGCAAAATCCGTCTCTCCAAGGGCCGCCACGCCGGCGCACTGGGCCGGGCCGGACACGGACCAGGGCTGGCGTACTGCCTGAAGCCGCTCCAGAAGGCCGCTGTCGCTGCAAAGGCCGTAGCCCAGCCGCAGCCCGGCCATGGCATACAGCTTTGTAAATGCCTTAAGGACAAACAGATGCGTAAACCGGGCCAGGTCAGGTATGACAGAATATAATTCTGAATTATCCATAAAATCGCAGAAGCATTCATCCACTGCCAGGTAAGCCCCCAGCCGCTCACAAGTATCTGCCAGCTGCTTAACCTCTTCCTTTTTAACGGGTATCCCCGTGGGATTGTTGGGATTGCAGAGGAACACCACATCGTAGGGCTCGCCCCTCTCTGCCGCCGCCCGGACACAGCCGCACATCCCTGCCGCGTCCAGAGCAAACCCCCTGTCTTCCCTGAGATAATAATAGTCGGTCCTGCATCCCACCGACCTCAATGCCTGCTCATACTCGGAAAAGGCGGGAGCTGTCACCAGCCCGCGTACAGGGCGCAGCGCAGCTGCCAGTCCGAATATCAAATCAGCTGCCCCGTTGCCGCAGATAATCCATTTATCCTCCACCCCGTGATGCCTGCCCAGGGCCTGTCTCAGCCTTTCACACCGGCTGTCCGGGTACAGGCTGCATACCTCCCTCTCCAGGCAGTCCCTCAGAGCCTGCCTGACCGCCTCCGGCATGCCAAGGGGATTGATATTGGCAGAATAATCCATCTGTATGTCCTGGCTGTATATGTCACCGCCGTGTTGATATTCCATAATAACCTCCATATATCTTTTTTACAGCTATCCTTTTCTACCCCCGCCGGCTGTTTTGGCAAAACCAGAATGGTATCACAAAATCATAATAAGCACAGCCAGCCCAAGGACCATCATCCCCTCCGCAAAAAACATGAGATGGTTTGCACGCCTTATGTCCGCCGGTTGGATTTGCCTGTCATCATCCCCGATATACGGCTTTTTATGAAGAGTTCCGAAGTACCAGGCGTCACCGGCCAGTCGAAGATGAAGGGCGCCTGCACAGGCAGCCTCGCCGTGGGCGGAATTAGGGCTGGCATGGCGTTTCCTGTCCCGAAGGAACACCTTAAAGGCATGAGCCCCGTCCATACCCGGCAGAACCCATGCCCCCAGAACCATAAGGATTCCGGTCAGCCTGGCCGGAGCCAGATTAAGCAGGTCGTCCAGCCTGGCTGCACAGCGGCCGAAGTACATGTATCTGTCATTTTTGTATCCCACCATGGAATCCATGGTGTTGACGGCCTTGTACAGCGTGCCTCCTGCCGGCCCCAGAAGAGCCATGAACAAAAAGGGGGCAATGACACCGTCAGAGGCATTTTCAGCCACAGTCTCCACGGCTGCCCTGGCGATTCCGCCCTCATCCAGCGCTGCGGTATCCCTTCCCACAATCATGGATACATTATATCTGGCCTCCTCGGTGCTGCCTTCCTCCAGGCTGCGGCACACCTTCATGCTCTCTGTATACAGTCCCCTGGCTGCCAGCATGAGACTGCACAGGAATCCCTCTGCCAGCAGAAGCACTGCCCAGGCCCCGGTCAGCCACAGATGCTCCGCCGCGTGAACGATTGCCCATGGAACGCACCACCATATCATGCACATGGAGGCGGTGAGGATGAGCCCTGCCCGGGACTGCCCTTTCTTTCCCGTCCCCTCTGTCCATCCTCTAAGCCGCGATTCCATTCCGGCAATCATGGTTCCCATGAGGCGCACCGGATGGGGTAACCATAAGGGATCCCCTATCATCCAGTCAATCACACATCCCGCCAGCAGGGCCGTACCATGAAATTTCCATATATCCAGCCACGTAATGTCCATGTCTACCTTCCTCGTTATTTAATCCGTATCCCTGTCCCGCAGCACACCCGCCACACTTCCTCTGCCTCCCCGGCAATCCGGCAGCAGAGCCGCCCCGTCTCCTCCCGGTACAGGCGTTCAAACGCATCTGCGGGCACGATGCCGCAGCCTGTCTCGTCTGTCACCAGGACGCGGTCCTTTGGTCCGGCAAGCAGCTCCTCCAGAAGCTGTTCAAGAATCTGGTCCATGGCCGGTCCCTTCTGTTCACAGAAGGAAGGGCCTGCACTCCCCTCCATTACCCGCCTGACAAAGAGCTGGAAATCACGGCAGAACCTGCCGTCCATAAATTCCTCCCAGGAGGCCTTTTCGCCCTCTGTCCAGACAAATCCGTCTGCATCCTGTTCTCCCAGGTACTGTCTGACAAACTCCCTCTTGCCCTGGGAGCTTCCTCCTGTCACCAAGATCATTCCTACATTCCTCCCATTAGGCCTGCTTTTAAAAGAACCGCGGCTGCCGCCAGACCGGCCAGTTCACAAACCTGCAAAAAACATCCGGCCAAATCCCCGGTCACCCCGCCGAACTGTTTCACAGACATCCTGTAATACCATATAAACACGGCCAGGTGGGTAATAAGCAGTACTCCTGCCAGTATACCTGCCCCGTGACAGCCCATCTTAACGGCTGCCGCGCCTGCTCCCAGACAAATAAGCATCCACAGAAGCAGCACCAGGGAATCCGTCCTTTTCCTGGCTGCCCCGCCAAATCCGGCTGCCAGTCCCTTTTTCTTGGCCTGGGGAAACGTGACCACGGAGAGGCCGCTGAAGGCCCGCTCCATCACAAACACAAGACAGGGAACCGCATAAAGAAAATATCTGTCCCCCCTGTCCTCCCTCAGGACAAGGGACAGGTATTCATGGAAAACGCCCAGATAAAGCATCATATAAACGCCGAAGGAAATGACTGCAAAGGCTCCCAGATGGGGGTCTTTTAAAATTTCCAGCTTTCTGCTTCTGTCGCCATAGGAATGAATGGCATCCATGGTATCCAGAAAACCGTCCATGTGAATTCCTCCGGTTACCAGCAGGGGAATGGCTGCCCCTGTAAGAGCCGCAGCACCCACGGACAGATTCAGCACATCCAGGGCAAAATGGAGCCAAAGGCCCAGGGCCGCTCCCTGGACAATCCCCACCAGAGGAAAAAAGCACATGACATAGCGCATGCGGTCTTCACTCCACTCCACGTTGGGCATAGGTATCTTGGAATACATGGAAATTGCTATGATGCAGGAATAAAGTCCGTTCATTCTCCCTGACACTCCCTTCTTATCAAGTCAACCCCAACCGCTGCCTGTCCGGAGGAGGAAGGCTTCCAGAACACGGGAATGCCATAAACCACCTCCACCACCCGGTCAGCGGCAGATGCCAGCTTCTGATTCAGGCAGCCCATGAGACGGATATACTCCATTGTCTCAGGTTCGTAACAGATTCCATCCCGATCCACTTCATTGGTGACAATCACCATATCCTGAACCTGTCCGGCCAGGGAAATGATGTCCTCTGCAATCTTATGGGACAGGCGTTGAATCGGACCGCCCTGCTGCTCTCCTGCTTCCGTTTTCCCTGTCCCTTCTTTCTGTGTTCCCTCTTCTTTCCCTGTCCCCTTCTCCTTAAACATCTCATTGGCCGCCAGGTTGGATACGCACTCCAGCAAAAGGGCACGGCCGGTCCGGGATGAGGGGCTTAAACCAGTCTCATACTCTCCCACCATCACCTCTCCCACATTCCGGGGCTTTTCTATGGTGATAAACCCCTTTCCACTTCGGAGCATACGGTGGCGATTCACCTTGTCCCTTCCCTCTTTTCCATATGCAATCATGGTAGCCACATAAAAACGGCGGGAACAGGGGGAGTCCAGAATAAGCCCTTCCGCGTATTCTGATTTTCCGCTGCCGCTGCCGCCTGTCACCAGAGTAATCATTCCAGGTCTCCTATTATCGTGTCGTCATGTTCATCCAAATTCCTTACATCCCAATTACAGAAGATGCTCATACGCATCCACATGGATGTCATCAAAGCTGCTCATCTGCGTGTACACAGCCGCCGCCATATCCAAAAGCGGAAACAGGGCCGCTGCGCCGGTGCCCTCCCCCAGACACATTCCCGCAGAAATAGCAGGTTTAAGGCCAAGAGCATCCAGAACCATTGCCCCGGCAGGCTCGGCTGAAACGTGGGAGGCCAGCAGATATCCTTTTACATCCGGGCTGATTCTGACGGCCGCCAGAGCGGCTGCCCCTGTTATGAGTCCGTCCAGCACCACCGGCAGGCCGCAGGCCGCGCATCCGATGTAAAATCCGGTCAGAGCCGCCAAATCCAGTCCGCCCACTTTGGACAGCGCGTCCACCGGGTCCTCCCCGGACGGCTTGCGGATACGGATGCCTTCCCTTATGACCTGCACCTTGCGGTTGTAGCCGGCAGTGGTCAGACCAGCCCCCCGGCCCGTCACCAGTTCCGGGTCCATATTAAGAAGCACGGAAAGCAGGGCGCTGCTGGTAGTGGTATTGCCGATTCCCATTTCCCCGGAGCCAGCCAGCACATATCCCCTTTCCTTCAGTTCCACGGCCATATCCGCACCTGCCTCCATGGCCTTCACCGTCTCCTCCCTGGTCATGGCAGGTTCCTCCAGGAAATCCTTTGTCCCATATGCCACTTTCCGGTTCACCACGCCGGGAACCGCGTCGCGGCAGGCCATACCCACATCCACAGGAATCACGTCGGCCCCTGCCTGGCGGGCCATAAGGCAGACACATGAATTTCCCTGAGCCATGTTTCCTGCCACAATGGCGGTAACCTCCTGTCCTGTCTGGGTCACCCCTTCCTTTACAACGCCATTATCCCCACACATGACCACAATAGCCCTGGGACGCAGGCTGACTGCCAGGCTGCCGGAAGCAGCGGCAATGCGTATGATATCCTCCTCCAGGACTCCCAGGCTTCCCAGAGGTTTGGCCACCTGGTCCCAGCGCTGCTTTGCCTGCTGCCTGAGTGCCTGGCGGGCCGGCTTAATGCTGTTCATCGCTTCCTTCAATGTCATAGCTCATGTTCCTCTCCGTCATGTTCTTGTCCGTTACGCTCTTGTCTGTCATGTTTCCGGTCATGTCTCTGTCCGTATTCCACGCACTGTCCGGCAAACCGCCGGACCAGTCCGGGGCAGGAAGGATAATAGAGGTGGGGGAATCCTGCCATCACCTGTTTTGCTGTTCTCATACAGGGCCAGCTGCGGCCGCCCTTTGGCTTGGCAGCCGTCATACAAAATTCATCCTCCCCGCAATCGCAGTCCCAGTAATGAAATTCATGGCCTTTTATCTCCTCCCCTTCCCGGAGATAGGGAAGGCAGCGGTTGGGCCCCAGGGTTATGTATCCAAACCTGCCGGTTTTCCCGGCCCTGTATCCGTGGCCCTTCAAGACCCCTGCCATGGGATAAACCGTTCCGTCGGCTCCCTCCAGACTGTCCAGCAGATAGAGGTATCCCCCGCACTCTGCCAGAATGGGCATCCCGGATGCGGCCGCTGCCGCCACCGAATCCCGCATGGTCCTGTTCGCCGCCAGGGCCTCCCCGTGGTTTTCAGGATAACCGCCTCCTAAAATCAGCCCGTCCAGCCCATCCGGCAGTTTCTCCTGATGGAGCAGACTAAAGTACACAAGCCGGGCCCCGGCCTGTTCCATAGCCCTCAGGTTGTCCTCATAATAAAAACAGAATGCCTCATCCCTGGCAATCCCCAGGCGGAAATGCGGTATGTTTCCCGGCTCGTTTCCCAGCTTGTTTCCCGGCTTAATTCCCGCTACATTCCCCGTTTGCTGCCCGGCTCCTGCTTCTTCCCGGACCGGTACCTCCCTGTCCCGTCCGCCTGCCTCAGCAGCAATCTTCAATAGCGGTTCCCACTCCAAATTTTCATCCATCCGGTCCGCCAGCTGTTCCAGCTGCTCCCTGATTCCATCTATCTCATCCGGAAGCACCAGTCCCAGATGACGGCTTCCCACATGAAGGAAGTTCAGTTCAGGTAAATATCCAATGACCGGAATCCGAAACAGTTCCTCCACCATAGGTTTTATACGGTTATATATCATGGGGGACATGCGGTTGAAAAAGATTCCCCTTATGTTGTTATTTTTTTTATCCTTGCTCTCATGGCAGTCTGTGTTTCCGCAAACACACCCATGCAGTCCATTGGATGTGTGAGATTTTTTCTCGCGATAATTTTCCTCATTCTCTTTCCATCTTCTCTTCCTGCATTCTTCGTATTGCATGCCAGCCGCACATTCCGCATCACAGTCAGTTTTATCGTGAGTTTTTTCCTCGTCTTTTCCCTCCAGCATGGCATCATACTCCAAAAATCCCTGAATCAATGCCATCAGCGATAAGCTGGCTCCTCTTCCATCCACCACCAGAATGGCAGGCAGACCAAGAATACTTCCAATCTCAAAAGAACTCCCCTGAACAGACACGCCCCCAAGGCCGTCAAAATATCCCATGACCCCTTCCGCCACCACAAAATGGTGTTCCATGCTCCGGGACAGCTTCTGTCTCATATGTGTCCCGGTCTCAAAAAAGCTGTCCAGGTTTCCATTTTCCACTCCCAGAACCCTGCGGTGGAACAGGCCGTCAATGTAGTCCGGTCCGCACTTAAACGCAGCCGGATTATATCCCTTCCTCTTAAGGAGGGTCAGCAGGCCGCAGGTTACCATCGTCTTCCCGCTGCCGCTTCCCGGAGCCGCTATCATAACTCCTGCCATTGTATCTCTCCCTCATCGTCTTTTGGGTCCTGCATAACCGCCACATACACCGGATTCTGTGCTTTTGGCATATGGTAGCTTCCCACCGTATCCACAGGAGCTGCCCATATCTGGGTTATCTCTCCTGTGGCGAATCCGAATTCCTTCATACACGCCAAAATTTCACCAACAGTCTCCAGTGTAATGGCATTAGCCACAATTCTCACATGGGGATTGGCGTCAAGAAGGGCTGCCACGATTTCACGCATGTGACCTCCGCTTCCTCCGATGAATGCATGAGTGGGAGGTTCCAGCCCCTTCATAGCCTCAGGCGCCTCGCCTTCCACAATGTGAAATCCCATCCAGCTTCCGTGGAACTTCTGGCAGTTGGATTCAATCAGCTGCAGGGCTTCCCGGTTCCGCTCAATGGCATACACCTGGCCGCTGCCGCCCCACTTGCGTATCTCCATTCCCATCTCCACCGCCACAGAGCCGGTGCCGGCCCCGATATCATAACACACGGCCTGGGAGCCGATACACAGCTTATCCAGTGATATCCTCCGTACCTCCTTTTTTGTCATAGGCACCTGGCCCCTGATAAAGTCCTCATCCCGGGGGCCGGACTGAGGATAAAGCTGTCCTTCCGCCGCCTCTGTATTCTCCACCAAAACACAAGCCAGGCTGCCAAAGGGAAGGCGCTCATCCTCCATCAGAAGCTCAGCAGGCGTCATCTGCCAGGCAATGCGTTCGTCCTCGTATGAAAAATTTTCTCCGGCCCATAAAGTCACGCTGCTCATTCCGCTGCTGACCAGCTGACGGCACAAATCCGGCACGCTGCCGGCTCCGCCCAGCAGGATAAAGCAGCTCTTGAAGCTGCGGATATAGGCCACCACATCGCAGTCCCTTCCATGGCTGCTGACCGGATGGACATTCTGCCAGCTCTTTCCCAGCCTGGCGCAGAAATAGGACAGGCTGGATACACCCGGAACAAATTCCACATCCCATCCTTCCCGCAAAAATGCCTTGGCCGCCGCCTCAGCTCCGCTGTAAAAGCCCGTATCTCCTGACAGCACCAGGGCTGCCTCATCCCACCGGAAGCTGCCCAGCCACTGTACCATCTCACTGGGCTTATAGGCTGAAAATACCCGCTTCTTATCGGTGTACGCGCTGACGCTGTCCAGCATCCGGTCCGCCCCCATCACCACCTGGGCCGCCTCCAGGCAATCCATTGCCCGGCCCGTCAGCTGGTCCTCTCCCCCCATTCCTATGCCCACCAGATATACGATTGGCCTTAAATCATCCATATATGCTTCCTTTCTTTTCATGGTCCATCCACTCCTTTAGCTGTCCCTTTATATCGTCCAGGGATATGCCTTCCCCGCTGCCCGGCCGGTCAATCACCACTGCCGCTGCCCCGGCCCTGTGGGCTGCCTTTATCTTTTCTGAAAAGCCTCCTGCTGCGCCCCCATCCTTGGTCACCAGATAAGCACATCCGTATTCCCTGAGCTGTACCAGATTCATTTCCTCTGAAAATGGTCCCTGCATGGCAATGATATGGCGGCCCTCAAAGCCCAGACTCCTGCACTGGGCCACGGCCTCCGCCGAGGGCAGGATCCTGGCATACACTCTCTGCTCATAATCCCTTATCCTTGTGTAGATAGCCAGCTCCTTGCTGCCTGTGGTCACCAGAATATTTCCCTTCACAGAGGACAGCCATGTGACTGCCGCCTCCACATCCGGCATATGGATTACTCCCGGCCGGCTGTCCCCGGCCCCCGGTTCACGCAGGCACCTTAAAAGCCGCAGGCCCTTTCGTTTGGAACAGGCCATTTTTATGTTCTGGGTTACTGCCACCGCATATGGATGGGTGGCGTCAATGACCAGTTCCGGCCGCAGTTCATCAAACATACGTTCCATTTCCGTGACATCCAGGCGTCCCTGGCGTATCTCCATACATCCGTTCTCGTCCGGCCTGCTTATATCCTCCAGCAAATCCCTTCCATATCCGGTAGCCACGCAGATTACAAAGGGCCGGTCAAGCTCCTGAAGATATTCAGCCAGCAGCCTCCCCTCCGTGGTCCCGGCAAACAGTATGACACTTTTCTTATTTTCCTTCATACCTGTAACCTCTGGGCGTTACCATATAGGGGCCAATCTGCCTGGTATGGGAATTGCCGATGTAGACCGTGGTGAACATGTCCACCCGGCGTTCCTTCAGCTCCTCCAGGGTAAGGACCTCCGTCCCTTCCCCTTCCCTGCCGATGTTCACAGCCAGCCCGCACACGGTATGCCCTGCCCTGTACTTAAGAATACGGCTGCACGCCTGCCTGAAATAGTCAGGCCGTCCCTTGCTGGCCGGATTGTACAGGCATATGACAAAATCAGCCTGGGCCGCTGCCTCTACCCGGTTCCATATGTCTTCCAGGGGTGTGAGCCGGTCGCTTAAGCTGATGACAGCAAAATCGTGCATCAGCGGTGCTCCCAAAACAGCTGCCCCTGCGCAGGCAGCCGTAATTCCCGGCACAATCCTGACTCTGACGCCGGGGTACTGCTGAGCCAGCTCCAGTATAAGGCCCGCCATTCCATAGACCCCCGCGTCCCCGCTGCAAATCATGGCTGTATTCTTTCCCATCATGCAGCATTCAAACGCCTTCCGGCACCGTTCCTCTTCCCTGGTCATGGCAGTGGTCAAAAATTCCTTTTGGGGGAACAATCCCCTTACCAGGTCCACATAGACCGTATAACCAGCTATGACCTGGCACCGGCCCATCACTTCCAGCGCCTGTCCTGTCATCTGCTTTTTTTCTCCGGGTCCCATTCCCACCACATAGAGTGTTCCCGGCTCCAGTTTCCCCGGGACGATTTCCCGGCCCGCACGAAATCCGGTGGTAAAGGCGGGGTCGTAAAGCTTTGATCGCTCATAGCCGGTCTGGGCCACGGTATTTCCCACCACAATAAGGGCGGTCTTATGGATGCCCTCCCTGTCTGCTGTCTCCTCTAATGTAGCTACCGTACACCGGACAACCTTCTCATCCGGCCAGGTCGCCTTATATACAATGGCTGCGGGGGTATCTCCCGGATATCCGCCCTTTACCAGCTCCTCTGACAGCTCTCCCGTCATGCCTGCGCTCAGGAATATCACCATGGTGCTGCCGTGGGCAGCAAATTTCTCTATGGATTCACGCTCCGGCACCGGTGTTCTCCCGGCCATTCTGGTTATTACCACACTCTGGCTGATACCGGGCAGGGTATATTCCATTCCAAGGGCTGCGGCGGCTCCGCAGAAAGAACTGACCCCGGGACATATGTCATATTTTATCCCCCTGGCGTCCAGTCCGTCCATCTGTTCCCGTATGGCACCGTAGAGGCAGGGATCCCCGGTATGAAGGCGCACCGTTGTAAGACCGTCCCGTTCCGCCTGTTCCATCACTTCCATAACCTGCTCCAGGTCCATGGAGGCGCTGTCATAAATCCTGGCATCCTGCCTGACCCAGTCTAAAAGCTCCCGGCTGACCAGGGAACCCGCATATATGACCACATCTGCCTCTGACAAGAGTCTCTTTCCCCTGACCGTAATCAAATCAACTGCGCCCGGACCTGCTCCTACTATATGTATCATCTTGCTCCGCCTTTCATCTATTTCTTAATCTGTTCGTAAAGTACAATAACATATCATCTGCGCCGGTGGTTGCCCCAAGTATCCCGCGCTCATTGGTAAATACAATAACCTCTGCCCTCAGACGTCCGCCGGCCCGCCGTTTCACATGCTGCTCCAGCCGCGCCATCACCCGCTTCATCACCTGCTCACGCAGGCCGTCCTCTGTCTCTAAAAGGCGCAGCCCCTCGTCCACGGTCACTGCTTCCAGAATCTGTTCCACCAGCTCTCTTTTTGCGCCGCAGGCAGCTCCGTGGGCTGCCAGGATTTCCATTCTCCCGTCTGCCCAGGAGGAATGGGTATTCATAATACCGGCTGCCAGCTTGATTAGCTTTCCTCCATGGCCTATTAGCAGAATGGACTCAGCCCCTTCTTCCACCGCCATATCAATGGTACTGCCTATAAAATTACTGCATTTCACGGCCTGTCCAAGGCCCAGGCCAAGTACAGTGTCCACAAAGCTCTCACCGTAATTTCCCGGTGTCACCAGAAGGTTCTTCTCCCCTTTTCGGATCCTCTGTCTCAGTTCCAGCCGGATGGTATCAAGGAGGGCTGTCTCGCTCATGGGCTCCACCATTCCGCTGGTCCCCAGTATGGATATGCCTCCATGGATTCCCAGACGGCTGTTAAAGGTCTTATCCGCCACCTTCAGGGCTTCCGGCACACGGATTTCAATGGAAAGCACTCCCTTAAAGCCAGATTCCCGGCACACACCGGCCACCTGTTCAAATATCATCTGCCTGGGGACCGGGTTAATGGCAGCTTTTCCCACTTCGCAGCTCAAACCCCACCGGGTTACCCTTCCCACTCCCACTCCTCCGGATAAATTCAGGCGCAATCCGTCTTTCTCATACACATAATCCCCACCGGCACCGCTGACATCAACGCTGTCCGCATCCGGCAGCCGGACCTGTGAATACACCATAAGCCCGTCCGTCACATCCGGGTCGTCACCTGCATCCTTTCTGACACCGCAGCAGACACAGTTCTCCCTTATATCCATTTCCTCCACCTCCAGGTCCAGACGGACTCCCTTTGGCGTTGTCAGGGACACCTGCTCCATTCTCCTGCCCCGCAACAACATAACGGCAGCTGCCAAGGAAGCCGCTGCCGCACAAGTACCTGTGGTGTATCCCCATCTCAATTTTTTCTGATTCTTATAGATGTACGAATCTCCCATAGTCTCACCTGCTGTCCAACATCTGACTTTTAAACTATGGAAAAGTATATCATATCCAACTGCATTTCTCAATGTCTAATTTCCCTGCAACCGGCTCTATGGCTGCCGCCACCGTCACCCCTTTTCCGGCCTGCTTATGTATTAAAAGTCTTCCTCCCCTGGCTGTACAGGACCTTTCGCAGACATTGCCCACGCCCACTGCGGATCTTACAAAATCAGATTCCTGAAACTCTCCTTCCACAGCCAGCAGCTCCCTGGATGTAAATGTACGCAGCTCCCACCCGTACCTGCGGGCCAGCCTGGTTACCGCCTCTTCCCCTGCCTTTATGTCTATGGTGGATAATGCCTTTACCGCCGCCGGGTCAATGCCTCCTCTTTCCAGCGCTTCCAGGACACAGCCTTCCAGGATATCCGGCGGGGTTCCCTTCCTGCAGCCCACGCCCACCACAACCATCTTTGGAACCAGGCGAAGGAAGGAAGGCCTTTCACTGTTTCGGAATGTAATCCATATGTTATGCCTGCACACGCTGTTCATACATATATTATGCCTGCATATGCCCTCAGTACCATCCCCAACGTTCTCTGCTCCTCTGCCTGAACTCCCGTTTTTTGTGGTTCCGGCTCCAGACGCGCCCTCCGCCCTGCGGCACTCCGAATCGCAGAAAAATCCCACCTTCCCGCCATCCAGCAGCCAGGCAGAAATTTCTTTGGCCTTTTTTCTATCTGTTATACAAAGGCCCCTTCGGGCCGCAAAGACATCCACCGCAAAGATGCCATTGATATCCGTGGCAGTGGTTATGACCGGTATTCCCTGAAGCCAGCACGCCATTCTTTCAGCCAGCTCATTTGCGCCTCCCACATGTCCTGACAGCAGGGGGATGCAGAAATGCCCGGCTTCGTCAACCGCCACCACAGGGGGATCTGTCATCTTATCCCGGACAAAGGGCGCAATGGCCCTGACTGCAATGCCGGCCGCCCCGATAAACACCAGCGCCCTCTTCTGTCCAAACATGGATCCGGTCCATTCCGAAAGGGACTTGTCCTGAGGCTTGATTCCCTCCGCCTCCCATTCCGGCTTCCAGAAGCGCTGCGGCACATATCCCGTGCACTCTGTCCCTGTATCCCTGAACCGGCGGCACAGAAGGCGGCATATTGCAGTGCCTCTTGCCGTAAAACAAATCATACCTATCTTCATTCCCGTCTCCTTTGTATTATTCCTGATTACAGATATAAAACAGTATATCGGAAAATTATTCCTGCTGCAATGCCTCTTTCTTAAGTTCCCGTTTGCGCTTTGTGATAAGGCCTCCTATCTTGCCGCTTTCCTTGGCTGTCAGGCTCCTCCATCCTCCCTCTATGACCTTTGCGTCCAACCCCAGTTCCTGGGCAATCTCAAATTTAAGCTGGTCCTGCGCACTCAGATTATGAGGATCAAATGCCTCATTCTTCTTAGACTTTCCCATGTAGGTTCTTGCTCCTTTCTTGCTGATACAAAATAAGTACAAATGGATTATACCCAGGCAGGGGCCTGCCTATACCGCGCTTACAACTTATTCCAATTGCCCTTGCAATTTAATTTGTTGTATATTATACTGAACCTATATGGATTGTTTCATAACGTACCGTTACAGGATAATTTATAAACCTTTTGTTACCCTGTAACCATACATAAAGAAAGGAAGGGCACCGTGAACATTGCAGTCATCGACGACTCGATAGATGAGGCCCGTCAGTTAGCCGGCTTTATATCCACCTATTGCTCCGACACACATACCTGCCAGCAGACGACCATCTTCAATACCGCCGCCGACTTCCTTCGCTGCTGGCAAAGAGGCAGCTTTGACCTTATATTCATAGATATTTTTCTCCGGAATGAGACCTCCGGTATCAGAATCGCTGAAAGGGTCCGCAGGGATGATGATTCCTGTACCATCGTGTTCACCACCAGCAGCACCGATTTTGCCCTGAAGGGATATGAGGTCCGTGCGCTGGATTACATGGTAAAGCCTATCCGCTACGACAAGTTCAGCCAGACCATGGAGTATTTTTTGTCTGTATCCCGCAGGAAGCAGAGTCATTATATAGAGGTAAAGGAAAGCCGCATCATGCTTAAGATTCCCGTTGACTCTATCCTTTACACAGATTATTCAAACCACTACATACAAATCCATCTTCCCGACAAGACGGTCCGCACTTATATGCGGTTTGAAGATTTTTCCGGTATGCTCCTTATATACTCCCAGTTCATATGCTGCTACCGGAATTGCATCATCAATATGGACAAGGTTTTTTCTATGGAGAAATCAGAGTTCATTTTGACAACCGGAGAGCATCTGCCTATTACCAGGACCATGCGGTCGCAGATTCACCAGCAGTATGCAGATTACCAGTTCTCCAAGTTAAACGGAGGCATCTGATGAGCTTTGCACAGATACAGCTGATAAGTGTGATTTTGGCCGAAATCATATTCATTATCGTTCCCTTTTTGGCGGTATTCCGAAGGGAATGGCGGTACTCTATGTCAAAAACTACAGGTATTCTTATGGGATACCTGTTTTTTGTATACTTTTTAGGCCTTACATGCTTCAGCCCTTTCCTGTCCCGGCCCTGGCTGGAGCTGGCGTGGTCCTGCACCACCATGACCACCAACATACTTGTCTGTAAATGGATGGTGCGCACAGACTGGCCTGTGAATATCTATTCCCTTTTCCTTTTTAAGAACTTCACGGATACCGCCGGATACTGCGCGGACCTGTCCAATGCCTCTGCTTCCCTTAATAAGAGCAGTTCCCTTATCACAGGAGACAAATTATTAAGCAATCTTATTTTTCTGTTTCTCATGGTCTGGGTGGCCTATTACATCCTGCACAAATATCTGACCAAAGCAGTGGAATACACACGGCTTCTTCCGGTCTGGAAATATCTGGCCGCCATCCCGGTGCTCTTTTTCATCATGTTCCGCCTGGCATCCCGTTCCCTGGCACCCGCACGTATGCTTCAGCATCATCCTGACATGATTTTTTTTGCTGTCTGCTGGTTTGCCTGTATCTACACGGTCCACTATGTGAGTCTGAGGATTCTGTCCCGGCTGTCTGAAAGCTATGCGGCCAAGGAGCAGTATCGGACTACCCGGCTGCTGGCCAGTGTCCAGAAATCCCAGATGGCCACGCTCCAGTATAATCTGGAACAATTCAAAAAAGCGCGCCACGATTACCGCCATCATCTCATCACGCTCAAGGGGCTTTTGGAGCAGAAGGAGACAGAGTTTGCCCTGGAATACATAAATGACTATCTGGGCACCTATGCAACCCTGGACACCACCCAGTACTGTCAGAATCCTTCCTCCAACGCGCTGCTCAATTACTACATACAAACAGCCCAGTCCCAGGGTATCGCAGTAAACTCCTCCATTTGCCTGCCTCAGAGCCTTCCTGTGCCGGAGATAGACTTCTGCACTATCCTGGGCAACCTTCTCTCCAATGCAGTGGAGGCATGCCAAAGGCAGACCCAGGGAACGCCCTCCATCACCATCAACATCGGACAGGCCGGCGAATCCATGATTGCCCTGTCCATACAGAACACCTATTCCCATCTCATACGTATGAAGGACGGACGTTTTCTTTCATCCAAACGGGAGGACATGGGCACCGGTACTACCTCTGTGCGTTATCTGGTGGAACGGTATCACGGCATACTGAAATTCGATTACAGCAACGGAATATTCGAGGCATCCCTGCTTCTGAACCCAGCCATGAAATAGACGCTCCGGCCTGCCAGACCAGCGCTTTTCTTTTTTGTTCCAGTATAGCACGGAACCATGCATCCTCACAAGCCGTTCTGGAGACAAACAGCATTTAAGCAAAAAGGTTCTATACTGAATGTTGGGGTGTGCTGAAAAGCACACTTCCAACATTCTTTTCGTT
>ENA-OPSU01000326-OPSU01000326.1-human-gut-metagenome-genome-assembly--contig:-NODE-326-length-29097-cov-23.676951_pt1 | contig 29097 bp, 23 predicted proteins | sample MGYA00241811_ERZ501913 | MGnify/ENA primary metagenome ERZ501913 (study PRJEB25962, sample SAMEA2042113) | human gut metagenome | biome: human gut; feature: human-associated habitat; material: faeces...
CGTATATTCCACCTTGCAGGGCGGCATGAACGTTTCAAGCATCCTGCCGACAACAAGGGTGTAAACCAGCCTTTCCTCCCTGTCCAGTTCCCCCGGCTGTATGCCGGTGATGACAATGGCATGATGCTCCGCCGTGTCCTGATTTCCGGTTACGCCTTTCCTTGCAGCAAGGTCGATCATACCGGCATATTGACGGAATTCCTTGCCGGACAGCAGCTTTTCCATAACCGGAGGCAACATGTCATACACGTCTCCGGGCAGCAGACGGCTGGAAGTGCGCGGGCAGGAGATCAGTTTTTTCTCATACAGGCTTTGGGTAATTTCCTGCACCCGTATGGCTGTCAGGTTATGGTAACGGTTCGCATCCTTCTGAAGCCCGGTCAGGTTATAAAGGGCAGGTGCGGTGATTTCCTCAGTCCGGCTGTTGACCGCCGTGATACGGGCATATCCTGCCGCCTTGCAGTCCTCGTAAAGTTCCAGGGCATCCCGGCGGTTGCAGAAATCTTCCACATGCCGCATCTTTATTATCTTCCCGTTCTTGCAGAGGCTGACGAATACGGGCCAGCTGTCTGCGGGAATGTGATTTTCCCTTTCCCTGTACCGTCCGCTTATCGCTGCCAATACAGGGGTCTGTACCCTTCCAAGCGAGTTGTTCCCGAAACCGACCGCCTTGCAGACGGCATAGCTCGAATTGACTCCAAGAAGCCAGTCGGCCTTGTTGCGGCTGTCTGCCGCCAAAAACAAGTTGTCGAACAGGCTGCAAGGACGAAGGTTTTCCATTCCTTTGGCAATGGCTTCGTCCGTCAAGGAGGAGATCCACAGGCGGAGGCAAGGTTTCCTGCATCCCAAAAAACGATAAAGATACCGGAACAGCATTTCCCCCTCGCGGGAAGCGTCGGTTGCCGCAACAATGGTGTCACACGCATCGAACACCCCGGCTATCACCTTCAACTGGAGCACCGCATTGATGTCGGGATTCCATCCCGTGTCCGTCTTTACATGCCGTACCGTCAGAAAAGGAGGCGGCAGCAGGGGGAAGTTCTCCCGCTCCACCCATGCCGTACCGGTATCTTTCGGCATCGCCAGGGAAAGCATGTTGCCGTATGTCCATGTTACCATGTATCCGTTTCCGCTCATATATCCGTTCTCTTTTCTGTCAGCTCCCAAAACCCTTGCTATCTCTCTGCCCACATTGGGCTTGTCAGTCACTATCGCTATCATATTCTTTTTCCTTTTGATGTTCCGTACCGTCAGGAACGGCACGGAACGTGAGTTATACTTATTGTTTCCCGGTCAAACTGCCGCCTCCTCCTTCTGACGGAGACCGTTTATTTCCATAACCGGTCTGCCGTTGCCGTCGGGTACCAGCTTCAGCGTGGCATCCATTGTCAGGCTGAGGACCGAAATATGGAGTTTCAGCGGAACGATGCCCGTTTCCTTTCCTTGCAGCAACAGTTCCATGTTGCCTTCCGCTTCCAGTTGTTTCTTACTGATACCTGCGGCCTTCAGACCGTCCCAGTCGATATCTTCCGTCTTATAAATATGACGGGTATTCTGATCCGTATTCATACGATTCGTTTTTTTAGGTTTGTATGATTGATTCTGTTTCTCTCCGGGCAGGTCTATACTGCCTGCGATGCACCCTTCTTCTGCTCCTGCTGCTGTCCCTGTGCGGTCTCCGTCTGTGCGGCACGGCGGGAAGTGTCCCTGCGGATGTCCGGATTTTCCTGAAAATACTGCAACTGCCCGGAATAGGGATTGACTTTCAGGTAGGAACTGAAGGTCTGCCCGTTGTTTTTCAGCCCTTCGACAAGCAAAGTCTTGCCATCCTGGAGGTTCGCTTTTTCCTGTGCCGTGAACACGTGCCCGTAAACCTCCGCCGGAATACGCGGTGCCTGCTGCTCGTTGAATCCGTTCGGCGTGCGTGAATACATCGTCCTGCCGGTATTCATATCCAGCTTGACGAACGAGGAGAATTCCTCCCCGTTGCGCCCGATCATGTTTTCCAGATAGACCGGCTGTCCCTTGCGCAGGGTTTCCCTGTCTTCGGCAGTCAGCTGCACGTTGCAGATTTCCTTTGGAATATAAATCTCTCCGGTTTCCGGATTGTGCCGCGTGTAGTTCGGGCGCCCCGTAACCTTGTCTATCGTTACAAAGGACGAGAAGGTGTCATTCCTGTTCCTGAACTTCATGTCTTCCACCAGAATGGTATGTCCTTCGCTGAGCATTTTTATCTGGGTGGGCGAGAGAGGCACGCCTCCGATGGAACGTTCGTTGAAAATCTGGTTTTTCGGAAAGATGAATTCCAGTCCCCTGCGCTCGGCACTGTACTGGAGTGTGGCATCGAATTCCTTGCCTGCTTTGGAAGTCATACCCTCCACTTTGACAGGCTGTCCCTCCTTCAGCAGCCTGATCTCCTCTGCGGTAAGTTTGACCCCGCTCACTTCCTGCGGGATGTAAACGTGCTCCTGACGGACGGCAACCAGCTCGTTGGTGCTCTTGTCGATGGAAATCAGACAGGGGGTATATTCACTGCCGCGCAGGTTGAGTTCTGCCACACGCCCCATGTTGCCGGTCTCACGCAGGTTCTTCTTGTCCTCCTCGTTAAAGTTAAACCCGAAATAAGGACGCTCCAACTGCGGTTCCTTGCGTATGCCGTGAATGGCCAGTCCCACCTGTCCGTCCTGTTGCGGGATGAGTGAGAGCCTTGCATCCAGTTTGGCTGTCAGCAAACCGGAAAGATGGATGGTCAGGGGCACCAGTTTGTTGGTCTTGTAGCCCTTCAGCATGGAATCAAGGAGTCCCTGCTGTTCCAGCGAAGCCTTTGAGATTCCGACCTTTTCCAACTCCTCCCAGTTGACCATGTTCTCATTATACCGGTAACGCGGTCCTTGCGACTCCTGCGCTGCCTGTTGAGCCTGGGGCTGCTGCTGTTGCTGTGCCGCCTGCTGTACTTCGCTCTGTTGCAGGGGTTCCTGCGGTTGTGTCTCTTTGTCTGCCATAGCTGTTTTTTCTTTTTGGTTTACACTTTGTTCCTTCTTGTTTTCTCTCGGACGGATTTCGTAGCGTTTGAGGAACTCTTTCACCGCATCCGTCTGCTTTCCCTCCGACAAATCCCTGATGGCCTGCTTGTTCACCTTGTAGTCGTGGTAGGTCATGCGGAGCAGGCGGAAATGGGTAGGTTCCTTGAGCTGGCTCCAAAAATTCTTGATGAAGTTTTCGAGAATACTCGAATTCTTGTCGAATTTCAGGAATGAGTTTTCATTCTTCTCGTCCGCCGGAACCGTCTTCGCTTTTCCGTCCTTGTCAATTTCACTGACAGCCTGTACACCGAATTTCGGATCGTTCTTGTTATGAACAAGCATCAATTCCGTAATCTGTTCCACCGGAAGGGCATCACTTCCGGCCTTCGGTTTCCGGGTCCGTTTGGGCTTTTCGTTCGGGATCTTTTCTTGTGCCATACCTTTTCTTTTAGGGGTTAATGAATTGCTTTGACGCTTCAAAGGTATGGGGTATTTCCAAATAATATGCTGATTTTCAAAAAGGTGTCATCAGATGTCATCAAATGTCGTCAGATGTCATAAACATGACTGTTCCCAACGGCTAAACCGTGAACGGAGAAGAAGGGAAGTGAATAAACGGAAAGAGAGAAGATACGTGAGGCAGAAGGGAAAAAGCCTGCGCATCCGACACCAGAAAAGAGCAGGCGGGCAGGCAAGACAAAACCATGCAGAACAGAGGGAGCTGAAGCCCCCTGTCTTCTCATGCCTTCCGCTTTTTTACAGCAAGACTTTCATAAGACCTGTATTCCGGCTGGATATGTGGAATTTCATGGATTATGAAATACGGCCTCTTCAAGCAGCCCATATCCTTTATCCATGCGTCACATCGGTCGCAGTTTGCCCCTGTAATCGTTTTTCAAATCGAATCTGGATTGCCGCCGCATTCTTTTTCGTGAAAATTTTCCACGGCGAAGCCGCAAGGAAAATTTCCACGAAAAGATTCGGCAAATGCGGCCGGCAAGACAAATTCGATTTTCCTTTGATGAGGGGGAAAACTGTATCGCAAACAAACCTATCTGGAAATTCCGTGCAGGCTCATTCTCTTGTAAAGGGTCGGGCGGCTGATTCCCAACAAGGCCGCTGCCTGTGTCAGGTTCCCTTTAGAGATGGAAAGAGCCGTCTTGATCTGTTCTATGTTTCTTCTTTCATCTTTCTGCAAACACTTGTCTATCTTCTCTTTCCCCATGGGGTCAGAAACGGGCTCTCCCGCATATTGGAGCCGTAAGGAATTGGGGGTAATCAGTTTTCCTTTGCATATCAATACCGCCGCATGAATGACCTGCTTCAGTTCCCGTACATTTCCCGGCCAACTGTATCCCAGCAGCATCTTCTTTGCCGGTTCGTCAAAATCCAAGACCTCTTTCCGGAGCAATCCGCAAGATTGCTCCCGGAAAAAATCCGCCAAAGGCAGTATATCCTCCAGGCAATTATGCAATGCAGGTACGGTGATGGTAAAATCCTGAAAGCGATAAAGCAGGTCCTTCCGGAAACGCTTTTCCGCAACAGCCTCCTGCAAATCCTCATTGGTGGCCGCAATGATGCGCACATCCATCAGCCTGTCCCGTTGTCCGCCTACCGGACGATACCGCCGTTCCTCCATGGCACGCAACAGCATCCGCTGCGTTTCTATCGAAAGGTTCTCCACCTCATCCATGAACAGGGTGCCTCCCTGCGCTTCCTGAAAATATCCTGCCTTTTCCTCTGTGGCTCCGGTAAACGCCCCCTTGACATGGCCGAAAAAGGCGGAAGGTGCCAGCTCTTTGGACAAACTGCCGCAATCGACCGTTACATACGGCTTGCCGGATCTGAGGCTCTGCCTGTGAATCTTTTTTGCCAGGTGTTCCTTTCCCGTTCCGGTGCTTCCCAATATCAGTACCGTCATATCCGTCGGCGCTACCATGTGAATGTACCGGTTCAACTCGCAAAAAGGGGTGCTTTTGCGTTCATAGATTACCTTGGTGAAAGCCTCGTTCACCGTCCTTATTTTTTTGATTACGGGCAGCAGCCTGGTTTCAACCAGCGGTTTGAGGATATAATCTTCCGCACCCAGCTTCATGGTATGAACCGCAGAATGTATCTCTTCATAATTAGTCATCATGATGAACGGGTGCATATAGCCGTTCTCCCTCATCCACTGCAACAGCGTGGTACTTTCCCCGTCAGGCAATCTTAAATCCGCCAATACGATGTCATCCTCACGGACGGATGTCCCAATGACCTTCTTAGCCTGTGCCAGCCTGTAAGTCCTTACAGTATCCAAATCCGCCTTCTGCAAAAAATTGCAGATATAATTACAGAACAAGACATTGTCCTCAACAACAATTACTCTCATAAGCTTTCTTAGCCTGTTGTGCCAAACATATTATTTCTTTTCCTTTTTCCAATACCTGCTGTACAGTCCGCCCGAACTCGTCCACAGAAAACTCTCCCGAATCCTGAAGCAGTGCGAACAACTCATGCAGCGGCTTGCCGGCATGAATGATCTCCCATGAGCCTGTCAGATGATGTATCCATTCTTTCAGTGCCTCATGATCATTCTTTTCTGCACATTCAGCCATAGCCTCCATATCCTTCCTGGTCTCCCGAATCAGGGTATCCAGCATCTTCCTCCTGTTCCCATATTTCAGCAGGGCATCGAGGTCTATCTGTTCAGACTGCCTTTCACTTCCCAGACATTCCGTACATACCTGCAAAAGTTCTTCGGCGGAAAACGGCTTTTTCAAACAGCCCGAAAACCCTGCCGCATACAAATCCCCCGTATCGCAGTTTCCCGATGCGGTACTCGCGATAACCGGAATGCTCCGTGAATTTCCCACATTGGCCATGCGCAGGAGCTTCAACACCTCGAATCCGTTTGTCCGGGGCATTTTCAAATCCGTAATCAAAAGGTCATAACTACGGCTGCGGACATGCTCCATCAGATCACGCGTGTTCTCACATACCGTGCAAGCCACCCCGTGATACGCAAACATTTCCCTGATTGCCGCCAGCAAAACGGTGTCATTGTCCAATACCAGTACCGTATAGGACTGTACGGAAATCCGGCTCCTGCCGCTCTCCGCCATCGCTTCCTCTGCCACAGCCAAAGGAAGACAGACAGTGAACCGGCTGCCCACCCCTTTCCGGCTTGCCACTTCAATCCTGCCGTCCAACAATCCGACCAGACCTTTTACTATTGAAAGTCCCAGTCCGACCCCTTCTTCCGCAATCGCATTGGGAAGCCTCTCGAATGCAGTGAAAATGCGTGTCTGCTCCTCATCGTCCATTCCGGTGCCGGTATCTTCCACGATAAGCGTCAATACGCCCTGGTCAAATTGTGTGCGAACCGTTACACTTCCCCGCTCCGTAAACTTGATTGCATTGGACAACAAGTTGCTTCCTATCTGTATTATCCTGTCCCTATCTCCTATAACAACCGCATCTCCGGCACTCAGCACGTTCAGCAAAAGGTTTTTTCCTGCCGCCAGCGGCATAAAATCCGTTTCCAAAATCTCGGTGACGGAACATAACCTGAACGGGACAGGAACGGCCTTTTCCCCGCCACTCTCCAACCGGAAAAATCCCAACAGGGAATTCAGCATGGAAGACATGTGTCCCGCCACCTGCCGTATGTTCCGGCTGTATTCCCTGCACTTCGACACTTCTCTTTCCGTGGAAAGCAATTCCGCATAGCTGCTGATAGAAGCAAGCGGCGCACGCAAGTCATGGGTTACGGCCAGCATGATTTTCTTTCTTGCCTCAATCAGTTCCTCGTTTTCAAGAACAGTCTGCTCCAACTGACGGACTGTGCCTTCCAGCCTTTTTTTATAACGGTTTATACGCATCATATCCCGGTGTATCACCATATAGGACCATATCAGCAGCAAAACCATGAATGCCGTCAGACCGATGACCGTGGCAAATGACCGTTTCCCGGCTTCCGCAACTTCTTCTTCCTGTCTCTTCAAGTCCGCTTGTACCGTTCCGTCCATATTCTCAATCATCTGCCGCAACTGCACGTTCAGCCTTCTGTTCATCCCATCCAAGCTGTCCGTCCGTTCTGCCAGCTTCCGGGCATACGCCTGCTGTCTGCCCACCACGCTCCGGTTAAGTTCATGAAGCATGGAGGCGGCAGAAGGAGAATCCGCCTTGTGGCGTTTTGCGAACAACCTCTTCAGGAATCCCCCTTTGGGGGCATTTTCCCGTTCACTCTGTCTGGCAATGACCGGAATCTGCGCTGCAATTTCCCGGTCGGCTTCCTCCTGCCTGTGCACCCAATATATGATTTCCCGCATATACCGCTCCTTGTCGTTCCACAAATTACGGATGCTGTCTGTATGTAAGCCGGAAGAGGAGTACCTCAAGTTACACAACAGACTGTCAATGTGCCGTCTCTGCTTCTGAAATAATAAAAAATCCTGCTCACTCCACTCCATAAAGGTTTCACAGAAGAAAGAAAGCCTGAGCATTTTCACATATATATCATTTATCTCATGCTTTTTCCGGTTAATTATCCGTACTTCCATTTCCCTGGCCTTAGTCTCTTTCCATTCGCAGATGCCAACGTAAGCAATACCACTTATGACTACAATCTTGGCCATATATCCTACCGCTATTTTGGCAAGAAGCGGTTGCAGGCGCAAAGATTTCAACAATTTATTCCTACTTTCCAATTATTCACTTTTTAATTCATTATATTCTATTAAAATTCTTTGCAAAATAAACCGACCAGTCGGTTTATTTTGCAAAGATAAGCCTTTTCCAAGAATAATGAAAAAAAACAGGTTCCAGCAAGTAAAGTTTTATCATTTATCAGTCTAAAAGACAACGGAATGAACTGAAAGGGAAGAAAAGGAAAGGAATGCAGACCTAAATTTCTGAGAACATCCCCAAGAAAGTCTTACCAATAGAAGTGTTCAATGCCTGTCTGCTGAATGCCTTGGCATCCTTCAAACTTATTTTATGACCATAAGCCACATTGGAAAGAAAGTCCTGTTCCCGGACAAGAAGTTGCTGATACATTTGTGGAAATTCGTCCATATATTCATGGGCGGAGGAAACAAACTGCATATAACATATCAGGAGATTGCCATTCAGATGTTTTGGAAAACTGTTTATCACCCGTTCTATCGGATTTCTGTATTGCCTTAAAAACTCATTCCAATCCTTGTCAGCCAAAGAATACATTTCACAAGAAATCTGCGAGTCGGGGAAAAAACGCATTCTGACAACCGCATCAATCAGTTTCTTTTTGGAAGGAAAGTAGTGTATGACAGCCCCTTTGGATTTATGCACGGCGACAGCCACATCGCAGAATGAGGTCTGCTTCATTCCTTTTGTGATGAATAACCTGTATGCCTCCTCTATAATCCGCTGTTTCAAATTCGGGTCCATCCTACTGCCTATATTATAAAAAATAGCACAGATGCAATCAACACCCCAACGCGGTAGTGGAATACCTAGAGATGATGCTGACGCACCTGTGCTATATATTTTAATATAGCGCAAGCCGTCATATTCCATCTTATCTCTTTGAAATTTTCCACTTTTCGTTTGGAAGATGATATATGATACTATACTATGTCGTTTTAACAGCGCAAAAATACGTTATTTATCGTTTATTTCCAAATTTATACGACACTTAATAGCACTGTTCCATAAGAAAAGCGTCCACTTTCAGGGACAAGCAGCAGTATTTTTTCACCGGATTTGAGTTTACGGGTAGAACAGAACTCATCCAAGGCAGCCAGTATCGCTGACGATCCGATATTTCCCACCCAAGTAAGATTGGTAAACCACTCTCGTTTGTACAATTCAAAACTCTCGTCTTTCATCGCTTCAATGAGATTACCATAAATAACCATTGACGAAGAGTGAGGTATTACATAATCCACATCGTCAGGAGTCATGCCATGTTTATTCAGACATGATTTAATATGTCTAATCCATAACGGCATCAACTTCGCCCCTAAAAGTTTAATGTCCTGTTTAATAACCATAAGGGACTCATCGACCAATTCCTGACTTTCAAAAGATTTCCAGCTTTTCAGTTCACCGTCCTCCCTCCGGACAGCTCCGGCAAACATACAGGTAGGGGTTTCATTGGCATATGAATCCATTTCTATCCATTCAATCTTTAAAGATACGCCCTTTTCTCCCGGATGATTTTCCAATAATGCACAACTCGCACCATCGCTTAACATAAAGCGCAGGAAGTCCTTTTCCAAAGCCATATATGGATTGGTACCCAAATTGCAGCATCTTTCATATTCGATATCGAAGTTTTTGGATAAAAGCATTGCTGACACCAATTCAGATGTGCTGCATATTGCATTCTGTTTTTCTGATGCGGCTATGCTCAAATAAGCTATTTTCAGCGCTTGCAGACAAGACAAACAAACTCCAGCAGAAGAGAATATTTCAACAGGTTCTTCCCAAAGCCCATGTACCATAGACGCATGAGAAGGCAGGATCTGATCAGGGGTCGCAGTAGCACAAGCAAGCAACTCAATGTCCTTTTGGCTCTTATTGGTCAATGCCAGTAACTTACGTATAGCCAGCATCGCCATTTCTGCATTTGTATGTGTGATTTCCTGATTTTTGTTTAAGGCATAGTATCGCCGTTTAATTCCATTTTGCTTTAAAACTATCCGTTGCACTTTGGAATGTTTTCCAGAAATGAGTCCCAAGAACTCTTCCATTTCATCATTGGAAACAGGAGAGTTCGGAAAGAAGCTTGCAAGCCCAGTAATAAAAACATCTTTCTTCATTAGTTCAATTTTTAATTAGTTCATATTGATTATAAAGAACTACTTTCAGTTCTTCTATTCGCAATCCATTCACCAATGCATCCTGAAAACATTTTCCAAACAGCAGGATTCGAAATGTCAAAGCCAATGTAGAAGGATTAACATCGGATCTTATTTCTTTTGTTTCAACAGCCTTCACAAATATTCTTTCCCATAATTTAATCTCCTTATTTGTTATTTCGTTGAAAGCCTCGTTAAATCCCGGATAGAAATATTCTGCCTGCAAAATCAAGTTAAGATATGCACGTGTAATATTGGTCTTCTCTTTTTCTATGAGATAGATCCTCATTGCATTCATCGTTTCCTCCACCTTCTTTATGTAATAATCAATAAATTCAAGCAGAGAGGTGTGAGAAATGTCCTTGAACTTATTTTTGGCATCTTGTTTGTGAAAAATGTAAAAATCAATCACATCAATAAACAGTTCTTGCTTGCTTGGATAATGATATGACATACATCCTCTTGATAAATTCAGACTTTTTTCTATCTCCTTCAGGGGAACCGTGTTGTAATCTTTTGTCAGAAACTGTTTGTATGCAGCTTCCCTGATTAATCTTTTTGTTTCTGAGCCTTTTACTCCTTTCATAACCTTGTTTTTTAGTATCATACAAAAGTAGGTCTTTTGAGTGAAAACACGTTCATTTTTAGTATAATTAAATATGTCCTACCCAATTACCATTAAATCATTTATGACCATACATACCAGTTTATGAAATAAATGCCAACGATGCCTTTTTCTTTTTTTTTCTTATACATATATTATTTTTTGCCTATATTTGTCTTCAAATAAGCCGATTAGTCGGTTTGTTCGGCATAGAGGAACCCAAACAGAAAGTGGAATTTCAAAACAGAGATGTTCCTCTATGTCTTTGTTATTCCATCTTCCGGCAACCGGATTCTATCCCTGTTCCACCATATCCCTAAAAAAATACCGACCGGATGGTATTTTTTACGGCAAAAGTATAAATATATACCATAAAAACAAAGGGAAAAGCCAATTGTGCATTCTATCGGCAAAGAAATGCCTATGAAATATACATAATCCGCTTTTCCCTATGAGAAACATTATGTTACCGGCTTATCTTGAAGGCATCTTCATCTTAACCTGCACCCCCTGTGAGTTTAAAACACGAACCGGTGTCTTTTCTCTGGCTTTCAAATAGAACAGAATATAATCCTTCGCACGCTGGGACTCGAAGAAACCTTTTTCGCGATATTCGGCAATCCACCTCTGAATCATCGGAATCTGCCAACGGTTCATCAAAATATAGTAGCCGAAATAATACTCCAAATCGCTCAGGAAAATATTGAGTTTCAAGTAATCCCACCAGAACTGTTCTTTCTTTTTGCTTTTGGCATTGAGTATGATAACCTGATGTTCATAAGTGTCACGAGGATTTTCCCAATCCTGTTGCGAAACAAATACATCGGGAACCACATTATCGGCATGATCCTTTGCCGGAATAAAGGGAAATAAGGATTCTATTGAATCCTTTATCTTTCCATATAAGGACGGTTCGTACTCCTTGTTGTACAGCATAACATCCCGCAAACGGGTGGAAGTGAGATGGGTTACCACGGAACGTCCTACCACACAATGATCCGGAACAGTCATTACCGATGCCAGACGTTTCATAAATCTGACTTCTGCTTTTGCCTGTTCTTCCTTATCCGGTCTCTTGAAAGGATAATCTGACCAGGCAATCTTCCGCATCCCCCAATGCAGGTCTGTAAGTTGCAACCCCGCATAAGCACAGAAAATGGAAGCACGAATTATCTTGAAGATAGGGGTACGGTCACCCTCGTGGGCCACGTAAGGCAGGTCTTCCACGCCAAAAAGCATTTCATTTTCCGCTATCAAATCGGCAGAAACCGTCTTGCCTTCTTCCAAGCGTCCCTTAATCTTGAAGTTACGCTTTTGGTATCCCCAAGTGTGAACAGGTCGCGTAGCTATCAGTGCCACACAATAATTGCCGTTTTGCGGCGTGAAATCTACATTTTGCGGTGTTGCATTGAGCATCAACTCGTTCAGCAACTTAATCTTTTGGATATAGTCCATAAATCAACAGGTTTTAAGTGAAACATTTTGTTAACAGTGCAAATGTAGGCATCAAGTTTCGTACCGGAGTTCCGTTTTTCGCCGAAAATCACTGCAGGGTCAACCAATTATTCAATATTTATTCTGTTCTCGATTCTCAGTATATAGTTTGTTTCCAAGAAAAAGCGTTCCATACGTACTGCCTGACCGGTTCTGAACAAAGGTTTTTCGCTATTGGCTATGTAGGCTTTTTTTATGGGAAAATTCCGTGCCTCTTCCTGTTGTTCAAAATAACCAATGGTAGAACGCAACTGCTGTTCGCCGTCTTTTATCCATTGATTACCCTTGCCTTTTCTTTGCTTCAACTCTACAAATATAATCGTATCTCTATAAAACAGGCAGCCGTCGCAGCGGTTGTCCATACTCCCGTCCGCCCTGCGCAGTTCAATGCAATGGTCAACCGGTACGAAATTCACCTTTACCTGAGGATAATTGTCCACTGCCGCAATCCAATCCTGCCCCTGTCTTTCTGCAATATATGCTTTTTCAGCGGCAGGAGCCGGACGGTCGCATATACCGAATTTGCGTCTGTTTGATGATGATATATGTCGTGTCGGGAAGAAGTCAATCATAATTCCTGTTGTATTTCCAATAAATCTGCAAAATCTTCGTTTGTTCTCTCCAGCATCCTGTTGAGGAAGTTCTCATCGGAAGGAAGCCCATGATATGTGTCCAGTACTGTTACCGTCCCTTCTATCTCGTTGAACTCGTAAATAGCGATTTCGTCAGGGTGTATGGCAGCTTCTATGGGATAAATAGCATTTATCCTTTCTTGTACCTCACAGGAAAGATTACCTACAGCCAACAGCATACCGGCTTTGACAGCGACGGTCAGGCTATTAATAAGGTATGGGCTATGTGTTGTAACTACCAAACGGTTTGTTTCCAAAGCATTGTTAAAAGCCAGCAACTGTTTCATTATCATCCATTGCGATTCCGGATAAAGGTTTTGTTCCGGTTCTTCTACAATGTTGACAAATGCCGATTTGTTGAATCTGGCAGAAACGGCTGAAAGGGCAATCCTCCGTTGCTCGTCCGTAAGGTTCGGTATGTTCCATATATTCGCAACTTCCGCTTCGAAGCGTTTCGCTTCATCGCTGCTCATCTTCTGGGCACTATTCGCCTGACTTTTTACAGATTCGGACAAATGTAAAGAAACCAAATAAAGCGGTACGATGGATTGGAATCCGCTGGACGCTTCCATCAACTTCACCTTATAGTCCTCACCTTTGACATAAACAATGTCATTTTGTTTGTTATATTCCAGTTGCGCATGATTGATAGGCAGTTCCAGACTACTCTTAATGCGTTGTTTGGCTTTGTCATATTCCGTAAGAAAACCTAGCAAGGCATCCGGCAAATCCTTAATCAGATCCGGTTTGTTGACCATGCTGATGAAATTCCGTTCGGCAGGAACGTACATGATTTGAGGAAGGGCATAGCTGTCCAATGCATTCTCATTCTTTTCTATGACAAGTTCGCCTTGCTTCGTGTAGGTAAACTTGTAGGAATCCCCTTCGTAGAAAATCTCAGTCTGTTCCTTTATGAAATAATTGGAAATACGATGGTAACCGCAATACTTGTTCTTGAACTTGGCGGCGGTAAATTCTTTCTCCTTGAAATCACCCCGTGTCAAGACCTTCTCCATCCATGTAAAGGTGGAAACCAGTTTGGCAACCGTACTTTTACCGCTACCCTGGTTACCCGTAAAAACGGTTACTTTCTTTATATCTATCCATCCGTCCGTTACAGATGCTGTTTCTTTCAACGGACCGAAGTTTTTAATCTTGATTCTACTCATATATTTATTGTATAGACCTGTTACAAAGATAGTGTTTCTAAATGAGACGACCTAATGAATGTTGTGTTTCATTTGCAGTGAACATAGAGGTCTTCCCAATTCTTTGTTTTTTCAATTTTTAACCTGTATGTTTTATGATGGTTTTCTAATAGTCAGAAGTGTCAATCTGATATCCGAATGTGTATCAGTCGGCATTGAACGGACGGATTTCGGAAAGATTTTCATTGCCGCTGTCAATAAAGCGGTCGAGCACCTTAATCATGACAACAGGTATATTCTGCTTCCATAGTATCTGTGCGTCCAGCTCTGTACAAACCAATGCCATCTGTTTCAATTCTTTTTCCAAGTATGCTCCCGAACTGATATATTCATTCAGAAGAGGTTCGTTTTCGGATAATTTGATTACAGAGGCATATAACTTGTATTGTTCATTGATACATTTCAAATGAAACTTGTCCTTTAGTGTGGAAGGCGGATCAAGTAATTTCAGTTTGGGCAGGTCTGACTTGTTGAGAATAATCACAGTATTTGTAAATTCGACTGTATGATTTCCAGGCAGACTATACAACAATCTGTTGTCAGGGGATTTGAACTTATACTCGTTTTCCTTCCGTAAATTCAGAGGATAAGCATTGTACCAGTTGAAGTGAAATCCGATGATTATCTGTTTGTCGGTCAATCTTAAAGTCTGGAAGGCCTTGTCAAGATTCTCCGGAAAAACCCTATATTCACTTTTAGGCTGATACTGGAAGCTTCGGAGCCAGCAGTTTTTGAAAGAGTATAGTGTAGCAGCACTGAAAGACTCCTTAAAATTGACATATCCTATTGTTTTATCCGTACAGAATGCCTCTGCCGGCATCAGCTGACGTATTCTTCCGACACAATCGAACTTGTTACAGCTTTTGTGCTCATCATCAGTTATGACAGATACTTCTGTAATCCACTTCATTTCTCTGCCAATACTATCTGATGCTATTTGGTAAAAATCCTGAATTTCATCTTCAGACAGCTGTTGAGTAACTTTTTGATGTTGTATTGCTGAAGTAAGCGAATTGGAAAGGGACTCCAGTGCATTCTTCAGCTTATGTTTAGCCCTGTATATGCGCGACTGATCCAATGGCAGTATTGTTGTGATGTCTTCCAATGGAATGGAATTCTGCTCAATCTGTTTCAGGATAATAGGAACATTTTCCAGCCATTCGTTCTTTTCGGACAAGGATTCAGGAAGAGCCGGCAGTGAATAAAAATCCTCGTAAACATAGGTGCGGTTAAGTGTTGCCAGACGTAACATTAGGATATACAAGTATTTCTGTATCCAGCCATTGATGATGCTATTGTTGCGTACGCCAGCCTGAAGACCAAAAAATGGATATTTTTGCTCGTATTTGTACATTGAATCGGGGCTGAATAAGAGCAAGTTCATATACAGTGGAATAATTTCAGCCAGCGATCCTGGAATCAGAACATAATGAGGTGGTTGGCTATTAGTGTAATACAATATTTGATTTAAAAGTTCGTGCTCCTTTCTAAACAGCAAAAGTCCCCCTAATGCGATATGGAACTCCTTAAATTCTTTCCGCTCTTTTTGCCTTAGCTCAACCATTTTACTATCGGCAACAGCTTGTCCAGATGGGGTATAGGAGACATATATGCGCTCATTAAGTTGGAAATCTGCAAGGTGAAGAAGCAGAAGAGAATTGGCTGCATTCCAATATTTGATAATCCATTCACTGCGTTTGTAAAACAATTGCTGGTTCAAACAAGTCCAGATTGTACGGTAGGTATTCTGATGCATTATGGTAAACTGCACTCCATCAAGCATTACATTGACTATGTCATTGCCGTTTTTGATGGAAACCGCCTCCTTTTGTTGCATACACAGCTGTTCATTGATAGAGATAATGCCTTCGTATAACTCCGGCGGATATTCCATTACCGTCCATTGTCTTCCTTCACGTAAAGACATGGTCCAATTATACAATTCTTGAAAACAATCGCGCAATACATCCACGTTGTTCTGTTTGAGCATGGCAATAAAAAGTTCGAACCATGCCTTTCTGGTATTTCGTGGAATATCGTTCCTCTTGATTAGATGCTTTTGCAGTTTTTCAGGCACATTATAAATATAGATAAGCCTGAAAATCATAAATATACTGAATGTTAGCAGTACACAGAATATTGTCGCGAGAATAATGGCAGAATAATCTATGTACTTTGTAAGAACTCCGAAATCAAAATAGTTAGGTGGAGCGACCAATTGATAGAACAGTAAAAATATGGTAATAGCGAGCAAGCCAAGAAAATGCTTTGTGCTTCTTTCGTTCATAAAGAGTTGTATCAGGCGGGTAGATTCATACTTATCGTCTATCCGCTGAATAACTCCAATTAACAAGGGAACGGCAATGCCCAGTATGGCTGCCGTTATAGGTATAATAATTTCTTTAGAAAAAATGTCCATAATATAAAAAATGTTCAATAGTTGCTATGGTACTGGAGGAAACTTTATGCATCCTTCTTTATCGGTGGTACAAGATAAGGCTTCCCCTTGAATTTTTTTAGCTATACGGTTATAATTTGTTGCTGTTCGTGTTTTTAAATCTACCATTTCTTTCCAATCAAAGGTATGCTCTATATTAAAAACATTCTGTTCATTTGCTGAAGTAAATCGCATGGATGATTTTACATGGATATTACCCTCTTGAGACCGGACATTCCAGTTAAATCTGGGATGATATTGTAATTTTGCAGCGAGGCATAATCTTTCGACTGTTGCCTGAACTATACCTTTAGTCGTGTTTAAATCTTTCAGACTTTGGGAGTAATACCATTTGAATTCATCATAGATTTGGTAATCCAAGGGATTCTCAAAAGGTTGGAACAACTGGTAAATTTTGCTCAAAAATGATGAATCATAGTCATGTAAAAATGCCGGAACCTCCTGATCCATTAAAACACGGCAGCCTTTGGCCCCAGCCTGTTCCAATTTGACAGCCTTACTTACAGCATTTCCTAGCAACATTTGTCCCAAATTAGTGTTATTATCTTCAATGATATCTCCGTATGCAATACCACCACGACATAGAATACCATTCTGCAAACAATCCCACATAATAGTATGACATGAAAGTATGACATCTTTCATGTTTTCAGACCAGACGAAAGCGCAATCAGACAACTGAGTGAAATTTACTTTAGGGTACTTATTCTGGCAGTCTGTTAAGATTTTACGAAATAGAATCAGTATATTGGCTGCAAATTCCTGATTTCCTAAAGTCTGAAAATATTTAGAGACTTGCCAGATGTTAAAATCGTCTTTTGTAAGCTGAATTTTATCTTGAGTTAATGCTGTAAACCCTAACATATCTACATAGAAGACAAAACCTTTGAGATTTTTCAAATCTATCATAATATATCGTTTTATACAAAGATAGTTTTTCAAATTTAAATGTGGAAATACTTTTGAAGTCGGTAAAGTATTTCCACATAGATTTAATAGTAACACTCTACAAGGAGGTTAGTGTTTTTATCCATGCAGATTTACAAAGTTAAGATTTGTTGAACGTTAGATTTGAATAACGAATCTTCATTATATGGGAATACCTGTGTTGTAAAAATGACTGGGGGAATATTTGCAATATCTCCAATATAATTGAGGAAGATATGTAAATGAATATCATAAGCATACACAGTCTGTCCGACTAATTGTGGGAGTATAGCAGAATCGAATGATGGTGTCATTCTGATAGTAAGGTCTGTTTTAGGTCTACCTCCATCATAAATCGTTTGCATGTCAGAGTAGCTGGTGTTCCATACAAGGTCTTCGTTATAAGTTTGCACATTAGAATAGAGATTCTGTATCGCTGCAAGAATACAAGTATCAATTGTATCTGGGGTATTCTTGTTGTATGTTATTGTAAAAGGACGAGTATATACTATTGTTCCTCCACAATCACATAAATGATGTTTGAATCTAAATCTAATTACTCTTGCCACTTTCCAATCTGGAATAGGAAGCATTACTAATTGAACATTTGGTGTTGACATAATTTTTTTATATTAAAAAATAAATGATATTAGAACTTAATGGGACACAAACAGTGAAATTATTTAAATTAGACATCTCAGTCCTTATAAATAATCCACGTACCATTTATCCTCGCTTAAGAATCTTCTTTTTTTACTATCTATCAAGTACTTGTTGTTTTTTTTGACAACAACATATTGTAGATATTCGTCATCAGTTCGTGTTGTCACAATAAATCTATTTTTCCTGCTTTCTTGTATATCTATTATTTTTTCCTTATTCGGATCATAGTCATAACTTCCTTCAAGTCCCCATGACAAAGCATTCGGGCGACTCATTTTTCGTTCCTTGTCTGTACAATATTTACTAATGATAGAAGCAACCATTTGCTTTATCTTATGCTCTGTTTCGTCCAATTCTAACTGGTCTTCGTCAAACTTGTTACAATATTTCTCCCATTTATTCATTTCTGAAATAAAATTTAGGACTAGTTCTTCAATTGTTTTTTTAGTAATATCATCCATAATTAATTCGTATTTTAATGGGTATTTTTAAATCGTTTTGTTACTGTATCTCCGTTAGGAGTTGTGTATGAATATATAATATAAGTGGGTCTTGTTCCTCCTTTCCCATATTTCAATTGAATTGAGACATCAACACTACCATATGTTTTAACAGCATCTGCAATTTTTGCTTCAAAAGCCTTAAACTGACCTCTATTTATATGTGAATCTTGAGGGAAGACATTGTCAACATCACCAGACCCTCCTAAACGCTTTGCAATAATATGACCGGCATCATCTGTATCTAAACCTAATCCACGGGCTTGTGCTATTGATTTCTTATTTGTTTTTGTGCCAGTTCCTAAATCGCTACTGGTTATTGTAGCCTTTGCTGTTAATATTTCGTTTTGTAAACCACGTGTATAAATAGGTATAACAATCCATCCTAGAATATCAAATATAAAATTAGGATTATCTACATAGCCATAAATAGTGGGATTGTTTCCTACCAATCTAATAGGGTCTTGTGAAATATATCCTCCTAAATTAGGTAAATAATATCTGAATCTATTATAATACAGCCCTGTTTCTTTGTCCGCATATTGCCCCTGAAACCTGAACGGACAATCGAACTCCGTTCCCTTGTCAACGGCAAGCACTTTCCCGTAAATGTCCAGCGTGCAATCCCAAGTCTTGTTTCCCTGCCCGTCATACATCTGGATGGGGGTGCCCAAGTAGTCGGACACGATGGAATACTGCTTGCCATCCTGTATCTTTGCCGCAGGCACAAACGTACCAGCCTCGAATACCCAGGTGGTAACATCTTCCGCCGGCTCTTTTGGAGGAATGTTTTCCTCTTCGTCCGATTGCAAGCCGATGGCTTTATAGCACCATTCGTGTAAAGGCACGTTGCTATCCCATACCCAGCGTGTAACCTTTCCGAAATACTGCTTGGCAGTACGCCGTCCCAACGCATCGTAGCGGAACTCCACCGGCCTGCCGTCCGGGCGTATCACTTTCTTCAGCATACCGTTGGACGCCCACTCGTAGAGCCATCCCATGCCTGTAGCTAGGCAGTGGATGCCGCGTTCCTTCTCCATGCGCTTCCGGTCGTACCTTACACCCGTTTCCTGCAACTGCTTGAACTCGCGGAAAATGAGGTTTCCCTCATCGTCGTAGTGATAGAAACAATCCGGGTCCTCCAAAAGTTTTCCACCGGCACCGTATTTGCGGTCCTTCCTGTCCGGAGTCCCGAAGAGATTACCCACGAAGTCCGGCACGCGGTAAATCACGTCCGTTTCCGAGCCCTGGGTGGTTTCCTGCCGGATAAGGAAGTCGAAACGGTCGTAGTCGTAGCGCATGACCGTTCCGGTCAGCTCGTTCTCCTTGGAGAGCAGGCGACCCGCAATGCCCCACTCATAGCGGTACGCTCCACGCTCGATGCCGCCCGACCGTACCGACTTGCGCACCTCGCGCCCGAAACGGTCGCGCTCGGTGCTGACGGTTACGCCACCGGAGAAGGTGCGCTGCACCTCCAGCCCCGTATTGTCACGCACCCATGATGCCTGCCAGCTCTTGCCCGCCTGCATGGTCTGCAGGTTGCCTTCCCGGTCATAGGTATGACGGATGTCCGCTCCCAGACTGCTGGTAATGCGGGTACAGTTGCCTTCGCCGTCATAGGTACGGCTGACGGTGTATTCTCCCTGCTTTTCCTCAATAATCTGTCCCGTCTTCCTGTCACGGGTGAACTCCAGCAGGTTCTCTCTGTTCTTCGCCTTGACGAGCATGCCGTCCTTGTCATACGTGTAGAGGGAGACCTCCCCGTCATACTGTTCCTCCTTCAGGATATTGTCCAGTCCGTCGTACTGGTATTCCGTCCATTTTCCTCCGGGACGGTTCACACGGGTGACACGACCCGCACCGTCGCGCTCGTACTCACGCCGCAGACCGTCGAAGCCGGTTTCCGTAACGACCTGTCCCAACCCGTCCAGCTCGAAGAAATAGTTGTCGCCCGCCTCGTTGCCGATGCGCCGGAGCTGCAACTCGCTGTTGTAGCCGAAGGTGATGTGGTGCCGTTCCTGCTCGCGGCTTTTCAGTACCCCCAGTGCCCCATAGGTGAACCTGACCTCGCGGATGTTGTCGCTGGCATGTACCATGTTCCCCATGGCATCGTACTCAAACTGGTGCACGTTGCCGTCCGGCTCTTCCAGCCGTATCAGGTTGTCCGCCCGGTCGTAGGCATAACGGGTAACGTTGCCTTTCACATCCACTGCCTGCACAAGCCTTCCCCTGCCGTCGTACTCCCACCGGCGGAACAGCCCGTTGGGAAACTGCAGCAGCTCCAGATCGTACCTGTCGTTGAATGTGAGCGTGTAAACCCGGCCCTGTCCGTCCGTTATGGTGCGCAGCACGCCTCCCTCGTAGGCATATTTCACAGTATCTCCGCTCGGTGTGGTCCGGCTGACGACCCGATCCTGTCCGTCATAGTCCCATGAAAGCCTCTTTCCGCCAGGAGTGTAGAGCGAGACGAGATTGCGGTTGCCGTCGTAGTCCAGGAAGGTGTCCTCACCGTTCTCGTCCGTTATCCGGAGCGGCTGACCGAACTCGTTGTAGGCGGTCTTACGGGTATAGCCTTCGGGATTGACCGTGACCTCCAGCTCCTGAAAGCTGTTGTATTGGTGACGGGTAATTCCTCCGTTGGCATCCACTATCTTATAGATGAGTTTGTCCTCACCGTAATAATATTCGGTTTCGGCATTTTCCCCGTTACGGATATGGGTATATCCCTTGCCGTAGCGGATGAAATATTCCATCACGCCTCCATCGCCCCATGTATGCACACAGCGGGCATTCTCCCCCTTACCTTCATATTCCCAATGGAAGGACATACCCCCTTGGTTGGTAAGCTGTACCAGCAGGTGCCCACCGGAATAGACGAAATGCTTGCTGACATCCAGCGCATCCAGCGTTTCCACCATGTCGCCCCGGTCATCGTAACGGTAACGGACCAGCTTCACCTCCTCACCGTCCTGATTTACGGAAACGCAGAGCACCCGCCCCGACTCGTCGGTTTCCACTTTCAGGAATTCTCCCCGTGAGGATATGATTCCTGCCAGCCTTCCCCCCGAAGCGTATTCGAAGCGGATCTGGAATCCGTCCTTCGTGGAAATGCCTGACACCATGCGGTAACCGAAACGGTTTTCAGGACCGTCAAAGCGGTATTGCAGTCCCCGGATGTCCGTAAGCAGGTAACCCCGGCCATCGAGTGTCCAAGACAACTGTTCCTTGCGGTCAAAACAGGAATCTCCGGGTTTCAGTACGGGCAGGAAAGACTCCCGTCCGTCAGCATGGCGGAATGCGAACGCCCCTTCCTCCAGCTGCCGTATTCCCAGATTGTAGCTGTGGTGCCAGTTGTATCCCAACGGACCGTCCACGGCAGCATCACTGTAATAGGTACGTTCCCATACGACGGGAATCGGACCCGGAAGCTCAAAGTCCACATTCGTGTGATAGACCCTGCCCGTAGCAGCGTCCACCGGCTCACCGAAAGTCTTGCACTTGATGGGTTGGAGAATGTCCGCCAGCCTGTTCATGCCTTTTTTTCTCAGCCTGTCGATCAGGTTCTGGAAGCGGTCGCCTATCTTCTTCCACATCTTGCCCAAGCCTTTCAGTCCGAACTTCATCGCCAGCGCAAATACATCAATGGTAGGCGGTCCTCCCACAAGCACGGGATTTCCTACGGATGTGATGGTGGAGAGCATGGAAGTGGGGGCAAGCAGGGCCTTGCTCACCTTCCTGGGCTTCCCCTTGCGGGGAATCGTCGGTATTCCCACAATGTTGCATGAGAGTGCCGGATGTGTGAGGGAGGAACAGGGCGCACCGTCCGCCAGGACAGTGGAACTGCCCATCCACATCTCGGACTCGGACATACCGCTGACCAACGGGGCCGGATGCAATACAAATGCCGGCAGATGCACGATGCCGATACCTGCCTGCGCAATCCACTGGTTATGCACCTTGACCGACGGAGCCATGCTCTTGAGGATGTTGCACGCCACTCCGGCCACTCCATCAGCCGCAGGCGGCATGGCAGCCGCCATGCCGGCCATGAGGTCTGCCATGAGGTCGTACACCTTGCCTACATGAGGCACAGGCATGATGGGAGAGGGAGGGGTAACGGTAGGATGCATGTCTATCCCGATGGACAGGTCGCCGAACTTGGCGACAGGCATACCCGGCATGGAAGGGAGGAGTCCGCCCAGACCCGCCTGAATCTCGTCCAAAGCCGCCTTGGAGGCTGAAAAAAGGTCGGCAAAGCCCCGTCTGACGCTGCTGCTACCGGCGGCGTCAGCTATATTCTTGAACACATCCGGCATAATGAAACTTTTTGATTCTTGTTTTTAAACCGATTGGTCGGTCTGCTTTTTGCAAATGTATCATTTAAAATCAAAAAAGAAAAACATTCTCCTACTATTTTCTATCAAAAATCATAAGACAATCCATAAAAGGCAATTGATTTCAAGTCATGTATCAAAAAAACGTCGTATATTTGCATCTGTTGAAGAAAAAAGGAGAGTAAATGGACTTTGAAGGAGAATATACCATACGGACGGCTTCCAACCAGCAGACATACGAGCCGAATACCGTATATCCGGACGCAGTGCTAAATATAGCCCGCGAATCGGCTTCCGTGTTCCAACTGAAGCGGAAATGGGAAAAAACTCCTCCGATGCTGAATCTGACCCCTGATTTTCAACGGGGACTGGTATGGAAGACCAAACAGAAAAGCGAGCTGATAGAATCCATACTGATGGGCATTCCTCTACCTCTGATTTATGTGAAGGAAGATGAGAAGGGAGTGTATCTTATTGTAGACGGCAAGCAGCGTCTGAGCACCTTGTTCAGTTTTATCAACAATGAATTTGCCTTGGACAAACTCACTATCCTAAAGGACAAGAACGGTTCCCGATTCGCAGATTTGACTCCGTTGGAGCAGAATAAAATAGAGGACTGTTCGCTTACCTTGCATGTGATTAAGGCACCTACCAGTGACCGGGTTACCTTTGACTTGTTTGACCGGGTGAACCGTGGCGGGACGCGGCTTAACAATCAAGAGATGCGCAATGCGCTCTATCAGGGCAATGCCACGAAACTGATCAACCGGCTGGCCAAGAAAGAGGTATTCGTTGAAGCTACAGAAGGTTCCATTCCAGACAACCATATGAAAGACAGGTATCTGGTACTCCGTTTTACGGCTTTTTATTTGTGGCAGCAGCATATCACCATAGACCCGGACACCCATGAACCTCTGGATTACCGAAGCAATGTAGAGGATTTTTTGGGGAAAACGATGCGTTTTCTCAATCAGCTGGAGCCGGAAAACGGTTTGTTCAAAGAACTGGACAGCCGGTTTACACGTGCCATGGAGCTTGCTATACAACTGCTTCCGTCAGGCGGCTTCAGGCTGCCTTCGTCACCCGGCAAGAAACGGCCGATAAACATGGCTTTCTTTGAGAGTTTCAGTTATCTTCTGTCAAGACTGAACGGAGAAGGGGAACAATTCCATCGTCAGGTTCAGGATACTTATATGCAATTAATGTGCAATGATGTCTATCTGGATTCTCTCACACGCTCCGTGGATAGCGGAAAGCAGACCTATAAGCGTTATGAAATTATCAACCGACTTATTCATGAACTGAATTTATGCTAAACAATCTGACTGTCAACAATTATAAATGCCTGGTGGAATGTTCGTTGGAATTAAAACCTCTGAACCTGTTCGCAGGTCCGAATTCATCGGGAAAATCTACCGCACTGCAAGCCTTGCTGATTGCTTCGGATAACGTGACGGAGCAAAAAGGCAAACACGGTCTGAAGAACCGGAGAACAGAAGCGTCGAATTTCAATGATGTAAGGAACTTTGTGACCAATGCCAAGTCATACGAAATCTGTATTTCGTATCATGGAGAAGATCCGACCCGGCTTTGTTTTACTCCGGGCGATGACTCATTCCAAACCACTTTTGTGGAACAATCGGCTGACGCATCTCCGAACCTGCTGGGAGTTCTCGGAAGCGAGAACCTGCTGTACCTGCCTGCCACACGCCCCGGTGGGGCATATATGCATCCCGTTAATCCCGATTCGGAAAACAAGCTGGGGCGTAACGGGGAATTTGTGATAGACTATTACGCCAAGCACCGTTTGGATACGCTGGATGCCGCATTGATCCTGGCTCCCGGTACTCAAACTTTGGAAGGCCAGGTGAATTATCAACTGGACAGGCTGACCGGTTACCGGCTGGTGGTGGAAACAGTAGGAAGCAATCATTACGTAAAATATGAAACGCGTAGCGGCAAACAGCTTCTTCCTTACCATGTCGGTACCGGGGTAAGCTTTATGACGGAAGTCATCATAGCCTGTTTTGCGACCCCGAAAGGCGGCATGGTGATTACGGAGAATCCGGAAATCCATCTGCACCCCAAGGCACAAGCCGACCTGATTGATTTCATGGCAAAGATAGCGAAAGCCGGTGTGCAAATCATCATAGAAAGCCATAGCGACCACCTGTTTAACGGTATCCGGCGCCTGATCAGTCAGGAAAAGTTGGCCTTGTCTGACGTTGCCGTGTATAACTTCAGACAAGACGGGAATGGATTGACTCATGCCGAACCTGTGGAATTTACCCCACAGGGAGGATTCCAATCCTATATCCCCGGCATGTTCGAGCAGTTTGATATTGATTTGGATGCCATTTTAAAGCTATAAGACTCTATGGACGGTATCATTATCAATGAATTGTCATTGAACGGACAGTTTCTGGACAGCCGGGATTTCTGGAAAAACGGAATGCCTCCGTTTCACAAGGCATTGCAGGATGCCCTTTCACATGGAGTGGGGTATCTGTTCAAACAAGGAAGTTTTTTTGCTGCGCAAGCCACGCCAGACAAGACTTTACACGATTTGCTGACAGCACCGGAAACCCGTATCATCGATGAAGCCAGGCTGTATAAAAGTACATTGGCACGTGCCATCTGTAATCCGTTTTGGGATGAAGCTCCCCAGCAGGATCCCCATGCCCAATATTCAGTAGGTGAAACCGATGTATCCGGCAGTTCCATTGCCGAAGCAGCAGCCCGATCGGTTTGTCTTTTATCATTTATCAGATCCCAGTATGAAAAACACCCGGTTTTCGTAACCAAAGATGAAGAACCAATCGAGGTAGGTAATATCTGGAAAGAGAAGCAACTGCACTCCATTCTGTTTGAAAGGGGTGAACTATCTCTCGAAAAGTATATTACCATTCGTTTCAGTGGAGGCAAGCTTGATTTCAGCCTTATTGATGACACGCTGGGTTTTTCCCTTATTGACGGCGAGAATCAGAACGAATTTATTGATTCATTCCGTAAATTTGAGGAATTGGACTGGAGTGCCATTGCTACAGATAATGGGTTGGATTATAAACCGTATAACAAGAACAAGAAAAGCAAGCGCTATTTTTCAGATGAGCAATGGAAGAAAGGCATTAAGAAATTCAGAATCACTCAGCGGAACAGGTGTTTCGGCTATGTGGAGAATAGCGTTTTTTATGTGTTAAGGTTTGATTTGGACCATGAGTTGAGTGATGTGGGGTGATGCACTTTACAGCCTTGGTGTATATTTTTATAAGAATCGTAAACTGCCCAAAAACTCATATTCTGTTACATGCATTATGCTATGTTTTAGATGAGAGTTCTTGGACAGTTTGATTACATTCTTTTCTATTTTAAAGTCCTTTTACTAATTAAACCTGCAATCGCAGATTTATAAAGATTGGCATTTTGCTTATTTCTATACATTTTCAAAGGAAAATTAAAGGATTACAAATCCTAATACTCATAACCGGCGGATTATAAATCCGCCGGGACGGATGTTGGCGCTTTTATCAGGCCGAAATCTTTAATCTTGATTCTACTCATATATTTGTTGTATAGGCTTGTGGCAAAGATAGTGTTTCTGAACGAGATGACCTAATGGATGACGGGATTCATTTGCCCTGAACATAAATACCTTTCCAATTTTCCGGGAAATGCTTTTCTGCCCACATGCAGTTTAACCTTTGGGGATAAACAAACGGAATTTTCCGCATAAAAGACGGCATAGAAAATAGAATAGGAAGGATTCCCTTTATAGCCTTCGACATCTGCCTGAATTTCATTTTGTTAGTTTAACGACTATTTGTAATGTGAATCCATAAACATACATTTTGGTAAAATACAATTATTATGTTATTAATTATAAATATATTGAACAAATAATCATCATAAATTTTAGGAAAACTTGCAAACCACTTTTGCAAATTTTGCGAATCCTGATCTTTCGGATAAATCATAGAACAATCTATTCCTAGTGGATTGAAATATGTTTTTCTTATATGCGACTCCAACTTTTTATTGATGTTATAACAATCAATGAAAGGAGATACATATCGGTGTCCTTTTCTTACCAGTTCTCCTAAAGGTTCATTTTCTGTTGTATTCAGCATAAATAGTCCTTCCTGATTTTTTAGGTTCAGATTGATGATGTTATAGGTATAGGCAAAACCTCAAGAGGGAATTTTAATGTTGTACAATTGTAATACTGACTTTTTACGTTCAAATTATTATATTTTAACGATACTCCAATAAATAAACAACGTTTAATAAATATTATATCAAATAAGGTTTTAGTACGCCAACAACAAACAAATCTGTCCTTTATTTTGTAACTCTAATATTTTTCAATCTGCTATTTATTTCTTTTTCATTATATGCGTATCCTTTTTTAGATATAAATGAAGCGTGCTCTAAAGTGTTTGACTCTAACAATGGTAATAAATCATTATCTAATAAATTATGAAAAACTATTTTTTTTAACTTTTTCATTTGCAAAATAAAATCTAGATTTGACAGAGTGGATATATAAATGAATTCTATAGAATTATTAGGGACTATAGATGACAAGTCTGTTATGTATTTGCACTTTTCAATTCTTAGTGTTTTTAATTTCTTTAAATCTATTATAGCATTGATATTTTCTAGTTTATTGCATGAATACAGATTTAATTCTATCAATTTTCTCAATTTATTTATGCAAGATAAATCTGTTATATTTTTTAATCGTACTAAATTTATACTGCGTATGCTTTTTAATTCGGATAATCCTTTTAAAGACCTTGAAGATGCATCCCATAATGTGATTTTTTCCAAATTAGTCATATTGCTAAATTCTTCTAATTCTTTTGATTTTAAATTATAAATATGTACCTCACGTAAATTAATCAAGTGATTTATGTTACAAATTAAATTACTATCATAGAATTCAGCTCTTATTAATGAAGGAAAATAAGAAAAATCTATATAAAATTGATTATCTGTCCATATACGTAACTCTTCTAGATTCTTTATTTCGGATAATAGATTAATGTTACATGGCTCGATATATCCACAAGGATCTTCAAGAATTAAACATTTAATAAATTTGTACTCAGAAAGTAAATCAATATCTAGAGTATATTTTTCACCAAATAAAGAGTCTGAAGGTTGAGATGTTATTACTATCTCATTATATTGGTACTTTTGGGCAAATTCTAGTCCTTCTTTTAAAAAAGGTAAAAAGATTATTAATCTTTTGCTTCCTTCAACTATTCTATATTTTTTCATATTTTTTAATGATGATGGGGTTCTTTTTTGATGTCTTTTCCTTGATTTGATTTCATCTCAGCAATTAAATCTTCAGCTGCTTTGTCTACTAATTTTTTAGTAACGTCATTGGCTTGTTTATAACGTTTTAAACCGGGAGATGCTATTTTATTAACTAAAATGTATTTATCTCTTATCATTTCTGAAATAACTTTAGATTCAACCATTTCAGCAAATTCATCGTTTCCATAATATTTGCTAGCCCAACTTGTCGGATTGGTTCTTTTTCCATTTACTTCTTCTGTTCTATGCCTAACAGACTTTCTAAACCTTGCCCATTTTCCCTTACCTACATATGCTATTTTTTTCTTTTTGTCAATAACAAAAACATAGGTTCCTTTTAATCCTATGACATCAATATTGTTATTGGTGTCATCTACATAGGAATAATAATTAAGCTCATCAGAAAGAATACCTATTGGGTCTTGACTTAAATAAGAACCAATTTCTGAGGAATAATATCGAAAATGATTATAACATAGATTTGTTTCAAAATCAAAATATTGACCTGCCCAACGAAACGGACAATGGAACTCTGTTCCTTTATCAACTGCAATCACTTTTCCGTAAATGTCCAGCGTGCAGTTCCAGGTCATGTCCCCCTGCCCGTCGTACATTTGAATAGGAGTACCTAAGTAGTCGGACACGATGGAATACTGTTTATCACCCTGAATCTTTGCCGTTGGGATAAACGTGTCTGCCTCAAACACCCACGTGGTAATGTCACCGTCAGGTTCTTTTGGAGGGGCATTTTCCTCTTCATCCTGTTGCATTTCCGTTGCCTTATAACTCCATTCATGTAAAGGCACGTTTCCGTCCCACACCCAGCGTGTGACCTTTCCGAAATACTGCTTGACGGTGCGGCGTCCCAACGCATCGTAACGGAATTCCACCGGTCTTCCGTCCGGACGCACGACCCGCTTGAGCATGCCGTTGGACGCCCACTCGTAGAGCCATCCCATGCCCGTAGCCAGACAGCGGATACCGCGTTCCTTCTCCATGCGTTTGCGGTCGAACGTTACGCCCGTTTCCTGCAACCGTTTGAACTCACGGAAAATGAGGTTTCCCTCATCGTCGTAGTGATAGAAACAATCCGGGTCCTCCA
>ENA-OPSU01000438-OPSU01000438.1-human-gut-metagenome-genome-assembly--contig:-NODE-438-length-24015-cov-3.412020_pt1 | contig 24015 bp, 22 predicted proteins | sample MGYA00241811_ERZ501913 | MGnify/ENA primary metagenome ERZ501913 (study PRJEB25962, sample SAMEA2042113) | human gut metagenome | biome: human gut; feature: human-associated habitat; material: faeces...
GTGAGATAGTCCAGGGATATCTGACGGTTCTGGAGATGCAGGTAAATAATCAGCAGTGCGCAGGTGGCAGCGGTACCGGACAATATGATATTAGGGTACATCTGTTGGAAAAATATTACAATTACAGCCAATACAGGAAATGTCGCCAATATGTGATAAATATGGCGGTCTATGGAGCGTCTGTTCCTGACCGCAATGACAATGCAGCACGCGCAGTACGCATAAAAAATAAGATAGGTTATAAAAATCAGACTGCCCTGTTCATAACCCTGATTCGCAGTAATATCAAACAGACATTTTGTAAAAAAATTAGACAGTACCAGCAATGTATAGACAGCTCCCGGAATCCCGCCTAACAGAATCATGCGGTAAAGCTGAGGCCTTTCTTCATACAAAACGGAAACCGCATAAAGATAATACACCATCCCCATAAGAGGCGTCAGTATAAAGTATATGGTGGTGATTGCCCATGTAACCCAGACAGGCACAAGGATATAGCCGCTCAGCATAAAGGTGGACAGTATATTGCTCAGCATGGCCGCAAAGGTAACAGTCAGACACTCCTGGAATATCCTGTTTTTCAGACTTGGCAGATGGCTGCCTTTCCTGGCATACACCCATATAATTCCCAGGATAACCAATGATATTGTTTCCGGAGCTATGTTCCATCTCACCCTTATGTACCTGCCGTTTCCCACCCCTGCCCGCCGTACAAAAACCCCTTTTTAATCTTTTTCTCAACGTGTACAAGGTGTCATCATTTCTTAATCATATACCAAATTTCTGTTTACATCAATAACCAATATGGGAAATATTTCTTTTTTCCAGTCCCGGATTTCCTATATTTATAAGGTTCTCTATACTGTCCTTTCTTCATCCCATGATTTTTAAATATTTTGCTTTTGCAAATCTTTTTCCAAACCTGAGAAAAGCAAAAAAAGTTCCCGGCTCACATTGCCTCCGGGAACTTTTTGTCAATACAATCGCTTATGCCTCTGCTTTCCATCCTTCCTTCATTGTGCCCTTAAAATTCATAAGGCGGGTTGCCGGAAAAATCAGCAATCACACCGTGGGGATTCTCCAGGTAAAAAACAACAAAAATGGGATTGTCGGCTGTATTATACTGGCCTTTCACAATCGGATTGGCCATGCAGGCTTCCTTTATCTCCATATTATCTTCAAAAACCGCCCTTCCATGGAGACGAAGCCACGCATAAGCGGGATCAGAAACAGATACTTCCACCTCCGGATTAGCCTGCATGTCCTTGTACACATCCTTCTGGTTGTTGGTGCAGAACCACAGCTTTCCATCTTTCTCAAAACAGAACATGAAGGGACGGCACTTTGCTTTCCCATCCCTGCCTATTGTCCCCAGATACTGCACCGGATTTGCCTGTAAAAAATCCACAACTTTATTCATCATAATTCCCATCCTTCCTTTTACTTATTTCTTATACCAGTATTATAAAATGCGTACCGTGCGCCTGCAAGAACGCACTTTTAAGTGGGATAGTCACCTGACAGTGCTATAGTATCTTAAAGATACCATTTGTTTTACAATTATTTTAAGGTATTCTAACATTTTTTGTTGAAAAATCCCAGTAACTCTGTTACAATCCCATTAAGAAGATCTTATCTTAACCAATCATTTAGGAGGGTATTATGGAACAAATGTTATTCTTAGTCCCAGTAGTGGGGCTGCTGGGACTCCTGTTTGCCGTCATTCTAAGACAGCAGGTCGTCAAGGATGATCCAGGCACTGACAAGATGCGTGAGATTGCCGACGCAATCGCAGAGGGCGCCAATGCATTTCTGGCTTCTGAGTACCGCATACTGGTCGTTTTTGTAGCTGTGTTATTCTTTGTCATCGGTTTCGGAACACGGAACTGGATTACAGCCGGATGTTTCCTTGTGGGAAGCGGATTTTCCACCATGGCCGGTTATCTGGGCATGAACGCCGCCATCCGCGCCAACAGCCGTACCGCTAATGCTGCCCGTACGTCCGGCATGCACCGCGCACTGGCCCTTGCATTCTCCGGCGGAAGCGTTATGGGAATGGCCGTGGTAGGCTTAGGCCTGCTGGGCGTAGGCGTTCTCTACATACTTACAAGGGATGTATCCGTTTTATCAGGCTTCAGCCTGGGCGCTTCTTCCATCGCACTCTTTGCCCGTGTGGGCGGAGGCATTTACACCAAGGCAGCTGACGTTGGCGCTGACCTGGTAGGCAAGGTAGAGGCCGGCATTCCAGAGGACGATCCCCGTAACCCAGCTGTTATCGCAGACAACGTAGGCGACAATGTAGGCGATGTGGCCGGTATGGGTGCCGACCTGTTTGAATCCTATGTGGGTTCCCTGATTTCAGCTCTGACACTGGGACTGGTTTTCTATCAGGAAGCAGGCATTGTTTTTCCGCTGGTGCTGTCAGCATGCGGTATCATTGCCGCAATCATAGGCTCCCTGTTAGTCAAGAGCATCGGCAATTCCGATCCGCACAAGGCATTAAAAACAGGCGAGTACAGCGCAACCGCTTTGGTAGTGGTCTGCTCCCTTATCCTCAGCCGCATATTCTTCGGCAATTTCATGGCTGCCTTTACCATCATTACAGGTTTATTGGTAGGCGTGCTGATTGGAGCTGTCACTGAAATATATACATCCGGCGATTACCGTTTTGTCAAAAAGATTGCCGAGCAGTCTGAAACCGGCTCCGCCACCACCATTATCAGCGGCCTTGCAGTGGGAATGCAGTCAACCGCAGTTCCTATCCTGCTGGTGTGTGTGGGTGTTCTGATTTCCAACAAACTTATGGGCCTTTACGGAATTGCCCTGGCAGCCGTAGGCATGCTGTCCACCACCGGAATCACCGTAGCCATTGACGCTTACGGTCCCATCGCTGACAATGCAGGCGGAATCGCCGAGATGGCCGGTCTGGACAAAAACGTCAGGGATATAACTGACAAGCTGGACTCTGTTGGCAATACAACCGCTGCCATCGGCAAAGGTTTTGCCATCGGTTCTGCTGCCCTTACAGCTCTGGCCCTGTTTGTTTCCTATGCTGAGGCAGTAAAGCTCACCACCATTGACATCCTTAACGCGCATGTTATTGTAGGACTTTTCATCGGCGGAATGCTGACATTCCTCTTCTCTGCCATGACCATGGAATCCGTATCCAAGGCCGCCCATCAGATGATTGAGGAGGTACGCCGCCAGTTCAGGGAAAACCCCGGCATTCTCAAGGGAACTGACCGTCCTGACTACGCTTCCTGCGTATCCATCTCCACCAAAGCCGCCCTTCGCGAGATGTTCCTGCCAGGTCTGATGGCAGTGCTGGCGCCTCTGGCAACCGGTGTCATCCTGGGACCATCTGCCCTTGGCGGACTTCTGACCGGCGCTCTGGTAACCGGTGTGTTAATGGCCATCTTCATGTCCAACTCCGGCGGCGCATGGGATAATGCAAAGAAGTACATCGAGGAAGGAAACCACGGCGGCAAAGGCAGTGATTCTCATAAGGCCGCTGTAGTTGGCGATACAGTTGGCGATCCCTTCAAGGATACCTCAGGTCCTTCCATCAACATTCTTATTAAGCTGATGACGATTGTGTCTCTGGTATTTGCTCCTCTGTTCCTGCAGTTTGGAGGATTAATTTAATCTCAAAGCCAAATTCTCTTTATGGCTATACAACAGTTAATGGGAAGGAAAATCCAAAACACGGATTTTCCTTCCCATTATTTTATTAAAATCCTGTTGATAAGGGGCTGTATCCTGCCCCAGCAATCCCCGACACAATCTCATCCGCCAGCCCGTCCAGAGCCTTCACCACCTCGTCTATCTGCTCCGGCTTCATGTTGTCAATATGGAAGCCTCCGGTGCACACCACCACCCGGCCGGTTTCCCTGCACAGTTTCTCCGCCAGCCTCCGGCACAGGGCCTCGTCCTTGTGGCCTGTCAGGTTCAGTATGGAAGATGTAACGCTTATGGTTCCGTTTCCTGTCAGGGACGGCCTTGGCACTGACTGGACCGTACATCCAATATGCGGCTTGTCTCCTCCTTGTATAAAGGCCAGAATATCCTCCCCTAAAAAAGCAGCGCCTGCCTCCATATAAGAACAGGACAGTTCCTTTCGTCCCCTTATAATCCAGTCCATCTGCGGTACTCCTTTCCCTCGATTCCAAACGGCTCCAGCAGCCTGGAAGCAATATGATATATCATCTCCTCCATATTCTCCGGCCTGTGATAAAAGGTCATCATGGGAGGAATTATTCTCACTCCGGGCATCATGGACAGCTCGTACATATTCCTCAGGTGTATGGGGCTTAAGGGGGTCTCCCTGGCTGCCAGGACCAGCGTCCGCTGCTCCTTGATGGTCACATCCGCTGCCCGCAGAATCAGATTTTCAGCATACCCTCCATGGATTCCGGCAATGGTCTTCATGCTGCAGGGCACAATCAGCATCCCTTCCGCGGCAAAGGATCCGCTGGCAGGCCCGGCTCCAATCTCATCCGGGCCCAGGACATGGTCAGCCAGCCCTTCCACCTGCTCCGCAGACAGGTCCGTCTCCTGGCCTAATGTAAGAACAGCGCTGTGGCTCATAATGAGATAGGACTCATATTCCGGCTGTTCCCCTATTAACTCCAGACATTTTACCAGAATGGGCAGCCCGCTGGCTCCTGTAGCCCCTACTATAATCCTCTTACCCCCACGGTTGGCACCCGTGCTTCTCATGAAATCTTCCCCTCATTTTTCTGCTTTACCCATTCGGACGGGTCCAATTCCATGAACCTGGCCCGTACAAAGCGGTCCTTCTGGTCAAATGGGACCGTGCAGTCAAAAATAGTCTTACAAGCAATGCCATGGTCCCTGATGCTCGGTGAAAATGCCGGGTCATTGGACGGGTCCAGAGGATGGCATCTCACCCCCGGAATGGTGATGGTATCCACATCTCCCTGGAACCTTGTGTTCATGGCCCATAGCACATCGTTCATATCAAAACAGTCCACGTCCTCATCTACCAGGAAAATATGCTTCAATTCACTGAAAGCGGAAAAGGCCAGAAGGGCTGCCTGTCTCTGCCTGCCTTCATCACTGGCAACAGACTTCTTAAACTGAAGCACCGCCATGTATTTTCCGCCCCCGGCAGAACAGCAGTATACATTTTGAAGCCGGCCCGGCATGGCTTTTTCCACCATACCGTATATGCTGGCCTCTGTGGGGATTCCAGCCATGGACACGTGTTCCTCGCTGGGCCCGATGCAGGTCTGCATAATGGGATGCACCCTGTGGGTGACCGCTTTGACCTTGATGAGCCAGCACTGGTCGCTGGCCGGCCCTGTATATCCGGGAAATTCCGGCATAGCAAAGCCTGTATGGGTGTTCTGGTCCTCCTTGACTCTCACGTTGGGAACCACCTCTCCCTCAATGACGTACTCCGCATTGGCTATGGCCAGTTCATCCACGGTCAGGCACCGGCACAGTTTTACCGGCTCTCCCCGAAGCGCACCTGCCACCGACAGCTCGTCATACCCCAATGGCGTGGTGGGCGGTTCAAAGCAGGAACCAATCTCAATGGCCGGATCCACTCCGATGCTGATGGAGATGGGAAGCCTGCGGCCCAGCTGCTCCGCCCTCTCCGCCATGGCTCCGATATGTCTGGCACCTGGCGTAAAGAAAATGGACAGCTCATCCCTGCCCTGGATACAGAGCCTGTGGATAGTCACATCATGGGCCCCTGTATCCGGATGGGCGGCATAGCACATGCCCAGAGTAATATATGGGCCGGCGTCATAAGGCGTGTTAGTTGGCGCAGGAACCAGCTTATACAGGTCAAAATCCGGCTCATCAGCCCTGTGCACCACCTGCTGGCAGACCGGTTCCCCCTGGCACATCACAGGTAAAACCGGCTTCTCCACACTGCGGCAGAGCATCTTTCCCAGCTCCTCCGGCTTACAGTCCAAAAGGGCAGCCACACGCTTCCTGCTGGCCAGCACGCCGATGGCAACACTGGCATCGGGATGTCCCTTCACATTGTGAAAAATCATGGCCGGGCCTTCCTTGGTAGGCCGCTTTACCGTACCTCCCGCTCCCACATACCGGTACACCCCGGATAATTGCGCCATTGGCTCAACCTCCACGTCTGTTTCCAGCAGCTGCCCCGGCAGCTCTGCCAATAATTCCAGCGCACTTCTCAAATCCCTGACCTTCTTTGCCATATCATAATCTCCTGTCCGGCGTTTCTTACCATACGCCTGTTATCATTTCTTTTCTCATTGACGGATGTTTCATGCATCGTGCTTCTGTCACACAGCTTCTGTCACACAGCTTTTGTCACACGGCTTATACCTCACATCTTCTATCTCACATCTTAACGGAAAAGGACTGGAGAATCAATTCATCTTATGGTATAATTGTTTCCAAATTGGAATGTATTCACAAAGCAAACCGGAACATATAAAGAACAGGTATGAATCTGAATATGCCCTCTCATATGTCCCAGAAAGAAACGGATGACAGATATGACCTTTGAACAACTGGATTATTTTATTGCGGCCGTTCAATGCGACACCTTTTTGGACGCCGCGGAGACACTTCACATCAGCCAGTCCGCCCTGTCCAAACAAATCATGAAGCTGGAAAAGGAACTGGATATCCAACTGTGGGACAGAAGCCGGCGCTCCGCCGTCCTGACAGAGGCAGGGCACATGTTCTACGAGGAAGCCCTGAACCTGTCCAAAGAATACCGCAGAACCCTCTTTCGAATCAGCGAATTCAAGGAAAAAGCAGGCCAGAGGCTGTCCATCGGCACCCTCCCCATCCTGTCCCAGTACCATCTCACAGCCATGCTGAAGGATTTTGCAGACAGCCATCCCCTCATCCATGTTTTTCTGGAGGAAGTTGAGGAACACGACCTGCTGCAGGGATTTTCCGACAACGCCTATGACCTCATCATCACCCGCAGCAACATGCTGGACAGTAAAACCCATACCTTCCTTCCATTGGCAGAAGACAGGCTGGTTGCAATCCTGCCTGAAAACCACAGACTGGCAGACAGATCCTGCATCTCCCTGAACGACATTGCCGGAGAGGGCTTCATACTGATGCACAGCTATACATCTATCTACCATTTCTGCATGGACCTGTTCCAGAAGGCTGGAATCCGCCTCCATCTGCTGCGCACAGCCCGCATGGAATCCATTATCAGCGCCGTGGCTGTCCATGAAGGCATCAGCCTGCTGCCGGAGGAAAATTTCAGGCTGTTCCAATATAAAGACATTGTCTCTGTTCCCATAGAGCCCGCCGGCAAACTGTCCATCGGCATAGCCGGAAAAAAGCAGGGACAGGTTTCATCTGCCATGGCCGAATTTCTCCGCTATGCAAAAGGTTATACGCGCTGAACCTGCTCCGGCACCACAGCCCACATACGGACAGGAAGTCCTGTGGCTCCCTCAATAGGAGGGAACACTGCAAACACAATGGCTCCGGCCGCTGGCACCTGGTCCAGATTGCACATGACTTCCACCTGCAGCTTTCCCTTGTCCAGCAGATAGCGCTCACAGGCCAGGTCCCCTGACCGGGCTGCCAGTACCGATGCATCCGTATCCAGCGTTTCGTGTCCGTTGGCAGCCGCGTTCCGCACCTCGTAGATGTATCTCAGTGCCTCCATGGACCACCCTGGAAAATGCTCCCCGCCCTCCTGGTCAAAATTTGAAATAGCGTCCATATCCGGCCACCGCCTGCTCCAACCGGTATAAAGGGCCACAAAAGCCCCATCCGGAATATCCCCGTACGCGGCCTCAAACCCTTTGATGTCATCAACGGTCACAGCATATTCCACATCTTCTTTCACCTTTTCAGAGATATCAATGACCACCAGGGGAAAGACCATGTCCTTGACGCCGTACTGCTCCGACAATGCCTCCCCCTTGATAAAATGTCCCGGAAAATCAATATGCGTGCCGAACTGCCCCGGAAATTTGAAAGTCTGAATCAGACATTCCAATTCATTCCCCCAGTCATATACGGTTTTTGAAAGTTCCACAGCCCCCTCCGGAATTCCTCCCCAGTACGGGCTGTCGTTGTTGAGCGGGTGGGACAGCTCGACCCAGCGGCACCTCTTAAGCCTCTTTAAATCTTCCCATAATTCATACATATTCCGGTTCCTCCTGTCGTATTTTTGCTTCTTTTGTTAAATTCTAATGACTCCATTATAGCGTGTACGCTGGGTCATTACAAGAAAAATACGCCCACCTTTAATATCACCTTTAATATCATCCCGGAAGCACCGCATTCCTGTCCCCGGTTATACCGCAATCCTTCAGAGATATCTTTATATTGGTAAACGGCAGCGGGATACGGTAATGGTCCCACCGCCAGTTCAGGCAAACAGCCCTGGAATACCCGGCCCGGACTTCAATGAAATTCTTCTTTCCCTTTTCAGCCAGGTAAAATCCCAGGGTTTTCGGAACCCTTCTTGGCCCCAGAGGTCCGTCCATGGCCGCTGCCAGAGTCTTTCCGGGACACCCTGCCTCCTCGATCAGATTTCTCAGAAAATCCCGGCTCCTGCAGCCGTCCGGAACCCTTATGGCCTTTCCATTACAGCGTTCGATTATATTTTCAATGTAATCCCCGCGCCCGTCTGAGGTCACTATGACCGCTATGTCACGTCCCTCCGACAGTCTCCTGAGCAGCAGGTTCATCAAGAAGCTGTCCTCATGCCAGAAACCAATGACAGCGCCCCTGTCAGGCATATCTTTGGTCCATATATCGGGCATCTCCACTTCCAGCCGCACCGTCATCTCAAGCAGCCTTAAATAGCCGTAATATAGACGGCACAAGCATGCCTTTGCCATGTTCTTCATAACCGGCATCCTCCTTCTGTCCTGTCATAAGTCCGTACTGTTCTGCTGCCAGAGCTGCAATCCGTCCGGATTCATACAATTCTGCTGTCTTACGGGCCTCCTCCGACATTCCTGACCAGACCCCCCGTTCCAATACCAGCCGGGCTGCAGCGGCAGCAAAAGCCTCCGGGGCTTCTTCTGTCATATATCCGTTTATTCCCTGTCTGACCACATCCACAACGCCGGAGGCCCTAACGGCTGCTACGGGACAGCCCGCAGCCATGGCTTCCAGCAGCACAATTCCCTGTGTCTCAGACTTGGACGCAAACAGAAAAGCATCTGCCGCATTCAGATAATGCCGCACCCGGGTATTCTCAATCTTCCCCGTAAATACAATCTGGCGGCTGATTCCAAGCATTCGGGCCAACTCCTCCAGATGGCGTCTCTCGGTACCGTCCCCAATTACCATCAGACGGAAGTCCTGCCCCAGTATGTCCCTAAGACGCGCAGTACCCTGAAAAAGAAAATCCAGGTTTTTTTCCTTTTCCAGCCGCGCTGTGGTGGCAAAAAGGTACGGACACCCGTTCCCGTACATATTCCGGATTTCAGAAGAAAGCATCTCATCGTATTGGAACGAAACACGGTCCAGACCTGTGGGCAGTACCGATATTCTGGTTTTTGTACCCTGCTCCAGAAGATGGTCCTTCATCGTGGAGGTTGGGGCAAATACCAGGTCGCACTGATTGGAAAATGCGGTAATTAAGGCCGGAACCAGAATCTCCTTTCCATACCTGGCAATCCGGCTTACCGGATATTCGCCGGAAGCCATAGCCTCATATAACTTAAAATGGTGGAGATATTCCTCATACCGGGTGTGGTAGGTGTAGGCTACCGGTATATTGTATTTCTTTCCCAGATACAGGGCCGTCTGCCCTACCAGCACAGGATGATGGACATGAATCACATCAAAATTCCCCTCCCTGAAAAATGCTTCGATTTTTCTATCAAAACAGTTTCCCAGGATCATCCCTCTGTCCGCCTTTCGGTAAAAAACCTTAAAACGCACCACATCCTTCTCCTGCTCCGCTGACAGCTTCCCTTCCGGTTCAGGAGCAAATACCGTAACCCTATGGCCCAGTGACCTTAATCCTTCCGACAGCCGTTCAATGGAAATCGGCACTCCTCCTATAAATGGTTTGTAATTGTTGGTAAACATTGCAATATTCATGGGGCCTCCTTCTATGATAACAACTGAAACACATGGTCGCCCATCACATATCCGGCTCCAATCAGGAAAAAATTCCAGACAAAAATGCCAAGGGCTGAACTTATGGTATATTTAACAAAATTCATCCGGATGACACCGGCAGGAATAGAGATAATGGTACGAATCATGGGAATCAGCTTGCTGATGAATATTCCGGCTGCTCCCCTGGTCCTGAGCAGTTCGAAGTTCCTTTGGATAACCGGTTCATGTTTGGGAAAACGTTTCAGATAACGGTCCAGAAATAAGTCCCCTCCCATCCGTCCGATTCCATATAAAATCCAGCTTCCCAGAAGTCCGGCCGCCAGGCCAAGGGCCATTACCATGAAAAAACTGATCTGTCCTCTGGCTGCCCATATGCCTGCAAGCGGCATAATGATCCCGGCCGGGAATCCCGGAAGGTTCATATATTCCAGCAGTATGATTACAAATATAAAAACAGCTCCATATCTCAGAAAGTATTGTGTCAGCATCTGAACATCCATATGTGATTCCTCCTAATGGACCATATCATAAATCAGGAATCTAAACTTGCCCTCCAAAAAAAGCAAAAGGATTTCTAAAGAAGTTATAAGTAATTTCCTATACCCCATAAAATTATGGGGATAACTTCTCCATACATTTTCGTGTTAGAATATTTTTAACAAAACACAGCCTGATTTCACAAAAAAATCATGCACTATATACTCTCTCATGGAACCGAAATGAAAAACCCAGAGAAAACATCACAAAAAAACCAATTGCCAGACACTTTAAAAGGAGGATTTTTATTATGGAAGTGAAGAATCAAAACAAAAGTATGTACCATTGGGTAATCCTGGTCTGCTGCATCCTGACCCTGATGTTTGCCTACTCCACACGGTTTGGATTGGCCCAGCTGTTTACCACGCAAATCATTAAAGAGACCGGCTTTGCCACCAGCGCTTATTTCCTTTCAACCACAATTGCCAGTATCATCTGTGTATTTACCGGACCCATCGCCGGAAAACTGTTAAGGGGCAGATATATGCGTCCCACCTTCGTTGTCTGCGTCATCGGTACCATGGGCTTTTATTCCTGCTACGGTTTCTGCCACGAGCTCTGGCAGTTCTATCTGGTGGGCGCCCTTCAGGGATTCTTTGCAATGGGAGCCTGTACCATACCTGTGACCGTCCTGATCACAAACTGGTTTGAAAAGAACCGCGGACTCATGATCAGCATAGCCATGATGGGAATTAGCCTGGGCGGAACCTTTCTCAGTCCGTTTTTGTCCTGGACCATCGGAATGTTTGGCTGGCGCAGGGCCTATTTCATCCTGGGGGCTGTAAGCCTGTGCGTGCTGATACCCATTTCTGCCTTTATTGTCAGACGTTCCCCTGAAGATGTGGGGCTCTTCCCATATGGACATGGAGAAGAAAGTTCCGGTAAACATGGGAAAAACAAAAGCGTTCCGGCAAACAGCTGGAACGCCACACTGAGTGAAGCCAGGAAAACACCGATTCTGTGGATGTTTGCAGCCGGCGGATTCCTGATTTATTTTACATCCTGTATCATGGGACACATGAGCTACTACCTGCAGACCACTGGTTTTGACCCTTCTTCCATCGCAGCCTATATCTCTGTCTATTCCATTGTGGCTCTCGCGGGAAAGCTGGTTCTGGGGCATATGTTTGACCGTTTCGGACCCAAGGGAGGCATTCTCTTTGGCTGCGGCACATTTTTTATCTTCCTCATCTGCTTCATTATGGTTCAGGGAGGTCCCCTCATGCTGTATCTGTCAGCTGTTTTCTATGGATTTGGCACCTGCACGGCTACTGTGGCCATTCCCATCATGACCACCAGTATTTTCGGTTCAAAAAACTACAGTGAGATTTATGGTTTTATCTCCGCCTTCACCATGACCGGCGGCGCCATCGGCAGTTCCGGCATCGGCCTGGCATACGATATCACCGGCTCCTATAAACCTGCTCTGACCATCCTTGCCCTGCTCACTGTCCTGACTATTGTAATCATGTTCATATGCATCAATCTCAGTCAGAAACGCGTGGAAAAGCCGGCAGATAAGTGTGTGCAGATGCCGGCATAGAATCTGCCGTTCCGGCACAGAGTTCATCCCGCCTTATTTCTCCAGTCTTTCAATCAGCCGTTCCAGCACTGCCCTGACAGCCGCCGGGTCCTTTCGTCCCGGCGGTACCCTGCGCCATCCCTGTTCCAGAGTGGTATAGGCCGCGCCGCAGAGTGTGGGTTCCCGGCACAGTCTAAAACCCTCACAGTCCATCTGCACCATCCAGGACGTTCCCCTGCACCAACAGTTCATGGCAGGAAGACGGATGTCGTCAGCATCTGCGGCCAGAAACAGACGGTAGGCCGGAAACGCTTCCAGGCGCAGGGCCAGTTCCCTGAGCCCTCTGGCATAATGGGCCGGTGAAACCACCACCTTTCTTTTCCCCAGAAGGGACAGGCTGGTGCTGATAAAACAGGTGTCTGCCCTGTGTTCCATTTCTCCCAGCTGCAGAATCTGGATAAATTCTCCCTGTCCGCCTGTGAGCTGATTCTCCACCAGGCCCCGCAGCTGTCTGTTGATTTCCCTTAACCGGGAAGCTGCTGCACCTGTTATCTCATTATCCCTGAGAATATCATCAAACAGCTGTTCTCCGGCGCTCATGAAAGCCGGCGCCGGAAGATAGGAAAACAAAGTCTCACCGGCTCGCCCCTGTTCCCGCAGCATCCTGGCCGCCTCTGCACCCAATCCCATGGAAAGGCCGGAAAACATGGGACGACAGCTGGAGAGAACCATCTCCACCACATTTCTGTGCTGAAGTATGGAATACGCATCCGTGTAGACCGTGGCGGAGGTCTGTTCCGGTGACATGGACATACCTGCAATGCTCATGGCATGCTCCAGAATAAAAAAGGAAAACCAGTAAATGTTCTCATCATAATACTGGTGATAATACCACCGGGCATTGCGATGGAATATAAGGGGACTGCACAGCTGAAAAAATGCCACAAACTTGTCGACCGAAACAGAAAAATGCAGGGCCGCCTTAAAAACAAATCCCCGGTCCAGCAGCCGGACCATCCGTACCACCCATTCCCTGGCATAAGCAGTATCCTCCAGCAGCCATCCGGTCTGCTCCGAATCCACATAAAACAGCTCTCCCGGCGTCTCCATGGCCTCTGCAATCTCCAAAAGATCGGAAATGGCCTGACGCCTTCCCTCTCCGCTGGTATATATGGCAATCTCCGCTGTACAGAGTGCCTCAGCGCGAATGGTAAATGCCTTTGGCACCGTAAAATGCCGGTCATTCAGCACGCGGTAAAGCAGCGCTTCTGTTCCCGACGATCCGCCAGTTCCTGATATACCCTCTGTCCCCCATATCCCCTCCGCCTCTGACAGGCTGCCGTCCCCCCTCTTTCCCCTCTCTCCTTCTTCCCTCTTTGGTTCCTCCAGAGGAACCAGAGAGCGGAGAGCATCCGTCAGGGCCATGGGGTTCTGCTCCAGCAGCATCCTGCATACCTCATCAAAATATACGGACTTAGCGCTGAGCCGTCTGCTGCCGCTGCGCCATTTGCTCACAAGGCTGGCGTCCACATGAAGCCTTCTGGCCAGGGCTGCTGTGGACAGTCCCAGGCGGTCCATCAGATAACCCAGCGTAGATAATTTTCGTTCTGTCATGGAAATCTCCTCCTCTAAAACATCCCTTTCATGGAAGCAGTGTAACCCGCGGGACCACCGGCAGTATCACCCACAATTCCGCAGACACTATTACCGGCAGCATCCCTTACAGTATCACCAGAAGCATCGCTTACAGTATCACCGGCAGCATCCCTTACAGTATCACCGGCACCTCCTCTGACAGACAGCTGTCATGGTACCGGCACTGACAAAGAGGCCAAACCCCTTTTCAAACAAAAAATCCCTTGTTATACTATAGACATATCAGCAAATTGCACAAAAGTCAATAAATATTAAGAAAGTTATTGGCCAAAATAACAATCTTTTTTAATAGGTCTGGTCCGGAACAGACCCGTAATCTGAACAACAAAACTGTATATCAAAGAAAGGGGTACGCAATTCATGGCAGAGAATAAGGACTATAAATATGTAGACCACTATGATTTTAATGAGGAACTTCTTAAACAGGCTTTTGCCGAGGCCCGCAGGATTTACAAGGAGCGGGGCTTCATGCGCAAGATGGGCTTTGGAAAGGCTCCCGCCATTACCACCGTAGATATGGCCAGGGCCTGGATGAGTGAGGGACACCCGTTTACCTGCGACCACTCCGAGGAAGTCTGCGCCAATGCATTAAAGGTATTGGAAGCCGGCCGCAAATCGGGCGTTCCCATCTTCCACACCACCACCGGATACATAGGAAAACAGCAGTGGGATCTTCCCCGCTGGGATGAAAAGATACCTATGAGCGCCCTGGATATCAATTCCGAATGGCTGGAAATCGACCCCAAGCTGAAACCGCGCCCTGAGGAGCCGGTTATCCATAAAAAATATGCTTCCAACTTCTTCGGGACCCATCTGGCCCAGACCCTGAATTTCCTGGGTGTGGATACGGTGATTGTCATGGGCGCCACATCCTGTGCCTGCGTAAGGCATACGGTCATGGATTCCACCGGATACGGCTTTAAGACCATTGTTCCGGAGGGAACTGTGGGCGACCGTGTTCCGGGCGTTATTGAGTGGAACCTGTTTGACATGGAAGCCAAGTTTGCCGACGTGGTGCCGGTGGAGGAGGTCGTCAAATATCTGGAAGGAATTGATTCCAACGTCTATACCAAGCATGAGCGTTCACTGGATTAACCGTTAATCCGCCAGGCCAGGTTTTACTAAATATGATGCGCCGGTCCCCATTGTCAGGAATCGGCGTATCCCAGGTCCATGAAAGGAGCTTATATGAGCCTTCTAATAAAAAATGGAACCATTTTGACCGCCGCCAGTGAATTTACAGGTGATATCTATATCGAGGGTGAGACCATCCGCCAGATTGGAACGAATCTGAGCGTAAACGTCAGCCGGACCATTGACGCTTCCGGGAAATACGTAATGCCGGGAGGAGTGGATGAACATGTCCACTACGGTTCCTTTGGCGGACGCCTCTTCGAGACAGCGGAAGCGGCAGCAGCAGGCGGCACCACTACCATTGTGGACTTTGCCCCCCAGGAAAAGGGCGTACCGCTTCTGGACGCCATACGGCGGCAGGCAGCCAAGGCAGAACACACTTCCTCTGTGGACTTTGCATTCCATGCTGTCATCATGGACCCAAAGGAATCTGTATTTGAGGAAGTCAGGCATCTGCCGGAGGTGGGCGTGGCCACACTGAAACTTTTTATGGCATACAAGGGCACTGCATTTTACTGTGATGATGAAGCCATACTTAGCGCCATGATGAATGCAAAGGACGCAGGCGTTACCATGATGGTCCACGCTGAGAACGCGGACATCATAACCATTCTGACCCGTTATTACCTCAGCCAGGGCAAGACTGCCCCGGTTTACCACTACTATGCCCGTCCTCCTATTGCAGAGGAGGAAGCCACAGGCAGGGCCATTGCCCTGGCAAAGGCAGCGGACTGCCCCCTTTTCGTGGTTCATGTCAGCATACGGGAAGCCATGGAGGCCATCAGGAATGCTCACAATGACGGCTGGCCCATTTTCGGGGAAACCTGTACCCATTATCTGACTCTGACCACAGACTGCCTGGATAAACCGGGCTTTGAGGGAGCCAAATACATATGTTCCCCGCCGCTGCGTCCCCAGGAGCATGTGGACGCCCTCTGGCAGGCCGTGCGCGAGGGCTGGCTGACCGCAGTTGGTTCTGACCACTGCGCCCTGGACGGAGGATATGAGGGAGCAAAGAAAAAAGGCACCAACTTTTCCAATGTCCCCAACGGCTGTCCCGGAGTACAGGATCGGCTGGCCCTGCTGTGGACCTACGGTGTATGCACCGGAAAAATCACCCGCCGGAAATTCGTGGAGCTTTTTGCCGCCAATCCTGCCAAGGTGGTGGGACTGCCCAACAAGGGAGATCTGCGCATTGGCGCTGACGCTGATGTGGTAATCTTCGACCCTGAATGGAAGGGAATCATCACTAACAAAGGACAGCCTTCATGGAATTGATTATGAGCCATTTGAAGGATTTGAAATCCAGGGCCGGCCCCAGCAGGTCTTTCTGCGCGGCCGGCTGGTGGCCGAAAACGGCAGGTTTGTAGGCGAACGCGGCATGGGGCGCTGGCAGAAATGCAAGCCCTATGGTCTGTGTTATGACTATTATCACAAATAAGCGTCCCCGCATATATCCATATGCATAAAAGGTGCGGCAGTGTCACATGAAGTTTCCGTGATACTGCCGCACCCTTTTTATCATTCACACCTTGACCCGGCCTCTGGCTTACGCCTTAACCGGACCTCACTTCTTCGGTTTTCTCCGCAACTTTAGTTCAATCCCCTGCTCCCCTGCCCTTTCCAGAAAAAGTGTTTCCGCCCGTTTGGCCTTTTCCTTTAGGGAGAGCCCGTCCCCGGCTTCTGCTGCCAGAACCTTCATTACGTCCCTTATATCCTGCAGCGTTAGCAGATTGACCGCCTGGCAGTATAATGTTTTCTTTCGCCCATCATTATAATTCTCCAACAGCATCTCCAGGTGCCGGGACTTTTCCATCTGCTCCTCATTATAACGCTCCACTCCTATTTCCTCTGCCCGTTTCATGTCTTTGAACCGGTTCCTGTGTGTGATGAAGGAATCATATTCATCAATTCCCTCATATATGTCACAGGGAAACGAACGGCACTGCCAGCAATACTCAACCCCCGGGTGCTGTAAGCTGCACCTTGCCATTGCGCATGGCTGGTTGCCCTCCCCGCCCCCGCAGCCAGGACAGTATTTGCCCAGATACATGGTGCAGAGTCCGCAATTAAGCCCGCACAGGGACAGCAGCCTGTTCTCACGTTTAAACCCTTTCATCCCTCTCCTCCTTTTCCCCATTCAACCGTTTTCCCCAATTATACCATTGATTCCATCCGTCTGCCATCCGTCATGTTAATATAGCGCTAAAAATTCGTTAAATTATTGTTAATACAATTTTCGTTATATGACAATAATTTACTCTCAAATATTAAAATTATCCAGTGATTATACACAATTTTGTCGATATAATAAAACCCGGTTACATGTTCTGCAGACATTGACATACATAAATAAAGAGAGGGATTGGAAATGGTGAGTGTTTTAATGAAAAAGCTTGCAATTGCAGCTGTGGCCGGCGCTGTCATGGTATCGGCTTCCGGATGCAGTCTCGTTTCCTCAGGCAAAAGGATTATCCGCGTGTCCCACGCACAGTCGGAAACCCATCCTGAACACCTGGGAATGCTTGCATTTAAGGAATATGTGGAAGAACATCTGGGAGATAAATATGAGGTGCAGATATTTCCCAATGAAATTCTGGGGTCTGCACAGAAGGCAATCGAGCTGACCCAGACAGGAGCAATTGATTTTGTCATTGCAGGTACGGCAAATCTGGAGACATTTGCGGATGTCTATGAGATTTTCAGCATGCCTTACCTTTTTGACTCCGAGGAAGTGTACCGGTCTGTGATGGAAGACACAGACTATATGGAAAATATATACAAGTCCACAGACGAGGCCGGTTTCAGGGTGGTAACCTGGTACAATGCGGGAACCCGTAATTTTTACGCCAAGACTCCCATCAACACGCCGGACGATTTAAAGGGCAAGAAAATACGTGTACAGCAAAGCCCGGCCAGCGTGGACATGGTCAATGCCTTCGGCGCTGCCGCTGCTCCTATGGGATTCGGCGAGGTATATACAGCCATCCAGCAGGGCGTTATAGACGGTGCAGAGAACAACGAGCTGGCCCTGACCAACAATAAGCACGGCGAGGTGGCCAAGTATTATACATACAACAAGCATCAGATGGTACCGGACATGCTGGTTGCCAACCTTAAGTTTCTAAACAGCTTACGTCCTGAGGAACTTCAGGTATTCAAGGAGGCAGCGGCCCTGTCCACAGAGGTGGAATTAGTGGAATGGGATAAAAGCATCAAGGAGGCAAAACAGATCGCAGCCCATGATATGGGCGTAACCTTCATCGAAACAGATGTGGAGGCTTTTAAGGCAAAGGTACTGCCCTTACATCAGAAAATGCTGGAAAACAACCCGAAAATCCGGGACTTTTACCAATATATACAGACCGTCAATGATTCCAGGAAAGGAGACCATTAAACCATGGACACAATGCATAAGTTAAGGGCAGCCATCATGAAGATACTGGGTGTTGTCATTACCCTTCTGTTTATCCTTATGACCCTGGTTGGCACCTATCAAATTGTGACGCGCTATTTCTTCAACCGCCCCAGCACCATATCCGAAGAGCTTCTCACCTACTCCTTTACCTGGATGTCGCTCCTGGCCTCCGCCTATGTATTCGGCAAGCGGGACCACATGAGGATGGGATTCATGGCAGACAAGCTGACCGGACCGGCCCGCCGGTATCTGGAGGTTTTCATCGACGCGCTCAGCTTCTTCTTTGCAGGGGTTGTCATGGTATACGGCGGCATCTCCATCACAAAGCTGACCATGATACAGATTACGGCATCCCTGCGCATCTCCATGGGATGGATCTACATCATTGTTCCCATTGCTGGCCTGCTGATTATGGTATTCAGCGTCATGAACGCAGCAGATATGCTGCACAAAGATTTCAGTGAACCAGGGGAGGCAAAGGTATGAGTATAGCTGTATTTTGTGGTCTTGTGATTTTCGTTCTGCTGGCAGTAATGCTGTTAGCAGGTGTTCCCATCGCCATTGCCCTGGCGGTATCCTCCATCTGTGCCATTCTTCCGGTGCTGAACCTGGGGGCTTCTGTTCTTACGGGCGCTCAGAGAATTTTCTCCGGCATCTCTGTTTTCAGTCTGCTGGCCATTCCCTTTTTCATCCTGGCCGGCAACATTATGAACAAGGGAGGCATTGCCATCCGCCTAATCAACTTTGCCAAGCTGTTCACCGGCAGCATTCCCGGCGCCCTGGCCCACACCAATGCCGTGGCCAACATGCTCTTTGGAGCCATTTCCGGCTCCGGTACAGCGGCTGCTTCTGCCATGGGATCCATCATCGGCCCCATCGAGGAGGAGGAGGGATATGACAGGGACTTTTCTGCGGCAGCCAACATTGCCACAGCTCCCACCGGCCTTCTGATTCCCCCCAGCAATGTAATGATTACCTTTTCCCTGGTCAGCGGAGGCACCTCCGTGGCAGCCCTTTTCATGGCAGGCTATATTCCGGGCATACTCTGGGGACTTGCGTGCATGGTGGTCATTTACTTCTTTGCCAGGAAGAAAGGATACCGCAGCACCAAACGTTATACAGGCTCTGAGAAGGTGAAGGTATTCTTCCAGGCCATCCCGTGTCTGTTCATGATCATCGTTGTCATTGGCGGCATCATTTCCGGCATTTTCACGGCCACCGAAGGAAGCGTGGTAGCCGTGGTATACAGCATGGTCTTGTCCATCTTCTTTTACAAGTCCATCAGGCTGAGGGAGCTGCCTAAGATTTTTCTGGACAGCGCAGAGATGACAGGCATTATCATCTTCCTTATCGGAGTATCCAGCATCATGAGCTGGGTCATGGCCTTTACCGGCATCCCCACCGCTGTATCGGAGGCCATGCTGGGAATCAGCACCAACCGCTATGTGATTCTTTTTATTATCAACATTCTGCTGCTGATTGTGGGAACCTTTATGGACATGACGCCTGCCTGCCTTATCTTCACCCCTATTTTCCTTCCCATCTGCCAGGCGCTGGGCATGAATACCATACACTTTGGAATCATGATGATATTCAACCTCTGCATCGGCACCATCACTCCTCCGGTGGGAACTACACTCTTCGTGGGAGTAAAGGTGGGAAAGACAAAAATAGAACAGGTTATACGTCCTCTGCTCTACTACTTTGGCGCTATCTTTATCGTGCTGATGCTGGTATCCTATATACCGCAGCTGTCGCTGTGGCTTCCGGGACTCATGGGTTATGTATAAAACAGGTTATGCATAAAACATTATATATAACATGTATCAAGGAATGGCCGCGCTGTGAGACATCGCATCACAGCACGGCCATTCCTTTTATTCTTATGAAATTCAGACTTACGCCTTCTTTAACCTCTTATCCTCCAGATGGGAAACAATCACTGCGCAGGCAGCATCTCCTGTAATATTTACCGTGGTACGTCCCATGTCAAACAGACGGTCGATACCGGCCACAAGGGCAATGCCTTCCACAGGAAGCCCTACGCTCTGAAGCACCATGGCCAGCATGATCATACCGGAGCCCGGCACGCCGGCCGTGCCCACGGAAGCCAGAACAGCTGTCAGTATAATGACAATCTGCTGGGACAGGGTCAGGTTGATTCCATAACAGGAAGCGATAAACACAGCGCACACTCCCTGGTAAATAGCGGTTCCGTCCATATTGATGGTAGCGCCCAGCGGAAGTACAAAACTGGCAACCTCTTTTCTGGCCCCCAACTTTTCCGCGCATTCCAGGTTAAGAGGAAGGGCGCCCACAGAGGATGCACTGGAAAACGCCATTATCATGGCCGGAGCCATGCCCTTGAAAAACTTAAGGGGTCCAATGCCCGCAAGAGACTTCACGGTCAGCGAATACACCAATGAGGCGTGGAGTATGTACCCAATATAGGCCACCAGAAGCACAAAGGCCAGGCTGCCCAGTATCTGGGGTCCGTTGGCAGCCACAACAGGCGTAATCAGACAGAACACACCGATGGGGCTCAGCTTAATGATGAAGGACATAACCGCGATGGACACATCATTGGCACTCTCCACAAAGTTTCCAAACACCTCTCCCTTTTTTCCCGCCACAATGGTGCCAAAGCCAAAGAGCAAAGCCACCACGATTACCTGAAGCATGGATGCCTCGGCCATGGGCTGTATGATATTGCTTGGGAAAATGCCAATCAGGGTCTGGATAAAACTGGGCGTTTCCGCTGCCGTATACTCCAGAGAGCTGGTGGACAGCACCGGAAATCCCTTTTTGAACAGATTCGCTATCAAAAGTCCCAGGGTAACCGCAAAAAAGGTAGTGCACATATAATAGATGACTGTCTTACCTCCAATGCTTCCCACCTTCTTAATATCCTTCATGGAAATAACACCGTTCATGATGGAGAACAAGACAATGGGGACTACGATGAATTTCAGCAGGTTCAGAAACAGGGTGCCAAAGGGCTTGATGTAAATTTCCGCAATGTCCGGCCGGCTCATCAACAACATACCTGCCACAATACCTAATGCCAATCCAATAAAAATCCATAGTGCAAGTGGTTTCTTTTTCATACGCATAATTCCCCTTTTTTAGTATTTTTGCATAAATGCAATTATAATTATAACATATTCTTAACATTATTACTACTAAATACCAAAAAAGTAAATATTTAACAATCTCTGATACCATTCCGGCACCGCTTCCTGCTTATTACCTCAAACCGGTTTTACTTGGACGCATAAACCGACATGATTGAGGACCAGCTTCCACGGCCGTAAAAATCCTCGTAGCCGGCCGGATAATGTTCATTTGTCTCATCCGTGCTTATATTTTCTTCCAAATCAGCCAGTTTTTGAAGTCCGCTTCCGTTTGTGCCAACGCTCCAGATGCTCATGCCTCCCTCCTTATCCACGCGTCCAAATACAAGGGCGGAGCCGTCCCCGGTTAGAACAGGGAATTCACTGGAGTATTCTGAATCGTTAGTCAGTTCTGCCACATGACCGTTTTCCATCCGGTAAAGCTGGCGCCATATGGGATATTCCACCTGTTCTCCTGTTTCCAGCTCCTTTGACGCTGCAAAAAATATGCTTTTTCCATCGTATGACACCTGCGGGCTCTGGGGCACCAGACCGGGTGTCTTAAGTTTCTCATGAACCGCGCCCTTTTCAGGCGGTATCTTGACCAGATCCTTGTCTAGCGCCATTTCCCTTCCCGCACCCGCAAGAAGAAACAGGGAATTGTCCTCTCCAAACACCACATTTTCATTATAGGGCAGAACTACTTCCTCCTGTTCTCCCAACGGATCTATCATAGTGCCGGACACCGTATCATAGACAGCCGTACCAATTCCGTCTGCGCGCATGGAACCTGACAGAACATCCTGCCAGATAAAAAGCCTGGACGAATCAGGGGACCACTTAGCCGGCCACAGATATGGGTATGGTTCTCCGTCCGTCTCCTCCATCCGCTCAAAGAAAGGCGGCTCCTCACCGATTATCTGTATGAGGACACTGAGTTTCTTCTCCTTCTCCAGATTCATCTGGAGCATCCAGATTCCCTGGTTCTGTTCAAACAAGGAAAGGCCGGGGTCTTTCCTGCGGTCCACGTACCTGCGCCGGGCAAATGCCAGTTTTTTTCCATCCGGAGACAATGTCAGCTTCTCACACTGTATCCAGCCGCCCTCCACCGGTTCCGGCTTCCAAACTTCCTCCTGTTCCCGGCCCATATGCACCCTCACGATTCCTGTTTCCCCGGAGCTGGCATAAAATCCCTCTTTCCCGTCTGGGACAAAAGACAATGCTCCATTTAAAAGCAGTTCTTCTTTCCCCGTTTCAATACTGCATCCATAGAAACCATCCTGACGCAGATAGCCAGCCGTTCTCCCATCCGAAGAAAATAAGGGGGAAGAAATGTCCTTTCCTTCTGCCAGCCTCTCAGTACTCACTGCCGCATCCGCATCTTCTGCACCATTACGCAAAACCCTAATCAGATAAAGTCCGTCATTGGCCGCATAGAGAACGGAAACTGTTCCCGATGTCTCAATGTCTCCTTTGTTTTCCCGTGCCCCGCTTTCATCCGCGCCTCCTTTACAGCCGGCCAGCAGCACAAGCATTAAAAGGCCGGCCAGACATGCCGCTGTTCGTTTCATCCCGATTCCTCCTCTGCCTGAATTATGATTCTATTTTATATCCTTGCAGGAAGGAAATCCCTCTCTAAAAAGCAAATAATATCTTACGATTTATTCACAGACAATCTCATCCTTCCGGCCAAACCACCCTTCCGGATCTTTATTTACGTAATGAACATCAAATTCAACCACCCTGTACTCCTGTATTCCATGAACAAAAAGCGGCTCATTGTCCAGGTAATCCTGTAATTGGCCTGCATGCTCTGCCCTCATGACAGACAGACCGCCGCTCATATCCGCCTTCAGACCGGACATGAATATCATCCCCCGAGCCATGGCTGCCTGGGTGTAGGCCATATGCTCTTTCATGATATCATCCGTCATCCCGCCGGCGTCTTTTATGTTTCCTTCCACTAAAAAATACTTCATAATTTTGCATCTCCTGTTCTGTTTTAATTTGTTTTATCTCTGCCGCGCTGATATATATTGGACGAGCTGTCCTCCCTATACTGTCTGTCACTTAAAAGCATACAGCGAATCATAGGCCAGGAAAAGAAAGGCAAATAAGCATAAAAGACCCGGACCCATGCGAATCAACCGCATCTGTCCGGGCTTTTTGCGTACGCCATGGACACCGGCTTCCTCCGCCAGAATGGTACCGTAATACAGCTGCCTTCCTACCACGTAGAAGGCCAGGTTTTCCAACTGGCTGATTCACCTGCATCTGCTGACCCAGCCTCCTCCATCGTCCTGTTGATTGATAACCCATACCCGCTTCCCGTACGGGTACATGCCATATTAAAAAGTAAACTGCACCTGTCCCAGCGCAGACTGGACCAGCTGACTGACAGCGGCAGGATCCAATGCGCAGATGGCCGGGAGCTGAAGAAAAGCAGGGCAGGAAACCATATCAGACTTTACATCACCGGCGTTTTAATTCCCTGAGTATGCCCTCTGCGTCCAGGCCGGAACACATACGTCCGTCCACCATGACATTGGGCGCCTTTC
>ENA-OPSU01000441-OPSU01000441.1-human-gut-metagenome-genome-assembly--contig:-NODE-441-length-23917-cov-3.713603_pt1 | contig 23917 bp, 25 predicted proteins | sample MGYA00241811_ERZ501913 | MGnify/ENA primary metagenome ERZ501913 (study PRJEB25962, sample SAMEA2042113) | human gut metagenome | biome: human gut; feature: human-associated habitat; material: faeces...
AAATAAAGAATTTACCACCAAATTTAAAGAAGAACCGAAAAATAGACAATCAACACTTTTTCATCCCCGAAAGGTTCGACAGGTTCTTCCGGTTTTTCAACCGGAGATGTACTTGGCAAATCCGTTTAGGGTTCACCTGCGGAACAGCCCGTAACGGGCAACACAAGCCATACAAAGAAAAATAAGAGTTTCGTTTTCATATCTGCTATTTTTAAGTTATTCCTTTGATACAAAGGTAAAAGCAAAGCCCCGCAACGTCTTTGCTGCGAGGCTCAATTGTTTTGTCAGGAAGTTCACTACCTTTTTTCTTGATTATTCAGTACCGGACTGAATGTGACTTGATTCACTTATCTGTTTCTTCACTCCATTGTTTACCGAAACTCGTCTGTTCCGTTTCCACACACCCACGATGTCCGTGTACCTTACATTCATCCAACGCTGATTGTAGCTGCCGGAATTCATCATCGGAAAGCGTGACATTCCAAGCTCCCAGATTCTCCAGAATCCTTTCCTGATTCTTGGAACCGGGAATAGGTACGACATTGGGATATTTATGGAGCATCCACGCAAGCGATATCTGGGCGTTGGTAGCATGTTTCTCCACAGCGAACCGATGCAGCAAATCGAGTATAGGCTGGTTGGCCTCGATATTCTCTTTCGATAATTGGGGGACGAATTTCCGCACGTCATCGAAGCCGAACTGATCCTGTGGCGTTACCTTGCCCGAAAGGAATCCGCTTGCAATCGGCGAGAACGGTACGACTCCGATTCCTTTTTCAAGGCATACCGGAAAAATCTCCGTTTCGCAATCGCGTTCCACCATCGAATAGATGTTCTGGACGGCGGATAATGGAGTAATCTTATGTGCCGCCCGTATCTGGTCGGCCGATACTTGCGACAATCCCCAACCACGTATCAGTCCTTCCTGAATAAGCCGTCCCATGACGGTTGCCACATCCTCAAGCCGGACTGCCTCACTGATACGGTGCAGGTAATACAGGTCGATATAATCCGTACGAAGTCTGCTCATGGAATCTTCAAGATGCCGGCGTACCTCCCGGTAGAGATTCGTCTCGTCCGGTTTCGAGAGTTCACCAATATGAAATTTGGTGGCGAGCACCACCTTCTTACGGAACGGTTCAATCGCCTTACCCACCAATTCCTCGTTATGTCCGGCGTAGAATTGTTCTTTGCCATAGGCTTCCGCCGTATCGAAATGCGTGCAGCCGTAGTCGTATGCCCCGCGGATGGCTTCTATGGCATACGCTTCGGGTGGCACTTGCCCGTAACCGTGGCTGAATCCCATACATCCCATTCCTATCGGAGATACTTCCAGCTGTCCTAATTTCCTTTTATCCATACTATTATTTTTTTAGAGTGAGATTATTATTGAATTACTTTATTTCCTTATTTTTAACCACTTCCCATAAGTCAGCATCCGCCAGCCCCATTCTAGAGGCCCAAAGCGGAAATAGGAGAGCCATAAGGCACTGAATGCCATCTGGACAAGAAAGACGTAGAAAGCTATGGGTTCTGTTCCTGTCAATCCAATGCCGGCCCCCAGTCCGAAGCCGATACCGTAGAAGAGAACCATGCCCCATACCGACTGTCCCACGTAATTAGTCAGTGCCATTCTCCCCGGAGCGGCAAGACAGCGCCACAAGCGCCACTCTCTACCATGCAGGTACAGGAGACAGATAGCGGAAACGTATGCAAAACCTAAAGGATAGACACTTGCCGTATAGATGGCGGTGTGTGCAGTCGTTCCGAAAGGATGCCCGTTTACCGCACTCCAGGCATAGAGAACGGATAGGGGAAGTCCCAGCAGAAAACCGTATGTCACCGTTTTTTTCAGTAGTACCCGATTGGCCTCAAGATCGGCGTATATTTGCTTTCGTCCGATGTAGAAGCCCAATAAGAACAATCCCAATACCTTAAAATAGCGATTGCCGTCGATAAATTCCTGCAAGCGCACCCATGCACCTTGTACCAGGAATTGAAAGACCCCTCCGTAGTTTTCCGCGTCGCGTAGCCAGATTCCGAAGTTATATTCCGTTATACCATATAAATTGCAATAGTGCTGTTGCATTCGCACTGCGGGAGCCGACCGGGACACTCCGAATGTACCGGCCAACCAATCAATCAGAATAGGAAGTAGCAATAAGACAGCGGAAGTCCCCAGCAACACTCTGTCCGAAACATGCCGGAAAAGAGGGAGCAACATGCCCAATAAGGCATACAACAACAAGATGTCCCCACTCCAGATAAACATCAGATGCAGAAAACCAATGGCGGCCAGAACAATCATCCGCCGGTAAAAGATACGGAATCCGTCCGTTCCCTTTTTGGCCGCGTTGCTGATAATGATTGAAAATCCGATACCGAACAGCAGCGAGAATATGGTGTAGAACTTACCATCCACGAAAAGGTATTGAAGAAAGCGAATTACCTTATCTATTTCCGCCGTAGGCATAGCCTCCGTAATTTCCGGTTTTTGAAAAGTGTAAAGCGAGAATTCCGGAAAGTTGGCAAAGCAGATTCCCAGCAATGCAAATCCTCTTAGAGCATCGAGGATGACATGGCGTTCCGAGGCCTTCACGGGTGCCATGTCTTTTATGTCTATTTCCTTATTCATTGATTCTTTCTTTTACCGGATTCTCACAAGCATGAGTGGAGAAAATTCCTACCAATTTTTACTAAAAATTTAAAGCCTATTTCTCCTTTAAGGCATTCTTAAAGAAAGCATCTATCTTGTCGAACGGAATCACGTTGAGATTATCGTACAAATCGACATGGTTGGCTCCGGGTATAATCAACAATTCCTTGTTACTACCCGTCAGCCGTTTGTAGGCATCCTCACTGAAATAGCGGGAATGAGCTTTTTCTCCATGAATCATCAACACGGCACTGCGGATTTCGCTGATATAGGTGAGCAGCGGCATATTGATGAATGCCAATACGCTGGTTTTCGTAATTCCCTCGTTGGAGTTCGGTGAACGGCGATGGTAGCCTCGTTCCGTCTTGTAGTAGTCGTGATACTCCTTGACGAATTGCGGAGTATCGTCCGTTACGGGGTCAAGTACGCCACCATCGCGTACATAGCTGTCATCACGATAATCCTCAGTACGCTGTGCGTTGAGTTGTTCGCGCAACTTATAGCGGTCATCGGCACTCATGGCATCGAAATACCCATTGGCATTTACCCGGCTCATATCATACATAGTGGATGTTACCGTCGCTTTGATACGAGGGTCATTGGCCGCAGCATTAAGTGCAAACCCGCCCCAACCGCAGATGCCTAAGATTCCGATACGTTCCGGATCGACGTCCGCACGGGATGTCAGATAATCGACTGCCGCGCTGAAATCCTCCGTGCTGATTTCGGGTGACGTAAGATAGCGAGGTGTACCACCACTTTCGCCGTAATAGGAGGGATCGAAAGCAATGGTCAGAAAGCCTCGTTCGGCAAGTGTCTGGGCATAACGGCCTGACACTTGTTCTTTCACCGCACCGTAAGGGCCACTGACGGCAATGGCTGCCAGACGTCCTTGCGTATTTTTCGGCTTGTAAAGGTCTGCGGCAAGCGTGATGCCGTAACGGTTGTGAAACATGATTTTCGTATGTTCCACCTTATCGCTCTGCGGAAAGGTCTTATCCCATTCCTGCGTCAATTTCAATGCTTCCATATCGGTTGAATTTATATATTTTGTTGTTGTCGTTTCTTGTGCCATGACATTCGCAAAGGTCAGGAATGTCAGTATGGCGATTGCTTGTAACTTCATAGCCGTATTATTTTATTTTATAGCGGAGCCAGACAATATCTGTTTCCCATTGTTCCACACTCTCTAATTTCAGCTTGTACGGGTTACATTCCATACGGGAAATTCCATCGAAAACCGCCGTCTGTCCCTTGCGACCGTCGATACCCGGGGCTACCATAATACTCACTTCGTCAATCAGTCCGGCCTCCAGGAAACCGCCACAGATATGCCCTCCCCCGACAATCGCCAAGCGTTCGACACCGAAATGTTCGTGAAGCAACTCCATCGCTTCCGGCAAGTCAATGCGTTCCGCACCGGCGGCAATCCACGAAATACCCAATGTGCGCAGCGTTTCCAGATATTCCTCGGACACTTGTTCACTGACAATACAAAGTAGAGGATACCCGTCAGCTTCCCCCTCCTGCCAGCGCAGTTTCCCATAGGTATCGACAATGATTGTATATTCGTCTGATTTACTGGCGGCATATACGGATTTATGACCTATTGAGGTTCCCTCCATGGGGGTACTTTCCTCTTTGACGGCGGAACATTCGAATGCGGTAGTTATTCGTCCTGACAGTTTCGAGCAAGGCCCCAGTTTTTCCAAGGCTATGTAATATTCATCCGTACTCAGTTGCCCGACCATCGGGCAGTCGATGCGGCCATCGACCGAAGTCATCATGTGACTGATTATATATGGTCTCATATTTTTGGTTTTTATTTATAATGCAAAAGTAAGGCAGCTTCTCCACTCTGCCGGTAGACAAATTACGGATTATACTACCTTATTTACTGATTCTTTATCGGCCTACCTGCTTCTGCTGCTCGGCATTATAACGGTCTCCGACAACGGGAATAGCAGCCACGGCATCCTCCAGTTCTTTCCACTCCCCGGAGCTGATGTTGAAGTCGAGTGTGCGCAGGTTCTCTTCCAGATGCGACAGTTTTGTCGTTCCCGGAATCGGTACGATCCACGGTACTTTCTGAAGCAACCAGCCAAGAGCCACCTGTGCCGAGGTCATGCCCCGTGTGCGCCCGAAAGCTTGCAGCGCATTTACAATGCGGGTATTCGCACGCATCGCTTCCGGCTGGAAACGCGGCAGGGTCTGACGGTTGTCGTTGTTTACATCGAAGACCGTATATTCGTTGATGCAACCTCCCAAAAAGCCACGGTTAATCGGACTATACGGTACAAAGCCGATACCCAACTCCCGGCATACATTGAGAACGCCGTTTTCTTCCACCAGGCGGTGCATCAGATGATACTCGCTTTGGATAGCTGTCAGCGGACAAATGGCGTGGGCCTTACGGATTGTTTCGGCACTGACCTCGCACATACCCCAGCGTTGCACTTTACCTTCCTTGATCAAGTCGGCAATGGTAGCCGCTACCTCCTCGGCCGGAGTATTCGGGTCGGCACGGTGCTGGTAGAACATCGGCAGTGATTCGAGTCTCAATCGGCGAAGCGACTCCTCGCAATAGCGGCGGATGGTTGCCGGACGGCTGTCCTGACGACCGGTTCCTTTGCCGTCGATGACTTCATGCCCGAATTTAGTCGTTACGTTAATCCGTCCCTTGAATTCGGACAGCGCTTCTCCTGCCAGGTTCTCATTGGTCAATGGCCCATAGATAATAGCCGTATCGAAAAGCGTTACACCGCGATCCACCGCTTCATGCAACAATCGGATACACTCTTTCTTATCCGGGTGTTGGCTGCGGTTGTAAGTCATGCCCATCACGCCGAAGCCGAGTGCTGACACCTCGAAGGCAGCCTTACCCGTACCCAATACACGATGTCCCTTGATACGGGCTGCATCGGTATCCACATCGGATGTTTCCGTTTGTTTCGCTTCTGAAGCGAATACTTTGCCCAATCCCGAAGGCATGGCCATTGCAGCTCCTGCCAATGCAGCCGTCTTGAGAAATCCACGACGGCTGATATCCATTTTATTGTTTTCTTCCATGATTTTATGTTTTATGCATTATAACTTAATGGATGGAAAATGCCCCGTCCACTAAAAGGGCGTGCCTGTCTACGAAACTTGCCTGCGGTGAGCAAAGCCACAATACGGCATTGGCTATCTCTTCCGGCTTACCGAGACGTCCGGCAGGAATATCACGAACCAGTTCCTTTTCCAGATCAGGGTTACGCCGTATCAGTTCTTCGGCCATAGGTGTTCGGATCACACCCAGACAGACGGCATTGATACGGATTCCTTTTGCCGAGTAGTCGATGGCAGCCGTACGGGTCAGACCGATTACCGCATGCTTGCAGGCGATATAGGCCGCTTGTCCGGGGAATCCCGTAACGCCGCCTTGCGATGAGGTATTGACAATAGCACCACCGCCTTGTTGCAGCATCTGGATAATCTCGTAACGCATGCAGTTCCAGACACCTTTCAGATCGACAGCTACCGTGCGGTCGAACTCCTCGTCGGTAATCTCGGCCATCGGTCGTTGCGGGGTCTGTATCCCGGCATTGTTCAATGCAGCGTCCAGTCTGCCGTAAGTCGCAACGGTCCAGTCGATCATCTCCTTTACAGCCCGCGTGTCGGACACATCGCAGCGATATGCCACAGCTTTATACCCTTCTGAAACCAACTTTCCGGCTTGTTCTTTCGGTTCATTGATGTCCACCAATACTACGGTTGCACCTACTTTTGCAAATGCTTCTGCCGAGACCAGCCCGATACCTGCCGCTGCACCCGTTACCATTGCTACCTTTTCATTCATTGTTTCCATGATTCTTTTGTTTTAATGTTCTGATGCAAAGTTACGAAGAGAGTCCCGCAACAATTTTGCTGCAAAGCTCATTCTGCTTTGTTATAAAGTTCAATTTGTTAAAATAATACCATTGGATATTTTACAATATAAATTTCCTTCCAGATCCATATATTATTCCCTCTGTTTGAATACTATTCTGTTTTTGCACCACAGTAGAAGTCTTTTGTATTCCCACGCAAACAATATGTTTAGAAATGTATACCCCAAAATAGATAGACAAGGGAAGTCTTGGTTTATTCCGAGCATGCATGATCTGGTAACAGAAGCAGCCAAAGTTTGTCGGCATGCCTCTTCATAAACTCCCGAAATTTTAAGGAGACCTCTTTTTTCTCATATTTCATGACCAGACCCCATATCCACTTTGAAAAATGAATACCGGTACTCCATAATGCCCATAGTGGGAAATCAAATCCAGGAATAAACCGGAATCAAATTCAAGGAAACTATCTATAAGCTCCTTATTTCTTTCAGGATAATATACATGCTGATTTTCAAGTACGACATTTGAAAACCAGTGAATATAATTATGCAAAATAATAATCAATATGGATATACCTCTTAGCACGAGGGTATCATCCAAGGTCATTTGGTATTTTCTCATTAATCATAAATTCCCTTTTTTCATGTTTGAGATAAATAAGCATCACGCCACGTCAGGGCTGTAACATAATAATGGCAGTATTGTAACCAGGGATATACCGGATAGTAAAGAGTCGATGGCTGGTAAAAAGACCGCAATCGAAAATCTGACTTTCCGGTCATGACCACACGCTACAATCAGTGTAAAGAGATGAAATGGCAGCCAGGTCTTCCGTTTTCAGGTGAGATGAAAACACTGGAGTAAAAGTAAATTGCCTGAAACGGATAACGAGACTGCCATATAAATTCGGTGGCTACTATGGCTATTTAAACCTGGGAACGATATAAATTCGTCCGGTATAATCTCATCGATACTGCCGGTCAGAATAGCCCTCCTCACCGGAATTCTTGATACTCGCTATATGTCCAATTTAGACCTGCAAAATTGGAATATTCAAATGCAAGAACTGCATTTCCAATTGGAGGTTGCGAAATCCGGACCAACGGCTATTCTCCTCCATAGTCCGTGTTGCTGATTGTTCCCATATTTTTTGAATCCATAACGATTTGCTTTAATGTTCCGGTGCAAAATTACGAATTGAGCCCCGCAACAACTTTGCTGCGAGGCTCAACGTTCTTTGTCAGGAAGTTCATTTTGTTAAAAAAGGAACAGGATGTATTTTATGGACTATTTCAATAGGTTATGGGACTACCGATGATACCATGTATTACATGCAGGCTGCTGTCCTTTGTTGCTGCTTGTTCGATGCGGTGGATCGGTTCGTCCCATGCGTGACGGGACAGTGAAAATTTGCTGTTGTGCACCGGAAGGACTTTAGCCGCATCCAGTTCGTGAACCTCTACCGGAAGCTGTTCGGGCATCGTATGTATATACCGCCAGTCTTCGTTGTATTGCCCGTTTTCGAGGATGGCAAGGTCGATATGCGGAAACCGTTTGCCGATTTCCGAGAAATGAGCGCCGTAGCCGCTATCACCGCCAATATAGACCGTAGAGTGCCCTTCGAGCATGAATGAAGCCCACAACGAGGGATTCTGCCGAAGGAACCGGCCTGAAAAATGGCGGGCAGGCAAACACGTAATCCGAAAGCCGGGTTCGGAGGTATATACTTCATTCCAGTCCATTTCGACAATCTTCTCTGCAGAATATCCCCAGTATTCAAGATGTTCCCCCACACCGAGCGGACAGATGACTTTGTCCACTTTGTCGCGTATCGCTTTCACAGTCCCGTAATCGAGGTGGTCGTAATGGTCGTGCGTGATGATAAGGTAATCCACCTCCGGGATGTCTTCCGGCGAGTAAATGTCCGTCCCCTTGAAAGGCTTCATCATAAGAGAGGCCGGGAACCCCGTCGTCAGCACCGGATCGACCAATATTTTCTTACCGCCGTTAATCAGCAGGTAAGACGAGTGGCCGAACCATACGACGGCATCTTTCGACAGGTCCAATTGTTTCAGGTCGGTCTTGACCGCATGGATGCTTTCGGACGGAACAAGATTGTCCGGTTTCTTTTCCGTCAGGTTGTCCCACATGATCCGCCACCGGCTTTTATCGGTGGTCATAAACGGAGTCGGTTCCTGATTTACGAATTGCCCCTTTTTGTAGTTCGGAGAACGTTCGATCCGTACCAGTCGTTCTCCACGAGGAGTACGGCCGAAAGCCGGATGGTTCAAAACGATAATAACGGTAAGAACCAATACTATAAAAATGGATATACATATAATCATTTTCTGTTTCATCCAATCATGGTTTTATCTTACGAATAAATTTGGCGGGATTGCCCGCGACAAGGGTATTTGGCTCTACATCATGCATGACAACACTGCCGGCTCCGACCACAGCATTCTCACCGATGGTAATGCCTCCCGCCGATATCATCAGACAGCCCGGCATGACAATCACATTACGTCCGAACTTCACGTTAGCGGTACGGACACCCGAAAACGGTGTTTCGATACGGCAATTCTCTCCGAGATGCGGAAAAACCTTGTGCAATAATTCACGATATTCCTCCGTATCCGGCATCGTATGATTCAACCGGAAGATATTTTGCCGTAACTCTTTTGTTACTACCAGTTCTTCTTCCGTCTGGTACAGGCAGTCTATTCTGAATTCTTCCATATCATTTATAATAAACAGACGGACTCCTTGTCCGGGAATCCGTCCGCGATTATTCCTTGCATGTTTTACAAAGATGTTTCAAGTATTTCGTAAATGTCCTTTTCCGTAAGCGGAGCAAACCGTAAATATCCACACTGAACTTCACAAAACGTTCCAGCGTGTGGTCGTTGAGGATATGTCGCATCCATCTCGGTGTGATGATGGCGAGCCCTTTCCCGAAAATCAAACGGGTCGGAGTATAATATGCGAAATTTTCCATATCTGTCGTTTTTAGAGTTTTTCAACAATCTGCTTCGACCATCCGGCGACGTTTGCCGTACCACTGTTGAACAGTCGGCCTTCTTCCCATTCGATTTTGGGGTAGAGTTTCTTGAGTTGTTTCACGCTACCCGTGATTGAACTGCCACCTGAAGTGGCAAAAGGAATAACGGTTTTACCCGCGAAATCATATTTCTCAAGAAAGGTATTGACCGGACGCGGACACAAGTCCCACCATAGCGGATAACCGAGGAACACCACATCGTAATCTTTCAGATCAATCGTTTCTCCACCCAATGCAGGACGTGATTTTTCGTCTGTCATCTCCACCGAACTGCGGCTCGCTTTGTCGTTCCAGTCAAGATCCGACGAAGTGTAGGCCGTAGCCGGAGTAATCCGGTAAAGTTTACCGCCAGTCTCTTTTGCGATAGCGGTTGCCACTTTCTCTGTCGTCCCCGTGCAGGAGAAATAGGCTACAAGGATTTTCTTGTCGGACGGCCTGTCGGTATCCGCTGTCTGTTTTTGTGCTTTCGACGGGCAACTGAAAGTAAGCAGGCTCATAAGTATCAATACTAACTGTTTCATGTCATTTTAATTTAGAATATTCTTCATCACCGACAGGTTCCAGCCATTCGGTACTGTTGTTCTCACCGGGCACTTCGATGGCTAAATGCGAAAACCAGCTGTCGGGAGCCGCCCCGTGCCAATGTTTCACGCCTGCCGGAATATTGATAGCATCCCCGGGACGCAGTTCCACCGGCTCTTTGCCCCATTCCTGATAGTAGCCGCGACCGCCCACGCATACGAGTGTCTGACCGCCGCCTTTTGTTGCCTTGTGCACATGCCAGTTGTTGCGGCAGCCCGGTTCGAAGGTCACATTTACCACGGGGACTCCGTCCGTTACTACGGGAGCCGTGTAACTTTGACCGATGAAATACTTGGCGTAGGCATCGTTGGGGTTCCCCACGGGGAAAATGATGGTTTGCGCATACGCTTCGAGCGAACCTGCCGCTACGCTGTCGGCATTACCGTCGGTCCAAACTTCTTTTGCCATACGGAAAGCCGCCCACGTTTTCGGCCAGCCCGCGTAGAATGCGGCATGGGCGAGTATTTCGGCTATCTCGGTTCGGGTCACTCCGTTCTTCTTCGCCGATTCGAGATGGTACTTGAACGAGGAATCGGTCAGTCCCTGCGACATCAGGGCCACTACGGTTACGATGGAACGATCGCGGAGCGAAAGCAGATCGTTCCGGCTCCACACTTCCCCGAAAAGAATATCATCGTTCAAACGTGCAAATTCGGGGGCAAATTCTCCGAGCGCATCGCGTCCGGCAGTCTGTTGAATTTTTACTTGTGATTTTGCCATGATCGGAAAAATTAAAGTCAATAATAAAGCTAATGATGCTACTTTTGTTTTCATACGATATGATTTTTAGTTCGACATTTCCAAGACAACCGACATGTCTTTCCTGTTTCCGATACAAAAGTACAGGCATTATTCCACAACAGCTTTGCTGTAAGGCTCAAACTGTTTTGTTCTGAAGTTCATCTTACCAGGAAGGAGCGACACCATAAGCCTCCTTGTATATCTTGGAGAAATGCGACAGGTTCTTGAAACCCACATCGAAGCAAGCTTCCGTCACTTTCTTTTTACCTGATTTTATCAGGCCGTGCGCGGCCTCCAAACGGCGTTTGACAATCCACTTTTGCGGTGTCAGATTACTGACTTTGGCAAAGTCCCGCTTGAAGGTAGCCAGGCTGCGTCCCGTGTAACTGGCGATTTCCTCCAAAGAGAGATCACACATATAGTTCTCGTTCAGATAGTCGAGAATGTCGATTTTCCACGGCTCCACGAAGTCGAACAGCGAAGCATAGAGATTCCGGTCAGTATTAAGCAGTACATATATCCCTTCTACCATTTTCAGCTTCAGTACGTCTTCGGACGGTTTTTCGCCTGCATCGAAATAAGGAATGACGGATTCGAACAGCGAACGGATATCAGGCCTGTTACTGGGCAACACACGCAGGCTTACCTTCTCACGTTCGGAATCGGTCGGAATCTGTTGCCGGTTAAGCGTCTGGTAAAATTCTCTTAGAAACGGTCTTGAGAACTTCAGTACGACAGAACGGTAAGGCTTTCCGTCCTCAACCTTTTTCTGTAACCACATCCGGTTATCGCGCCGCATGAAAGCGCAATCCCCCGGATGCAACACGGTTTTCTTGCCACGCTCTTCTATCTCCAATTCACCGGAGCACAGATAAATAAGCGTATGCTCCCTGTTTTCATGGGCGCATCCCCGGTCATCGGTGAAATAACTCGCTATAAGCACGTTCGAGCAATCGAATACATCTAATCGTTCCATATTGTCAGTCTTTAATTTTCACAAATATAACGCATTCCAACCATAAAGTCTTTGTTGTAAGGCTCAAATTTACAAAACGGATAAAATATTTTTGTACGCTTGACATTGTATGACAGCGGTTACCTTACTGTTTACAATACATTAAGGTTTCAACGGGCCGTAAAAATAAGATGCCGTGGCACCGCCGTCAATCAGAAAGTCCGCTCCCGTGATAAATGCCCCTCTGTCGCTCATAAGTAGTTCGGCAACATTGGCAACCTCGTCCGCGGTTCCGGGGCGTCCTGCCGGGCATTTGGCGAACATGTTTTTGTAAAGATCACCTCGCGGCCCGTTGAATTCGTCGATAGCCAAGGGAGTTACGATGATACCCGGTGAAATGGAGTTGATTCTTGCCCCGCGCTCACCCCATTTCACAGCTTCGGCCATTACACGTTTCACGTTACAACGCTTGGCCATCTGGTAAGCGTGTAACGTATCCTTGATACTATCCGGTTGCAGCATGTCGAGCGAGAGTAATTCTTCGGTAGGAGTCGTGGCCAGTAGCATATCCTCCTCGATGGTCAGCGCGGGCATCCGATGTCCCGACTGGCTGGAAATCGTCACCCCGACACCGTCCTCTTTAATAACCTTCCCCACTTCTTCGAGCAAGACAGCCGTTCCGTACAGATCGACTTTCAGAATCGTTTCGATGGAAGCCTGACTCGGTGATACGCCCGCCGCATTGACGAGCATTGAAATTTCACCATGTTCCCGTGCAACCGCAATCAAGTTCAAAATGGACTCCCTTGAAGAGAGATTCATTTCGACGGGTACTGCATCAAATCCCGCCTCATTCAATATACGGCAAACAGCCTCGGCACTCTCCGGGTTCAGGTCTCCGACAATGATCTTTTTCCCATATCCCATACGGCGGGCTATCGCCATTCCTATCTGACCGGCACCGGTCAATATCATTACCTCTTTCTTCATATTACTCATTTTTATCTGTTTACTCATTTTTATTTGCCAAACAGTTTAAGGGCGTTGTCATGCAGGATTTTTTCCGCAAAAGGTGTGAGCTCGGCATCATCGGTTATCCACGTTCGCAATTGTTTCAAATTTCCTGTCAGAACTGTTGCCGGCTGGTATGGATAATCCGAGCCATAAAGCAACCGGTCGGGGGTGGTTATGGTCAGCAGAACCTTAACAACTTCAGGTGTTGCACCTCCTGCAAGGTCATAATAGAACGCCTTCAGATTGGCATTCCAGTCAATCGGTTCCATAAGCCCTTTCGCCGCCATGACCAGATATACCGCCTTCATGCGCGGAAGGGCCAGCGGCAGAAATGAACCGCAATGCGGTACGATGAACTTCAGATTCGGATACCGGGCCGGAACATTTCTCGCAATCAGATTGACGACGGTACGGGTCGTCTCGGCCGGATATTCGTAAACGGCTAGCGGTGCTGTTGCAATGATTCCATCGTTTACGGGCGAAGGTTTGTGCGGATGCAGCATCACGACGGCATGGTGCTCGTTCAGAACTTGCATCAGCGTATCGAGTGCCGCATCGCCCACATACTGTCCCCGGCTGTTGGTAGCCAGCTTGATGCCGTCCGCGCCGAGCGTGTCGAGTACATAGACCGCTTCCTTGATAGCCGCGTCCACATCGGGCAGGGGCAATGAAGCACAGAAGAGGAATTTGCCGGGATAATCCGCTTTCAGCCAGGAGCACGTCTCGTTGTATTGCCTGACCGCACAACGACTCTCTTCCACATCGCCGAACCACGGTTGGGGAGCAGGCATCGAAAGGACGGATGTTTCGATACCCGCTTCTTTCATGAATTTCAGATGAGAAGCCACATCCCAATCCGGAAGCGGGAAAGTCTCTTCCAAAGTTGCCCCATGCCTGTCCAACAGTTCCTTGAATGTGGGAAGTATATTATGACAATGCACGTCTATCGCCTGTTGCCCCATAGCGGCATGTACGGACAGCATACTCAATAAACCGATCAAATAACACTTCATACCCATTCCTCCTTTCTTAAACCATCGGCATTTCCCACGAACCTCTCGTATCGACACCGGTACTTTCGGCAGCTTCTTCCAATGCCTTCATTTCGTCGGCAGTCAAGAAAACTTTTGTCGCTTGCAAGGCATCCTGCACTTGCGAGGGTTTCGTCACGCCGATAATCGGTGTCGTGCCTTTCGCTATCGCCCACGCCAGAGCGACTTGTGCCGGTGTGATACCATATTTATTGCCGACTGTGCGCATCACGGCAACGAGCTTCTCGATTTGCGGCAACAACGGATTGTAGGTTTCTCCACGCTGGCTACCGGCGGGCAGTGGATGCTTGGTATCGTATTTCCCGCTCAACGCACCTTGTTCCAATACCATGTAGGCCCAGAAGTCGATACCGTTCTCTTTGCAATAATCCAAAATACCAGCTTTCTCCGATGAACGATACAGCAGGCTGTAATGGTTCTGTACAGCAAAGATATGTACCCCTTCTTTCGAGAGAATCTCCTCCGCACGCTTGATTTGCGCGAGGTTGTGATTGGAGACACCAATCCGTTTTACCTTGCCGCTTTTTACCAACGGGATAAGATAAGGTGTCCATTTCTCCACGTCGGCAGGGTTGTGTATCCAGTAGATGTCGATGTAATCGGTGGCGAAGCGTTCGAGGCTTCCGGCCAGCATATCCGCCACGGGGTTCTCCGTGTCGCCCGCAATCTGCGGTGTGAACTTGGTCGAGATAAATACATCCTCCCGCTTGCAGTTCTTCGTAAATATCGAAAGCAGCGTTTCCGAAGCTCCCATGCCGTACACCACGGCGGAGTCCCAGAGGTTCAGCCCGTTGGCCATCGCCTCGTCGAATACGGGTTTCAGTTCTTCCACTCCGAGATTGTTCCCGAATACCTGGTCGCCTCCGGCGAATCCCGTACCCCACGACCATGTTCCTAATGCTATTGATGGTAATTTTTCCATATCCAATTTCTTTTTTCGTTATTCAATTTCTAATTCACATTGCAAAATTACACGGTTCAAAATGATCCGCTTGTAGACGATTTACGGATATTTATACCCAAATACTCGATTCCAATCTTTTAACTGTATTCCAATACACGCGCCATCCTTTCCAGTCCGTCGGCAAGCAACGCACGGGGGCAGGCGATATTCAGGCGGATGAACCCTTCGCCGCCGGGGCCGTACATCGTGCCGGAATTGACCATCAGTTTCTGCTGCTCTTGCAGGCGCAGGGTCGTGGCGTCCGAACCGATACCGAGTGCCCGGCAGTCTATCCAGACCAAATAAGTTCCTTCGAGCGGCAATACGGGATATTGCGGCAGCCTTTCGGCGAAAAAATGGCATAGATATTCATAATTCCCTCGCAGGTATTTTCGCAAAGCATCGAGCCACTCGCCACCCTCGTTGTAAGCGGCTATCGTAGCGATCACGCCGAACGGGTTGACGTCGCACACCTCATTGATATTGATGGCACGGTCGATACGACGACGTACATCATCATCGGCCGCAATGATGTTGGCGATTTGCAGTCCGGCAAGGTTGAACGCCTTGCTCGGTGAAACGCAAGTGATGGAGTTTTGCTGGAAGCGTTCGGAGAGGGAGGCAAAAGGCGTATAGTCGTGTCCCTCGTAGGTCAGTTCGCAATGAATTTCATCTGCCACAACAAACACTCCGTTGCGCAAACAGATGTCGCCGATATGCCGCAGTTCTTCCGGTGTCCAGACCCGCCCGACCGGATTGTGAGGATTACATAATAACAGGATTTTCGCCTTCGGATCAGCCGCTTTCGCTGCGAGGTCGTCGAAGTCTATCATATAGCGACCGTCCCGATAAATTAGATTATTGGCCGATAGCTCGCATCCGTCGTTGCGAATCGACGAATAGAAGCAGTTGTATGCCGGAGTTTGGACAATTACTTTATCGCCCGGTGCGGTCAGGGCTTTGATAATGGCCGACAGAGCCGGTACGACACCGCTTGTATAGATAATCCACCGGGGATCTATCTGCCAGCGATGACGGCTCTCGAACCACCGGACGACCGCATCGTAATAGGTTTCGGGTACTTTGGTATAACCGAAAATACCGTGTACAACCCGCCTTTGTAAGGCTTCTACAATGGCGGGTGCCGTACGGAAATCCATATCCGCTACCCACATAGGTAGCACATTTTTCTCTTTGGGAGTATCCCATTTGTAGGAGTTCGTCCCGCAACGCGGGACAATCGTATCGAAATCGTATTTCATAACTTATCTATTTATTCGTAATTTATAAATCCAGTTACTGCCCCAAAGTCTCGCGAGGAAGATTACTCCCCGGAAACAAAGCTCGATGCACATGGCAAGCCACACGCCGCGTAGTCCCATCGTGGGAGCGAGCCATACCGCCAGTGTCAGTCGCACGCCCCAAATGCTGCCGAAGTTCATCAGACTGGGTACGAATGTATTACCCACACCCACGAATATACCGTAGGCTACGATAGACGCCGCGAACATCGGCTCCGCAAAGGCTTCTATCCGCAGAATCTCGATTCCCAACGTGCGGATTTCCTCCACGGGAGTCATCACTCCGATGATTTGTGGAGCTGCCATATACATCAATGCTCCCATGACACCCATAATCAACATTCCCGACCAGACGGTAATATTGGTGAAACGACGGAGCAACCGGATACGGTTCGCTCCGAGGCTCTGACCGACCAACGTCGTGGCAGCCTCCGAGATACCGTAGCCGGGCATATAGCAGAGACTTTCGGCAGTGATGGCGAACGAGTTGGCGGCAATGGCGATGATACCGAGTGGAGCGACGATCACCGTCGTTGCAATCTGCGCCCCGCAAATGGCCATGTGCTCGAATCCCATCGGCAGGGAGATGCGGAAAGCTTTACGCAGCGTCTCTTTTTGAGGTAGGAAACTTCCCCATTCTCCGGATAGTCTCAACATGGGCGAGCGATGGCAAAGATACCACATCATTCCTCCGGCAGTGATGAGTTCGGCCAGCACCGTTCCCAATATCGCGCCTTCCACGCCTAAGCCTGCACCTGGAGCGGTAAATTCCACCCCTAACCATTCCACCTGCCTCGAAGGGAAAATCAGGAAGAAGTTGAACACGATATCCAGAAGACACATCAGCACGTTCAGCATACTGGGCACATGCATATTTCCACTGCATCGCAACATGCCACCCGCAAGGAAATTCAACTGCAAGGTAGGAAGGAAAAGTGCGAATATCCAAAAGTAGAGGGATGAATCGCTCCGTATTGCTTCATCACCGCCCAACCAGCCGAGAAGCATACCACTGATGGAAATGCCGACAGCCGCCAACAATGAGCTGAAAACCAATGTGGCAGCAATCGACTGGCGGAGTATCTTTCGTGCTCCCACGAAATCCCCGGCTCCGATTTTATGCGCTACTTGAACGGAGAAGCCCGTTGCGGCGGCTGCACACAGCTCCCAACCAGCCATGTCGTGGTCGAGACCAATCCGATGGAAGCAGCGGCATTCGCGCCCAGGCTGCCCACCATCGAGGCATCGATATACTGCATGGCGATGGAAGATATCTGTGCCATAATGGCAGGGACACTGAGGTATGCAGTCAGGCGCAACTGTTGCCCCAGTGTCATCTGCTTCCCTTCGCGGATAAGCGATAGCAGGTAATCTGTCTTTCCCTTTCCTGTTCCCATCAGGTTATGTACAAGGGCATTAGTCTGTGAAACAAGTTTTCTCGTCCCAGAGTTTCAGCTTGCAATCGGCGGGAGCCTTGATATTCTCGTCGAGGATAATCTCCCCGTAGCTCTCGGCGGTGATACAGCCCGTTCGCGGATTCTTCACCCCACCTATTGCGCCTTTGATGGTCGCCTGCACCGAACTGTACTCGAAAGCCCGGTCGCAGTCGGGGCCGAACGTACAATTTTCCAATACGAGGTCGTGGGCGTAGCAGAGCGGCTGCTCGCCGGTAATGTGACAGTTTACCAACCGAAGGTTGTGCGAATGCCAGCCCAAGTATTCACCGTTGAGTTCTGAATCGTAGATTGTCACATTCTCCACTTCCCAAAAGGCATCTTTCGTGGTGATTTTGGCATTGCGCAGTTCCACATTCTTCACGTACTGGAATACGTACTTACTGTCACTCTCCAATCCGTCTATACGGATATTGCTGCTGAACATGAACGGATAAGTGCCGCCATGCAGTTTCAGATTTTTGATGTCCAAATTCTTGCAACGCCAGAACACTTCGTCGGCATCTTTTATCTCTACGTTCTCAATTTCGATGTCGTGCATCTCGCGGAACATCTTGGGGGCGTCGATGCGTGTGTTCGTCATTTTCAGATTATCGGAGTACCACAGAGCCGAACGCCCGCCGACATCGAAGAAACAACGGTCGATAACGAAACCGTGCACGTGCCAGAAGGGATAATTTCCCTCGAACCGGCAATCAACGGCTTCGATGTTGCTGCATTCCTTGATGGCTGATTCTCCGGCACGGATAATTACATTCTCCAAACGTAAGTCATGTGATTCGAACAAAGGTCTTTCACCTCCGAATTCTGCATTTGATATTACTTTCATACTTTCCTTATTTTTAATTATTATTCATATTCAACTTGTAACAACGCAAAAGTACGAAGCTCCCTCCATAACAACTTTGCTTCAAGGCTCAAACTACTTTGTTCTGAAGTTCACCTTGTAATGGTGAGGTAATATTTTATCTCTCTGATGCAAAAATAGATGGTATCTGCCACATGCTTTGTAGACGAATTCCCGGTATTCATACCCAAATTACGGATTATGCTTATGCCTATTCCTACACAAATTGCCTAAAGCCTAATCTAACTCTGTTTTAACGTGTAGTAGTGGATTATATTATTCCGATACCGGCTCTTTGGTCCAAACGATTGAATGAAGTTACCAATTGACCGAAGAAGAAACAAAATCTGGATTTTGGGGATTCCCGATAAGGGGCTGTCCTTTGTCAAGGGCCCGCAGTATCTCCATTTCGTTATCGAACATTTCGAGATTTTCCTTCATACGTTCGATGTGTGTCGTTTTTGGGATAACAACCATACCCGACTGGATCTGAAAGCGCTATACCACTTGGCGTACCGTCTTGTGATAGCGGTCGACGATATACTGCAATACTTCGTCATCGTAGATTTCATTGATCTTACTCTGTCCCAACGGGGCCATCACTGAACTTGAATACCTTTGGCAAAAGTGTTGCCCACGACCTCCTGATGTTCCATGTAGGGATGAATCTTGATCTGGTTGACGACAGGCTTGATACGAGCGTATGCCAGCAATTCGTCCACATGATGCGGATTGAAGTTGCTCACCCCGATGGCACGGATCTTCCCCACATCGACATACTTTTCCATGATTCTCCATCTCTCCTTGACCTTTCTGGCTACCGACCAATGAATCAGCATCAGGTCAACATACGTTCCCCCGAATGCTTCAATAGTCCGGTCGAGCGACTCGCGTACCTTTCCGCTACGTACGGCATCGGGAGAGACTTTCGAAATAATGAACACTTCACTCCGGCCGATACCGCTTTCCTTGATTCCGTACCACACTTCGGCCTCGTTGTCGTAGCCTTGCGCCGCATCGACCAAACGGTATCCCAGTCCGATGGCGTGTTTCACACACTCTGCGGCAGTCTCCTTGAGAGTAGACGTGCCAACACCCAACTGCGGCATCTCTATCCCGTTGTTCAGCACGACACGGAGAATGGCAGGCAGTGTATCGGCCGTTTGAGCCGTTTGTCCGTTGTTGGAAGTTCTGCCCCACAACCTGTCAGTATGGTTCCTGTCAGGAAACACTTTTGTAGGACATGCTGACCAGCATCCCTTGGTCAGCGTGATAGATTACGATACCGTCACGCCCATCTTGCATACGCACAGCCAATTTTCAGTCTATGCACTTTATAAAGGGATGGGCGTTACTCTTCTCTCCGGACTTGTTGCATGGAACTCCGTTGGGTAATCACATCAAAGACTTCTCTTTCTTTTCTTATCAGTCCAATGAAGCCGGAGAGCACATCCGTTGTCATATCATCGATATGGCCAAAAGTAAACTTATCAACGGAGAACAAATCATGTAGACCGCTTATGACTTGGGGTTCGAATACCCGCAACATTTAAGTTGTATATTCAAAAAACAGACCGGACAGACTCTCTCGGAATACAGTAGAGATATAGGGGAACGAAAGTTCCGATAACCTTATCGATTACCGGAACTTCAGAAAAATCGAGAAAATGTCTGTCATGCAGGACACTCAATACCATAGAGTCGCTGTACTTCTTCCGGAGCGTGTAGGTCGAGAATCATATTGTATCCCATATTCATGGAAGCAATTGCGGCCATATCCTCCGGTGTCAGCATGAAATCCCCGATGTTGAAATTCTCTTGCATCCGCTGCCGATGTACCGATTTGGGAATGGCGACAACTCCGCGCTGTAAGTGCCAGCGCAGTACGACCTGTGCTGCCGATTTATCATATTTGCGAGCGATACCGGTCAGAATATCGTCCGTGAACAATCCGTTCCGTCCTTCGGCCAAAGGCCCCCATGCCTCTGCTTGTATGCCGAGTTCCTGCATGGTCCGTATCGCATCGGTTTGCGGAGTATAAGGATGCACCTCTATCTGATTGACCGCCGGAATAACATTAGCATTATGGCATAAATCCAGCAATCTGTCCGGCTCGAAATTGCATACCCCGATAGCCCGCACACGTCCTTTCGCATAAAGTTTTTCCATAGCCCGCCATGCTCCGTAATAGTCGCCGAAAGGCATATGGATCAGATAGAGGTCGAGGTAATCCAATCCCAAACGGGCGAGCGAAGTGTCTAATGCCCGCAATGTCCGTTCATAACCCATTTCTGAAATCCATGCTTTGGTCGTGATGAACAGTTCCTCACGCGGAATACCACTTTTCCGAATAGCCATACCGACCGCCCGTTCATTTCCATAGACCGAAGCGGTGTCGATGAGCCGATAGCCGACGGCAAGCGCATCGGTAACAACTCTTTCGCACTCGGTGGCATCGGGTATCTGAAAGACACCAAAGCCTTGTATCGGCATCTTTACTCCGTTATTCAATTCTTTGAAATCCATACCATAATATCGTTATAATTAGTTTTTCAAGATATTCAATCATGATTGTAGATACACTCCGAATCCATTCCAATAACCTGAATAAAAAACATTATCTATTGCATGAAGTTATTGAGTTTGTTGGCCGGATTGAGCGGTGTTTGGTCGGACAATACCAACGATTTGACCATATGCAACGTTCCCTGCTTGTACTTCTGAAAGTGTTCCGAAGCGATATGCTGCTCGTATGCTTCACGGCTCGCATAGGTTTCGAGAATCGTTACTTTACAGGGATTCTCCTTTTCGCCGACAGCATACATCGTCAGTACGCTCGGTTCGGTACGCAGGGAGATTTCACCTACCTCGGTTGCATAGTTCATATACTCGTCAAGATACTGCGGATAAACCTCTATTTTCGACAGCCGTACGATACCATCGGTCGTCATCGGCTCTTTAACGCACATACCCGGCTTATCCGGATTCAGACATTTGCCGATGATCTCTCCTGTCGCAAGGTAGGAGTAGGTCGGGAACTCGAATAATACGGGTTTTAGTTTCGTATAGTCGAGTTTGCCATCGCTGTCAAGCACATCGGAAGCAGCGTATGTATTGACTATCGCGCAAATGAAATTGTCGAAACCGTCGGTTTCATAAATGTCCACCACTTCACACTCCATCGTGAGTGGTGATGCGTCTATAACGGGCGTATCGTTCTCTCCGATATGGTAAGCAAACACCTCCGACTTATCGACCGTCGCACCACTTACACTTCCTACATAGTCAGCTTTCGGTAACATCTCACGACTCACAAGATTGACGGAAAGTCGTTTTGATTTTTTAATACCTTGATTGGTATAATGACTTTTACTCATGCTGACCAGTATCCGGTCATGGCCGATGACTCCCGTGTGTCCTACCACAAGCCAGTTTACTTTCCCTTCGACCTCCGCCCCGACAACCGTCATTGGTTTGGGATAGAGTGCCAACAGATTTCCGAGATTTTTCTTGTTTGTCTCCATTATATCGGGTTGTGTAGTGTTCTCTTTCACGGCAGTGCTGCACGACAACATGACAAGCAGTGACAGAACACCTAAGATTATTTTTACCATGATTGATTTATTTATCTATTTGACTTTCGGTGAACGGATCGGCACGATGCCCCATCAAATCGATTTTGGCATACTCCTTATCAAACTCCTCCATCTCCCAAGCTGAGAGACGGACCGTTCCCGCACCGAGCAGGTCATCCAAGTGTGCCGGATTGGTCGTTCCGGGTATCGGAGCAATCCACGATTTGCGAGATAACATCCATAGCAAAGCGAATTGCGCGAGTGTCACTCCCTTGCGCTCGGCCCATTTGCGAACCAAGGCGATAAGCGGCATATTGTGCTTCAAAGCTTCGGGCGTGAATTGCGGCAAGTTCCAACGCCGGTCTCCCTCGTAGAAACGGCTGTTTTCATTGATTATCCCGGTGAGAAACGCACGCCCCAGCGGACAATAAGGCACGAAGCCGATACCGAGTTTTTCCAATGTCGGGAAGATTTTGGTTTCAGGCTCCCGCCACCAAATGGCATACTCGCTCTGCACGGCGGAAAGCGGGCAGACGGCATGCGCCCGACGGATGGAACTGGCACTCGCTTCCGACAGCCCCCAATGCAGCACTTTGCCCTCCTGCATCAAATCCTTGACAGTTCCGGCCACCTCTTCCATCGGCACTCTCGGATCGACACGGTGTTGATACAAGAGGTCGATATGGTCAGTACGCAGACGTTTCAAAGAGCCCTCCACCGCCCGACGAATATGATCGGGACGGCTATTGATAGCAGTCGGTTGTTTCTCCTCGACACCGAAGCCGAACTTCGTTCCGATTTTCACTTTGTCGCGAAACGGAGCGAGTGCTTCGCCGACCCACTCTTCGCTGGTGTAAGGGCCATAAACCTCCGCCATATCGAAAAAAGTGACACCTTTGTCGTATGCCCGGCGAATCAGAGCGATCATATCCTTTTTGTCGTACTTCCCACCGTAATATCCCACCATTGGCAGACAACCCAGACCAATAGCTGATACGTCCAGCTCTCCGAGCTTGCGATACTCCATCCTATCGTCCGCATTTGGCGTATTTTTATCAGATAAATTTCCTGATAAAGAAGAGATAGGGGATTCGGTAAACACACGGGAAACACCCGTTGTAGCTCCGGCCGCGAGTAGTGCAAAACTTGATGCCGTCCTTAAGAAATTTCTGCGATCCATAATCTTCTATTTTTTCATTGTTCATTTTCTGATTGCAAATTTACCGCGATTGAATAAGTCGGCTTGTATACGATTTACGGATATTTATACCCGAATCCTCGAAATAGTGCATGAGCTCAGATTTCCTTCAATACAATATTTCAGTTTTCTTTTTAAGAAGATAATGGGGTTTGCTCCTAATGAATATCGGTTAATAAATTAACAAAAAGGGAGGGACAGTACATGATGACATATCCCCTAGGTATGGGTAGCAGTCCGGACGCTCTTTAGCAGGGATTCAAGAAAATACCGTTCTTTCCTTGTATCCTGTCATACAAAACAACAAACAACCGATATTCTTATTGTTCGGATACAGAATTTTCATCAGATGCTATCAGAAATACAGACTTTCCCAGCTACGCAATCTGAACACGATATTTATTACCATTTCAATGGAACGAGCAGCCTTACGGACAACTAATATATAACATTCATCGAATCAAATAGTTATAACACATGAATGTTACGTATGGATTGGTCGCACGGGTTACTAATAGTTGGTCGCACATTATGCACACTATTTTTAAAAGTGTAGCAAAGGTAAGAACATAAAAAAAGCACTAATATATTGAATATCAGTGCTAAATATTTGTTCTTAATTTGCTTTCGCGGTGCGTACGGGACTCGAACCCGTGACCCCATGCGTGA
>ENA-OPSU01000462-OPSU01000462.1-human-gut-metagenome-genome-assembly--contig:-NODE-462-length-23206-cov-4.650469_pt1 | contig 23206 bp, 21 predicted proteins | sample MGYA00241811_ERZ501913 | MGnify/ENA primary metagenome ERZ501913 (study PRJEB25962, sample SAMEA2042113) | human gut metagenome | biome: human gut; feature: human-associated habitat; material: faeces...
TAACCGCAAACTGTACATACCCATTTCTTCATAATCAATATTCTCCTTTTCCTTTTTATAATGATGGCCAGGAGCCGGACAACAGATGTCCGGGCATCCTGACGAGTTGTTGATAATCAATAATAGTAATTATTACTGATATCAATATAAATCATTTAGGCTGGTTTGTCAATAGCTTTATCAACTTTTTTTTGTAAACAGCTGTTGCACCGCCCGTAGAACAGTACGTAGTGGCTGTCGATGATGCCCGGCGCATGTTCCTGGGCTTCCTTATTCAGGTCCTCCATGGCGCCTAATTCCATGTCGTAAACCTGATTACACTCGCTGCACACAAAATGGTAATGCTGACGGGTATCTCCATCAAAGTGAACAGCACCGTCCCCGCAGGTCAGCTTTCGTATCTCGCCGGTCTCAGCCAGCAGATTCAGGTTACGGTAAACCGTTCCCAGACTGATATTGGGAAATTCTTCACGGATGCTGGCGTATAGGGCGTCTGCCGTAGGATGGTCGTGACGATTCATCAGACAGGCTTTGATGGATTCCCTCTGACGGCTATACTTTAGAGCTTTCATCGCATCTCCTTCTCTATATAAAGATAATAATAATAGTTACTGTTTATATTTTAGCAGAAGATGGATACACTGTCAAGGGCCGAAAAATACCCTGCATCCATCTTATGAGGGAAGCAGGGTATCTAATACATATATCAGGTATAAAGCATTATTTTTTTAGGGGGCATAGTCCAGCCGTTCCTTTGCAATGCGGATGAATTCGTGGGCGGCCCGGGACATGTAGCGTCCCTTGTGGTAGCCGATTCCCAGGACGCCGTGAGCCCGGGTGTAGTTTAAGGAATACAGGTTCAGGTGGTTCTGCTCCAGGACCGCGCTGCGGTAGGAATGGGAGGCAGGGTCCGGGGACATGAACATCCTGGGATAAAAGGTGATTCCCATACCCTTGCCGCTGAGAGCCAGCACGGTTTCGATATTTTCTGTCTCCAGCACGATGCGGGGACTCATCTGGGCGTCCTCGAAAATCTCATCCGCTATGGTGCGCACACGGTTCCCCTTTTTAAGCAGTACAAAGGGGCAGTGTTCCAGAAGGCGGATATCAGAGGCGGCGCGGAGTTTTTCTTTTATCTCCTCCACCTGGCCGGGATATGCTTTTTTCAGTGTCTCGTCCGGGACCACCATAAGAATCTCTTCATTACAAATGGGAACTGTTTCCACATTTTCCGCTGTAAAGGGCAGCAGGTCAATCATCAGGTCGATGTTTCCATGGAGCAGGTCTGAGGCCAGCTGGCTGGAATTTCCCTCCGCCAGATGAAGCTCGATGCCCGGAAACTGGGACTGGTAGGTGGGCAGGATTTCCGGCAGAATGACCCTGCCGCGCGTATGGGATACTCCGATGGAAAGCTGTCCTGTGGAGAAATCCTTAATATCGGAGATTTCCTTGTAGGTCTCATCCCGCAGGTCCAAAAGCTCCCTGGCCCTGGTCTTTAGGGCCCTTCCCGCATAGGTAAGGGTCAGAGGGGAGGTGCGGTTGAAGAGAATTACGTCAAATTCCTTTTCCAGGTTGGATATATGGTTGCTCAGGGACTGCTGGGAGATGTAGAGCTTCCTGGCTGCACGGGTAAAGTTGAGCTCCTCGGCAGCTACCAGGAAATATTCCAGGTTCAGGAAATTAATCATGACTCATTTCCCCCCGAAGCGTTTCCCTCCTGTACGGTTTCCTCCTGTACGGTTTCCTCCTGTATGGTTCCTGACCGGTACAGGTGCCCGCAGCGTTCATCTTCCTGCTGGGCCAGGATGGCGGCTGCTTTGGGAAGAAAGCCGCACAGACGGTCAAGGGACGTGTTGACTATCAGCTCCTGCGGAAAGTCCACTTCCTCCAGAAGCGCGTGGGCAAAGCCGTGATTGCCTGCGTCTGCTTCGCAGTGGGCATCGCTGTTTATGATAATGCTGGTGCCGTAGTGTCTGCACAGTTCCAGCATTTTTATATAATTATCCCTGGCTCCCACGCGGAAGCTTAATGGGTTTAAGGAGCTGTTGTTTACCTCCAGAAGTTTATGGTGTTCCCCGGCTGCAGCCACCAGTGTGTCATAGTCTATGGGGAAACGGCTGTCATCCGGATGCCCGATAATATGAATCAGGGGATTTTTAAGCGCCCCCAGGTAAGCGCTGGTATTCTGAAGCGCCGTGCCGCTGTGGATACAGGGCTGGTGCAGGCTGGCTATGGCATAGTCCAGGGGTTCCAGGATGCTCTGTTCCAGGTCCACGGTTCCGTCATAATCCATAATATTCAGTTCCACGCCCATCATCAGCCTGACGCCGTAAAGGGTCCTTGGCAGGACTTTGAAATTGATGAAATGGAAGGAATGGCAGCTGCCGGGCATGGCAGGGGCATGGTCGGAGCATCCAAACAGGGATAATCCTTTGACCGAAGCCGAGTGAACCATCTCGTAAAGGGAATTATAGGCATGGCCGCTGGCTGTTGTATGTGTGTGCAGGTCCAGTAAATCTATCATGGAATGCAGGTCCTTTCTAGCGTACATTGAGACATTTTAGCCGCTGAATGCATCATATCATATTTTCAGGACAGTGAAAAGGCGTAAAAAGAGGATAAAAAATAAAAAAGGTATAATTTTCGTCATAAAACTATAGAAATATTAGGTGGGTTGTTGTTATAATGGTAAGGAATATATTTTGGTAAAATGTACAGAAGGCGAGGAGAGTAATTATGAGTGAAGAACTGAACAAAGAGCTGGAGAATGAAGTGACGGAAGAGGTAAAGGAGGCTGCACCCATGGAGACCATGGAGGATTACGCGGCTGAACTGGAGGCTTCCTATAAGACACTGAACCAGAGGCACATCGAGATTACCGAGGAGGAGAGCGGCGCGGGGGCGAAATGGGCCCAGTTCGCTCAGATGATGGAGGACAGAACCGTTGTCAAGGTTAAGATTGCCGAGGCGGTAAAGGGCGGCGTGGTCACATCCCTGGAGGAAGTGCGCGCATTCATTCCGGCATCCCAGCTGTCTACAGAGTATGTGGAGAAACTGGAAGACTGGCAGGGCAAGTATGTGGAGGCCGTCATCATCACGGTTGATCCGGAGAAGAAGAGACTGGTGCTTTCCGGACGCGAGGTGGAGAAGGAGAAAAAGGAAGCGCAGAAAAAGGAGCGCATGGCTCAGTTCAAGGCCGGTGATGTGGTGGAAGGCACTGTGGACAGCATTAAGCCTTACGGCGCGTTCATTAAGCTGGACGACGGCGTGGACGGACTGCTTCATATATCCCAGATCAGCACCCAGAGAATCAAGCATCCCAGCGCAGTCCTGACCGAGGGACAGACCGTAAAGGTTAAGATTCTCTCAGCACAGGAGGGCAAGCTGAGCCTGAGCATGAAGGTTCTGGCAGAACAGCAGGCAGACAAAGAAGAGCATGAGACATTTGACTACAAGGAGACCGGTTCGGTATCCACAGGGTTAGGCGACCTGTTAAAAGGGCTTAAACTCTAGGCTTAAGGTAAGGAGGGATAGGAATGACCAATATCCCCAAAGCGGACGACCAGGTTGACCAATGGCGTTCAGTGATGTTTCTCTATGATTCAGCACTAAAAAAGGTCAATACAAAGATTGAAATATTAAACAACGAGTTTGCGAACCGTTATGACTATAACCCTATCGAGCATATCAAATCCAGACTGAAATCAGCTGAAAGCATTGTCATGAAGCTTAAGAAGGACGGATACGAGGTAACCATTGAGAATATGATGGAATGCCTCAGCGATATTGCGGGTATCAGGATTATATGTTCGTTCACGTCGGATATCTACCAGATAGCCGGCATGATAGCGGATCAGGGGGATGTGACCGTCCTTCATGTAAAGGACTATATCAAAAACCCCAAGCCCAACGGATACAAGAGTTATCATATGGTAGTAACTGTGCCGGTCTATCTCACAGATGGACCGGTGGAGACCAAGGTGGAGATTCAAATTCGTTCCGTTGCCATGGATTTCTGGGCCAGTCTGGAACATAAGATTGCGTATAAGTTCGAGGGCAATGCCCCGGAGAACCTGCTGAAGGAACTAAAGGCCTGCGCCGATATGGTGGATATACTGGATGCCAAAATGTTTTCACTTAACGAGGCTATCACGGCATTTGCCAGGGAGCAGAAAGAAAGGTCGGAAGAATCTTAAGTGAACCGATGGATAAAAGAAACAGACCAGGTAATTAAACTGAACCTGCGCCAGCTGGTAATTTTTGAAGTATTGTTCCGGCTGGTTGCAGGTACATTCTATATCAGGCTGGTAAACCAGCTCTTAAGGTTCTCGTTGCGCATGGCAGGATACAGTTATCTGACCATGAGTAATATGGGGGCCTTTCTTCTGCGCCCGGCAACCATTGTCTGCGCCCTGCTGGCAGCGGTGCTGGGGATGGTGCTTATGGTGGTGGAAATAGGGGGCCTTATCACTGCCTACCAGGCTGCGGCCTATTCCATGCGGGTGGATTCCGTGTACATTTTAAAAGGCGCGCTGGGCAAGGCATGGGATGCGTGTAAGGGGAGGAACTGGAAGCTTCTCCCGCTGGCTCTGGCTGATTATGTGATGATGAACAGCTATCTGCTGCTCAGGATTCTCACAAAGATAAAGCCCCTGAATTTTGTTATGTATGAAATCATGCATGCGCCGGCGGCACGGCTGGGCCTGGTGATGCTGGTGGCTGCCCTGGTGCTCATAGGGATACCTACCATGCTGGTGTTCTTTGCCTGCATGATTGAGCAGAAGCAGTTTAACGACGGTTTCAGAAGGAGCATGGAGCTTTTAAAGGGACGCAGCCTCAGGGCAGTAGTCCTGCTGCTGGTTGTGAATTTTGGGCTGGCTGTGGGGCTGGTTCTCATGTACGTGGTCATTGTGGTGGTATCTGCCGTGATTGTCACCCTGTTTGTGGACAGCTATGCGGCCATGGCTGTGCTGGCAGCTGTATGTACTAAACTGGAAGTGGTGGTGCTGTTCATTGGAGGGATATTGGCTCCCCTGGTGGACTTTGGGGCTCTGACCGTGATATATTACCAGTATGGAATGAAAAGCGCGCATGCAGCGCCCTGGGATTTTACCATGCCTTATGAGCTGCATTTTAAGAGAAAATGGATACTGACCATAACAGGGGCGCTGGCGGGAGCCAGCCTGTTTCTTATATTCGATATGGTATACAACGGCACATCCCCTGACTGGGATGTGCTGGGGCAGACAGAGGTGACGGCCCACAGGGGAAGCTCCCGGATGGCTCCGGAGAATACCATGGCAGCCATTGAGGCGGCCATGGAAGAAATGGCGGATTACAGTGAGATTGATGTACAGACAACTGCGGACGGAATTGTGGTGGTGTGCCACGACCTGAACCTTAAGCGGGTGGCAGGGGTGGACCGCAGGCTGGGTACCATGACCTATGACCAGGTAAGCCGGCTGGATGTGGGAAGCCATTTCAGCTCCAGGTTTGCCGGGGAGCGGATACCCACCCTGGAAGAAGTACTGGAAGCCTGCAAAGGCCGTATGAAGCTGAACATTGAGCTTAAGAATATAGGAAATAGTTCCAGTCTGCCGGAGCAGGTGGCTGCCCTGGTACGGGAATACGGTATGGAGGACCAGTGTGTCATCACGTCGGTTAAGCTGGGATATCTGGAGCGGGTAAAGGAGATGGCTCCTGAGCTGAGGACAGGATACATTCTGGCGGCTGCCTACGGAACGTATTATGACAATGAGTATATTGATTTTATCAGCATCCGTTCCAGCTTTGTGGGAAGGAAGCTGGTGGAAGCAGCCCATGAAAAGGGCAAGGCGGTCCATGTGTGGACCGTGAACAGCAAAACTGAGATAGAACAAATGAAACTGTTAGGCGTGGACAATATCATCACAGATTATCCGGTGCGGGCCAGGGAGATACTCTACAGGGAGGAAACCACCGAGACGCTTATGGAATATCTGAAAATGATGCTGAGATAAAAGGAGATAATAGCATATGAGAGCAGTGGTACAGCGGGTGACGCAGGCCAGCGTCACTGTGGATGGAGAATTATTGGGAAGAATTGGTAAGGGGTTTCTGATACTATTGGGAGTGGCGGACGGAGACACCCGGCAGATGGCTGAGAAGATGGCGGATAAGATTTGCCGTCTGCGGATATTTGAGGACGAAAATGGAAAAACTAACCTATCACTGGAGGATGTGGAGGGTGAACTTCTGGTGGTCAGCCAGTTTACCCTGTACGCGGACTGCCGCAAGGGAAACAGGCCCAGCTTTATAAAGGCAGGCGCTCCCCAGATGGCGGAGTCCCTGTACAAACATTTTATGGAGAGGTGCAGGACCCATGTGGATGTGGTGGAGAAGGGACGGTTTGGAGCAGACATGAAGGTGGAGCTTCTCAATGACGGACCCTTTACCCTGATGCTTGACAGCCAGGAGCTGTTTGGAGAGTAGGAAACGGAAGAACCGGCGGCGGGAAAGCGGCGCGCAACATGGTGCGGTAAGGGGCTGTAAACAGGCCCTGTTGAAAGGAGATGGCAGGACATGGCTAAGATGATGGAGACTGTACTGTACTATAATCCGGGCAGACCGGAGACAATGAAGCATGTGGCTATGATGAAAAGCGTGCTGGTCCGCATGGGCGTGCGCATAAGGAACATAGGACCGGAACAAGTCCTGGAGAAGGTTGGATATCTTGCCGGAATGGAAGGCTATGAGGCTGCGGGAGGCAGCGCCGGGGCAGACGGAGCTGATGGGGAGAGAACCGGAGCCGGACCGGGTGAGCTTCCGGTTATACCGGAGGAAGTCATGGTATTAAAACAGTTTTCAAGCCAGAGACTGGACATGCTGCTGGCAGGACTGCGCAGGGCCGGTGTGCCCAGGATTGCCCTGAAGGCAGTTCTGACAGAACATAACAGTGACTGGACCTTCTACCATCTGTACCAGGAATTAAAGGAAGAACATGAGACCATGACGGCAGGGCAGCAGCCATGACAGACCCTACCAGGAAAAGGCAGCTGGAGGAACTGGACCAGGTGACATTGTGCGCCAGGATTCTCTTACAGGCCAGAAGTGAGCTGTATGTGAACATGAAGTTTCTGGATGTGTCTCTCAGCAGTCTGGGCTTTGAGGCTGACTGGGCAAGAGAGGGACTGGGGACGGACGGGCATCTGATTTACTATGGGCCGGATTATCTGCTGGGCCTTTATAAAAGAGGCAGGACGCTGGTAAACCGCGGGTATCTCCATATGCTGTTCCACTGCCTGTTCTGCCATATGTATACACGAAAGGACAGGGACAAGGGGTATTGGGACCTGTCCTGCGACATAGCCATGGAGTACGTCATTGACGGATTATACCAAAAATGTGTCCATGTGCCGAGGAGTGCCCTTAGGAGAGAAATATATCTCAGACTTGAGAAGGCTCTGTCGGAAAAAGGTCCTGTCCTGACGGCTGAGCGGGTTTACAGGGCCCTTTTGGAGATGGAGCTTCCGGACCGCCGCCTGGACATGCTGAAGGCGGAATTCTTTGTGGACAGCCATGATCTGTGGGAGCAGGAGGACAGTCCTAAAATCGCCCGGTCCAGGCAGAACAAGTGGAATGATAACCGGGAAAAGATGCAGACGGAGCTGGAAACCGGTTCAAAGGATGCGTCTGAGGATAACCGGAGCCTGCTGGAGGAGGTTCAGGTGGAAAACCGGGAGAGGTACGATTACAGCCGGTTCCTTCAAAAGTTTGCGGTTCTGAAGGAAGAAATGCAGGTGGATCCGGATTCATTTGACTATGCGTTTTATACCTACGGACTGTCCCTGTACGGCAATATGCCCCTCATTGAGCCGCTGGAGTCCAGAGAGGTTTACCGGGTAGAGGATTTTGCCATTGTCATCGACACGTCCATGTCCTGCTCCGGGGAGCTGGTGAGGCGGTTCCTGGAAGAGACTTACGACGTGCTGTCTGAGACTGAGAGTTATTTTAAGAAGGTCCATTTACACATTATACAGTGTGATGACGCGGTGCAGTCAGACGTGCTGGTCACAAGCCAGGAGGAACTGAAGGCTTATATGGATGATTTCCAGATTAGAGGAAGCGGGGGAACGGATTTCAGACCGGCATTTGAATATGTGAACGGGCTTAAGAAAAGCCGTCAGGCAGCCTCTCTCAAGGGGCTTATTTATTTCACGGACGGCAAGGGAATCTATCCGGTTCAGGCCCCTTCCTACGACACGGCCTTTGTGTTCATTGAGAATATGTTTTCCGATGAATCCGTGCCTCCCTGGGCTATGAAAGTGGTGCTGGAGGAGGAACAGCTCATGGAGTACAGGCCGGGCAGCAGGAACAGAGATACGGAGGCGGACCAGAACCGCAGGAACGGGGAAATGCCGGCAGACCAGGACAGCAGGAACAGACATGGACAATAGAAACAGGGATGGATTGCCTATCCCACAGAGCAGGAGAACAGGACATGAATATTAAGCGGGCTAAGGAAGAAATAAAGGATACCATTGAAGCATACCTTTTAAAGGATGAGAATGGGGAGTACGTCATACCATCCATACGGCAGAGGCCGGTGCTGCTTATCGGTCCTCCCGGAGTGGGAAAGACCCAGATAATGGAGCAGATATCCAGGGAATGCAGGATTGGCCTGATATCCTATACCATCACCCATCACACCAGACAGAGCGCGGTGGGCCTTCCCTTCATCGAGAAAAAAATGTATGGGGACAGTGAGTATGCGGTGACGGAGTATACCATGAGCGAGATTGTGGCCTCCATCTATAACCGGATGGAGGAAACAGGACTTAAGGAAGGAATTCTCTTTATAGATGAAATCAACTGCGTATCCGAAACCCTGGCTCCGACTATGCTGCAATTTCTCCAGTGCAAGACCTTTGGAAGCCATAAGATACCTGAGGGATGGATTATAGCAGCTGCCGGCAATCCGCCGGAGTATAACAAGTCGGTAAGGGAATTCGATGTGGTCACCCTGGACCGGATTAAGCGGATTGACGTGGAACCGGATTTGGCAGTGTGGAAGGAATATGCATATGCTGAGAATATCCATCCGGCCATTATATCCTATCTCAGCATCAAGGGACAGAATTTCTGCCGGATAGAGACAACCGTGGACGGAAAGCTGTTCGCCACCCCAAGGGGATGGGAAGATTTATCCCAACTGATCCTGGTCTATGAGAGTCTGGAAAAAAGAGCTGACAGGGATGTGATCAGCCAGTATATCCAGCACCCCAGAATTGCAAAGGATTTTGCCAATTATCTGGAGCTGTATTATAAATATCAGAATGAGTATCAGGTGGATGAGATTTTGCAGGGCACCATACGTGAGGCGCTGTGCGACCGGGTAGCCAGGGCGCCCTTTGATGAGCGTCTCAGCGTTACAGGTCTGATTTTGTCCAGGCTGACTGAAGGATTTAAGAAACTGTGGGATAAAAATGCTTCCATGGAACTTCTGATGGAGCAGCTTAAGAGATACCGCCAGGAGATGGACGGCAGGGCCAAGACCTCTGCAAACAGCGCGGCGGCGCAATCCCAATCGCCTGCCATGGCTTTGTCCTGCCTGGCTCAGGAGCTGGAGAAGGAGCGCCTTCACAGGAAGAAAAGCGGACTGTCAGGAAGGCGGGAGGACCGCCTGTGGATGAGCGTGCGAATCATGCTGGAGGAATATGCCCAGCAGATGAGAAAGGAAGCTGTTGAGGACAGTGAGCAGGCCTGGGAATGGGTGCGCAGAAAATTCATGGAGCACAGCGACTGCTATGAGGCCATGAAGGAGGATTGCGGCAGCCGCCTGGAACATGCCTTTGACTTCATGGAAGCTGCCTTTGGAACCGGCCAGGAAATGGTCATATTTGTCACGGAGCTGAATACCAGCGAGGCGTGTGTGCGGTTCCTGGATGAATATGAGTGTGAACGCTATTACCAGTACAATAAGGACCTGCTTTTTGATGAACAGGAGCAGGCCATAAGGCAGAAGCTGTGATGAAATAGACAGAAGCTTTGATGAAATGTGCAGTGAAATACAAAAGAGCGCGTCTGCGGCTCATTCTTTCCATGGTTGGTTTAACCGTGGGAGGATTGAGCGTCAGACACGCTCCTGTTTTTTATTTTAACTGCTGACAATCTTTAACTGAAAATCAATATTTTACTACCTTCGTCTCATTATACACGTCCCGGTCCAGGTCGCCCAGCTTGCTGGATACAAGCATGCCTACCATGACATCAACGTCAACGTTCATAAGTGTTCTGAACATTCCTGAGAACCAGTCAATACCAATAAGAATAGCAATACTTTCCAACGGCAGCCCCAGTGAGGAGGCAAGGAAGGTATACACGATTACGGAACCGCCCGGCACAACGATAGTTCCCATGCACATCAGACATGAAAGCAGGATGGCCATTCCCATTTGATAAGTGGTCAGCTGGATTCCTGTGGACTGTGCCATAAAGAAGATTGCAGCCACATAACACAGGGCTGCGCCGCAGCTGTTCATGGACATGGTAATGGGTCCGGTAAAATCTGCAACCTTACGGCTTACGCCGAACTTTACAACCGCATCTTCCATCTTGGTTGGAAGGCAGATTGCGCCTGAGGTGGTGGTAACGGCCATCATGGACATTTTAGCAAATTTCTTAGGCATCTTTGCAGGGTTTACTTTACAGAGAGCAGCTGTCAGCGGACCATAAATAAGGAACTGGATTGCATCTCCCAGCAGCAATACTCCCAGGAATTTAATCATAGGAATAATAACCTTGAAACCGGTGGAGCCTGCAACGTTTGCCAACAGACAGAAAATTCCGATTGGTGCAACATGCATGACAGCCTTTATGATGTTGGTAATAATGGTGTTAAAACCGGTTACCCATTCAACCATGTTTCTGTTGCCGCTCTGGCGTGTATATGTACCCATGGCTGTGCCAAAAAACAATGCGAAAACAATACATGGAACCATAGCGCTGTCAGCCATGGAGCCGATGATATTTGTGGATACAAAGCCTAACAGCGTGTCCTGAAGCGATGCTGTTTCAGCGGAGGCATTGGCAATGGCCTCTGCGTTGGCGATTTCGATACCGATGCCGGGCTGTATGAGCATGGACAGAACAACCCCCAGTCCTGCTGATATTAAAGTGAAAAAGATAATCCACTTAAATGTGTGGAACCCCATCTTTCCTACATCCTGGCCGTCTCCGCTTCCCACCGCGCCTGCCACTGCAGTCATTACCAGCAGTACAACCGACATCTGGATTAACCGGATAAAAATATCACCGATAAATTTTAAATTTGAGGCCCATGGCCCAATCAGAGATCCAAAGACAATACCGCCTGCTGTAGCGATTAGAATTTGTGTTGTCAGAGACAACCCTTTTTTCTTTCCCTCCATTGTTTCCCCCTTTTCTTTTCCCTTCTTTTTCTTTCTTGTGCTGATTCCTGTACTAACATTTCGTTTCACGTTCCCATGTCCTGTATGCTTATATTTTAAGGCACAAAGCTGTTTGAAACAATGACGGCAACTTGGAAAGATTTTTTAATTTTTTTATCTAAAGTGTATAATGGGACGCAAAAACACAGTTGATTTTGTTGTGCTATAAACCAATAAATATAATAGACTGGCAAAAAGTGACTGTCAAAATGACAAAGGCTTCAGCCGCTGTTTTTTAGCCGAAGCTCCATAGTTAATATGAGAATGTAATATAAGCCGGTAAAGAAGGGAATGATAAACCGGATATAGAATATGGCCGCAGAAAGAATTTGGCCGGACATAGAATACACATGATGGGAGGAATTGTTTTGGCAAATGATGGGCAGAAAAAAAGCATGGTCCTAAAAGCCTTGGATACCGTGGAGCGGGTGGGGAACAGGCTGCCTGACCCGGCAGTGATTTTCCTGATTCTGACGGGAATTGTCATCCTTGTGTCCGCCCTGTGCGGATTCCTGGGATTGTCTGTCACATATGATTTTCTGGACCGCACAAGCGGTGAGATTACTAAAATGACAGTGGAGGCCGTAAGCCTTCTGGCGCCGGACAGCATCCGGTATATGGTCACCGCGGTGGTGCCTAATTTCACGGGATTTTTTGCGCTGGGAACTGTTTTTACCATTATGATAGGCGTAGGGGTGGCGGACGGTACGGGCTTCATGTCTGCCCTGCTGCGCAGGGTGGCTTCCTCCACGCCAAAGTCATTAGCCACCGCCGTGGTGGTGTTTCTTGGAATCATGTCCAACATTGCCTCATCCACAGGCTATGTGGTCCTGGTCCCGCTGGGCGCGGTCCTGTTCACGGCCTTTGGACGTCACCCGGCGGCCGGGCTGGCGGCAGCCTTTGCAGGTGTATCCGGAGGCTGGAGCGCCAATCTTTTAATCGGCACCAATGACCCCATGTTCGCAGGCATGTCCACCCAGGCAGCCCGCATGATTGACCCGGAATATACAGTGCTTCCCGTCTGCAACTGGTATTTCATGGTGGCATCCACGGTGCTTATCACAGTCATAGGCACCCTTGTCACGGACAGGCTGGTGGAGCCCCGCCTGGGGCCTTGGGGGCCTGTGGAGACAGGGACCATTGAGGATATCGGGGAAAATGAAAGGAGAGGAATGGGCTGGGCCGGCATCACGGTGTTGGTATATGCGGCGGTTATGGCTCTTTTGACGGTTCTGCCCGGAGGACTGCTGCGGGATCCCCAAACCCATTCACTCCTCAATTCCCCATTTATGGACGGCATCATCTTCTTTATGATGCTCCTGTTCCTGCTCCCCGGTCTGGCCTACGGTATCGGAGCGGGCACCCTGAAGAACAGCAGGGACGCGGTGGCTCTTGTGAATAAGTCCATAAGCGGCCTGGCAGGCTTTATGGTGCTGATTTTCTTTGCGGCCCAGTTCACAGCCTGTTTTAACTATTCCAACCTGGGCACCATTATTTCCGTCAAAGGGGCGGATTTCCTCCAATCCGTGGGGCTTACGGGACTTCCTTTAATCGTCTGCTTTATCCTTCTGACAGCCGGTATCAATATCTTCATAGCGGTGGATTCCGCTAAATGGGCCATCATGGCGCCGATTTTTGTCCCCATGTTCATGCGTCTGGGTCTTTCACCGGAGCTGACCCAGGCAGCGTACAGGATTGGGGATTCCAGTACCAATATCATTGCTCCCCTGATGCCCTTTTTCGTATTGACGGTGGCGTTTTTCCAGAAATACGATAAGGACGCCGGAATCGGGAGCGTAATCTCCACCATGCTTCCGTATTCAGGGGCTTTTTTGCTGGGATGGATTGTGATGTTCACTGTCTGGTATCTGACAGGTCTGCCGCTGGGGCCGGGATCGCCCCTGTTTTACGGGCTGTAGTTTCAGGAAGCCTGGGGATTTGTGGAAAGCGGCAGGGGAGACTGTTTGATTGTCTGATATTTTTGGGTAAATTACGGATTGACGGGGAATGGCGGGGGGAGTAGGCTTTTTTAAGAAAACATCCCCCATCGTGCCGTATGAAGGTGAGCGGGATACAAAGGATGGTATATGTAAGATGGAACAAAATGGAGCCGGAGTCCGTATGTTTACCAACCAGGATTTGAAGCGCCTTATACTGCCCCTTATTGTGGAGCAGATACTGGCTGTGTCCGTGGGAATGGTGGATACCATGATGGTATCAAACGCAGGGGAGGCAGCTACCTCCGGGGTTTCCCTGGTGGATATGGTCAACACCCTGTTCATCAATATTTTTGCGGCGGTGGCAACCGGAGGCGCGGTGGTGTCCTCCCAGTATCTGGGACAGAGGAGAAGGGACAGGGCCTGCCAGTCAGCCAACCAGCTGATTTTGATAACTGCATGTATTTCACTTATTATAATGGTGCTCTGCATCCTGTTTCGCCGGGGGGTGCTGCATCTGCTCTACGGCGGCGTGGCCGGGGATGTGATGGCCAATGCCCTGGTTTACCTGACCATATCCGCACTGTCCTACCCCTTCCTGGCCGTGTATAATTCCTGCGCCGCCCTGTTCCGCTCCATGGGAAATTCCAAGATATCCATGCAGGCGTCCATCATCATGAACATTATCAATGTTATAGGGGACTCCCTGTTCATCTTTGTATTCCATTGGGGTGTGGCGGGTGCTGCTGCGGCTTCCCTGATTTCACGTATGACTGCCTGTTTTATCCTTCTCTTCCGGCTGAAAAATAAGAATCTGGACATCTTTATTGGGAGAAAATGGAATCTTAATTTCAGAATGGTGAAGCAGATACTGGGCATAGGCATTCCCAATGGGATTGAGAACAGCATCTTCCAGCTGGGCCGGGTTCTGGTGGTGGGGATCATAGCCATGTTCGGCACGACCCAGATAGCTGCCAACGCCATTGCCAATAATCTGGACGGGATGGGCGTACTGCCCGGGCAGGCCATGAACCTGGCTATGATTACCGTGGTAGGGCGCTGCGTGGGGGCAGGCGATTTTGACCAGGCCGGATATTATGCAAAAAAAATGATGAAAATTACATACTTAGTCAACGGGCTTTGCTGTATAGCCGTTATATTGACTATGCCGCTTTCTCTCAGTCTATATGGACTGTCAAAAGAAGCATTGGAACTGGGAGCCGTACTGGTGCTGATTCATGATGGGTGCGCAGTGTTTTTATGGCCGTCCTCCTTCTGTCTGGCCAATGTGCTGAGGGCTGCCAGCGATGTGAAGTTCCCCATGTGCGTATCCATCCTGTCCATGCTCCTGTTCCGCATAGGTTTCAGCTATGTGCTGGCAGTGGGACTGGGCATGGGAGCCGTGGGCGTGTGGTGGGCCATGATTGCGGACTGGAGTGTCCGATCCGCCTTCTTTGGATGGCGGTTTGCCAGCGGGAAATGGAAAACCTTTTATCATGCCCTGTAATTTTGGGAAAAATAAGAATGTATTGTCTTTTGGGCAGCGCCGGACCGGTTTGGTGAAACCGGAGGGCGCCGCCTGTTTCTGTATATAAATGGAAAACGGGATAAAATAACTATACGGGAATTGAGGTTTATGTTACTATTAGACATATAAGAACGGATGGGAGATGACCGATATGAAGATAACGTATATCCATCACAGCAGTTTTATGGCGGAGCTTGACCATGCCGTACTTCTGTTTGACTATTTTGAAGGAAACATTCCGGAAACAGACAGGGCGAAGCCTTTGTTTGTGTTTGCCAGCCACCGCCATGGAGACCATTTTTCCCGTTCCATATTTGATTTGGAGGAAAGCCGCGGGAATGTGACCTATGTGCTGTCCGACGATATCTGGACAAGGCAGGTGCCGGAGGACCTTCTGGGCAGAACCATATTCCTGGGACCAGGGGAGGAAGTGAGCCTGAAGGACGGAGCCGGGAATCCGGTGGACATCCGGGCATTTAAGTCCACAGACCAGGGTGTGGCCTTTTTGGCCAGCCTGGAGGGCAGGACCATTTACCATGCAGGGGATTTAAACAATTGGGTATGGGAAGGGGAGCCGGAGGCCGACAACCGCAGGATGAGTGAGAATTTCCACCGGGAAATGGACAAGCTGGCCGGACGCCATATTGATGTGGCCTTTATGCTCATTGACCCCAGGCAGGAGAAGGATTTTTACCTGGGAATGGATGACTTTATGAGAATGGTGGGGGCGGACGTGGTGTTTCCCATGCATTTCTGGGAGGACTTTCAGGCGGCTGCCAGATTTAAGGCCCTGGCCTGCGCCGACGGGTACAAGGACAGGATACAGGAGATACACAGACGGGGAGAGGAATTCCTGGTGTGACAGGCGGACGGCGGGAGACGGGCTTTTAGGTCCGCACCGGACATGGATTTGAGAAACAGACGGGATTAAAGAAAGGAACAGATTATGATTTTGATTCGCGCAGGACGGGTACTGGGACCCGCAGAAGGGCTGGATATAAAGGCGGATGTGGTTTTGGACGGAGACAGGATTGCCGGGATATTTCCGGCGGACCAGGGGGGAGCAGAGGGAGCACCCGGCTTTAGCACCCGGGAGAGGCAGTATGAGCAGATAATCGAGGCAGAGGGACTGGTGGCAGCGCCGGGACTGGTGGATGTCCATGTGCATTTTCGCGATCCGGGCCCCACGTACAAGGAGGACATCCATACAGGGGCAAGGGCTGCAGCAAAGGGCGGCTTCACCACGGTCGTGTGCATGGCCAATACCAACCCCATTGTGGATAACGAGGAGACCCTGCGCTATGTGCTGGAGGAGGGAAAAAAGACAGGCATCCATGTGTTAAGCTGCGCCGCTGTGTCAAAGGGATTTGCAGGCAGGGAGCTGACCGACATGGAGGGACTTCTGGCGGCCGGGGCAGCGGGATTTACGGATGACGGAATCCCCCTGATGGAGGGGACGTTTGTCAGGGAGGCCATGGAGGAAGCGGCCAGATTGGATACGGTTCTCAGCTTCCATGAGGAGGACAAGCATTTTATCAGGGAAAATGGAATCAACCACGGCAGGATTTCCGATGAACTGGGAATCTACGGCTCTCCGGCCCTGGCAGAGGATTCCCTGGTGGCCAGGGACTGCATGATAGCCCTGGATACAGGGGCAACCGTGGACATCCAGCATATCAGTTCAGGGCACTCCGTGGAGATGGTGCGCCTGGCCAAGGAGTTGGGGGCAAAGGTATGGGCCGAGGTGACGCCCCACCATTTTACCCTGACAGAGGAAGCCGTGTTAAAGCACGGAACCCTGGCTAAGATGAACCCGCCGTTAAGGACAGAGAAGGACAGGCAGATGCTGATTGAGGGGCTTAAGGATGGGACCATTGACATGATTGCCACAGACCATGCCCCCCACAGCCGGGAGGAAAAGGATCGGCCCCTGACCCAGGCGCCCAGCGGCATACTGGGACTGGAGACTGCCCTGGCCCTGGGAATCACCAATCTGGTGAAGCCGGGACATCTCACGCTTTTGGAGCTTATGGAAAAGATGAGCTATAATCCGGCCAGGCTCTATAAGCTGGACTGCGGACGCATGGAAGCAGGAGCGCCTGCGGATCTGGTGCTTTTCGATGCGGACAGGCAGTGGACGGTGGAAGGCTTTGAATCCAAGTCATCCAACAGCCCCTTCCTGGGCGCCACATTGACGGGCAAGGTAATGTATACGGTTTGCAAAGGAAGGATTGTCTATGGAGATCAGGGAACGGAAGTTTGATGTGATTCTTCTGGATGTGGACGGAACGCTTTTGGATTTTGGCATGTCTGAGAAGCAGGGCATGAAGGTGGTCCTTGAGCAGTATGGATTTGAGCCCACAGAGGAACGGCTTTTGCTGTACCATGAAATCAATGAGGGATTCTGGTCCGCCTTTGAGCGGGGAGAAGTGACCAAGGAAGATTTGGTGCGGCAGAGGTTTGAGACGTTTTTTGGCCGTCTGGGCAGGGCGGTGGACGGCCGTGAGGCGGAGGAACTGTACCGCAGGCAGCTGGACGCATCCGCATTTTTGATTGACGGGGCCCTGGAGCTGTGCGCCTATCTGAAGGACAGGTATGATTTATATGTGGTTACCAACGGGACATCGTCCACCCAGTACAAGCGGCTGGCTGCCTCCGGCCTGGACGGCTTTATGAAGGATATTTTTGTGTCCGAGGACGCGGGGAGCCAGAAACCGCAGAAGGAATATTTTGATTACTGCTTTTCCAGGATACCGGATGCCAATCCGCGGCGTATGCTGCTCATTGGTGATTCACCTGCGTCCGATATCAAAGGCGGAATGGCCGCAGGCACGTATACGTGCTGGTATAACCCCGGCGGACAGACGCTGCCTGAGGGCATACGGGCGGATTATGAAGTGGGGAGCCTTAAGGAGCTTATGAATCTTTTGCAGGCACCTGTTCTGCCCTGAATTTTGGGGAGGGGGACAGCGGCGCGGATCTTTGTCAGTTTTGCCATATAAAATGTCCTTTACACAAACGCTTTAGTGTGCTAATATGATAGCGTGTCAAAAGACCGTGAGGAGCCGCTGGACTTGAAACAGCGGAATAAGAGGAGGACGTTTATTATGAAAAAGAGACTTTTTAGCCTGGCCCTTGCATCTGTGATGGCATTATCCCTGGCAGGATGCGGCGGTTCAAAGGAAGCAGCCACAGAGGCAGAGACAAAGGCAGAAACAGAGCAGACAGCAGCAGACACTTCTGCCAAGGCTGAGGATACCACCGCGCAGGAGGAGACAAAAGCAGAGAGCGAAGCCGCGTCAGAGGCTGTTTCAGAAAGCGCCGGAGGAACATTGATAGTAGGATTTGACCAGGATTTCCCGCCCATGGGATTCATGGGGGACAACGGTGAATATACAGGATTTGACCTGGAGCTGGCTAAGGAAGTGGCAGAGCGTCTGGGACTGGAATATACGGCACAGCCCATTGCCTGGGATTCCAAGGACATGGAGCTGGAGGCAGGCAACATTGACTGTATCTGGAACGGATTTACCATGACAGGCCGTGAGGATGATTATACATGGTCGGAAGCCTATATGGCGAATCAGCAGGTATTTGTGGTGACAGCGGAGTCCGGCATCAAGACTCTGGCGGATTTGGCCGGAAAGGTAGTGGAGGTTCAGGCGGAGTCCTCCGCGGAAGCGGCATTAAAAGACGATCCGGATCTGACGGGAACATTTGGGACGCTTCAGACGACACCGGACTATAATACGGCCTTTATGGATTTACAGATGGGAGCGGTCGATGCCATCGCCATGGACGAGGTAGTGGCCCGTTTCCAGATCGAGCAGAGACAGGTTGATTTCATCGTATTGGATGAGACGCTTGCCGCGGAAAACTATGCGGTTGGATTCAAGAAGGGAAATGACACCTTAAAGGATCAGGTTCAGGAACAGCTGGAAGCACTGGCGGCAGACGGCACCCTGGCGAAGATATCCGAGAAGTGGTTTGATAAAGATATCACAACAATTGGTAAATAGAGACAGGGGAAGACCATGACTTTAACGAAGATTTTTTCACAGCTGGCAGGAGGCATGTGGATCAGCATCCAGATATTTTTTGTGACGCTTATTTTTTCCCTGCCTCTGGGACTTTTCATATCCTTTGGCAGGATGTCGAAAAATCCTGTAATCAGAACCATTGTAAAATTTTATATTTCAGTCATGAGAGGAACCCCTCTGATGCTGCAGCTGATGGTGGTTTATTTCGGCCCATACTATCTGTTTAAAATCAAAGTGGGGAATAATTACCGTCTCTGGGCGGCCTTTATCGGCTTTGTCGTCAACTACGCGGCATATTTTGCGGAAATATACCGGAGCGGAATCCAGTCCATGCCGGTTGGCCAGTATGAGGCGGCGAAGCTGCTGGGGTATTCGAAGACACAGACGTTTTTTCGGATTATATTTCCGCAGGTGATGAAACGGATTCTCCCCTCGGTAACGAACGAGGTCATCACTCTGGTCAAGGACACCTCCCTGGCATTTACCATCAGCGTCCTGGAGATGTTTGCGGTGGCAAAGGCGCTGGCGTCCTCCCAGACAAGCCTGATTCCGTTTGTGGCGGCGGGCCTGTTCTACTACATATTTAATCTGCTGGTGGCTGTCATCATGGAAACCGTGGAAAAACGGCTGAATTACTATCAATAAGGGGAGGAGAAACCATATGTATCTGCTGGAAATGAATCATATCAAGAAATCATTTGACGGCCAGGGCGTACTGAAAGACATCTCCTTAGCGGTAGCGGAAGGCGAGATTGTCTCTATTATCGGTCCGTCCGGATCGGGCAAGTCCACGCTGCTTCGCTGTGCGACGATGCTGGAGCGGATGGACAGCGGCGAGCTGCTGTACCTGGGCGAGAAGGCGGCCTGGAACGGCCCTGACGGAACCGCCGTCTATGCAGGAAAGGAAAAGCAAAAGGAAATTCAGGGGAATTACGGCCTCGTTTTTCAGAATTTTAACTTATTTCCCCATTACAATGTGCTGAAAAATATCATCGACGCGCCGATCCATGTGCAGAAGCGAAAATCAGAGGAGGTAATCCGCGAGGCGTACGACCTGCTTCGCAAGATGGGACTGGAGGACAAGGCGGAGGCGTACCCCTGCCAGCTCTCCGGCGGCCAGTGCCAGCGTGTTGCCATCGCAAGGGCTCTCGCCTTAAACCCCAAGATCCTGTTCTTTGACGAGCCCACCTCTGCGCTGGACCCGGAGCTTACGGGCGAGGTGCTGAAGGTGATTCGTTCTCTGGCCGATTTACAGATCACCATGGTAATCGTGACTCATGAGATGGCATTTGCCAGAGACATCTCGGACCGCGTCATCTTCATGGCAGATGGACTGATCGTGGAAGAGGGGACGCCGGAGGAGGTTTTCGCCTCCAATAATGAGCGCACGCAGAACTTTTTGGGCCGGTACGGGGATGGCTACGGTTCTCTCAAAAATTAAGAAAAAAGCAAAGCAATTTTCACAATCGGATGATATACTATGAGCACTTGATAAAGCTACTTATGGTATATAGCAGAAAGAAGAGGATGCGAATGAAACGAACACTGATTGTGATAATGGCGCTCTGCGCGGCCCTTGCTTTTACGGCCTGCGGAAAATCTTCCAGTAATACAGAGACGACACCGGCACCCACCACAGCGGAACCGGAGACGAAGGAACCGGCGACAACACCGGCCGCGACGCTGGAGGCGCCGGGCAACACTGCGGAGTTTAAGATTTTGACGTGCAGCGTGGAATCAGTATCGGATACGCTGGAGGACATGACGGTCAAAAACGGCGATACGGAAGTGAAATTTAACTTAAATGGCGTGGTGATCGAGACCACCTATGAGCTGAAGGAGGGGACCTCTGTCTCCATCATTTACAAGGGAGAGATCTCCGGAGACGACGCCGCCAATGCAAAGATTGTGCTGGTGCTGGATGCCCAGGAGAATATGGAAGTGAAGACCATGACCGGAAGCGTAACGGACCAGGCCATGAGCAGCTTTACGATCCGGGACGATAAAGGGGAAGAAACAGGCTTCTTAAAAGATAACTGCGAGGGCCTTAATACCGGCGTTCTCGGCCAGGCCACAGACGACAGCAACGGCAGCGGCGCCATGGTAAAAGTAACGTATGTGACAGTGACCTACGATGTGGGCAGCGAGTCCAATTTCCCGCTTAAAGTAGAGTCCGCCAAATAGATTTTTATACATCCAGCTGAAAATCACCGGATTTACAGGCTTTTTTGATAAAAGGCTTGCAAATTCGGGATTTTCATGTAAAATAAGAGAGATGAGAGACGGGGCCTTATGAGCCCTGTTTTGTGTGAGCGGAAACTCCCGCAGCGGGTGCCTGCTCACTGGAAATAATGACAGAGCGAGCGGCGGAATTTATTGGGAATGATTAGTGCGAATAATGTAACCTTACGTATTGGCAAGAAGGCATTGTTTGAAGATGTAAATATTAAATTTACGGAAGGCAACTGCTACGGCATGATCGGTGCCAATGGTGCAGGAAAATCAACGTTTTTAAGAATTTTATCAGGACAGCTGGAGCCGACGAGCGGCGACATCGTGATGACACCTGGCCAGCGTCTTTCCTTCCTCCAGCAGGACCATTTTAAATATGACGAGTACCAGGTTCTGGACACCGTTATCATGGGAAATGCCAGACTGTATGAGATTATGAAAGAAAAAGATGCCATCTATATGAAGGAAGAATTCACAGATGAAGACGGCATCAAGGCGGCTGAGCTGGAAGGCGAGTTTGCCTCCATGGATGGCTGGGAAGCGGAGTCCGACGCGGCCAACTTATTAAACGGCCTTGGAATCGAGACAGAGTTTCACTACAAATATATGAAGGAATTAAACGGCGCCCAGAAGGTAAAGGTACTGCTTGCCCAGGCGTTATTCGGCAACCCGGATATCCTGCTTCTCGACGAGCCGACGAACCATTTGGACCTCGACGCCATCGCATGGCTGGAGGAGTTCCTGATTAACTTTGAAAACACGGTAATCGTGGTATCCCATGACCGTTATTTCTTAAATAAAGTCTGCACCCAGATCGCGGATATCGACTACGGCAAGATTCAGCTGTATGCCGGCAACTATGATTTCTGGTATGAGTCCAGTCAGCTGATGGTGAAGCAGATGAAAGAGGCGAACCGGAAGAAGGAAGAGAAGATCAAGGAGCTGCAGGAATTTATCCAGCGTTTCTCCGCCAATGCTTCCAAGTCCAAGCAGGCGACCTCCAGAAAACGTGCTCTTGAAAAGATCGAACTGGATAATATCAAGCCATCCAGCCGTAAATATCCGTATATTGATTTCCGCCCGGCCCGTGAGATCGGAAACGAAGTACTGACCGTACAGAATTTATCCAAGACGATCGACGGCGTGAAGGTGCTCGACAATATCTCCTTTATCTTAAACAGAGAAGATAAGGTAGCCCTGGTTGGCCCCAACGAGCAGGCGAAGACGGTTCTGTTCAAGATTCTTTCCGGCGAGATGGAACCGGATGAAGGCGATTATAAGTGGGGACTGACCACAAGCCAGTGCTATTTCCCGAAGGACAACAGCGCGGAGTTCAACAACGATGACACCATCGTGGACTGGCTGACACAGTACTCCCCTGAAAAGGAAGCGACCTATGTCCGCGGATTCCTGGGACGTATGCTGTTTGCGGGAGAGGATGGCGTGAAGAAGGTCCGTGTCTTATCCGGTGGTGAAAAGGTCCGCTGTATGCTTTCCAAGCTGATGATCTCCGGTGCCAACGTGCTGATGCTCGACGAGCCGACCGACCATCTGGACATGGAGTCCATCACGGCGTTAAACAACGGCCTGGTGAAGTTCCAGGGCGTGCTGCTCTTCTCCTCCCGTGACCATCAGATCGTGGAGACGACCGCTAACCGTATCATGGAGATCGTGAACGGCCAGCTGATCGATAAGATCACCACGTACGACGAGTACCTGGCCAGCGATGAGATGGCGCGTAAGAGACAGGTATTTACACTGACTGATGAGCAGATGCAGGAAAATGAATAAAGTAAGTGAATAAAGTAAGATTTATCATAAAGTAAAGAATCGCCTGGGGGATTATCTCTCCAGGCGATTCTTCCGTTTGCATGCTATTCCCTGACAATGGCGTTCGGGTAGATCCACTCCATCCTCTTATCCGGAAAATGATCATCCAGGAAGTAGTCGATGGAGTTGGCGGCTTCCCGGCCCGTCTGCCGGTCCGAGTAGCGCGCCAGTGCCATGGCTGAAATCACGATG
>ENA-OPSU01000464-OPSU01000464.1-human-gut-metagenome-genome-assembly--contig:-NODE-464-length-23081-cov-4.427690_pt1 | contig 23081 bp, 19 predicted proteins | sample MGYA00241811_ERZ501913 | MGnify/ENA primary metagenome ERZ501913 (study PRJEB25962, sample SAMEA2042113) | human gut metagenome | biome: human gut; feature: human-associated habitat; material: faeces...
CTCCGTAGTGGATCAGGACCTTTTTGCCTCCCTGCTCCTTTACAAGAGATCCGGTCTGTTTTTCCGTGTCCTTTCCAAAAACCACTTTTGTAGGTGTGTAATACTGAAAATTGTGCATTTTCTTCTTCCCTTCTTTAATGAGTGCTGTGTGAATAGATGCTGTTTGTGTTTTCTTTACACTGCAAGTATAAGAGGATTGCCTGAAAAGCACAAGAAGGCACATTTTTTTCACCAGGGTACTTTAAAGTGCCCTTACGGCTTGCTTATTGCATTTTTCCTTTTCCAGCACTCTTTTTGATTATCTGGTGCCTCAGGAGTATGGCTGCCATGCGGATACACACTGGGTTAAATTGTATGGGCCGGCGGACGGAGCAGGCACGGCGTTTGCAGGTGAATCCGGCGCGGCAGGCCAAAGAAGCCGCTGTCTGGAGATTTCCATGGAAGAAAAGCCATTTTATTTTTCAGCCATCCCATATACGCCCCAGGAACTGGAGAGCGCCCTTCACCGGGAAGAGCTTCCCGCTCCGCGCCGGACCGTGGTATCCATCCTGGGAGCCATGCGTGGCGTAGGCGGGATGGGGGAATACGAAGCTGTCCAGACGGCTTTGAGGCGAAATATAGCCGCAGCGGATTGTGCCCGGCAGCCGGATGGTTTATAATAGAGTCATTGGGTGATTTTACGGGAGGTATTATGAGAGAGCTGATTTGGGGGAAGACGCTGCGGTCCCGGCTGATCCGGTATAACTTTTTTATTATCTGGGTTATAGCCATATTTGTCAGTGTTTGTACCTATATTACGGCCAGCAGGAAAACGCTGGAGGTGGCCAAGAACTCGCTGCAGCATCATGTGGAGAGTATATCCTACCGGTATCAGCTGGCCTACGAGGAAATGATTAACATTGTCCTCAACTGTACGGAGAGAAAGACCTTTAACCTGGGGGAAATCGGGCGGGGACTTACGCCCGGGGCCAGGAAGAAGGGGCTGGATTACGCGGAGCTTATCAAGGATTACTGCGCTATTTCGGAGTATGGGGATTATATTGTGAAGCTGTCCGTGTTTGATGACCGGGGAGGGATGGTGCAGACCGGTTCTTCCTTTGGAAGCACGGATGATGCGAAGGGGATTCTGGATGGGGGATGGCTGGACCGGGAGCTGGATAAGACCATGGACAGCTATGAGCTGGATTTGGTGGACTCTCCCTTTTTCCAGCATGAAGGACAGGTCCTGCCCATTGCCAGGACACTGACCGGAAGCAGGGCGGTTCCGGGAGGATGGGTGGTGCTCTGCCTGTCCACGGATCTGTTTCAGGATGTGCTTAAGGATACCTCGGGAGGCCAGGAGGCCGTGGTGGTGACCAGCGAGGGAAAACGCATTGCCTCCCTCTATGAACCGGAGGACCATCGGGAGGAAAATGACAGGGTAATCAGGCAGCTGCAGCAGTCGGGGCAGGACAAGGGGCTGCTGGAGATGAAGATTCACGGCAGGAACAGCCTGGTGGCCTTTGAACAATATGACCGCAGCGGCGTCATGGTCTATGAGACCATTACCCTGGACAGTCTCAGCAATGACAGGCTCATGATTATCCAGACCGTCATCATCATGTTTGCGGCCTGCCTGATTTTCGGATTTATTCTGTCGGTGCTGATTACCAATCAGATTAAAAAGCCCATTGACCGGCTGGTCAGGCACATCGGCCATGTGGCTGCGGGAAATTTCACCAGGGACCCGGATATAGAGGGGGAGGATGAAATCGGCACCGTGGGCAAGGTTGTAAATGACATGTCGGAGCGGATTGATACCCTGATGGCGGAACGGCTGGAACATGAGAAGGAGAAGGGGGATTTGGAGCTGAAAATGCTTCAGGCCCAAATTAATCCCCATTTTCTCTACAATACCCTGGATTCCATACGGTGGATTGCCGTCATACAGAAGAACAGCGGGATTGTCAAGATGGTTACGGCCCTGTCCGGCCTGCTTAAGAATATGGCCAAGGGATTCAATGAAAAGGTGACCCTGCAGAAGGAACTGGATTTCCTGGGGGATTATGTCACCATCGAAAAGGTGAAGTATGTGGAGCTCTTCGACCTGGAGGTCCGGGTGGATGAGCCGGAGCTTTATGAGGCTCTGGTCATCAAGCTTACCCTTCAGCCCCTGGTGGAGAATGCTATTTTCAATGGAATTGAACCGGGAGGAAAGCACGGCACCATCTTAATCCATGCTTACAGGGAAGGGGATGTGTTCATCATCAAGGTGAGGGATAACGGAGTGGGAATTGCGCGGGAAAAGATGGCCTCGATTCTGAACCATACGGAAAAGGTAAAGGGCAGCTCCATGAGCGGAATCGGCCTTCCCAATGTGGACCGGCGTATCAAGCTTAACTATGGAGAGGAATACGGCCTTACGATTGAGAGCCAGGAAGGGGAATTTACAGAAATCACCATAAAAATGCCGCTTGAATATGAATGCGAAGGTGAATCCAGATAAAACAGGTAAGGGGAAGAGACAGATGTATCGTGTGATGATAGTGGATGATGAGCCGTTGATTCTGGCGGGTATCGCATCCCTTCTTGATTGGAATGAGTATGGATGTGAGATTTCCGGGAAGGCCGCAAACGGCCAGCAGGCTCTAAAGCTTATGGAGGAACAGAAGCCTGATATTGTGATAACGGATATCAAGATGCCTGGAATGGACGGAATCGGGTTTATGAAGGCCGTGAAGGAACGGGGATGGGATGATGTGATTTTTATCCTGCTGACCAATCTGGAGGAATTCAGCCTGGCCAGACAGGCATTGTCCCTGGGTGCCGTGGAGTATCTGGTAAAGATGGAGCTGACAGAGGAAAAGCTGGCGGACAGCTTAAAGCTTGCCATGGAACGGCGGGAGATGAAGCGCAAGGCAGAGGCGGCGGGTACGGCTGTGACTGTTTCCAGGGAAGAGGCTGTCAGGGGATACATCGAAAAGCTTCTGACAGATGGAGGAACATTTAGCGGAGGAGCCAGCTCCGGTAATGCAAGTGAAGCCAGCGCACAAAATCAGGGGGAGGGGTACGATTCGTGTCTGAGGCGGCCGGTGCTGGCCATTATCAGCTTTAACTACGGATATGAAGGATTCTCCTCTGATTTTACAAGGGAGGATCAGAAAAAGGTCATTTCCTTTGCGGAAAATATCATCGAACAGATGGTGAAGGGGTATTTTGACCACAGCTGCCTGGTGCGCCGGGAACTGAACAGTCTGGTGTTAGTGATGTCCACAGATGGAATAGAGGACTACAGGGAACAGATACGCAGCCTTGGGGAGAAAATCATATCCGTGGTTAAGGATTATTTTGAAGTGTCTGTGTCCGTGGCTGTCAGCAGCAGGAAGGAGAGCCTGGGAGAGTTCGGAGCCCTTCTGTACGAGGCCATGAGCGCCACCAACCATTATTTTTATCACTCCCTGGACCCGGTGGTATTCTATTCCGAGGAATGCGAGACCAGCGCCAGGCATACGGGAAGCTTCCACATCGGATTCCTGAAAAAGGATCTGTCCCAGGCAGTGGCTTTAAATGACAGCGGACGCCTGGAGGAGATACTGGACCAGGTGGCATGTCTGCTAAGGGAGCATAATCCTTCCAGGCAGCAGGCGGTCAATGCCTGCGCCAATCTGTATTTTTTCCTGTCCTCCTTCTTTGAGGACGGGGAGGAGCCGGATTTTCCCTATGAGGTCAATATTATGGAAAAGCTGGGACGGCTGGGGACCCTGGGGCAGATCATACAGTGGATTAACTGGTTTAAGGAGGCGGTTTCGGGGATTCTGGAGCGGCGCAGGGATACCAGGGTGGATAAGATTGCGGAGATGGTCAGGGAGTATGTGATGGAGCATTATAAGGAGCGCATTACCCTGGGACAGGCAGCCGAGGCGCTGAATATAAGCCAGGGTTATCTGAGCACTGCCTTTAAGAAGCAGTCCGGTGAATCCTTTACAAACTATGTGTCCGCCATCAAGATTGAGAAGGCAAAGGAGCTGATAGCCAGCCACCAGTATATGATGTACGAGGTATCGGATTTGCTGGGCTTTGATACGCCTTTTTATTTCAGCAAGGTGTTTAAGAAGGTTACGGGCATGTCGCCGAAAGAATATGAGGCCCAGTGCCTGAAGCAGAAAAAATTATAAAAACATGAAAATTTTATATAAAACAATAAAACCCATCTGAAAATTTTACAAAAAGTATGATTTGGGTCGATTCGGTTTGGGAATCGGTTCTGGTATAGTTATATCAGAATTTGAAATGCAAATTTTAAGGAGGGTTTTATTATGAGATTAAAGAAAACAGTGGCATTGGCTCTGGTGACCGCCATGGCGGCAACCATGGCAGCGGGCTGCGGCAGTTCATCCTCAGACAAGGGTTCAGCGGCACCTGAGAGCACGGCGGCAGGCAGCGAAGCAGCAGGCGGCGAGGCTGACAGCAAGGAGACAGAGAAAGGGGCTGCCTCAGGGGAAAAGCAGAAACTGACCGTATCTGTGTGGGACAACGACGCTACACCTCAGTTTACTTCCGTGACAAAGGCATTCATGGAAAAATATCCGGATGTGGAAGTGGAGTATATTGACGCCCCTTCTGATGAGTACGCAAACAAGGTGACTGTCATGCTGGCAGGCGGCGATGCTGACCCGGACGTGATTTTCATAAAGGATACAGAGAACCAGGTTACCATGAAGGACAAGGGACAGATTCTGAACCTGGATGAGTATATTGCAAAGGACGGAATCGACCTGACCATGTACAACGGTGTTGCCGACCAGTTAAAGATGGATGGCAGCAGCTACACCCTTCCTTTCCGTAAGGACTGGTATATGCTCTACTTTAACAAGGATTTATTTGACAAGGCAGGGGTTCCTTATCCTTCCGCAGACATGACATGGGATGAGTATGAGGAGCTGGCTAAGAAGATGACAAGCGGCGAGGGCAGCGCAAAGGTATACGGAACACACAACCATACCTGGCAGGCGCTGGTGTCCAACTGGGCCGTACAGGATGGCAAGAACACCCTTATGAGCGAGGATTACAGCTTCTTAAAGCCATATTATGAGCAGGCATTAAGGATGCAGGACGAGGGCGTGGTACAGAGCTATGCCAACTTAAAGACAGGCAGCATCCATTATATCAGCGTATTTGAGCAGCAGCAGTGCGCCATGATTCCCATGGGTTCATGGTTCATCGGAACCCTGACACAGGATAAGGACGCGGGCAAGTTTGACTTTAACTGGGGCGTGACCGCCATTCCTCACCCGGCTGATACAAAGGCAGGCGCTACGGTTGGTTCCACCACACCGGTTGCCATCAATGCAAAGTCCGATGTGCCGGATCTGGCATGGGAGTATGTGAAGTTCGTGACCGGCGAAGAGGGCGCCCAGGTACTGGCTGACAACGGAATCTTCCCGGCAGCAGAGTCCCAGGCCATCAGCGACAAGCTGGCAGCAATCCCCGGATTCCCTGAGGATGGACAGGACGCGCTTAAGACCACCAGCTGGGTACTGGACCGTCCGCTGGATGCCAAGATGGCAGCTGTGAGAAAGGTGCTGGAGGAAGAGCATGACCTGATTATGATTGGCGAGGAGGATGTGGACACAGGCATCGCCAATATGAACCAGAGGGCACAGGAAGCCAGAGAAGACTAATGGCAGAAACAGGATTGTGATGCAGTAAGAGTATTAGGATAACAAGCAAAGAGCGTCTGATTAACGTAACAGCGAGGGTTGGGCGCTCTTTTTGCGCCTTAAAATAAGGAAAATGGTGATTAAAATGACAGGAAAACAGAAAAAAAAATGGAAGAGGAACGCCATCGGTTACTCTTTTATCCTTCCTAATTTTATCGGATATTTTATATTTATCTTTGTTCCGGTAATATTGACATTTGTCTTATGTGTGATGAAATGGGACGGATCCAGCACACCTATGGAGTTTGTGGGGCTTAAAAATTTCGCGAAGCTGTTTCATGACAGCGGCTTTCGGATTTCTGTCACAAACACCCTGTATTACGCGGTGTTTACCGTGCCTCTTACCATGGTGGCGGCCCTTCTCATCGCTGTGCTGTTAAATTCCAAGATAAAGGGCATTGTGGTGTACAGGACTGCGTTTTTCTTCCCCTATGTGGCCTCCCTGGTAGCGGTGGGCGCAGTGTGGAACATGCTGTTCCAGCCGGAATTCGGCCCTGTCAATGAATTCCTCAAATTCATCGGCATTGCCAATCCGCCCAAGTGGTGCGCATCCACGGACTGGGCCATGACCGTTATTATCATTGTCAGCGTGTGGAAGTATATGGGGTATTACATGGTGGTGTATCTGGCGGCTCTCCAGGGTATTTCCCAGGATTTGTACGAGGCTGCCAGCATCGACGGCGCCACGGGCTTCAAGAAATTCCGCTATATCACCATTCCCATGTTAAAGCCAACCACGTTTTTCGTTATCATCATGATGACCATTCAGTGCTTTAAGGTATTCGACCTGATCTATGTCATGACTGGCGGCGGGCCCGGAAGATCCACCAATGTACTGGTGAACCATATCTACAACGCGGCCTTTGTGGACTTTAAGTTCGGCTATGCCAGCGCCAGCGCCCTTGTGCTCTTTGCCATTGTGCTGGTGGTGACCCTGGTCCAGTTCCAGGGCGAAAAGAAGTTCACGGATTACGTATAGGAGGGGCAGAGGATGGAAACGAGAACGTTAAAAAGTAAAATAGGTATCTATATGCTGCTGAGCGTGCTGGCAGTGCTGGTGGTCATTCCCTTTGGGTGGATGCTCCTGGCGTCCGTAAAAACCAGCAATGAGGTGTTCAGCATTCCCATGAAGCTGTTTCCAAAGGAATTCCAGTGGGTGAACTACCAGACCATCTGGGATAAGATACCCCTTCTGGTTTTCTTTAAGAATACCTTTAAGATAGCGGTGTGCACCACCCTGCTCCAGGTGCTGACCAGCTGTTTTGCCGCTTACGGTTTTTCCAAGGTGGAGTTTAAGGGAAGGGATTTCCTGTTCCTGGTATCGGTCACCACCTTTGCAGTGCCCTGGCAGGCATATATGGTGCCTCAGTTTGCCCTTATTTCCAGGATGGGCCTTACGGATTCCCATCTGGGGCTGATTCTTATGCAGGCTTTTTCCGGCTTTGGCGTGTTCCTAATCCGTCAGTTTATGATAGGGGTGCCCAATGAGCTTTTGGAGGCGGCCAGGATAGACGGTCTTTCCGAGTATGGGATTTTCGCGAAGATTGCCCTGCCCCTTGTGAAGCCAGGCATCGCAACCCTGGTGATCTTTACATTTGTAAATATCTGGAATGATTTTATGGGACCATTGATTTATTTAAACAGCACCAAGTTAAAGACCATCCAGTTAGGTATCCGCATGTTCATTTCCCAGTACGGGGCCGACTATGCGTTGATTATGGCGGCGTCTGTGTGCTCCCTGGTTCCGGTGCTGATTGTGTTCATGGTATGCCAGAAGTGGTTTGTGGAGGGCATTACGGCCGGCGGTGTAAAGGGCTGATGGATGACGGCCTGACAGGGGAATGTAAGTGACGCGCAGAAACAATTGACGCGCAGATACAACTGACGCGCAGATTCAACTGATGCGCAGATGTAAAACCGGGGAGGACAAAGATGGAGAATAAGAAGATTGACATGAAATGGTGCAGCGGATACTGCAGGCAGTACTGGCCGGAGGAATGTGCCCATATTCTGCGGATTGCAGATGACGCAGTGGCACAAAGATTCCTGTTTGACCTTCCCTGGGACATGGAACAGACCGTAAAGGCCGTGACATTTGAGGGAAAAATCGACTGGCGGCATATGCCCGAAGGCGACCCGGAATTCATATACCAGTTTAACCGCCACCGGTACTGGATCTGTCTGGGCCAGGCATATGCCCTGACCGGGGACGGGAAATATGCCGGGTGTTTTGTGAACCAGCTGTATTCCTGGCTGGAGGACAATCCCATAAACCAGGAGACAAAGAACACTACCTGGAGGACCATAGAGGCAGGTATCCGGGGAGAAAACTGGGTAAAGGCCATGGAATATTTTGAGGACTGTCCTGTGGTGACCCGGGCGGTAAGGGAACGGTTTCTGGAAGGGCTCCGGGTCCACGGGGAATATCTGATGGACTGCCGGGTGCCGTTCAGTGATAAGAGCAACTGGGGAGTGCTGGAAAGCCACGGACTGTTTGCCATTGGCGCATATCTTATGAAATGTAGAGGAAATGCCTCGGGCGCAGCTGCTCATGATACAGCTGCCCATGATACAGCTGCCACGGACGCAGCCGCGGGCCTTGCACGCCGGGGGGAAGCCTATGTAGCAGAGGCCGTCCTGCGCCTGGTGCGGGAACTGGATATCCAGATTATGGATGACGGAGTCCAGTGGGAGCAGTCTCCCATGTACCACAACGAGGTGCTGCGCTGTCTGCTGGAGGTGCTGCGCGTGGCAGGGCAACAGGGAATCAGCCTGCCCCGGTCCCTTCCTGAAAAAGCCAGGGCAATGGCCTTGGCGGATCTGGCCTGGATGAAGCCTGACAGGACCCAGCCCTTAAATGGTGACAGCGACAGGACGGACCTGCGGGATGTGTTCACCCCTGCGGCCTGGATTTTAAAGGATAACCGGCTCAGGTATGCCGGATACGACCGCCTGGATTTTGAGAGCGTCTGGGATCTTGGGGCGGATGCTGCCCTGGAATACGAGAGCATGAGATCCGAGATGCCGGAATGTCTTTTTCATGCCCTGGAGCAAAGCGGAAACTGGTGCCTCCGGTCCGGATGGGACAGAAATGCGGATTACCTCCACTTTAAGTGCGGTTCCCTGGGAGGCGGCCATGGACATTTTGACAAACTGCATGTGGATTTGTCCATAGCCGGGGAAGATGTGCTTATTGATTCCGGAAGATATACCTATGTGGACGGCAGCCTGCGCAGGCAGCTTAAGTCCTCCTGTGCCCACAATGTGCCTGTGGTGGACTGGCAGGAATATACCCAGTGCACCGGTTCCTGGGACGTGAAAGGAAGGACCGCGCCCGCGGGACAGGACTGGAGCCAAAAGGGGCCGTATACATTTTTACAGGGAACCCATCTGGGATATCTGCCTGCCGGGGTTCTGGTAAACCGCAGAATTATATCCATAGGAACCAGGATTCATGTGATCGCCGATGAATTTTATGGAACGGGAACCCATGTGCTGAGCCAGGTATTCCATCTGAATCCCGCCGGAAGCGTGGAAATGCGGGAGGATGTCTTTCTGTACCATGGAATTAGGGCAGAGGCAGCGTTTTACAGGGTGGCCCCGTGGTCTGGTGGGGGCGGCGGCAAAATGGAGCTGGAAGAGACTCCGGTGTCCTTTCACTATAACCAGCTGGAATACGCACCCTGCGTCAGTCTGTGGCGGGAATCCGCTCTGCCCTGCTCCATGCTGACAGTGGCAGCCGGATACGAAACAGGCAGCGGCAACCCCTATACGGTCAGCCGCGTATCTGTCACCTCCCCTGTTACCGGCAGATGCTTAAAGGACGAGGAAGCGGAAGCGGTGCGGATACAGGATGGAAAACATTCCTGGCTGGTAGTCCTGAACCATCTGGAAACTGGGGCGGACGGCGAATACATCGGCGCGGAAGGTAGATACGGCCTGGGGCGGGTCATGGTCTGCGACGAAGCGGACAGGGAAGGCCGGATGACCGTGCTCCAGTGGTAAACAGGACCAGTACCAATGCCGCCCGGCGGCACCAGAATCATATAAAGGAGCAGACAATGCAGACAAAGGACAGTTTACAAACCTATACAATCATGGAAAAGAGTGAAGCCGAAGCCTGCCTGGACCTGGCGGTAAGCCTGGTGCGGGAGAACCTGAAGACCTTTACCCGCTGTTTTCCGGATTCCAACAGCCGGAACCAATTCTATCCCCAAAGCAGCAACCGGGAATGGACCACCGGCTTCTGGACCGGGGAAATATGGCTGGCATATGAGCGGACCGGGGAGGAGATATTTAAGGAGGCAGGAACCATACAGGCAGAATCCTTCCTGGAGCGCATAAAGGAGCGGGTGGACGTGGATAACCATGACATGGGATTTCTCTATACCCCTTCCTGCGTGGCCGCGTACCGTCTTACAGGCAATGAGACAGCCAGGAAGGCCGCCCTCATGGCTGCGGATAACCTGATGGGAAGATTCCAGGAAAAGGGACAGTTTTTCCAGGCCTGGGGAGAGCTGGGGGCAAAGGACAATTACCGTCTGATTATCGACTGCCTCCTCAACATGCCGTTACTGTTCTGGGCCAGTGAGACAACGGGAGACCAGACGTACCGGAAAAAGGCAGAAGCCCATATAAGGACAGCCATGGACTGTGTGATTCGGCCGGACCACAGTACGTACCACACCTATTTCTTTGACCCGGAGACAGGAGCTCCTGTAAAAGGCGTCACCCACCAGGGCAACCGGGACGGCTCTGCCTGGAGCAGGGGCCAGGCCTGGGGGATATACGGAAGCGCCCTGAGCTACCGGATTGAGAGAAAACCGGAGTATGCGGATGTGTTCCGGAAGGTGACGGATTATTTTCTAAAGCGTCTGCCGTCAGATTTAATCCCTTATTGGGATTTTGATTTTGACGACGGCAGTTCAGAGCCTAGGGATTCCTCCTCCGCGGCAATTGCGGCCTGCGGTATGCTGGAGATGGTTAAGTATATGGAAGGCGGGGAGGCGGCATATTATGGGGATATGGCCAGGCGTCTGGTGAAGGCGCTCAGTGACCGGTGCGCAGTGAGGTGTCATGAGGAGTCCAACGGCCTTCTTCTCCACGGTACCTATGCCAGGGCCAGCGCAGGCAATCCCTGCTCCAACCGGGGCGTGGATGAGTGCAATACCTGGGGCGATTATTTCTATATGGAGGCGCTTACAAGACTTGCGGGGGATTGGGAGCCGTACTGGTATTAATAGAATACGTAATAGAATATATAATAGAATATCCTGTTAAATGATGAGAGGGCAGAACGAATTTTTATATGATTCGTCTGCCCTTTTACGGTTCCTTTGGGCCTGAATAATCCGGCCTATGATTGTTTAAGCGCACACGTGCTTCATATAATAACAGTAGTACCATATAAAACAAGTATTCCTATTGAAATTGTAGGAATACTATGGTATAGTAAAAAGCGTAGATGAAGCTTTTAACTTTAGGACTACAGAAAGGCGGATTTTTATTATGAAGCAATTGATTTATCTGGATAACGCAGCCACCACAAAGACCAGGCCGGAGGTGGTGGAGGCCATGCTTCCATACTTTACAGAATATTACGGTAATCCCTCCTCGGTCTACGATTTTTCCACTGAGAGTAAAAAGGCTGTAAACCATGCAAGGGAGACCATTGCCCAGTCACTGGGGGCAAAGACCAATGAGATATATTTCACGGCCGGAGGCAGCGAGGCCGATAACTGGGCCCTGGTGGCCACGGCGGAGGCCTATGGAAATAAAGGAAAACACATCATAACCACCAAGATTGAACACCACGCCATCCTTCACACCTGCCAGTACCTGGAGAAAAGGGGATACGAGGTCACATATCTGGATGTGGATGAAAATGGAGTGGTCAAGCTGGATGAGCTTAAGAAGGCTATCAGGCCGGATACCATCCTCATATCAGTGATGTTTGCCAATAATGAGATCGGCACCATTGAGCCTATCAAGGAAATCGGGGCCATTGCCAGGGAAAACGGGATTCTGTTCCACACCGATGCGGTACAGGCATTTGCCCATGTGCCCATCCATGTGGATGAGTACAATATTGACATGCTCAGCTCCAGCGGACACAAGCTGAACGGGCCCAAGGGAATCGGATTCCTCTATATCCGCACAGGCGTAAAGATTCGTTCCTTTATCCACGGAGGCGCCCAGGAGCGCAAGCGCCGTGCGGGAACAGAGAATGTGCCCGGCATAGTGGGATACGGCAAGGCAGTGGAGCTGGCCATGGCCACCATGGAGGAACGGGCTGCCAGGGAAACGCAGCTGCGGGATTATCTGATGAAGCGGGTTATGGATGAGGTGCCCTTTACCAGAATCAACGGATCACGCACCAGCCGCCTTCCCAACAATGTGAATTTTGCTTTCCAGTTTATTGAAGGTGAATCCCTTCTCATCAAACTGGATATGGCGGGAATCTGCGGATCCAGCGGTTCCGCCTGTACCTCTGGGTCACTGGACCCCTCCCATGTGCTTTTGGCTATCGGGCTGCCCCATGAGATTGCCCACGGCTCCCTCCGTCTTACCTTAAGCGAGGAGAACACAGAGGAAGAGATGGATTATGTGGTGGAGCAGATTAAGGATATCGTGGGATACCTGCGCAGCATGTCGCCTTTGTATGAGGATTATATGAAGCACAATGGCAGTGAGAAAAAATAATATACAGGGAAAATCCTGTATGAAAGATAAACTTGGAACGATTCAGGAGGAATATAGATGTACACAGAAAAAGTAATGGACCATTTTGAGCACCCCAGAAATGTGGGTGAGATAGAGAACCCCAGCGGAATGGGGACAGTGGGAAATCCCAAATGCGGCGATATCATGCGGATTTACCTGGATATTGATGAGAATCAGGTTATCCGTGACGTGAAGTTCAAAACCTTTGGCTGCGGGGCTGCCGTGGCAACCAGCAGCATGGCCACGGAGCTGGTAAAGGGAAAGACAGTCCGGGAGGCCATGGCTGTTACCAATAAAGCAGTCATGGAAGCACTTGACGGACTGCCGCCTGTTAAGGTACACTGTTCTCTGTTGGCAGAGGAAGCAATCCATGCGGCCCTCTGGGATTATGCACAGAAAAACGGTATTACCATTGAGGGCTTAGAAAAGCCCAAGGATAATATTGAGGAAGAGGAAGAAGAGGAGAACTATTGAGCAGGAAGGTAGTAGTAGGCATGTCAGGAGGAGTTGACTCCTCCGTGGCAGCCTGGCTGTTAAAGGAACAGGGTTACGATGTGATTGGCGTGACCATGCAGATTTGGCAGGATGAGGATACTGAGGTCCAGGAGGCAGAGGGCGGCTGCTGCGGTTTAAGCGCGGTGGATGACGCCAGAAGGGTTGCCATGGACCTGGGTATCCCTTATTATGTCATGAATTTTAAGGAAGAGTTCCGTAAAAACGTGATGGATTATTTTGTGGGTGAGTACGTGGAGGGAAGGACGCCCAACCCGTGTATTGCCTGCAACCGCCATGTGAAGTGGGAGTCGCTGCTCAGGAGGAGCATTGCCATCGGGGCTGATTACATTGCCACTGGCCATTATGCGCAGATAGACAGGCTGCCGGGAGGGCGTTATTCCCTGAAAACCTCGGTTACAGCCGCAAAGGACCAGACATACGCTCTCTATAACCTGACCCAGGAACAGCTGTCCCATACCCTGATGCCTGTGGGAAGCTACCACAAGGAGGAGATACGGGATATGGCAAAGCGCCTGGGGCTGCCGGTGGCGCATAAACCGGACAGCCAGGAGATTTGCTTTATCCCTGACCACGACTACGCGTCGTTTATTGAGGAATACACTGGCAGGGAGCTGCCGCCGGGAAACTTCGTGGACCTGGACGGCCATGTTCTGGGGCGCCATCGGGGCATTACACACTATACGGTGGGCCAGAGAAAGGGGCTGAACCTTTCCATGGGACGCCCTGTTTTCGTGGTGGAAATACGCCCTGAAACGAATGAAGTTGTCATCGGTGACAATGAGGATGTATTTACAAATGTGCTCCGCTGCGATAAACTGAACTGGATGGCAGTTGACGGACTTCACGGAAAGCCCATGGACGTCATGGCCAAAATCAGATACAGCCACAGAGGAAGCCCCTGTACCATCCGCGAAATCGGGGATGATATGGTGGAATGCTGTTTCCATGAGCCGGTCCGGGCTGTGACTCCCGGGCAGGCCGTGGTATTCTACGACGGGGATTATGTGGCAGGCGGAGGTACCATAATAAGATGAAGCGGAAGATAAGAGAAAGAAGCGCCGGATGTAAAAGCAGCGGGGCGCCCACAGACAGAATAGAACATAACGGAACGGCACGTAACAAACGGCGGGCAAATGGTCTGGCCGCCATTGGTCTGGCAGGCATCCTGGCCGCCGGCATGGGACTGACCGGTTGCCAAAACTATGAGTCCAGCAGCGAGATGAAGGCCAGAATCCAGTCCGAAGGCGGGGAGGCGTCCTGGAGCCGGGAGAGCCCGGCAGCCGTCGGGGCCTCAGCTGTACAGGGAGAAGGCAGTGCGGATAATGGCAGTAAGGCTGAGACCATCAAACTGGACACAGAGCGGACCACAGCCCCCATGCCCCAGTTTGAGGATGTGTCGGACACGGTTTATGTGAAATCATCAGACGGCGGCAGTGTGCGTATACGCTCTGCCTGCGATACCGGGGATGATTCCAACATTCTTACATACGCCAGTCCCGGGACAGCGCTAAAGCGCACCGGGAAGGGAGAGCAATGGACCAGAATTGATTATAATGGGACAGCGGGCTACATATCATCGGGATATATAACCACCCAGGTTCCGGAGACCGCAGCTTTGCCGCCTCAGGCATGTGTGGACAGCGGGGAGATAACCCTGAATCCTTCGTGGAAATACGCGGAGTTTTCCAAGATTAATTCGGGTGCGGCAGTCCTGTACCGTTCCGAGGCAGCCAGTCCCAAGGGCATCACGGTTTGTGTCAACGCGGGTCATGGAACAAAGGGGGGAGCTTCTGTCAAGACGCAGTGTCATCCCGACGGCACTCCCAAGGTAACCGGAGGCACTACCGGCGCAGGGGCCACCTCTGCGGCAGCCGTGTCAGGCGGCATGACCTTTTCTGACGGAACTCCTGAGAGTAAGGTGACGCTGTCCATGGCAAAAATACTTAAGGATAAGCTGCTGGCGGCAGGATATGATGTGCTGATGATCCGGGAGAGCGACGATGTCCAGCTGGACAACATAGCCAGGACCGTCATTGCCAACAATGCAAGCGACTGCCATATTGCCCTTCACTGGGATTCCACCACCAATAACAAAGGGGCATTTTACATGAGTGTTCCCAATGTGGAATCATACCGCAGCATGGAACCTGTAAAGTCCCACTGGCAGCAGCACAACGCCCTTGGTGAAAGCCTGGTGGCTGGCCTTAAGGGGGCGGGAGTCAAGATATTTTCCGGCGGCTCCATGGCCATGGATCTGACCCAGACTTCCTTTTCCACGGTGCCTTCTGTGGATATAGAGCTGGGAGATAAGGCATCCGACCACTCTTCGGCCACGCTGGCCACGCTGGCAGACGGACTGGTGGCCGGGGTGAACCAGTATTTTGGACAATAAAGAACAATTGTAAATGTAAGGAAAACGTAAATCCTTCCACATTTACAAATAATACCTGATGCGTTACAATGGACATAACACCAAAGGTTTGTTTAAGACAAGGAGGGATTACATGAAATTGATGAAACGTCTGGCGGCAGTGGTTCTGGGAGTTGCCCTTTTATGTCCCATGACCGCCTATGCGGCCCAGTCACAGGAAGCATTGGAGCTGTACAAGGCAGTGGAAGCCAGAAACCAGAACATGACGGATATGAACGCCTTTTACGATTTCAAGATGAAGATGTCAGGCAGCCTGTTTGAGAATGAAGGTATTGATCCCGTTGATATGCGGCTGGAGATGAATATGAAGATGAATCATATACAGGATCCCAGCCAGATGCGCTACATGGCCTATTGCCGTATGACGGTTCCGGAAAGTGAGCCTATCACCTATTCCATGTATTATCTGGACGGTTATATCTACATGGATATGCTGGGCCAGAAGGTTAAGTACCCTGTGGCCATGGGAGACATGATGAACCAGGCCCTGGCGTCATCCAAGGCATTCGATGTGCCGGAAGATTTGGTTGGAGACTTTAGCCTGTGGGATGAGGGAGAGAACAAGGTCATCGGCTATACCATCAATGATGCCAAGATGAACGAGTACATGCAGATGGTACTGGGTTCCACCGGACTTACAGGCATGCTGGACGGCCTTGATATGAAGCTTCACAATATCCGCGGAGAATATGTGGTTAATCCGGCCGGCGACTGCATTAAGATGCGCCTTAAGATGGATATGGATATGACCATGCAGGGTGAGACCTTCAGTGTGAATCTGGACGGCGATGTGGGAATAGCGGATCCCGGCCAGCCCGTGGATGTGCCTGTTCCAAATCCTGCGGAATATACCGAGATGCAGGCAGCAGCCAGTTAGAGGAAATTTGAGGCTGTATGAAAGGCAGTTTTAGAATTTGCGAAAATGTCTAAAAAATTAACGCCAACTACTACACAAAACACGGATTTTAGTGTATAATGCAGTAGTTGGCATTTTTTTGGAGGAGTACCCAAGTGGCTGAAGGGTCTGGCTTCGAACACCAGTAGGTCGGTAGCACCGGCGCGAGGGTTCAAATCCCTCCTCCTCCGTTTATGCAATGAGGACAGTCCGTAAGGACTGTACCTGAAACAGAACACATACCAGCACAATGCCCGGAGCGGGCCGTATCTGCGGTCCTCCGGGCATTGTGCTGTTTTGTGCTGTGACGATTGCAGGCATCTGCGCCGGCCCGGGAAGGAAGGGGGTAAAAGTGCGCGGAAAAATGCAGCCCTGATTCATCAGGACTGCATGCGGTTTTCAGGAAATTCCTGAGGAAAATCATGGGTGGCGTTATCAGCACCGGGTAAATCTATTTCAGGAATGTCTCCATCCCCATAGGTGCTGCTGTTTCTTCCTGGAAGTTCCAGGGGTTCCTGTCTGCCGGGATCCTGCTTTCCGGGTGTCTGTATTCTGTCCATGTGCCATCATCCTTCCGTAAACATATTTTCCACGTAGTTGCGCATTTCCTCATGGCTCATTATGTTTCTGGCCCTGTTTACCACCTGTTTCTGCTCCGGCTCCGTAAGACCGGAGAAACGGCTCATGGCTTCGGGATTCATGGCCAGCTCCATGGTAAATCCAATGGGAAGTTCATCTCGCTCTATCATATTCATCACCTCAGGATTAGTATGGAAGGCGGGGATGGAAAATATGCATGGCAGGATTGGGTATTTAGCAGGATTCGGTATTTAAAATGTACCTGTAACGGAACCGGGAATGGTGAATTGTACGGCACCCATGTATCCCGGCGCCACATCATATTCATTAAAGGTAATCACAAGTTCGCCGTTTTCATTGAAGTAATAACTTTCATCGCCTGTTAGTCCCTTGAAATCCTCATCCGGCATATCGGATTGGTAGAAGTACACCACAGAGTCATCCTTTGCCATCTGTTGGGCCATCTGGCTCTTTATATTATCGCTGACGGCCTCCAGCATTTCCGGACGGTCATGGAACAGGTCTTTTAAGGAGATGATGCTGCCGGTAACCTTATCTATGGTAAATACCTTGACAAACTGAGTGCCGCTGGCCATGGTAAGGGTGGTATCAATGCGGATGGACAGGTATTTGCTGTTGTCTGTCACCACTTCATACTGTGAATCCAGGCCATAGTGCCCCTCTCCGTTGTCCCTGGACAATTCTTCCTCGTACATGGCGATAAGCTCATTGCCGTAATCCTCTATGGATTTGTTGGCCGGTACCTGGGCGCCCTCGGTCCCTTCAATCGTCACCTGGGGAACCTTGATATCTGCCTCAAAATTATCTTTTTTATCTTCATAGGTGCGGAAGGTTACCACCTTTGCAATGGATCCAATGACCGGAATCTGTTCCATGGCATTGGCAAGGGCCGGAGTGGCGTTGACCAGCACGGTAATGGCAATCATGGCAGCGGCAGCGGCCCCGCCTGTTTTTTTTGCGAATTTCATGATAATCACACCTTTCTGTTCTTTTTTTGCCTGGGCAATGCCCGCAAGCATGCGTTCCTTTGCTTCCGTTGGAACCGGTATGCTTTCATAATCTGATTTCAGCTTATCCATCGGTCTGTTTTCTTCCTGTTTCATGAGCATGGCTCCTTTCTGAAAAATGGTTCTGGTTTGCGCCCAAGGGCATTGGCTCCAGTTCCAGCCTTAGTTTTTTCAGGGTACGGTAAAGCCTGGCCTTTACTGTATTGAGATTTTCACCTACTATATCAGCAATATCTTCTAATTTAAGATCCTCAAAATACCGCAGTATGATGACGGTCCTGCTTTTGTCATCCAGCCGGTTTATCATCTGTTTTAAGTCCAGGTCCTGGTAATGGTCCTCTGTGGGAGTCTCCGGCATTTCTTCTGTGGGTGTTTCTTTCTTTTTCCTGCGCAGCATATCCAGGCTTGTGTTGACCACGATCCGGTAAATCCATGTGGACAGGTAGTCTTTATTTCTGACCCCTTTGCAGTCCTTAATTGCCCGATAGGCGCTTTCCTGGACTACATCCAGGGCATCATCCTGGTTTCGCATCAGCTTAAATGCCAGGCGGTAGTAGCGTTCATAATTTTCTGTAAGGAGACGTTCTGTTTCCGCCGTATTGTTGTATAAGCCCATGTATCTGCATCCTCCTTTCGTATCCTTCTGACTGTTAGACGTCTGAGGCGGGGATAAAGTTGCATCTATTTTAAGATTTTACAGATTGGTTTATAAAATGCAACATCCATTGTGTTTTAAGCTGAAAAATGTTATATTGTTCATGTGACAGAATCAGCGGAACATGAATCAATGAAAGGTGTACGAAAGGATGAAAGAGGAACGGACCAACGATATAGACAGGATGAGAGAATACGAAGATATCCGGCAGGTACCGCTGGAGCCCAACAGGCCTGCGTCAGGCCGGCAGAATCCTCCTGTGGGGGATTCCTACATAGGGGGCAGGCCCAGACGAGAGCGGATTTCCAGGAGAAAGCCCGGTATAGGAGATGGGGCGCCGGAGGCCAGAACGTCTGCAGCCAGAACATCTGCAGCCAGAAAGTCTGCTGACAGAACGGCGCAGGAGGTCCAGAACACCGGAAAGAAGGCTGACCGGTCCCAAAGAAGTAAAAAAGCAGGAAATTCAGGCTCAGGAGAACACCGGAACCGTTCGGGCAAAGGCGTGTCCTTCCTTGCACTTTTGCTGGTGCTCATATTGGGCGCCGGCGCCGGTCTGGGCGGAGGCTATTACCTCTGGGGATGGGAGCGGCCTTATACCGTGGATTTGAAGGCGGTGGAGGTGCCGGATTATGTAGAGCAGGATTTTATAAGGAAGAATATATTTTCCAGGCCGGACGTGGGGCGTCAGAAGGTGGATAAGATTGTCATACACTATGTGGCCAATCCCGGCTCCACGGCCAAGAATAACAGGGACTATTTTGACAGCCTGGCTGACCAGGACCCGCAAAAAAGCGGTTCGTCTGCCAGCAGCCATTTTGTGGTGGGGCTGGAAGGTGAAGTTATCCAGTGCATCCCTGTAAATGAGATTGCCTATGCCAATGCCCCTTTAAACAACACCACAGTCGCCATAGAGGTGTGCCATCCGGACGACAGCGGAAAGTTCAATGATGCCACCTATGAATCCCTGGTGGATTTGACAGCCTTCCTCTGCAGGCAGCTGAAACTGACGCCCGGGGACGTTATACGCCATTATGATGTGAATGAAAAACTCTGCCCCAAGTATTATGTGGAGCATGAGGACGCATGGGAGCAGTTTCTTAAGGATGTAAAGACGGCCATGAAGACGGAAAGTGCGGGATGAGGTGCATAGACATATTAAACTAAATACATAAATATAATAAATGCCGTACAGTCTTGAGGTAAAAGATTGTACGGCGTTTTCAGACGCAGACGGAAACTTCCGGCTAAAGAGGAATGAATTCCGGCTTTCTGCCATGGTACACAGTAAAATATCTATAACCGCAGTCAGACAGCAGTTCGCGGCAGGTGTCAAAGGCATAACCCACATATTCCGGGGTATGGGCGTCGGATCCAATGGTTATCATCTCGCCTCCCAGCTCCCGGTAGCGCATGAGAATCTTCCGGCAGGGATTGGGCTGGCCCAGGCCGTACTTAAAACCGCCTGCGTTGCACTCCAGAGATTTGCCGTTTTCAATAAGAATCTTTAAGAGAGGGTCAATCCACTGGCTCAGATGCCGGTAGTCGTAAAAGTCATTCTGGTGGGGAGCGTAGCGCACCGCATAATCCAGATGGCCAAAGGAATCAAAGGTGCGGCACAGGTCTCTGACACGCACCAGGGAGGCTTCAAAGAAATCCTCAAAGCCGGGCACCTCGCCCCGCTTGTTCCAGTATTCCGGGTCATATGGGTCCATGCTCTTTACAAAATGGCTGGATCCGATGATGAAATCAAAGGAATCCCCGTAGCGCTTTACAAAGTGCTCCAAATATTCCTTAAGATGATCCTGAAGTCCCAGCTCGATTCCGATGTTGATGCGGATGCGGTCCCTGTACTCTGCCTGGAGCATGCGCAGGGACGTGAGATAGGTGGGGATATCCAGGATAAAATCACAGTCGCAGAATCCGGAATCGTAGTCGTGGTGGTCGGTAATGCACATCTCCTTCATGCCCAGTTCTATGGCTTTCTCAATCTGCAGGCTGATGGGGGTGTTGGAGTCACCGGAAAATTCAGTGTGCAGATGGCAGTCGTATATCATTGGAGATTCTCCTTTGCTTCTATCATTTTCATACGCATTTCATAACAACATTATAGCAGAAAATACCCGAATGGCAAGATTCCAGTCTTTTCTTCGTATAAAAAGGTCAAAGATCCGTAAAAATAAAAAAAGGACTTGCCATTTCTTTAGAAATTGATTACAATAGAGAGAAGTTGATTAATATTTAACAATAATATATTTTTTAACAAACTAGGAGGAATTGAATCATGGCAGTAAAAGTAGCGATTAATGGATTTGGACGTATTGGACGTCTGGCTTTCCGTCAGATGTTCGGAGCAGAAGGTTACGATGTAGTAGCTATCAATGACTTAACCGATCCTAAGATGTTAGCTCATCTGTTAAAGTATGATACAGCACAGGGCGGATATGCCGGCGTTTATGGCCAGGGTCTGCACACCGTTGAGGCTGGAGAGGATTCCATCACTGTAGACGGCAAGAAGATTACCATCTACAAGGAGCCAAAGGCTGCTGAGCTTCCATGGGGAGAAATCGGCGTAGACGTAGTTCTGGAGTGTACAGGATTCTACTGCTCTAAGGACAAAGCTCAGGCACACATCGAGGCAGGCGCTAAGAAAGTTGTTATCTCCGCTCCTGCAGGCAATGACCTTCCTACTATTGTATACAGCGTTAATGAGAATGTACTGACAGCTGATGATAAGATTATCTCCGCAGCTTCCTGTACAACAAACTGCTTAGCTCCTATGGCTAAGGCTCTGAATGATTATGCTCCTATCCAGAGCGGTATCATGTCCACCATCCACGCTTACACAGGCGATCAGATGATTCTGGACGGACCACACAGAAAAGGCGATTTAAGAAGAGCAAGAGCCGGCGCAGCTAACATCGTTCCTAACTCCACTGGTGCAGCTAAGGCTATCGGCCTGGTTATCCCAGAGCTGAACGGCAAGTTAATCGGTTCCGCACAGCGTGTACCTGTACCAACCGGTTCCACCACAATCTTAACAGCTGTTGTTAAGAAGGCTGGTGTTACAAAGGAAGACATCAACGCAGCTATGAAGGCAGCTGCCAGCGAGTCCTTTGGATACAATGAGGATGCCATCGTATCTTCCGACGTTATCGGTATGAGATTTGGTTCTCTGTTCGATGCAACACAGACCATGGTAGCTCAGATTGCAGATGATCTGTATGAAGTACAGGTTGTTTCATGGTATGACAATGAGAACTCCTACACAAGCCAGATGGTAAGGACAATCAAGTACTTTGCTGAGTTAGGCTAATTGTGACAACAGGACAGTAATTTCTAAGTAGACTCATGAAGGGTCCGGTCGTTTGGGCCGGGCCCTTTGTTCGCCAAATGTATCAATGACTCTGAAAGGGGAAAGAAATATGTTAAACAAGAAAACAGTTGATGATTTAAAAGATTTACAGGGAAAAAAAGTACTGGTACGCTGTGATTTCAACGTTCCGTTAAAGGAAGGCGTTATCCAGAACTATAACCGTATTGACGGAGCCATCCCTACCATAAAGAAGCTTCTTGACCAGGGCGCCAAGGTTATCCTGTGCTCCCATTTAGGCAAGCCAAAGGGCGAGCCCGTTCCGGAGATGAGCCTTGCTCCTGTTGCTCCTGCTCTGAGCGAAAGACTGGGCGTAGAGGTTAAGTTTGTGGACGATCCAAAGGTAACAGGGCCTGAGACACAGAAGGTAGCTGCTGAGTTAAAGGACGGAGAGGTTCTGCTTCTTCAGAATACCCGTTACAGAGTTGAGGAGACCAAATTCAAAGACGGCGATGCTGCAAGCGAGGCTTATGCAAAAGAGCTGGCTGACCTGTGCGACGGCATTTTCGTAAACGACGCATTCGGCACAGCCCACAGGGCACACTGCTCCAACGTAGGCGTTACCAGATTTACCAAGGAGAACGTGGTGGGATACCTGATGGAAAAGGAAATCAGGTTCTTAGGACAGGCGGTTGAGAATCCGGTTCGTCCATTCGTGGCCATTCTGGGCGGCGCCAAGGTTTCCGATAAGATTAATGTAATTAACAATCTGTTAGACAAGGTTGACACCCTGATTATCGGCGGAGGTATGGCTTACACCTTTGCAAAGGCACAGGGCCAGGAAATCGGCAATTCCTTATGTGAGGCAGATAAGCTGGACTATGCACTGGAGATGATTAAGAAGGCAGAAGAGAAGGGCGTTAAGCTGCTGCTTCCTGTTGACCATGTGGAAGGAAAGGAATTCTCCAACGACACCGAGCATAAAGTAGTGGATGTAATTGACGCAGGCTGGTCAGGATTTGACATCGGACCTAAGACCATCGCGCTTTACAAGGAAGCACTGCAGGGCGCCAAGACGGTTGTGTGGAACGGACCTATGGGCGTGTTTGAGTTCTCCAACTTCGCAGAAGGCACACTGGAAGTATGCCGTGCGGTTGCTGAACTGGCAGATGCCACCACGGTTATCGGCGGCGGCGACTCTGTCAATGCTGTGAAGAGACTGGGCTTTGCTGATAAGATGACCCA